>MDTC01057321.1_pt1 | contig 119870 bp, 120 predicted proteins | sample 811181 | NCBI WGS metagenome assembly MDTC01 (sample SAMN05326644, study PRJNA326480) | marine metagenome | isolation source: seawater | place: Pacific Ocean: North | collected 2011
AGGGTTCTACTCGGTCGATGGTGGAGAACCATCAAAAAATCAAATTTTTCAAATATTTAGCAGCCGCAAACGGTAATTAAAAAAGCTTTTAACGCCAAAAGCGTTGTATTGTTCACGCTTTGCAAGCCGGTTGTAGCCCTCAACTCTTGCGTTGGTCAAGCGTGAGCGGAAGTAATTTAGTATTTCATTTTTCCATTTCATGAGGGTTTTCCTTAATTTTTTAATTTCATTTAGATCTGATAAAGCCATATAATCAAGCAGTTTAATAAAAGCTTTTTTAGCGTTATTAATACCTCTTGTTCTGTAAAATCGATGTAGTGTTTCTTTAACCCAATAAAGTTCTTTTATTTTTTTATGCCCATCTTCTTCTAGCCATTTATCTAAGGCATTTCGTTCAAAATATTTTAATTGGTGTCGATTTCTTAAAAGGAGTTTTCTTACTGGGTTAGATCTTTTATCACCTGTAAGTTCCATTCTAGCTCGGTTAATGTGGGGTGTGATAAGTCTTAGCACGTGGAATTTATCGGCTGTGATTTTAGCATTTGGAAAAAAGTCTTTCACGAATTTTTTAAATGGGTCACACATATCAATTGTGACTTCTTCTACGCGCTCTCTTCCTGGTATATAACTAAGCTGACCCCTTAAGTCTGCGGCCGTTTTTCCGTTTACAACCTCTGCTATACGGCCTCTATCGTGATCGACAATTAGGGATGCAAAATCAGTGCATCTTTTGCTATTGTGTCTCTTTCTCCACGTATGTTCATCGATACCAATTTTTGTTCCCCAACAATCATTCCTCCTCTCTCTAGTTTTTATTTCTAGTTGCTCGTAAAATATTTTATAAACTAGCCAGCCAGAGCAATTATAAGCTCGCTGCACGCGTTTTAAATCTTTAAAATTTTCGCAGGCCCACTTCACCCCTTTTCTAAAGCGTTCTGTAGTTTTAAATCCCTTTCTGATGCCTGGTATGGGCTCTGTAAAAACAGATTTACACTCAGGGCAGCGAAACCTTCGTTTTTGTATTTTAAGCTCAATGCCGGAGCCCCTGATGGGCTGATCTTGAATGGTTACCCAGCGTCTATCATGCACAGAATAGCTTTTTGAGGCGCATTTGGGGCAGATTTCAAACTTAGAATCTTTAACGCATTTGTAAAAAGTCCTAAATTTACTCAACTGGTAGTGGGTTATGATTTTTAGTTCTGGTAAAAGTATAAAGCGATTGGTAGTATCCCAATTGGAATTCATTATTATTTCTCCTTAAAATTTAATGTTTTTGACTTACTTAAATCTTAAGAAAAATAGAGATTTTAATGGATTCCTTTGTTTAAACTTTAACGCCTAGCATCCCACCATGAACCGAGAACAACCAAGATAAGCCGGTTCGATAAAAATAGCAGGAAGCTATTTTTAGACTGCGTAGCAGCCCGTAGGGGAAAAGGCAGGAGCCTTTTGTCAATGCTGTCTCCCCGACCATCTTTAAACTATGTGACAGCAAGGATATTTTAAAGCATCTCTATATTAGGATTGTTTTTTATAAAGTCACAAACAGCACGGCTATGAATACGTAAATATCTACGAATACCTTCATCTGTTAAATTTTTGTTGGCAGCTTTCAGCATCTCTAGTTTTGTGCAACTACATATCATTAAATAATGTATAATCTGACCAAATATACATTTAACAGCAAAATCTAATGTATCTGCACTTAATTGAAAGCCCAAGGCTTTACGAATACTCTCTTCTATAATTTCTTGTCCTGGCGGCCCAAGGCTAAACTTTTCTTTAGCTTCACCATCAGGATCTGGCACACCATCTGTCATCATAACTTTTAATGTAGTCCGCACCATATCAATTTCTTCTACTAAGTAGTCATATATTTTTACTGTCAAATCTTCTATATTATGATTTTCTAAACCTAAATCCTGTATGCCTTTTTGTGTCCTTTGATGGGCCTCATTAACAATAATCCAATACAAATTATGTTTACTGCCAAAATGATAATTAATTGCAGCAACATTAATTCCACAAGCAGTGGCAATATCTCTTACCGATGTACCACTATAACCGTATTTAGAGAATAGTTCTGAAGCAACTTTGACTGTTTTTTCTTTAGTATCTAGTACCTCTACTTCATCAATACTCACAGAACCTCCTCCCTTTTAACAAAGCGTTTTAACCTTTCTAGATAATAATATACAATAGGGGTAAAAGCGAAGGTATATATAATAGAAGCAAAAACACCACCAATAATAACTAGCCCCATAGAAGCTTTTGCTAAATCAGGAGACCAAATTTGTGGTAAAGTACCTGCCATAATGGCTATAGATGTCATAAGAACAGCACGAAACTTATCTTCAATGCCCTGCATAAGTGCCTTTTTAACATCCTTTTCCCCCTGTCTACTAATAACTTCGGTTTGATCCAAAATTAAAATGGCATTGTTAACCACCAAACCTACTAACATCACAATACCCAGCATAGAGGCTATATTAATTGATGAGTCACCAAAAAATAAGAAAACAAAAACTCCGCCGAAAGACGTAAAAATCGAAGAAGAAATTGTAAATGGGTGTACAAAAGAATTTAAAATAGCTGCCAATAACATAAAAGTTAAAATAATCGCCAATCCAAATGCTTTTCCAATTTCCCTTCCTGATTCTTCTTGGCTTTCAGCATTTCCAACAAACTGAAAGCTATAACCTTCAGGTATATCCAATTTTTGGATTTTATCTGTTAACTCAGCTTGCACGACTCCCGCTGTAGATTTAGATAAATAGCCATTAAGTTGAATGATTCGATTACGATCACGGCGCCACAAATTAGGTACAGCCGTAGTTCTTTTTAACTCTCCTAGCTCTGATAAGGCCACTAAACCAAAATCACTTAGAATACTAATATTACTTAAAGCATTAATAGTGGTTTTATAATTTTGTTCTAATTCAACACGAATATCATACTCTTCCCCATTTTCTTTATAAATACCTGAGTCATCACCGTATATAGAGGATCGGATAGTAGAGCCTAATAAGCTGCCGCTGATTCCATACTGTTCTAACTTTTTTAAATCTGGGATAAATTGTACTTCCTCTTTTGGAGATTTATACGAAGATGTCAGCGATCGAAAATAGCCAGACTCTAGCATAATATCCTCTATTTGCTCAGAAATCTGAATCATACGATCATATTCAATACCCGTTACATTTATAGATACATCGGCTTCGCCGCCCCCTCCGCCATCACCACGCTTAAATTCTACTTCCACATTTGGAATTTTAGCAACTTTAGGGGTCAGCTCATTGATGATCTCCTCATCGCTTTTTTCTCTCTTCGAGTTTTCAATCAATGTTAAAACAATACGACCATTTTCAGTACCATTTTCACCTAGCACACTTAGTGTAGATTTAACTTCTGGATAAGTTTTTACTAAGCCTTCAATTTCTTTAGCTATACGTGAGGTTTCCCAAATAGTAGAGCCCTGAGGTAAAGTTAAATTAATTTGGATACGATCTTCATCCGATGTGGGAATAAACTCATTTCCAACATAGCCAGCCAAAGAAAATGTCCCGATTAAACTAGCCACAATACCTAGTGACCACAATATTGGATATTTAAACATCCAAGAAAAAATCACTTTATACTCGGTCAACATAAAACCTGTTACCCGATCTACAAGTCTAACAAAAATATTTTTCTCTCGCTCTTTTCCAGGATTAATGGGTTTTAACAAAAGAGCACACATCATAGGAGTAAGAGTAAATGAAGCCAGTAGCGAGAATAAAGTTGCGTAAACAACAGTTAAACCAAATTGCAACATAAACTGACCAATAATCCCCCCCATAAAGGCAATAGGAGTAAACACCACCAAATTGGTACCGCAGGATGCCAAAACTGGCACCACCACATCTTTTGTACCGCTCACTGCCGCTTCTTTAGGGTCAAAGCCATTTTGCAGATAAACCAAAACAGATTCAATAATCACAATAGCATTGGCAATTAGAGTACCTAAGGCTGTTGCCATAGCTAGCAGGGTAATAAAGTTAATTGAGAATGCCGAAAAGTCCATTAATAGCAATGCCGATATTACTGATGATGGAATTACAATAGCGGCAATTAAAGTCATTCTAAAGTTACCTGAGAATACAAAAAGTATAATTACTGTTAGCAAAATTCCTAACGCAATACTTTTTAAGGTACCAGAGGTCTCCCTAACTATGTAGTCAGATGTATTAGTAGCCACTTCTAAACTCATGCCTTCTGGCAGAGTTTTCTCAATACTGGGTAATAACTTTAAAACACCTTGAGCTACATCAACTTCATTACCGTCTGATATTTTTTTTATGGACAAACTAACTACAGGCTCTTCATTGTAGCGCGAAATATATTCTACTTTTTTTGAGGCGTCATAAACCTTGGCGATACTACCAAGTGAAAACCGGCTTCCATCTGATGAAGTTAGAGGTAGCTTTCTAATTTGCTCTATGTTAGAAAACTCTCCAATAAAACGAATGGAAACACTCGTTTTCTCACGATCAATATTTCCACCTGGCACATTTAAATTTTGTTGATTCATAGATTTAACAACATCATTTATTGATATATAGCGTGCTTTCATTAAATCTGGATCTAGCTCTACGCGAATTTCCCTTTCTTCTCCACCAAAAATTTCTACTGTACCTACGCCACTAACCTTTGAAAATTGGTTTTTTAGTTTTTTATCAGCGTATTCATATAAATCTCTAGGACTATACTTATCACTACTTAAAACTACTTCTACTACTGATTTTGCAAAAGGATCCACTCTTGCTACCACAGGCTTATCAATACCATCAGGCAAATCATTAATGATAGCGTCTACTTTATCCTTAACCTCGGAAGACTTTACATTGACATCAGCTGACAGTTTAAATTCAATTAATACATAGCCAAAATTTTCAAAAGCTCTACTTTTAATGCTTTTAATTTCTGATATTTCAACGACAACATCTTCTACTTTCTGAATAATTTGGGTTTCAATCTCTTCTGGAGAGGCTCCAAAATAAGTAACATTTACCGTTACCAAAGGAAACTCAATCCTAGGGGATTGTTCTATATTTAAATTAAAATAAGAGACAAAGCCTAATAGAACAAAAAACAATATTAGTACAATTGTGGTTGCTGGTCTTTTTACAAATGTTTCAATCATAATGCGGCCCCGGTATCTTCCTCTTTACAGTTTTTACATTCACGAATACGTAAGTTATACCCCTCTTCTAAGGCCTTATAACCATTAATTACAACTTTATCTCCAACAGCTAAGCTAGAACTAATCTCAACACGCCCCTGTCCTTGAACCCCTAAAGTAACTTCTACAGGTTTTGCAATTCCATTTTTGGCTAACCAAATGTAGAACTTATTCTTTTTATATGAGGAATCAACACTTTCTACAGGAACAGAGATAGCATTTTTAATACTATCAATGATTACATCTATTGCGCTAATACGCTCGTCCGTTTTTCTTCTAGCTCGATTAAGATATACATCTGCTTTATAAAGACCTGTAGATAGATCTGGAGTTTTACGAACTAGCCCCACTTTACCTATTTTTTCTCCGTTTATAGAATTCACCACTATTTGTCCACTTCGAACTTGTGTGATTTCTTTCCGACTTACATAAAAACTGACTTTTTTATTATGTAGTGAATCTGGTAAGACTGTTACTCGCATGGATTTATATAGTTCCCTCTCTTTTATTTGCTCTACATCTACGGGCCAGCCATATTTTTTAATCTCCCCAGGTATACTGACAACATCTTTTGTTCTTTGTTTTATTACATCTATTTTTTTCCACTGCACGACACCAATAAATATAAGTAACAATGCTAGATAAACAATAATTCTTCTCATAATATCCCTTTAATTTCTAGCCAATAAATTTTGAAGTAAAGCTAACGTTACATGAGCTTGGTGCATATTGGCAGCTAACGACGAACGCGCTTGTGTTAAAGCAGCTTCTGTACTATTCATCTCTGTTACTGATGTTTTGCCTGTAGCAAAACGCCTTTGTGATATACCAAAGGATTTTTCTGCTAAACTCACAGCCTCATACGAAGACTTTAAACTAGAGCGTAAGCTTTCATAAATTTCTAAGTTGGTCTTTAATTTTAATGTTAATTGTTCTTTAGTTTTTTGCAGGTTGATCTCTGCTGCAGTTTGCTCTTTTAAGGCCTCTCTATATTTAGCTATAGAGCTCCCCCCATCCCATAAATTCCATGAAATAGAAATACCCGCGTATACAGACTCATCAAAATCTTCTGCACTTAAATTATCTTGAGAGGCTCCCGTGTATGTATAAGCCCCGACAGCACTTAAAGTTGGAAAATACGCAGATCTCTGAACTTTTGCAGCTTGCTTACTATACTCCACACTTTGCTCTAAAAACTCTAATTGTAACTGTGATTTTTGCATTTTATCCAAACTTTGTGCGACATCAAAGTGCGGCAAGTTTTCTTTAAAATCACTTGTTAGTTTAAATGAAGCATTTAAGCTCATCCCTAAAATTTGAGCTAAGGTCATTCTTGCTTGCTGATAATTAGCTTCTGCACTTTTTACTTGAGGTATACGAAGCGCTACATCCGAACGTAGTCGTATTAAATCGCCTTGCGGGGGTCTTCCGCCAGAATATTTTTTTTGCAAAATAGATAAATTTTGCCTAGCGTTTTGCAAACTCTGTTTTGCAATTTTTAACTGACTCTTTGTATATAACACATTGTAGTAGGCAAGCTTTGTCATATAATCAACTTCGTCTATTGTAAGTTGTTTTTCTAAGTCCCCCATTTTTAAACTAGCTCTTGCCGCCTTTAAAGCACTTCCAACTTTTCCAAAGGCCCAAAGCACTTGATCTACACTTACAGTTGCACTTGCATTATGCTCTATAGGCAAAGACTGACCATAATTAACAGGATTTTTATAAAACTTTAGCCAATTAGCACTAGTCGTTATCTGCGGCAAAGCCGTGCCCAAAGCTTGGCGGTATTGCGCTTGTTTAATCTCTAAATTATTGAGCTGTAACTGAATATCCTCTGAGTTTTTACGAGCCATCTCCAAACTCTGCTCTAAACTAATGGCGATATCACCAGCATCCACATTTGCAGCCGCTTGATTGAGTCCAACTAAGCTAATTATCATAAATACAAGCATCCGCATTCCTCCTCCATTTTAAACACTTGCTTAAAACTCTAATTGGCTTCTCGGTAGATTGCAAATAAAATTAAAACGAACGTTTGATATATTTCTATATATCTAATTTTATTGGGCTTTTGGAGGTATCATTATGATCTGAAAACTCGATCTACTTTAAACAAGATGTCAGAAGAGCTAGTTTCTTAGTTTCCGTTTTTATTATGTTTTTTTTAGTTTTGATTATTTTTTGTAAATTCAAAGTGGATATAGGGCGACCGACGGGTACTAGCAACGACGTTCTCTGAAGTATAATCAAAGCTCACTAAAAATGATCACAAAGAGTTTGAAGAAGTCTGCAGGGCTTTAAAATCACATAATATCCTAGCTACATCCACATTTTCTGACTAATTTTTCATTTTTCATGATGGATTCGGCTCGAATTCAAAATTCTCACGATATTAATAATATATAGGGCTTTATCTTGCCCTAACCTCCCTTTTTTATTCCTTTTATAGAAAAGTCTGGGTGCAAGATCTGTCTCCCCGACCACTTAAAACTCAATTGGCTGATCCAAGGAAATCTTTCCCAAAATTTTAATTAGCTTATCCGTATCTAAGAAGTAGTTTGGGTAAGCGGCTTGAAGATTCTCAAGTGACTCAATATTAGCGAAGACAATATTGATGCTTGGCTCATTTAATATTTCTAGCTCTCTCTTTGTATAAATCTCGATAGCTTTGGAAATATCTTTTTTACTATAAATATCCACTGCGGTTTGTCCTGAGTTCACATCAAGCTCAATCAGGGCGTATTTACCCCATTTCCCCTGACTATGACTTGTTACTACAGTTTCTATACCTTTCGTAGCCGCAGCCAAAAGTTCGATGACTTTTAATTTCTTGATTAACTTCTTTAATTGCCTAATTAAAGAAGCTTTGCTAGTAGTCTTGTGCTTTTCTAAAACTGGCCCATTCTCTAAAAGAGCAAAAAGCGAACTCAAAAGTTTGAAAAATTCTTTCCACTCAACATCACCCTCACCTGTTTTAAATGAAGTTTTGTAAATGGTGCCATAAACCTCTACTGCTGTAGCCCATATATGCTCTAATTCCGTTCTAAATTGTATTTCTATCAGTCTGTTTTACTTTACTGACTGATAAACAAGGTGAATACTTCGATCCCCATCCTCCTTTGGTTGAGAATGGTAGTCATACATTCTTTTAAATTTGTTCTTGGATTGTGAGCTTCTCATTGTATTGGCGGCAGCAAGCATTGCAGATTGATTTTTTAAACCTATACGTAGTCCTGCTATGTCTTGCATGGAACTAAGTCTTAAAGTCTTGGATCTTTTTAGCTTGCTGTGAATAGATGGTATCCTCTTAAGTCTCTTGCCCAGAGCTACAATACTCTCTTCATCAATTTTCTGGGTCGCTTTTTTTGGGTAATAGTCTAGGATTGGCACAAAAGACTTCCTCCAGTCTTGAAGATTGGTATTTTCAGCTTTAGTTAAAAACTCTCCCCTTTTGATCCTATCGCCAATTTTACCTATTTTTGACTTACTTATCATGCATTTCAATTGTATGATTTTTAGTAAAAATACATAAGTATTTTGATCCAAATATCTTGTAAATACCTGATATTACTATGTTAGATCCTGTAAAGCACTATTTTTTGTATGTTAGACTTGTATTTAATAGAAACCAGCCTGTAGTGTTTTCCCAAACATCTACACAAAGCTTCCAAACCAATTTTAGTTAATATTTGATAATACTGCATTATCTAGAATTTTCGATTTTAGTGATTGCGACTAAGCGCCCTGTCAGCCCGAACAATTTTTCTAGGCACAACAGGACTAAACACACCGCTATACCACCTAGAGCGGGAAGAGCCTTATAACGGATCACATTCGCCGCTTAGCAGAGAGCCATCTTCTCTAAGTTCTGCTCGACAAGTTTCTATTTCACTGCCTTCCCCCATAAGGGGCCCTTTAAAGTCTACGCTAAATTTGCCCTTTACACAGCCATCAATTACCGCTTGTGCTTCCCGGTCGTTTTCTGCATAACCCCTTACATCAAAGCCGAAAAGAGCACAAAGCTTCACTTTATCCTCATCAGATAGAACAGCCTTATTTCCAGCCATGGACGTAGCAGAAAATGCAGTCAGTAAAAGCATAAAAATATATTTCATATCTTGCCTCCCTATGATTTACTTGCATTCTTATTCATCAGATCTACGAAAAAAGCAAGAGCGCAGAAATAAAAAAGCTGACCTGTCCATTAGGATAAAAAGTTTACCCAAAACATAAAACCTAGAGCTACAATCCCTAACTATCCCCTGCCAGATATGGCATAGCCCCCTCCAACACAAATCTATTTTTGTATGTAAACTCCATTTCTCGCCTTTTAGAGTTTTCCTCTAGCCTTATATTTCTTTCTTTAAGTCCTATGCCAGTATAATTCTTTGCAAGTACATGCCTAAATAGTATTATGTCCTAGTACAATGCAGAAATCAGATAAGAAAGAAATTCTTAAAAGCTTTATCAAAGACTTAGAAGATAGCTATGAACTTCTGGCAAAGCTAGCCCATGAAGCAAAAGAGCATGCAACCGATGAGGATTCAGCGGCAGAGAATAAGTACGATACCCGCGGCTTAGAGTCCTCATACCTAGCGGGCGCTCAATCTCTTCGAGCCAAGGAATTTCAAGAAGCAATATATTACTATAAAAGAATCAACACCGAGCTAGCTAGCAAAAGCATCGTTGTTGGCTCACTTGTTCATGTCAAAATAGATGATAAAGACAAATTCTTTTTTATCGTCCCCGTCAAAGGTGGCTTGACCATATCCTTTAACGATATAGAAATTCAGAGTCTATCTAGTAGCTCACCCCTAGGCAGCCGCCTACTCGGCAAACAAAGTGAGGACGTCTTTGAATGGCAACAGGGTGAAAATGAACTTGAATGTGAAATCCTTCGCGTTTTATAGGCTAATCATTCTGATTTTTAATGTCTAGCATTATAGATCAGCGAAACCTGGTAGATTTGCCCGTCTTTCCGTACTAGTCTTATTTATATCAAGAGGGGGATTCAATGAAGTTAGTTTTTTTCTTAGCAATACTTCTATATGCTTCAATCAGCTTGGCCAAGTACAGCCCTGGCAATATCTATGATGGTCAAAATGGCAAACGAGTCGCTCTTGATACGATCATCAATGAGGCTCAAGCCGGCAGCGTCGTGCTACTTAGTGAAATACATAATTCCGAAGCTCATCACTCCAATCAGGTAGACTTTTTAGTCAAATTGGCCCAAAGCCGAAAATCTTTAAGTGTTGGCATGGAGTTTTTTAATTATTTACAACAGCCGCTTGTAGACCAGTATACACGAAACGAAATTTCAGAGGAAGAATTCCTAGAGTCCATCAACTGGGGCGGCTTTCCCTTTGAATACTACCGCTTCCAAGTACGTCTGCCATTTTATAGTGGCGGCAAAACCGTGGCCCTGAATGCACCAAGATCTCTTACCAGCCGCATCTCTCAGGTCGGAATCGAGGGGCTTAATCAAGAAGAGGCGACCTTGATGCCGCCAAATTTTGTAATGGGAAATGACGCCTACTTTGAGCGATTCAAAGCCGCTATGGGAGATCATGGGAGCCAATACCCAGATATGCTATGGCGCTATTTTCAGGCTCAAAGTGTTTGGGACGATACCATGGCTTGGCAAACACAAGTTTATATGAACCAGAATCCAGAACAGGTTTTTGTCATAATTGTTGGCGACTTCCATGTGCAGTATGGCGGTGGTCTGCCCGATCGCTTACAACAAAGAGGGATCTCAAAGATTATCAATATCTCGCAAATTCAAACTCGGGGTTTAAGCAAGGAAGAGATCGCCAGCATGGTAGAGCCGCATCCTGAATATGGCCCACGGGCAGATTATATTTGGGTATCAAATTAGTCTATTTACCAAAATGAACTAGAACCCGAAAGCCGATGATTTGCTCGGCTTGAAAGTGAGGGTTTTCTGGCTCAAAAATATTGATTGGGCTAAGCCCCATATGTATGGAGTCAATTAATTCATCTTCTACAGCAGCATTGATTAGATCTTGTAAGGTGCCTGATGGGTCCGTTAACTTTACCGTCCAACTACCAAGAGTTTTTGAGCCCAAAAGCGTGCCGCCGTTTTCACGCACCAATAGATTTAATTGATAGGCCTGCTCACCAATCAAAGCACCAAGAAATGGTGTGTAGATTAGATCCTGTTGTGATGGGTTTTCAATAATCGCTTCTTTTCCGTATTCCCAATATAGTGTCGACATGGCAAGAGAAAAACTAAGTGCCTGAACACGGCTAAGTCCCGCCTGCCTGGCAGAAACATAGTATACTGCGCCAGATACAGGGTGACCAACCAAATTGATTTGCCAGCTATCCTCGTCTTTCACAGGCGCTTTTGTTGCGTTCTCTTTCCAGCGCTCAAAGGAAGGAGGCGTAGATCTATCCCAGTTGGTAATCTCTTCCGGCATGGCGTACATCACCGCCATAACCCCTGAGCCTAATTGATATAAACTGACTACTTCCTTAGAAAGGCTGCGCTTTTTATCGGGTAGGAAGATTACTTTTTTAATATCTTGAACTGGCTCATAATTAGGAGGCTGTGGCTCTTTAATAGCCGCTAGAAAGTCCTCCCGACTAATATGGGGTGGACTGTAGGCGTAGATATCTTCCGACGCCATCTGCGCTTGAGCTAATTGTAAAAGACTTAAAAGATATATTAACACAAAAATGCTATGTGCAAATAGCAGGCCCGGTTACATGCAGTAATTAAGAGTTAGCGGCTGTTAAAATATACTATTTACATAGATGCAAAGAAAGTAGTCTATGTAGATACATTATTATTTTTTTATTAAAACCAGCCTGGCATCGTGCAAATCATCAACAGTGCCGGCACTTGCCTCTTGCGTGACTTCAATTGAAATAATATCTCCCGCACTTAAATTATTAAGAAGCAGAGCCATTGTAGCTGAGGACCTATCGTGACCATCTATAGCACGTATATAATGTGTTTTAGTTTTAGCACCATTAACTATTGTACCATTAACCAGTACGCCAATTCTAGGTGAGACTCTTTGCCCAACAGATGTTAAGGCATCACTATAGACAAGAAAATAGTCCCCATCTTGATTTACCTGAATATTTTCCGAACCTACAACTGTTGAATGGGAAAAGACACTTGAATCTATAATATCTTGAACCGCCCATTGAATTTTACTTGCTGATAGTGGGTTCCAATTTGTACCAGAATCTAAATCATTACCACGCAGGGAAATGATGTTATCAGTAGAGTTCAGTTTTTCTATGTATATGTGGGCTTTTTGGCCAGGAGGAATATTTATAGAATTTGCGCCTGTTAAAGCTCTTTGTAATGTAACCGTTAAACTCTGCGAGGCACTTGCTGTTTCTACTAAACCAAACCAATGAAGAGAAGAGTAATCATGAGTATCACCAGAAATAAATCCTCGTAAATAACCTTGCTCAAAGTAGCCGCCAGGGATCATGAGTCCATCCAGCTTTAGCTGTCCTTTTATACTGACTCGATTAGCTGTTGCGCTGGGATAGAATAGAGGTACATTTTTATAAACCATATATAAGCCCGGGTCATTTAGCTGTACTTCTTGAGGATTAACTGCGTTATTATGTGTAAATCCGCTAGTATGGCGAATCGATTGCCACTCTAATGCAGATTCGACAACACTATTTAAATCGGTCCCCGCAGTAGTTGCACTGGCCTCAGCAGCAAAAACCAATTTGTCTCCGGATATTTTTTCGGCAAATACTAGTGCTTTACTGTCAATATCCAATGGAGTCGTATTGTTTAAAAATCCCTTAGTACGAATAGAAAGCACATCCCCTGCGGTCAGATTTGGTAACATACCTGCAAAGTGTATCGAGGTCTCGCCATGATTATTACTATTTCGAAGATATGTAGACATACCCAACATACCAGGCACTTCAACTCCATTTTTTAACAAATCACCACGCACGGCAGCTCGTATTGAACTTGCTTCATTGCTAGAAGTGAGAGGTAAGTTCAATGCAAAGAAATAATCACCCGGCTGCTCTATTGTTATTTGATCCGGATTTAGTGGATTAAAAGAAAATGAACTTTGCCCTGAAGAAACATCTGGTGTTAAAAAACTCAAATTTGAATAACTGGCCGTATTAATATTTGAACTTGCTAACATATTCTGACTAGCACTAGTAGATAACCACTGCGGACTCAAATCTACAACGTTATTGAGAAAGCTACATTCACTAAACTTATTGTTTGCATCTAATACGGCAGAAACTGTCACATCTTGCCTACCAGGACTTAAATTTGTGACTTTTTCAGCGAGAATATAAGGCTCTGATAAGTTATTAAAATCCGGACTACCACCTCCTGTTGTTTGCGTTTCGCATGCACCGTTTTGGCTTTGATTGCCAACAACAATAATTCTACGATTAGCTCCAGATGGCACATCGAGTTGCAAGCTAGAGGCTTCCTGCGGCACAAAGATTATGGCAGGGCCGAATTTAAACTTAATGTCTCCTGAGGAGTCCAAACAACTATTGGCTGATAATTCGGCTTCTGGACCTCCAACGAACACACTAAAACAATTTATATCACTAAAACTTAAGGGGTTAAGAGCCGCATTCCACTGTGATACCGACTGAGATCCTACTTGAGTTATTTTGTTTTCTATAGACTTTCCCGATTCAGGCAAATGAATAGTGAGTTTCGAGGAATCATTTAATTCTCGGGTACAAGAAGTTAAAAAAATTAACAAGAAAAATAAATAGAACTTTTTACCGAAAATCATATGGATATTTTCGGAACTTAAGTAAAAACTCTTATTAGAACAAATGAATCAAGACATTTTTCTATACCAAGGACCAAGTACAAACTACTGCCCCTGTCCGAGGGAGTAACCTCTTTCCTCTCCAAAAGTATAAAGGTTTTCCGTTTTAATTATCTCAAGTCCAGCTCGGTGAAGAGCATTAAGCAAATCCAAAATATCCTGCCCACCCAAGTCATCACGCTTCTCGCATGTAAAGCGGCAACGCCAGTGATCGGTGCAAAATGTTAAGGGATTCGGATCTGGATAAACTTTAACGCCTCGATTGGTAATCATCAAAAGCTGCAAATCCACTTCCTTAGAGGCCTGTTTTAAGCGCTCACCCAAATCATTTGGATCCCTCTTATCTTCACAAATAAAAACATCTACACCATCTAGTTTCTTCTTTTGCGGCTGACGCTTTTGTACTTGAATCTCAATTTTCTTCGATTCTTTTGGATAGCTTGCCGACTTAAACTTATTTGGACGCTCGCCAATTCGCTCTATTACGGCGCTTGCAAATTCTTCGGTACTGACCTTTTTCTTCGAATGCTTTTCACTGTAAATATCACCTGTGTGCACACCATCTTCGATGGTTTTTAACCATGCATTCTCCACCTTTTCTGCCACTTCATTTTGTCCAAGATGATTAAGCATTTGCACACCCGCCATAAGTAAACCACTTGGATTGGCAATATTTTGTCCGGCAATGGTGGGAGCTGAGCCATGAATGGCCTCAAACATAGCGCAAGCCTGCCCAATATTGGCCGAACCAGCCATCCCGACAGATCCTGCAATTTGCGCCGAAATATCACTTAAAATATCGCCGTATAAATTGGGAATAACAATTACATCAAATTCTTCTGGCGTGTCAGCAAAACGAGCCATGCCAATATCGATGATCCAATGATCCGTTTCAATTTCTGGATAGTCGCCCTTGATCTCATCAAAGACTTTATGAAACAAACCATCCGTTAACTTCATAATATTGTCTTTCGACATACAGGTAAGTTTTTTACGTCCGGCATTCTTTGCATATTCAAAAGCATAGCGAATGATTTTTTCACAGCCTGGACGGCTCATTAATTTTAAACACTGGTAAACCTCTTCCGTTTGACGGTGTTCAATTCCCGCATATAGATCTTCTTCATTTTCGCGCACAATAACCGTGTTCATAAGTGGGTGTTTGGTGGCGACAAAGGGAGATAGAGATTTTACTGGACGGACATTGGCATACAGGCCAAGGGTCTTACGGATGGTAACATTTAGACTTTTATAGCCTCCACCCTGCGGCGTGGTGATCGGAGCCTTGTAAAAGACTTTGTTTTGCATCAATTTGTCCCAGGCATCATCAGCAATACCGGAGGTTTGTCCACTCAAATAAACTTTCTCGCCGATTTCAATAATATCTTTTTCAAAGTCAGCACCAGCGGCCTCCAAGATTTTTAGCGAAGCCGTCATAATTTCCGGGCCTATACCATCTCCATAAGCAACAGTAATACGTGGTTTCAAACTCACCTCCCAATTTCGCAAAATACTAGTGTGCTTTATAGGAAGTGTAAAGGTGAAGTCCTAAATTAGGAGCATATTGCGCCTATTTTTAGGGCGCAGAGGGCCTATTCTGTGTGCCTTGCATGGTAATCGGCGGAACCTTTAGCTGATTATGCTGAACGTGGGTTGGTATACCTTCTTTTTGCAAGAGTTCCATCAAACGCTTGCGGGTGGAGGATTTTAATGCCCACGTCTCGGCAGGGTTAGCTGCCCAACCAGCAACCCAACACTCCACGGAGCTTTCATTCAATTTCATAACCCAAAAAGAGGGCGGCTCAATCTCTAATAAATACTTGCAACGAATGGCCTGTTTGGCGATCTCTTTAACTCTTTCTAAATTTGCCTCCGGGCTGACATGAAAAGGAATATAGGCCCATTCGTGCTCATCCGTTTGACTTAGATTTTCAAACTCCTTTTGTAGAAAAACATGGTTTGGAATATTGTAGCGCCGCCAATTCCATATTTTAACCACTGTATATAGCAAGTTGATTCTCTCAACTGTTCCATATTTATCATCAATGATGACCGTATCATTAATTCGTATGGGCTGAGAAAAAGTAATCACCATACCAGAGATTAAGTTCTCAATTAATGGTCTTGCAGCTATACCGACCAAAACAGCAAAGGCACCCGCAAAAACAGATAAGTAAGAAGCCGATATAGTGGAAAGAAAAGGAATGAGAATAAAAACTGCCGCAAGACTCAAGACCAAAGGCACATAAAAATTACGAATTGTCTGAAACCTACTCTCAATACTAGAAACAGCTCGTCTACGAATAATATTATCAGAGTCTTCATCTGGGCTCTCCGTTTCAACGGCTTCGGAAACCTCCATGCTTTCTGCCGATTCCAGGCGATCCGCCTCTAAATCACGAAGCTTTCTTAAACCAACACGAATAGACAAATAAGCTATGCCCGCAACCAAAACTGCATAAATGATCTCAAATAAATTATTCTGAATAAACTGCATAGGGCCTCCAGCTAAAAGACTAGCGAATCTGGGTAAGGCTGTCAGCTTCTTGGTCTAGCTGTTATGTGAATAAATAGCGCTTTCTTTATTGGTTTAGAGAATTACGAGCTTGGTTTTCCCCAAATTTTCTTAAGATATTGATCCCTGCCAGATCGATAGCGATAGAATTTATAGCGGACTGGATTTTTCTTATAGTAATCCTGATGATACTCATCGGCTGGATAAAACGTTTTAGCTGGGCGTATTTTTGTAACAATGGACTTGGAAAAACGGCCCGACTGCTGCATCTTTTTCTTAGAGGCTTCGGCTGCTTGCTTTTGCTGGTCATCAATATAGAAGATCGCAGTGGAATATTGTTCACCTCGATCCACAAACTGCCCCCCCGCATCTGTAGGATCAATTTGCCGCCAAAATATATCCAACAATTGATTGTAAGAAATTTGATCGGAATCGTAGGTGATTTGTACGACTTCTAAATGCTTTGTCTTTCCACTAGCAACTAATTTATAGGGAGGATTTTCTTTATCGCCTCCCATAAAGCCTGATATGACGGATTTTACTCCCTTTTGCTCCTCGTAGGGCGGTTCCATACACCAAAAGCAGCCGCCAGCAAAAACCGCCTTTTTTATTTCGGCTTGCGCCAAACAAGAAAAGAGTAAAAAGAGAGTGATGTAGACTTTTACCACGGCAATTGCTCTCCGTTGGTATGCCAAAAGGTTCCCGTATCTTCTATGTTTTTGTTTTTGAGTATTTGCAACATACCCTGAACAGACTCAGGACATTCAATCAAACCATTGTGACCAGTCATATCTGTTTTTACATAACCCGGATGTAACAAAAGAACCGTATAGCCTTTTGGCTTTAAATCAATGGCTAAAGATTTTCCCGCTGCATTCAATGCCGCTTTAGACATACGATAACCATACTGTCCACCAGAATCATTGTCTGCAATGGAGCCCATGCGTGAGGTAAGAAGAGCAATTTTAGCCCCCTGATTTAAGTAAGGAAGAAAAGCCTTTACGCTCAAAACGGGTGCAATCGAATTGACTAAAAATTGTTTTTCCACACCAGCAAGATCAAAGTTATCCAGACTTTGACTCTGCAATATTCCGGCTACATGAATCAAGTAATCGATTTTTTCTCCCTCTAAGGCCTCGGTCGCACGCGCCAAAGATTCGGGCTCACTTACCTCTACATTTTCGCTAATCTTTACATTGAGGTCCTTTAACTCGCTACTTGCCTTGCGGCAAAAGGCAAATACCTTATGCTCCCCTGCAAGCTGATTGCAAAACTCCAAGCCAATTCCTCGATTTGCACCAATTACGACAACATTCATACGACCTCCTTCATCGGATAAAATTCTAACAATTCCTATTTTCAAGCGCTAGTATTTTCGCTTATTCGCCTTTATGTGTAAAAATTGAATAGATACGATGAAAAACCACAGGTAATAGACTAAAAGCAATCACAAAAAGCCAATCATCCAAGTCTATTTCACTTAATGATAAGACTTTGCGTAATAGCTCTAAGTTCACCGTGGCTACCATAAGTAAAGAGCATAGCACCACAGCCCCCCATACATAGGGACTCTTAAAAACATCATTTTTAAAGAAATGATGATGCCGGTCTTTCATATTAAAAACATGAAATATTTGCGCAAAACCGAGTACCATAAATGCAATGGTAATGGAGTGATCCAAACTTAAATTCATTTGGTATAGGGCGATATAAAAAGCCGTCAAAACAGCAAAGGTGATGGATACACCAAAGGCAATGATATTCACCCAAAGATTTCTTGAAAGTATGGCTTCTTTTTTCCTTCTTGGTCTTTGCCTTAAGACACCAGAGTCTCCCTCCCCTAAGCCTAATGCCAAGGCAGGGAAAACATCGGTAACTAAATTTAAGAACAATATTTGCAAAGGTAAAATGGGAAGCGGTGTATTGATCACCGCAGCCAAGCCAACCACCAATACTTCTGATAAATTGCATGAAAGCAAGTAAACAACAAATTTGCGTATGTTATTAAAAATAACTCGCCCCTGCTTGATGGCTTCAACAATCGTTGCAAAGCGATCGTCCTTTAAGATCATATCGGAGGCCTCCTTTGCCACCTCTGTTCCTCGAATCCCCATGGCAATGCCAATGTCGGCTTTCTTTAGAGCGGGAGCATCGTTCACACCATCTCCTGTCATAGCCACCACCTCTTGCCTTGACTGTAGCAAAGCAACTAAATCCAATTTTTGTTTGGGATTGACGCGGTAAAAAATTTCCCCAGGCAGCGTATTTAAATGCTCAATTTCAGCACCAGAGCAGGCCTTGCCATTAGGACTTAGCCCCACTTGCTCGGCAATACTCACAGCCGTTTCAGCCTGATCCCCTGTCATCATAATCACTCGTATGCCGGCCCTTTTACACTCACCTATTGCCTGCTTCACATCATGCCGAGGGGGATCTTGCATTCCCACTAAGGCTACAAAATTCAAATTCTCGTAAGCTGGCTCTTGTAGATCCTCCACATATTTGTATGCCAAAGCCAATACCCGTAAACCTTCACTTGCAAGCTCCTTTGTTTGCTTTTGCATTTCTACCAGATCTTGTGAATTTGAAAATCTGCAACAGGAAAGTACGGCTTCACTAGCACCTTTTACTGCGACAAAATACTTGCCTTTGTCCAGATGATAGGTAGCCATCATCCTTGTATCCGCTTCAAAAGCAATTTCGCGCTGCCGAGGTTTTTCGCTGTAAAGTACATCTTGCTTTAAGCCCGCTTCGTATGCCGCCATCAAAAGGGCCAGCTCTGTTGGATCTCCTACTGCCTCTTGCTTATTAGGGTGATATACAGAATTGCTACAAAGAAGTCCGATCTGCAAAGCTAATACGTAGTCCTCATTTAGTAAGGGGTTTACCAGCTTATCTTCTAAGAAAAAGTCCACACTTCCTTGTTTTCGCTGAATCCTTCCCTGCTTAGCCAAAAAGGCAAAACGACTTACATACATTTCATTTTCGGTAAGTGTACCTGTTTTATCCGTACATATTGTAGTAACTGACCCCAGTGTTTCTACCGCAGCCAAGTGATTGATCAAAGCGTTACGCCGACTCATTAGCCACATTCCTTTTGCCAGGGCAATCGTGGCGACGATGGGTAGTCCTTCAGGAATGGCCGCCACAGCAAGTGCGATGGCGGTAGCAATCATGGCACCTAGATCCTTACCGCCAATAAGACCAAGAATCATCACCAGTATGGCTATAAGAATCGTAAGGCCAATCAGTTTTCTACCCAAGCGATCCAGCTTTTTCTCTAAAGGAGTAACTTCTTCTTTTGCCTCTTCGGTTAAAGTAGAAATTTGCCCCAGCTCAGACTGCATCCCCGTATGAATTACAATGGCTTTAGCTGTACCTCGGCGAATGGCAGTGCCTTTAAATATACAATTACTTCTTTCTGCTAAAATTGTATCTTCAGGTATATCTTTAATGTCTTTATCAATCGGTACGGACTCACCGGTAAGAGCCGCCTCACTTACTTGTAAGCGAGAGGCTTCCAGCAGCCGCATATCTGCCGTAACCACATCACCCGCTTCTAAAAGCACAATGTCCCCTGGAACCAATTCATCGGCATCAATGTGCCGAAGTCGGGATTGACGAAAAACCTTCGTCACCACATGACCCAATTTGCGAAGCGCCTCCATGCTGCGAGTGGCCCTCCACTCCATAACAAATCCTATGGCCGTATTGATTACCAGCACTCCAATAATCGCTATGGCCTCCGTATACTGTGCTTGCAGCATAGAAAAGACTGCCGCAAAAAAAAGTAAGACTACAATGAAAGACTTTAATTGTCGCCACAGGATCAGCCAAAGGCTGACAGACTTTTTACGCCTTAAAAGGTTTGGTCCGTATCTTTGAAAATTATCTTCTACTTGTTTTGCAGACAAGCCCTGCTTTGGGTCGACTTGCCAAAATTGAAATATTTCTTTTAACGGTTTAGACCAGTAATTCTGCATACTAGATCTCAAGACAAATCGTAATTAAAAATGTAAATAAGCAAGTGTGACATATGCTACCTCGAGCCCAAGAATCTATCGAGGCAATATTTTTTTGACAATTTAAATTTGCTTTACTGAAAATTTATTAGGCTTAATCCAGTAGAGGGCTTATTGGCGCTCCATTAAGGGATTGACCCGAAAGAGTCTCTAGCGAGCTGCGATTATTCGATTTTGCTCCCCATTCAAAATAGGTCTTATAATCCAAACCATTGGCCGTTTTCGCATTTAAACTTCCGCTAATGTAAATACCATCAATCCCAACAATTTGCATAATATCTTCAATGCGTTTAGCGTACTTGTTAGCATCGCGTAGAAGTTTGCGAGTACGCCAAACCTTGTCGTCTAAATCACCAGATTTTTTTAATTTACGAAAGTGCGAGTAAAGGCTTCGATAGCATCTCTCCTCTGGACTTCGCCTCTGAAAACGCGACCACCGCTGTTGTTTTTCGTAACCACAAAAGTCTTGCATTAGCTTTTTGCCGGCTTTGTTGCTAAAGGATTCTAAATAATCTATGGCCTTTTCACTCGGTGCAATATGAACCTTAAATTTCATTGGGCCATGAATTTGCCGTGACTCAATCAAGGCCAATACTTTGGGGTCAAAAAAGGTGAAATCTTTTACAAAATTGGCAGCTTCTTCGCCATATCTTTTTTTATTCTTATATACAAACAACTCTTGGGCCAATGCAAAATCGTATGCAAGATTTAGATCCTTTCTTGCATAATCGACTTTTGCCTTCTTTGTGCGAGTATATTTATAATCGCCAAGTGCCTCTATACCAATGGAGCTTTGAAAGGCCATATCCCATAAAGCTCCCTTCCATCCTTTTTCAAATTTTGTCTCACTTGCTGCATATTGCAAGGAGGATGCATTTTCTTGGCCTCGAATGTATACCTTTGATCGCGTAGACCTACTTTGCTCATGCGATCCTGAATTAAAGAATCGAAAGCTGGAATCCTTTTTGTGTGAGGAATATTCCGTCTTGGATTCGACATTGCCATAAATCACTTCCTCTATTTTATTTTTGCGCATCGCTTTTGCTAGAGCCCGGGTAACCTCGGTATCTCCAGCCAAATATCGGTAATCCGATTGACGAAAAACAAGATTGGTCGCTTTACTTTCTGTAAAGGTTTCAGAATACTCAAACCTTAGCAAAGTGAGTTTTAGTAGATTTAAAAAGTCCAACTTAATCCCAAGTTCGGCGCCAATACTTTTTGATTCAGATTTTGTAATCTGTACTCGAAGTATTTCTCCACTTTGCAAGCTATCTTGCCGGGAAGGCGTACGCATTACGGCCTCGGAGTGCTTCTCCGCCTTAATTAAAAGCCCCGCACTTAGCTCCAAACCATAATCCAAGGGCACATCCACAAAACCACCGGCATAAAAGCCCAAGTAGTCTCGCTTACTCAGACGTTCATTCTCTCCTAATTCCTCTATATTTGGCTTAGAAAAATGCCGAAAGCCTAAAATTAATTTATCTATATTCTTTAAAAGACCATCATTAAAAGTCGGTGCAAAATGACGGTATTCATAGACACGGTGAAACTGTAGACCAGCAAAAGCTCCAAAATTGGCCTCATCAATATCCACGACCCCTTCATCTTGCATCTGCCGCAAAAAAGTCTGGGCATCAATCATAATCACCAACTGATCACTTACAATCCAATCATCCGCAGCGGGATTTGGTAGAACCTGCCGATCCAGATAGATTTGAAACTGCCCCATAGGTTTTTGCCAAACCATACCGTCGTAATTTTTTACGCCCAAATTGAAGTTTTTGTTTCTTTTCAAGATTGCCGTTTTTTGAGCATCCCGAATAAAACTAAAATCCCGTTCAAGATAGGATTTGATTTCTCGCATTAAGGGACTGTCCAAACTAAGATCATCAATGCCTTGCACTTTCGAGGAGAAAGTTCGAATTCCATTTACTTGCTTTTGGGGCTGCTGGTAATTTGGTAATTTATATGCCTCAGGATTTACCTGAAAATTTTGGAAGTCATAAGCCTTTGCGACTATTCCAAAAAGTAGAACGCCAATTGTTGTGAGGATCTGTCGTCTTGCTCCCCATAGGCCTTTCGTATTACCCACCACAAGACTTTTCGACAGCTTGGACCAAAGCTTTAGGGCGTTAGTCCTAAAAAGATGTGTATTTTTAAATGTTTAGAAAAGTGTCGAAATACTATCAGAAAACCTGTGTAAATTTTAAAAATAATGTCGAACCTTACAACATGCTGTAGCTGTAATTTTTTTCTTTCTTCGAATAGCAATGCTTTCTTGTTTCAGACTAGGCTAAGCTGGCCACATCCTAAGGGGGGATCTTGCAAAGCCTAATCGCTTTACTTCTATTTTTACCAACGCAGATTATGGCTAACGAATGTAGCCATCTATTTAAGGATAATTCTTCACCTTACCGCCCACTGCTTTCCCAGCAAAGCGAGGTGGTAAAAGAGCTTTATATCGACAAAGAGGCTTACCCGCAAAAAAACCTACAAGAACAAATGCCTAAAAGCATCATCCGTTTGGACAAGGATTATGAGCGCGACATTCAGGTGAAACGAAAAATACTGCAACAGGATATAGAATTTGTTTATGCCAAACAGGAGCAGAGAAATTTCAAATTGCAAGAGTTGGAGGCTGCAATGGCAGCGGCTAAATCTTTGGCGCAAGAAAATCCAAAACGCTTTCGTTTGCGTGGCTATACACTTAAAGACTTAGCGACTGGCGAATCCATCAACTTACAACAAAGAGGTAAAAGCCCTTTAAAAGAAATCGCAAGGTTTGTAACCGAGGACATGATCCTTGTAAGCCCTAACCGTCAAGGTGAATACATCTTGCGCTCAGGCGTTCTCGCCTTTCCGTCTAATTGGTATTTGCGTGATTTTCTGGGTGCTTCCATGAAAGAGATTCATCAAGGACTTTCTGCCAAGGGAGAGCTAGGCAGTATCATTGACCGCATTTTACAAAGACTACCCGAAGGCGAAAGCATTCGTAGAAACAATTGGTTTTTAACTGAAAACCCGCTGCAAGCACAAAGTGCGTATCCAAGCTATGGCAAAGCCTACGACTCGGGGAATATCCACAAAAACAATGTGATGAATAAAATGTTTTTTCGCTCTGAATACCAAACGCTAAGCAAATTGCCTAGTGGAGCCGTACTATTCACTATTAAAGTTTATACATTTTCATTGAACGAGCTAGTCAAAATAGATGGCATGGCAGAAAAAATATTGCGAGGTTTTGTGATCAAACAAAACGCCCTAAAGGAAACACTACCCAGGTATTACCACTACCTAATCGTACAGCTGGCTAAAAACACAAGCTACGAAGCTTCCACATACAAAAAAGTTTTAGATGCTATCAAAAAAGATTTAAATTAACATGATAGCTAAAGAGATAACCATCCCTGTGCTCAATAAAAACAAAAAGCAATAGGCCAAAATATCTTTTATATGCAGGTTTGCAATACTTAATAGTGGTATGGCCCAGAACGGTTGTAGTAAATTGGTCCAGGCATCCCCCCAAGCAACAGCCATTACACTTTTGGTTAAATCCGCACCAAGGCTTTGCACGGCAGGTAAAATCACTGGTGCCTGCACGGCCCATTGTCCGCCGCCGGATGGAACTAAAAGATTCAATAGGCCAGCGCTGTAAAAAGAAAATAACGGCAACGTATCTGCGGAAGATATATTTATAAAAAACTGCGAAATACTTGCAGCCAAACCACTATCTTTTAAAACCGTCATGATTGCTGCATATATGGGATATTGAATTAAAATAGGGGTAATTTTTTTACCACCTTCTTTTACCGTATGCAAAAAGCTCAGCATATCTTTATGAAAAATCATAGCAAGAATTAAAAGAAGGTAATTCATGCTGTTTAGATCCAAACGAAATCCATCTTGCTTTACTTTAACCAATAAAGAGCCCAGACCAAGCAGCATCACTATGCTTAGAATGTATTTGCTTCGATTGATTTTAGCTGCTGGGCTATTTTCTGGCCATTCTTGCTCACTCACTTGCGGAATATGCAGTTCATTGTATTCCTGCCCTGCATTTCGAAAAAGAAAAAAATTCGTAACAAATAGTGTGAGCAGCACAAGTAGCACCAATGCGATATTAAAAAAAGAAAAAGTAGTTTCTGATAGTGGTAGAATTTTGCCCAGCATTTCGAAGGAAAAATTCCCTTCTGTATTTAATAGCAAGGGGATGGAGCCCGATAGGCCTGCATGCCATAAAACAAAGCCACTATAAGCACTTGCAACAAGCAAGCGATAATTAATACGTTTTAACTTTTTACCTATTTCCAAAGCAAAAACAGCCCCAACTACTAAACCAAATCCCCAATTCAACCAACAGGCAATGGAAGAAACTAGTGTGGTAATCATAATCGCAGATAAGGGACTGGTTATTCTAGAGGCTATCTGACTTAAGAGTTTTTTTACTGGCGGGGTATTTGCCAATGTATAGCCACAAAGAAGCATCATGGCCATTTGTAAGGTGAACGTAATAAGGGTCCAAAATCCTTCATACCAGGATAACAAAGGTTGATTTACAGATCCAGTTTTCCATATAGCGGATACCACCACCAGAGCCGCTATCAAAATTGCAATAACCAAAGGATCAGGCGTGTATCTTGATGCCATCCGATCAAGAAAGCCAACAATTTTCTTCATAGCAAGATCAAATCATGAAGCTTGCGGCTTGAAAAGGGACAAGTTGGCATTTTCTAACTTTTGATACAGCCACATACTGAATGGAAAGTAAAAAGCCCAACTTAAAGTGATAATAGCCAAATAGACGAACATCTTCTCTTCTACAATAAAAAGAGAGCCTAGTTTATAGCCGGCAAAATACGAAGAAAGACCGCCAAAAGCGCCGAATATACTCAATATCCAAAGTTGCTGCGGCAGTTTCTTGAAAATTCGAGAATAATAGCAAATAAAAACAACATACATAGAATTGAGCCATAAAGGGTAACCGCTAGTGGCAAAGTAGGCAAAATCCATCTTCAGCAATGCGTAGTCTTGTAGAAATCCATAAAAAGAACTAAAGATCACGAAAAGCAGATAATTTATGGATGGCATTTTGGGGGACATAGTAAAAAAGTGTCCCGCAACTATGAGCAAAGATAATAAAAAAACCAGTGGATAGGCCCCCTCTTTGGGCCCCCCTAAAACGGCTAAAAACCAAAAGCCCTGAAGCAAAGCAATATTTAGCCATAAAGGCATCAAGGCACCTTTCGCATAACGATTAAAATTTCACCTACCTTGAAGCCAAACTTTCGCATATCCGTCTTTGCCATTAAGGTATTTTTATCCACCAAGTACATCCAGTCCTCAAAGTCTAGATTATAGATCTCCCCATCAATTGGCAATTGTATGCTATAGGTAAAGTGAAAAGCATTACCCGCAATTTTCCCATCGGCCACACCATTAACATCATCAGCGCGCCCCTCAATACTACCATCATTTTTAACTTTTAAGCGCCAAATTCGTTTATCTTTGCGGCCGTCCGAATAAACGAAGTCCTCATCTAGCACTCCTTCATTGCCATTCCAGCTCCCCTTCATATCCACTACAAAAGTAGAAAGCAGCTTACCACTTCGACTCAAAACCGTACCATGTGCTTTTAAATCACCATTAAAAAATTCTTTGATTTTAAATTCTGGCTTATTGGCCTTGTAATCTTTTACAGAATGGGAGGAACATCCAAGAAAAAATATTGCAATTATCCACCAACGCATTTAGATCCCTAGAAGTTTTTTACGAAAAGCTTTGGCCGAGGTGTTTTCGGACAACCAAATATTTAAAAATTCTTGCGAGAACTTTGGATCTTTAATTTCGCCCAATGGCTTCTCCCGATTAAGAAAAAACTTAAGCCCTTCACTAGGCTTGTATTTTGCCATTATACTATCACCTTCTTTTACATCCACAAATATTTTTGCTAGCTGCGGTGACCATTGTTTAATGGTGGCTTCATCCACGCCAATGTACTTTAATTCTTTAACGGTTTGCTGAGTGATATCCTCACCCTCAAACTCACGAGAGTAAATTAGCTCCAGCGCAATTTCCTTTTGGTAAAGATTGTCTAAATCTGTACCCCATAATTTAGCCTGATAGACATCAAACACAAAATATGTGAGTTCTGCCTTGCCCAATAATTTCGCCCCTTCCCAAGGAGCTTGCTGTTGGAAACTCGCCATAGAAATAGATAAAAGAAAAAATAAAGTTTTTAACATGCTATTAGAATAGCAAATTCCCTATTTAAAACCTAATTTTGTATAAAGATCCTGTGCAAAACCTATGCTTCCTGAGATCAGCTATGGCTAATTAGGGTTTGAGGATTTATTTCTACTTTGGTCGGGTGTCCCAAAATGACACAGGCTAAAAGCCTAAAGCCAGGGAAATGCTGTGACAGGAAATCGATCCTTAGTATTATTAAAGATATATGAAAAAAAATGTACTCATCCTAAGCGAAAAGTTGGAAGACGCAGGCGATATCTCCGATACCTACTCCGAGGCCGGCGGCTACAATGCCAATATTGTTTATGAAGCCAACGAAGCTTTGAGCAAACTTTTAACCAGCAATATTGAACTGTTAGTATACAATGTAAACCAATTTACCTTGAACAAACTGCAATCGGTGCTGGATCTTCGAGATTTAGGGGCGGATTTTCCCGTACTAACTTTGGCAAAAGATATCGATGAGGCAGCTTACAAGAGTGTGGCAAAAATAGATGCAGCACTTATTTTAGAAAAGCCCTACGAGCGCACGCAACTACTGGAATTATCTAGTAAGATGATCCATGATAAAAATAGTGTTAGCCAACGTCTCTATCGACGATTTCCCACGGATGAAAAAGCCAATATCAGCGGAGAAAACGTGCCTTTGTTTAGTGCCGATGTACTCAACTTGTCAAAAAGCGGGGCTAAGCTCAAGGCTCCTCTTAGCACACAAATCAATACTGGAGATCTTGTGAAAATTGATTTTCTCCTTAATGGTGGCGAACGAACCCACACAAAAAGCTCCAAAGTTATATGGTTGTCTCAAGATAAGGACAAGAACCTACTTTTCTTTGGTGTAAACTTTAATTCTTGATACGTTTCAATATAAGACCCTCCAATCTGATACAGGATTCATATAAATCAATACATTCAAGTTAATTATGGTAGTATGGAAGAAGTGGCCGAAGACAAGAAGAACGTTTTAGTATTATCGGAAGAACGCGAAGATGCCAAAGGCATTCTAAAGACATACTATTCCAGCGAAGAATTTGAACCTAGGCTAGTGTTTGATAGTGATGATGTCTTATTGGCACTACTAAACAACTCCTACCAACTGCTTGTGTTCAATGTAGATGAATTCCAAGAAGACCGACTGAATTACGTTTTGGATCTTCGTCTTATCGGCGCTGAATTCCCAGTACTCACCCTGGCCAACCAAATGAGTGAAAATAGCTTTAAAGATGTTAGTAAATATGAAAAAGCCCTACTTTTACAAAAACCCTGCGATGAACAGCAACTACTGCGGGTATCTAGTAAAATGGCCCAAGGCAACGAAGAAATTGCGCAGCGTTGGCACGAACGCTTTCCCACGGATGAACAAGCCGTGATTTCCAAGTTCGGAAGTAATTTTGAACAGCATAATGTAAAAGTGAAAAATCTATCTAAGAGAGGGGCGCTTCTAGCATGCCCGCGAAATACTGGCTTGGTTAGCGGTGATGTCATCAAATTGGATTTTAATTTGACCGACATAAAAAAGGAACATTGTTTTTATGCTGAAATTGCATGGCACAAGGATGATTTTAGTCGAAACACACTTCTTTTAGGGGTGCGTTTTATTAAAGAACCCAATCATTCAAAGCGAGTTTAGCTGAATTTGGTCTATCTGCACCGAATAGCTCGACTTTGTATCGTCACCATCAACACTCAACCACAAAGCCACTACCTTAAGTTCCTGCTTTAGCTTATGCTTTAATTCAAATTCTCCCGCCTCAGAAAGCTGACCTACAATTTTTTCTCTTATTAAGTCACTGAGTGGATGTATACGCGATTGCCACGGCAAATTTTGGCCAGCAAGATTTAAAAACTCTATATGATCGATTCCCTCTCCACGCTCCTTACCTATATGAAAGAGTTTTTTTACCCACTTTGCAGCAAAGGTTCTTTGCAAAGCATTTAGTTTTTTGTCCCCCGCCACAACAAGACCAAGTCGCATTTGAAAATCATCATATTTTTTATCGCCCTGCTGAGCCTCGTCTACAAAATTTATTATTTTATCCACTTTCCCTAAAAGGTGTACGGAGGTGACTGTGACAGGCTTTTCTAGTAAGTAAATTAGAGGGCTGGCAGATTGTTTTACATGAATCAGCATAGAATTTGATTTTTGCTCCACCTCATTTGGTGGAATGCTAGAGTAATCTAACTTTTGCCAGTTCGAAATATTTAAGGAAATAAGAATAGCGGCTGAAGCTAGGACTTTCATGAGCGTCTCCAGCTATGAAAGGCCTGCAAGATGGATAAGAGACTTTGCGACGTATTTTTTCTTTTCCAAACACCTGCAACAAATTTATTAGCCTCAGCATAGGTCGGATAGATGTGTATGGTAGATAGGATTTTATTGAGGCCAATATTATATTTCATAGCCAATACAAACTCAGCAATAATGTCGGCCGCTCTTTCAGAGACAATATGAACTCCTAAGATTTTATCTTTTCCTTTTTTGGTCAGCACCTTAATAAGGCCATAATCGTTGCCATCAGTAATAGCACGGTCCAAATCGGCTATATCGTAGCAGCTTACATCATATTCAACGCCTTGCTGCCTCGCCTCCATTTCGCTTAGCCCTACACGGGCTAGTTCGGGACTGGTGTAAATCGCCCAGGGAATCACGCGGTTGTCGATTTTAAATTTTAACGGAAAAAGTGCGTTTACAGCTGCATGCCAAGCTTGGTGACTAGCCGTATGGGTAAATTGGTATTGTCCAATCACGTCTCCACAGGCATAAATATTCGGGTATGCTGGCAGTGCCATATTCTCATCAACTACTAGTGCTCCATTCGCCGTTTTTTCTACTTCCAAATTTTCTAAGCCAAAGCCCTCGACATTCGCCTTTCTTCCCAATGCACAGATTACGGCATCGCAGTTTATTATTTGCTCTGTATTTTGATATCGGTAATGCACCTGCTTTTCTCCTTCAGAGGCCGCAAGCTTCATCACCTCAGCACCACATAGGATCTCCAACCCCTCTTCTTGCCGCAACCTGCTCATTAGAACACTTGAAATGTCTTCGTCCTCTTTAGGTAAAATCCCCGATCCCTTTTCAAGGATGGTAACCTTTGCCCCTAATCGCGCAAATGCCTGCGCCATCTCGCAACCTATGGCACCACCTCCCATGACCACTAGCCGCTTTGGAAGCTCCTCCAAATCCCAAAGATTCTCACTCGTTAAAATTCCAACCTCATTTATACCTGGTATGGACGGCAGAAAGGGCGAAGCTCCCGTTGCCACAACAATCGACCTACAAGTATAAACTTTTTCTTTTATCTGCACCTCATAGGGGCTAAGAATTTTCGCCTCTCCCTGAACACATTCCACTCCTAGGGACTGATAACGCTCAACGGAGTCATGTGGTTCAATCTTTTGAATAGCTTGCTTTACCTTTTGCATAACGGCACGAAAATCCAATTTGTCATGCTTGCTTGGTAGTCCATAGGCTTCCAAGCTCTTTTGTGTATGGGCAAGCTTGGCCGAATGAATTAGAGCCTTCGAGGGGACACATCCCGTATTCAAACAGTCCCCACCCATTTTATCTTTTTCTACTAACATGACCTTAGATTTTACAGCCGAAGCAATATAAGATGATACTAGGCCAGCCGATCCTGCGCCTATGACAATCATATTATAATCAAAATTTTTTGGCTTTTTGAAAGCACGATAGTATTTACGTTTTTTTAAATAGGATATCAGGCTCTTGGCAAAAATAGGGAGCAAGCCTATCAATAAAAAGGAAACAAAGAGATCCAATGAAAATACGTCCTGCAAATTTTGAATTTGCCCCAATTGAGTTCCTGCATTCACATATACCATAGTGCCAGCTAACATGCCCAACTGTGATAGCAGGTAATACTTCCAAGTATGCATCTGAGTTAAACCCATTACCAAATTGATCAGAAAAAAGGGAAAGATTGGTAAAAGACGAAGGCTTAGCAAATAAATCGCCCCCTCCTTTTCTAAACCACGATTGATTTTTCTAAGAATTTTGGGAAACTTAGCCTCTACCCAATCTCGAAATACAAAACGGGCAGCAAGAAAAGCCAATGTCGCACCAATGGTTGAGGCAAAAGAGACAATTATAGTTCCCATCCATAAGCCAAAAATCGCTCCCGCAGCCAAAGTGATTACAGTTGCACCAGGAATGGAAGCGGCAACCAAAATAATGTAGAGAAAAAAATAAATGCTAATCGTAGTGAGGGGGTTTTGTTGGTAATAGGCCAACAGCCAATCGTAATGCTGCGATAGGGCCTCCAAACTAGTATAACGGTACCAACCAAACTGGAAGTAGGCACCAAGCAGGACAAGAAAAAGCAGAATTATTATGATACGCCAAAGCTTGCGCATAACTCCCCCCCTAATAGGACTATTGCTCACGATACAACACTATGGAATTATTTCTGAAGTTCTACTTCTTGGCAAACGTCACCACGCTTTAAATATTTCGCCTCAAAATGGCTTCGATCACTACCCTTGGCAATTGGGTAGCGGCGGCGTTTGTGGATTTGCCAATTCTCCCTTGCCCCCTGATAAAACTCCTCGATGTAGTGGGGCAAGTTTGAGGCCAAATACAGTTTTCCTGCAGGCAACAAGAGGTCCCACAAAAAACCAAAGGCCGGGCTGTGTATCCAGCGCTGATTTTTATTTTTAGGCTCGGGATTGGGATACAATATAAAAATGGAATGAAAAGACGGCTGATTTACATTGTGTACCAACCAATGAATGGCATCAGCGTGAATGGGCAAAAGATTATTGGGGCAGCCCGCCTGCTCGTAGGCCCTATAAAACTTGTTAAACTTCGCCATAGTTCTTTCTAGAGCTACGAGATAGGACTCTTTATTGGATTCAGCAAAACCTAATGCATGTTTACCTACTCCTGCGCCAATTTCTAAATGCAAAGCGCCACGGTTTTGCGGAAAACGGGGGTTATGTTGGGGAATGGGAATATGATCTGCATTGAATTTGCGCAAAAGACTAACCTACACTCATTTATCTGAAACTGACTCAAATCAGCTTTCGAATAATATTTATTTTTTATTTTTCATAAAACGCATAAAACATGCCTTTATCTATACAATATCACTCTGGTATTTACAAAAACTTCGATTTTTCATGATCTATGACATAGAAATTTTGTATTACACAAGTATATTTTTTTCTATTAGCGTTGTATTTGCTAACAAAACAAAAAGGGGGCTTCATTGTTACTATTAATACTACAAAGCGTTTTTGCTATGACCAATACGCAATTACTACCTACAGATACATACTTACCTGTAGGCTTTGACACCAACGATACCAACGTACAAATCGCATACGATGGTTATTATCCAGATTCTTGCTACAAGTATCTACCACCTAGTTATGAGGTGGATATAGAAAACCGTGAGATTCGCATTACCAATAATGTTTTTCACTCAGAAAACACCATTTGTACGAAAGCGATTAGTGAGTACGACAAAATCATGGATCTAGGACCTATTCCTGTGGAAGGCACTTATAAAGTGTTGTTCCAAAGTCCTAACGGCGAAATGTCATTATTTGATAAAATCGTAGTGGCAAAACCTAAGGATGAGAATAATATCGATGACGATTACTATGCACCTGTTGCAAAGGTAAAGGTTTTGGAAATGGGTGAGCGCACTAAGGTTCGCTTGATCGTAAAATCCAACAACACTTGCTTAAAACTGAAGGAGCCTGAAGTAAGCGTACATAAAAATGTGATCCAGGTGCTACCTACAATGGAAGAGCGCGATCCTAATTGTGAAAATGATGGTGGAAGTGTTCGTATTGTAAAAGACATCGAGCTAAACGCTGCTAAAGGCAAGTACCTACTACATGTTCGTTCTATGAACGGTAAGGGTTTGAATCAGTTTGTAGAATTGTAATTCTACTACTGAACCCGATATCCGACCCCTCGAATGGTCTGAATCAAGATACCAGAGGGGTCGAGTTTTTTTCTTAACGATACAATATGCACATCGACGTTTCTTCCGCTGATATTTTCATTCATACTTAATAAGTCATCACGGGTAACCACTTCGCCGCGTTTTTGCGATAGCGAATGAAATATCTGAAACTCTCTGGTACTAAGCGCGTAGCGCTCACTACCCACTACAACCTCACGGGTTCGCTCATCCAAATCCCAGTTAACCGTATCCGGCTTGGCATCATGATTGTTTAGATCATTGAGCCTTAGACAAGCCTTGATCCGGGCTAAAAGAACACTCTGGGTAAAGGGTTTGGTAACATAGTCATTGGCACCGGCTTCTAGTCCTTCTACGATATCTTCATCACTTAGGGCTGTAGTCAAAAACATGATGGGCAAAAAGTCGTGTTGTTTTCGTAGCCCTTTAACTAAGGACAAGCCGTCTTCTCCTGGAAGATTTCGGTCAACGATCAATAAATTTGTTGTCTCGATATTGGCTGCCCACTTAAAGTCTTCGGCCGATTTAAAGCCCTGAAACTCATAACCATTGGAAACGATTAGATCTCTTAAGCCTTCTAAGAGAGTGTTGTCGTCTTCAATTACCACTATTTTCGCCGTCACTATGCTCTCCTTAGGAATCCTTTTACAGATTCTGGACACAAGATAAACGACTTGGACACGGAAATAAAGAAAAAAGGAATGATTACAAATTGCTCTGTAAACGAAAGTACTTGCTGTACTCGCCGTTTTTGCTCAAAAGTTGATCATGCCGACCCTGCTCCACAATCTGCCCATTTTGCAGGACCAAAATTTGATCGGCATTCATAATCGTGGATAGGCGGTGGGCGATAACAATGGCGGTTCTTCCCTGCATTAGTTTATCCAGCCCCTTTTGCACCTCCATTTCACTCACACTATCAAGAGCAGAGGTGGCCTCATCCAATATTAGGATGGGAGCATCCTTATAAAAGGCTCGGGCAATGCTAATTCGCTGTTTTTCGCCGCCGGAGAGCAAAGAGCCCTTTTCGCCCACCTTCGTGTCGTAGCCACTATTGAGCCGCATAATAAAATCGTGAGCATTGGCCGACTTGGCAGAGGATTCCACATCTTTATTGGCTTCGATATCCCCATAACGAATGTTTTCTCGTACCGATTCATTAAATAGAAAAACATCCTGCGAAACCATGGCAATTTCTTTACGCAAATCTTTCAAGGCAAACTGTTCAATGGGAGTATCACCAATGAGTATCTTGCCCTCGTTGGGCTCAAAAAATCGCATCAAAAGATTAATAATGGTAGATTTGCCTGAGCCGCTTTCGCCGACCAGGGCAATCGTCTCCCCTCTTTGGATGCGCAAATTCAATCGATCTAAGATAATATTATCCTTGTATTTAAAAGTAACGTTTTGAAATTCGATGCATTGCCAGTCCTTTGGAAATTCAAGAGGCTCTGCCGCCTCCACCACTTCATTGGAATTGGATAACGTATCAAGAATGCGGTCCGTGGCCACCACACACTGCTGCAAGCGAACATAACCGCTTTGAAGTTTTTTAATAGACGGCTGTAAGGAGTAGGTAGCTGTTAAAAAACCTAGAAAATCCCCAATACCACTTGTTCCCTGAATGATATTGTGACCGGCATATAGGGCAATTCCTGAAAAGATCACCGCACCAACAAGTTCTGATAAAGGACCTGAGGACTCTTCTCTGCGGTAAATACTTTTTCTAGTTCGTACATAGCGGTCAGTAATATCTTTAAGCTGCTCTTTCATACGTTTTTCTAAGCCAAAAGATTGTATTACGCGAATGCCATCTAACGTTTCCTTAAAAGAACCCGATAAATCCTCTAGTTGCTCCAATTGCTTACCAGAATGTTTTTTTAATCCCTTGGTAACTAGACGTAAAACCCCTAGCAACAATGGTAAAAACAAAATGCTAAAAAGCGCGAGTTGCCAATCCAAATAAAACATGGTTCCAATGAGAACCACAACCGTCAACGGTTCCCGAATCAGATCGGTCATGATCACAAGTCCTTGAATGATGATATTCACATCATTTAAGGTTTGACTTAAAAGACCAGCTCCCCCGGTACGGTAATTGTAGTGATAGGTAAGATTTAACTTTAAGAACTTGGCCTGCAAATCTTGGCGCAAACGCGCAATAATTTGGTCCATGGAGTATTTAAGTAAAAATGTGTGAAAATAGCGAGCCAAGCCATGAACCAAAAAAACGGCAATAATAATAAATGGTAAGGTGTAAACAATGTCGGCATTTTTATTTTCTAAGGCATCGAACATATGCTTTACTAAAAAAGCCAAGGAGCCAGTGGTGGCACTAAGCACAGCCCCTGTAATAACAACTACTACAAGGTTCGCTTTAAAGGGTCGAACATATGGCCAAAGCCGAAATAGAGCTTTCAAATTACCTACCTACCACTCCAGTATATAAGCAAACATCAACGGAGCAACTATTGTTGCATCGGACTCAATGATAAATTTTGGGGTATCCACCGATAGTTTGCCCCAGGTAATCTTTTCGTTGGGAACCGCGCCCGAATAGGAACCGTAACTGGTTGTGGAATCAGAGATTTGACAAAAATACGACCACTTTGGAGTAGTTTTATTTAGATCTTGTTCCAACATGGGCACTACACAAATAGGAAAATCTCCGGCAATACCGCCACCAATTTGAAAAAAGCCAATGCCATCTTGGCCCGCCTCATCTTGGTACCACTTTGCTAGCTGAACCATATAGTCAATCCCCGACTTCACAACACGAGAATCTAGTTTCTCCTGTAAAACATTGGCAGCAAAAACATTCCCCAGGGTAGAATCTTCCCAACCCGGAACCACCATGGGTAAATTCTTCTCTGCTGCAGCTAGTAGCCAAGAGTCTTTGGGATCAATTTGGTATTCGCCTTTTAATTCATCGCTTAGCAACAACTGATATAGATACTGATGAGGAAAGTAAGATTCCTTGCTACTTTGTGCTTTCTGCCAAAGTTTTTCAAGTGGACGCTGAATGCGACGTATGGCCTCTTCTTCAGGAATGCAAGTATCGGTTACGCGATTTAAGTGTCGATCTAGGAGCTGCTGCTCCTGCTCCGGTGTTAAATCGCGGTAATTAGGAATGCGCTCATAAAACTCATGAGCCACAAGGTTGAATACATCCTCTTCTAAGTTAGCCCCTGTACAACTGATGGCATGCACTTTATTTTGCCGAATCATCTCGGCAAGGGATTTACCCAATTCCGCCGAGCTCATCGCACCAGCTAAAGTAACCATCATTTTTTTGTTGGCACGAATATGCTCCTTATAAGCTGTTGCAGCATCCTTAAGAGCTGCGGCATTAAAGTGGTGAAAATGTCTATCAATAAATGCTGAAATACCCGTCATATTTGCTCCTTGCCAAAAGCTACTACTACAATGTGATGAGAAAAGAGACAAGGTTTTATTCTTGCTTAGATTTTATGTAATAGTCACGCATCCAGAGGCGTATCTGCTTAAAGATTTCATCCGTTACCCCTAGAAATGTAAAGTAGCAGATAAATTTACCGCGCTGATCCTCATCCTCTTCGGAATAATAACAGCGAGCCAATATGGGTTTTAAATCGGACATGCCCAGGAATGTGCGCAAATAAAAGTGGATAAAGCGGTCCTTAACAATCGGTGCATGAAAACGAATGCTAATACCAAATTCAGACAGGGACAAAATGTCCACCGGTGTCGCTAGCATAATATGACTATCGACCTTTGACAAAGTTACGTCTTCAACCTTTGGTTCCCCACTTTTTAAGTTCTCTAGATATGGCAAATAGGTTACCAATATCTTTTTTGCTAGCATGGGACGATCAAAAGGTTTTATCAAAAAATCTACAAAATTTCTATGTTGGTACATTTCAACAAAGCCCTTCTCATGCTTTTTGGAAGTAAGAATTATTTGTGGCATGGCTTGGCTTTTCAGCTTCTTCACATTCTCTTGCATGCCTTCCATCCAGCCGTCGATATTTTTAATAAAGGCGGCATCGATAAACAAAAGGTCGATTCGATCTAGCTTGATACTGCTGCCTTCAAGCTTTTCCATATCGATGACCTTTTCAAGGTCGGTCACATCCTCTAAGTCTATATCCAAACCATTATTGCGGTAATTTGCGGTAAATCGCAAACATGAGTAATCGCCATCCTCATTTAAAAACAAAAACTTTTCTATGCCGTTATTGCCTTGCAATAGGTAGTCGATATACTCATCAAAACGCTCTTTTTCTTGCGGAGCAATGGCGCCCATAAAGGCTTCTGGCTCGGCCTTCCATTGCTCCTCATTCTTATTTAAGAGTAGGCCTCCTTCAAAAGACCATTGCGAAGTTTTGCCGGTGTTATCTAAAAATATGGAAATACTTTCGGCATCCTTTATGCCAATGGCTGGCTTGGGCGCTTGCTTTTCTTCTTCCTCTTCCACAGGTACCTCTACGCCCTTGCCCTCTTCATCTTCCGATTTGGTATTTGGAAAGCAGCTTTTTAAAAAACCTACATAAGATGAAAAGCTGATAACATCCACTGCATCTACTAAATTTTCTAGATTTTGCTTCAATGTCGAGGCATGTTCTTCCTCGCTATCGATAATGATGACTTTTACATTATCTTTAGGTTCGGAGGACCTTCGTTTAAAGGGATAGGTCTCCCCTTTATTTTTAGCAATATTTCTACGAATGACAGAAATACTTTGCGGCGCCAATCCATAGTAATCAAAGCGGCAAATGATTTGCTCCTCTTCTTTGTAAGAGCCATAGGAGCGCGCCAACACCTTTCCCGGACCATTCTCACCAAATTCTTCCGCATAAAAATTCACAAACGCTCCAGGACTTATCACCGAGGGGTTTATCATCTCAATGCCAATGTCCGAAACCCCACGCAATTTGGCTTGCTTGCCAATTTCAATTTTGCGCTTGATATCTTGTAGAGCAAGAAAGGATGGATTGGTGTTTTCTGGTAAATTGGCAGCTATTTCTACCTTCTGCAAAAATAAAAGTTTTTCGTAAGGTTTTACCAAAAGATCTTGAATCGGCAATCCTTGTAAGTCCAATTTTTTACTTTCATTTACACTTAGAATAATACGAGTAGGCTCTTCTGGGTTGAGTTTTTGCGTCTCAAGTCCCTTTTTGATCTTAGTCAGATCTTCTTGGTAATTTTTTAATATACCTTCCGAAAGAATCAGAATATCAATATGATCGATTTGCTTTTCTTCTTTGGGGGCGGCATCAAAAATATGTGTTGCCGCCATAAAGCCTTCTATATTGTTATAAAAGTGTACTTGTTTTTCTATCTCAAGCTCTTCAAGATATTTTTTGAGCTCGTTGTGCTCGGCCTGATCCTCTTCTAAGATGCAGATAGTTAACATATATCAATGATGTCGTTTTTTAGAGCTTTTGGCTACGAATGCTCCCCACCTAGGTCCAGTAAATCTTAGCGATTACAGAACCCGTTATAGGTCACTTCATCTCCAGAAGATAAAGCCGGCTCAAAAATCAAGACACCTGATTCAGCTCTTACATTGGCAATACCCGATCCTGCAGGCGGCTCTTCGCCCAGCAAAAACTTATATTCCTGTCCACTATTTTTCTTTACAGTGATCTCAAAGGGGTACTCAGAATTGTCTGTGATCACCGGACAGTTCAAACTTAACGGAATGGAACGAGCTTTTTCTGCCATATCGCGGCCCATATTCTTGATCTGGTTGGTATAACTAGAGGCGCAAATATTACCTACGATACCGCGAAAGCGAGTGTCATTGGATAATTCTTGATACATACTACCATATTCCGCATAATTGTTCCCGGCAGACTGATTTTTTTGCTGCTGATAGCAGTTTTCATCGCCATCACGGATGATAATACTATGAACAGATAAGTTCTTCGAGCCACGCTCGGCTTGCACCAGCTCCCAAGTATCTGCTAAATAGTCGGCTGTATCCTCGTAACGAATAGGGCGGTAGCCATTATAACCTGCTCCTAAATCACGATCACCCGAGGAGCGAACATCTTCATCTGATAACATCACGATGGCAACATGGGAAGAATCGGAACGAACTAGGGAATACATATTATTTCTTAGCGCCAAGGAAGCCGCAAAGATTCCGCGCTCATCATCCGTGCCCGAATCACCAATTTGAATTGCCTGTTGAAAACGATAAGCTTTATATGGGTCATTGTGCTTTAGCAATTTACTGCCGCTAGCAAAAGTAATCAAATTACCATCTTGCAAATTAGCATCATAATAATCCGAATACAGGTCAGCAGGAATACCTAAATACATCTCATCGCCTACCGCGGCTCGGCTATTCGGCCCGATATCCATGGTGGTGATTCCAATTTGCCATTGAATACCACTTAGTGTGTTTAACAAGCCACTAAAGCTGCTAGCAATGCGCTGCTGTTCCGTAATCATGGAGTTGGAATTATCAATAACAAATAAGATATCGGCTTTAGGTACCTTGACCTGATAATCACCCCAAAAATTGGCAATACCTTCTGGGCCAACCACAACAGATTTGCAGTTTTCTCCGCAAGGCTTGGTATCAAAATCTACTGGCGAACAACCGATGAGCATGCTAAAGCCCGTCAGCGCCAAAATCATAAAATTTCTCAGCATAAAGATGCGTCTCACAACTAATCTCCTTTTCTCACACCCCTTTAGTATCCAATTATTGTGCCAATGTGAGACATTTGCTCTGTAGCCTAAATACCTGATATCACTGGTCTGCACCCAAGCCGCCAGCAGCAGAAAGTGTCAACCCTTAAGAAAAAGTGACGTTTTACGCGGCTTATCTCAGATCTTGGCTCCCCTCGCCGATAGGGAAGTATGAGATCTCTAATCGGCATGCTACTACTTTCCTTAGGGGTGAGTTTTTTCACCGTTTTCTTTCTGAAGCCCGATTTATTTCGCACCAATATTGAAGCCAAAATCGTGGAAAATGTATGGTTTGACGATATTAAAAAACTCGAAAAAGCCGACCAACTTCCCGATTCCTGGCAGCAAATACGCATCTTGCAGCTACAAGCCCTTAGCTCAAAGTCAGCCCTGTGGTTGCAAGAAAGCAAACATCCCATTGCACTAAATCACAAGGGAAAATACCTATTGGAAATTAGTGTGGACCATAACGAGGAAGAAGAAAGTCTAGCCGTGATTATGCAGTACAATTTGGTCGATATCGCCAGTGGAAATACCTTGTGGGAGTTTGGCCGCACCTATATCATTCCCAATAAGAACTGGATTTACCGCGGACAAATGTTTCTTAATTTGGTGAATCAGTTTTACGAGGAGCCCGATCCCGAGGCTCAGCGCCTACCGGCAGAGGAATAAATTATCTTATCCAAGTCGCAAAATCTTTTGCATGATAAGTTAAAACGATCTTGGCCCCCGCTCGGCGAATCGAGGTAAGAATCTCTTCTACTATGGCCTTTTCATCTACCCAGCCCTTTTCACTTGCGGCTTTCACCATGGCGTATTCGCCACTAACGTTGTAGGCCGCAACAGGAAGCGTGGTGGAATCTGCCAAATCCTGAATGATATCCAGGTATGAAAGGCCCGGCTTTACCATTAGAATATCCGCTCCCTCTTGCTCATCCAAAGTAGCCTCCAATAGAGCTTCTTGCTTGTTTTTGTAACTGAGTTGATAGGTCTTTTTGTCCCCTGCCTTAGGAGCCGAATCCAAAGCATCGCGAAAAGGGCCATAAAAACCAGAGGCGTACTTTGCGGTGTAGGACATAATCAGGGTATCGTTGTAGCCCTGCTCCTCAAGATTTTTTCGTATAAGACCGACTCGTCCATCCATCATATCCGACGGCCCGATAATATCGGCCCCCGCCTGCGCTTGCAGCAAGGCCATTTTCGCTAAAATTTCGATGGTCTCATCATTAAGAATCTTGCCGTCCTTTACGATGCCATCGTGGCCATCACTCGAGTATGGATCCAGGGCAACATCCGTCATAATCACGGCTTCTGGAAACTTCTCTTTTATACTTTGTATGCTTTGCAGATAAAAGTTTTGCGCATCCAAAGAATAGGTCGCGGCAGAGTCCTTGAGCGCTTCTTTCACTTTTGGAAACAGGCAAAAGCTTTTCAGCCCAGCCTCCAAACAAGATTCAATTTCAGGCAGAATCTCTTCTTTGCCCAGACGATATTGCCCCGGCATGGAGGGGATGGCATTTCTTGCGGACGGCTCATCCTCGATAAACAAGGGGTAGATCAATGAAGAGATAGGTGTGCTAACCTCCTCGACCAAGGACCGTATGGCAGCATTTTTTCGTAATCTTCTTGGGCGAATAAACATGGGGCATATGTAGTACATAATCGCGGCCTTGTCCACGCTGTCTTTTTGATAAAAAAGATTGTCTAAACGAGATGAAGTTTTAAACTACTTGTATACGAACAACATCAAGGAGTTACATCATGGCAGGCACCGAAATCAAACCCCCTAAATCTGCACCGGAGAAGGCCCTAAAAAAGGTCGTCAAACCCATCCAGGAATTCATGCATATGGAGGCCTCGGGCGGTATAGTATTAATTTTTATGGCAGTTCTTGCCATGATTTGGGCCAACTCGCCTTTTCGTGATTCTTACTTTGATTTTTTTCATACCTACATCAAACTCAGCATTGGCGATTTTGTTTTAAAGCACAGCCTACTACATTGGATCAACGACGCCCTGATGGTGATATTCTTCTTCGTTGTTGGGCTTGAGATCAAAAGAGAGATGGTCATTGGCGAGCTCTCCACCGCGAAAAAGGCAGCCCTTCCCATATTTGGCGCCATTGGTGGAATGTTAGTGCCAGCAGGAATTTATTGGCTATTAAATCCCGCCGGAAGCCCTGGGGCGAGCGGTTGGGGGATTCCCATGGCAACAGATATTGCCTTTGCCGTTGGTATTCTCACGCTTCTAGGTAACCGAGTTTCCCTGGCCCTTAAGATTTTCCTATTGGCCCTAGCCATTGTCGATGACCTTGGCGCCGTCATGGTGATTGCAATTTTTTATACGGAAAGCATTTCGACTGTTGCTTTGGGCTCGGCTGCCGCCTTAATTTTCCTTTGTATTCTACTGAATAAAGCTGGAGTAAGAAATCTTTTGGTTTATATCATTGCCGGTATTTTTATCTGGCTATTTTTCTTAAAATCTGGAGTGCATGCCACCATTGCGGGTGTGATTCTAGGTTTGATTACCCCGGTACAATCTTGGATTGATAAAAACTTCTTTTTTAACGAGGTGAATCGTTTTGCCGATAAAGCCGCAAAATCCATGAAGGAATTTGTGGACAATAAAGAGCAAGCTGTTATTCCGCACAACACGATGAGGAGCTTGGAGGAGTTAAACTTTTTAGCTAAAGAAAGTGTTTCCCCACTAGATCGCATTATTCACGCGCTTCACCCTTGGGTTACTTTCTTTATTATGCCGGTATTTGCACTAGGAAATGCGGGGGTTTATTTGGGCGGAGTGGATATGGCCTCTGTACCGCAAAATCCTATTAGCATTGGTGTCTTTTTAGGGCTTCTGGTTGGTAAACCTGTAGGGATATTCCTTTTTGCCTACCTATCTGTAAAAATGAAAATTTCTTCCCTACCGCAAGATGTGAATTGGACGCAACTTATAGGGGTGGGATTTTTAGCCGCGATCGGTTTTACCATGGCCCTATTTATCAGTAACTTAGCGCTAAGCCCTGAAACTCTGGATTACTCAAAAATTGCCATACTTGCTGCTTCTACTGTTGCTGCGATTATCGGCTTTGTTATGCTTAGTCTCTCTACCAAAAAGAAAGCCTAGGTGAAATACGCCCTCGCAAGAGGGCATTTCTTTTTATAGAAGCTACAGCCTTAGGCACTTTCAAGTATTTTCCCTTGATCCGTCCATAGGCATTCATTAGGATGCCCTTGACGGTCCGGTAGCTCAGCTGGATAGAGCATCTGCCTTCTAAGCAGACGGTCGCACGTTCGAATCGTGCCCGGATCGCCAAAGAAACCGAGAAATGCCACTGGCGTTTGTCGGTTTTTTGTTTTTAAGGGGAGGCTTATATAGGTATGGCCCTAATAATCGGCCAACAAAGCTTCCATATCTAAAAAATTATCTTTATTAATCAATAGAATTTTTGCACTAGGATATTTATTTTTAAATGCGCCAAGCCCCTTCGATTCTTTTCGGGAATTGTACTTTACCTCAATGGCAACCAACTTTTTACCCTCCTGATAAATAAAGTCTACCTCTTGATTTCTCTCACGCCAATAATACAAACGCCCTGGCAAACGGCATAAGGCTGCCCCCACAATGGACTCAAAACTTCTACCCAACTCCTCTTGGTTGAGATCAGCATCTAAATTTATGCTATATAGAGCTGGGCACATAGGTAAGATTTTAGGAGAGGAACTTCTCTTTAGGTGGTGCTTCTTAGAGTACTTAAAGAGACTTCGTAAAAGAAAAGCGCCTTCGTAGTGATTCAAGTAGTATTTTACTAAGTCTGTGTTTCCCTTATCTTGCAGCTGTCCTAATAATTTTGTGTAAGAGATCTCCTGACAAGCGTAGAGCATTGCAATGTCATAGGCTTGCCGAAAGAGTGCGGGCGACCTAACACGAACTTGGTTTAAAATATCTTTACCTATGACTGCATCCACGATTGAGTTTTTCATATAGGAAAGCCACTTCTCACGATCTTTAATAAAACGGTAGGCGCCTGGGTAGCCTCCATAAAGTAAGTACTCATCAAAAGATATGCCGTAAGCCTTATTGCTTTCTTGAAAGCTCCAATGAAAGACATTATGTACTTGAAAGCGGCCTGCCAAACTCTCTTCCAAACCTTTTTGGATATCTAAAGAGCTAGACCCAAGTAAGACCAGTTTAAGAAAACGCTTTTCGAGTCGCTGTTCGTCCCAAAGCTTTTTAACAAGAGGCGACCAGTTTTCAATATTTTGAATCTCGTCGATAATCAAAACCTCTTTTTCTTTGTCCGATTTTACCGCATACCAACGCTCCAATAGCCAGTCCTGTGGCCTAGCAATATCACCATCTGCTGAATAGTAGGCATAGCGAGGATCAGTAGCTTGTTTGCTTAATTGCAAGATACCTGTAGTTTTACCTACTTGCCTTGGCCCCAGAACTATCTGAATCAATGGCTTTGACTCTTGGAGAGCCTTATTTAATTGATCGACAAAGGGCAATCGAATCTCTTTCATTTTACTAGCTTAATCTAGTATTTTTACTAGGTCAACCTAGTAAATTGTAAACAACCTATGCGCTCAACTTATAGGAAGAAAAAAACATTGTGTTTTTAAATACTTGTAACTTATCCTCAGCTACTGGACCTATGCAATCTGTTCCCTTTTTTGCTGTTCCAACAGTAAATCACGAGTAACTACATGCATTTAACATAAAAAATCTCTGGCTACCTGGGATCTACCAGAAATGCTATATGAGTCGTTATATATTTAGGTTATGATTATTAACACTAAAAGGGAGTCGTTTATAAAAGCCATCCTTACTCACAGCTTAAAACTAATTGCCGGACTAAGCATAATTGTCTGGCTGAGCACTAAGGATATTTTTGATTTTTCCTCCTTTCGCCTTTTTTTTCAACCGTTGCCACTTTTATTACTTAGCATCTGCTTTTTATGCTTTCACCTACTACAAAGCCTGCGCTTACAAGCCTTGTTTTTAAAAAAAGAAAGTCTACCTAATTTAAAGGATGTTTTTTATTACAACTCGCTTGGTTTATTTTTTAACTTCTTAGCTCCTGGTGGGGTTGGTGGGGATATCTTTAAAGGTTTTTTACTGAGCCGCAAATACCATTATAAAAAGCGCTACACCTATAGCGTACTTTTGTATGATAGAATTCTAGGATTGGTTAGCTTTTCTATTCTAGGCTTACTATCTGCGATATTTGTCAGAGATGCAGTTTTTCGTTTTTCTTGGTCAACTGTCATTTACAGTAGTTTTTTTCTTTTTGTATTATTTTATTTTTTTGGCAAAGTTCTATTGCCTATCATTCAATTCCCCTGGCAAAAGTTGCAAACCGTATTAGATTTTCTACGTCCTATGCTTCAAAGGCCAAAAACTAAAATCATAGCTATAAGCTGCCTGGCTCAAATATTTTTGATTATATTCTTTTTAGTAGGTATCTACATAAGTAACCACCAAATTCCCTACTGGGGACTATTTTTATTTCTAATACCAACTACAATGACAATTTCATTTCTACCAATTTCTCCAGGCGGTATTGGCGTCGGTCAAGCCGCCATATATTATGTATTCCATGCCTATCAGCCAGAATATGCAAAAATCTGCGTTACTCTAATTTCACTACTTCAATTTTTGCAATTTTTGACAGGAGCCATTGCCTATCTAATCTTTACGTTTCAAAAAAAATAGATCTGTATTCTTAGTAAAATGTATATAAACCCAAAGAAATAGTAGAGATTTAATAACAAAAGATACTCGAACCACACTATGATCTAGATGCATACTCAGATTATAGGGCGAAGACATATATATAAAAAATAAAATCATGAAATAGACCGTAGCGCTAAATGGCAAATACCATGCTTGAATTTCCTTTTTATACTTTTTAAGAATAACAAAAAAGCAAATGGCTAAAATATAATAATATGCATTTTCTTTTAAAAGAGATGTTAAAATATAGCTGATCTCAGATGGTTCAGAAAAGCGCCTCATCATATCTGACAACATATCTGTAGCATTAAAATAGCCTCTTAATTGCATTTTTTGTTTTATTAGCCTCCACAAAAAACTACAAAGAAGAGCTGACAAAATAAAAAGCCAAGCCATTTTGGATTTTAAAACTTTTAGTCCCCTCTTAAAATCTAGTAAAAGCACTGAAAAAACACCAATAGCAACGAGCACAAACCCCTCAGTCTTAAGATTCATACAGATTGCCATCAACAAAGATATTATTACAATATTCAATTTAGCGTCTAGCTTCTGGTAGTAAATCAAGAGGGCTAAAGATAAATAAATCGCTATAAAACCATCCAAATAACCATTCCAAAGGTATTTTCCTGACATTCCTAAAAGACCGATAACCAGTAGCCAGAAAAACTTTCTATCTCTAAATGAGTGCAAGATTAATAGAACTGGCATTAAAAAAAGAGCTGATGCTATCTTGGGAAAATAATCATTCCAGGTTTGAAATAAATAAGAATAAAAACCAGCAACCGAAGAATACAGTTTTGGATAATGTGGGTGGGCAGGAATATAGGCAAGATTATCTAAACCACTTATAAAAATATTACCTTCACTAAAATATAAAGCCTTTGCATGAAAAAACCAAATTGACCTAGCATCCCAATCTAGAATTGGCATGGCTACACAAAGTAATAAAAATAAGATGGACATGGCAATATAAATGTAAGACTGAGGCTGCAACCTATAATCTAAAAGTTTCATTTTCCTAAAAATAAACAACAAAGATAGAAAATTAATTATAAGAATGCTCCAAAAAACTGAGGTGAAATCCTGCAATATTAACCACAACAAGTAGGTTAGCAGTAAGCCAGAAAGAGCCATTGCTCCCAAGCATAATGACAAATGATTCAGCTCTGACTTTTTAAACAGGAGACATACATGCAGTCCTGAAAAAAGTAAAAAAAGCAAAGACAACAAGCTATAAAGAACAATCATAAATAGCTATATCCGTGTATTTTTGAACTACTATACATTTTGTATTCATTTTTTTAGAACTTATCAGGAAATTACTATTTGCAGCAGGTTGTATTGGGTATAAACCTTCCATAATGCGGTGAGAATATAAAGCCCCTAAAGATGAACTCTGCAAACGATAGTCCTGGATATTTTTATTTTTCATATCAAGCTTTAAAGCCAATACATCTACGGGCAAGACGGAGTACTTTTCACTATTAGACGTAAACTGCTCTATATTTTTCCAGTGAGAAGCAGCTTTGGCAATCCACTCAGGCGTTCTAACAAATAAATAATTCATCGCGCTAGGCGCTAGAATTACGTAAACAAAAAATAACTTAATTTTTTGCTTCATTGAATTTTTGTGCGACATACTTTAAGTGCTTGGATACTTTTTTACGGCGAACATATATAATATTATAATAAAGAATATAAAAAATAGCATCTATACCATCTTTCAAACCAATTTTTTTACCCTCTTCATAGGTTCTGCCATAATATGAAATAGGAACTTCATACATTACAGGCTGCAATTTACCGATCAATGCCGTTATCTCTACTTCCATACCAAAACCTTTAGAACTTAAACCGATGCCTTTTAAAAGATCTGTTCGAAATGCCTTATAACAAGTCTCAATATCCGTCATATTCATATTAGTAAAAAGATTAGATAAAAAAGTAAGAAATTTATTGGCTAAATAATGGTAGAAGTATAATACTCTTGAAGCTTTTTTTACCATAAAGCGACTTCCATATACTACATCTGCATTCCGATAGATAATAGGATCAAGTACATCTTTTAATTCTTCAGGATCATACTCAAGATCCGCATCCTGTATCACACAAATTTCAGTATCAGCAAGTTGTATGGCACGATTGATAGCAGCCGTTTTACCACTATTTTGCTCTAGGCGATCAATGGTAACTTTCGGATGTGAATACTCATCTAGCCACTTAGAAGTCCCATCGGTAGAACAGTCATCTACTACAATTACTTTGGTGATTTGTGAAAGCGCCGTTACTTTCTCTAAAATAACTGGCAAAGTCTCTCTTTCATTATAAACAGGTATTAGAGCCGCAATACTTTTCATAGGTCTACCTTTTTAAATACAATTAACATATTTTGCCCTTTTACAATTCGACTAAGTAAATTGGTCCACCGAATAAATGGAAAAATCTTATTATAGATAACGACATCTTTCTTATCTATCTGCCTCTTCTTTTTCCATTTCATATTCACTAACCACCCCATAGCACCGACCGGGTTAAAGTATTGAAAAGACTGAATTTGCATTTTTGATTTCTGCTTGCTCAATTCTTGATGGATACGGGCTATTTCATTATTATTATAGCGGCGAAAATGCCCAATCATTTTATCAAAATCAGAATACAGGGATTGCAAAGCAGGTACGTAAGCCACAAAATAGCCACCATCTTTCAACAATTTTTCTGCCTGAATTATAGCAGATACATCATCCGCAAAATGCTCCAAAACATTGGAAGAATAAATACAATCATAAGCGGCTTGATTTTCAATAGTATAGAAGTCGGGATAAACCTTATTTTCTGGAAATCTTTGCCTTAAAGTCTTTTGACAAGCTTCGGAAGCTTCACATAGATCTAAGGGGGTGTTCTTTGCAATAAAGTTCGAAATCGTGCCTGTACCAGCCCCTAATTCTAGGTTTTTTTCGCCAAGGTATTGATGAAACAAACCCGCAATCCAGGCATTAATATTATAGGCCTCTTCCAAATCCTCCAAGGCCTCTTGCCCCACACCGCCTTGTTTATAAGCTTTTTGGTTCTCGCCTTCTAGCAAACTAAGCCTCCGTTTGCTCCAGCAAGAAGCGAAAAAAATCCCGTACCCTAGGAGCATCCCAATCTTCTGTGTTAGGAACTTTGCGCAAAAGTTGAAATTCCGAGTTAAAAATATAGGTTTCTGGCAACTTCTCTGTACCGTATTGCTCGGAAACCCTTTGCTCCGGATCCCACAGGTGCAGAGTATGCTGACCGCCGCGGCCGAACCTCTTTACAAAGCGAAGTATATCCTTTTTCTCTTCGTCAGAGGAAACTGCCACCAATTGAATCTTGCCATCAAAGTCCTCGATCAAACGCAAAAGCGAAGGATACTCTATCACACAAGGCGCACACCATGTGGCCCAAAAGTGCAAAAGTATTAACTCCCCCTCCACATTTAAAAACGCTCGCTCTTTGCCATCTATATCAGGCAAGGTAAAATCGGGAGTATTACCATTTTCTAGCGCATCAAGGCGCTCCGCTATTAGTTGGTGCTTGGCCGCCGATTGCTCATCCTTGGTACGCCAATAGCCGATAAACAAGACCAGCATCACGTTTACCATAAGTATGGATAGCCACGTTTTTTTCTTCATAAGCAAAACCTAGCAATAAATGCTATACAAATCACCTTTTATTCAGAAAGTTTTTACGCGAGTGAATCAAATCATCCACATTTTTTTGCAAATAAGGGTATTTCTTTAGCGCATCCAGAAAATCTTCTTTTGTTAAGATATAGAGGTCGCAATAGGTTTTAGCAATGATATCGGCTTCCCGCACGCGCCCCTCAACAAGGGCCATCTCGCCAAAGCTATCACCTGGGCCTAGCTCCGCAATCACCTCGCCATTTTTTCGTACCTCAACATGGCCATGATAAATTAAGTAAAGCTCTGTCCCTACAACGCCGGAGCGGATGATTTTCTCCCCAGGACCAACCTCTCTTTCCTGCAAAGAGTTGACAATAAGACGCAAACACTCGCTATGAGCACCATAAAAAAGCCGAAGCTTTTTTAAATTTTTCATATTTACATAATTTAACAGTTCTTTTTCCACAGAATTTGGCAGTTCTCGCAAAACTGCCAACTCTTTTTCATTGGCCTTTTTTTCAAGGTAGTTTTCGTAGTAATTAAAAATCTCAGAGCGTAAATTGCTTGGCACATCATAGTATTTAAAAAATGAGGATAAATGCTCTAACTTGTCTTGCTTTTCTACCTTACGTCTATTGTAAGAGCTAATGCTGGCTGCCACCTGGCCCACAATCAAAGCATAAAACATCACACCAATGATCATGGCGAATATGGCATAGACGCGGCCCCATAGACTATGCGGCACTATATCGCCATACCCCATGGTGGTTAGTGTCGTTACGGCCCAGTAAATCGCTTCAATATAAACATCCCATAAGTCGCCACTAGCCGGCTCCACCTTATGCCAAAGACAAGCTATGGTGTGAATAACAGTATTCCCCAAAATAATGGCTAAAATGCTTTTTGTTACTATGGAAAAATAGGTGTTCTTTATATGATGAATAATTAATTTGGCATTCACTAATATGGGCAACATGGCGACAAAGCCTAGCAATTTGCTATCACTCAGCAACGCTACTGGCAGTAGATAAGGCAAGGAGCAAAGAAATAATGTGATATCTTTTTTTTGATAATTAAATAACAAAAACGCCACAGAGGCGGAGGTATAAATATAAAGTACCCAGGGACGTAAATCCTCTAAAAAGGTAAGGTAAAATGTAACTTCCCAATAGATCAGGGAGAGTAGCAGCGAAATAGCAATTGCTTCTATAATATTGCGCGTGTTTTTATGCATAATAATATTAGACGTTAGTTTTAAACAAAAGACAATCTTCTATAAGAGATTGGGTGATAGAGTCTTTTCCAATATCTTAATGTCGATTCCACTGCGAATGGCATGTGCCTTTAGCTGATCTTGCCCAATTTTTCCTACATGAAAATATTTTGCCTCTGGGTGCTGAAAATAATAACCGCAAATAGTGGCTGGCGGGTCCATGGCAAAGTTTTCCGTTAACCTTGCATCAATGGCCTTTTCCACATCGAGCAGCCGCCATATTTTTTGTTTTTCTGAATGCTCCGGGCAGGCCGGATAGCCCGGGGCTGGCCGAATGCCTCGATATTTTTCTTTGATGATATCCTGGTAGTCCAAGTCTTCTTTTTTTCCGTAAGAAAACAAATCCCGCACTTTTTTATGCATCATCTCAGCACTTGCTTCAGCCAAACGATCGCCCAAAGCTTTAATTAAGATCGCCTGGTAGTCATCACCCTCTTTTTCGTATTTGGCGGCAATCTCATCTACTTCCGCGCCGGCAGTTACGGCAAAGCACCCGACATAGTCGCTCCGCTCGCTTTGCTTTGGCGCTACATAATCAGCTAAGCATTTGTAATTGCCCTTGGTGCTAACCTTTGTACTTTGTTGACGCAAAAAGTGAAGAGTTTCGATTTTTTTACCCTCTTCATAAAGAAAAACATCATTGCCGTCGGCATTGGCCGGCCATATACCGTATACTGCCTTTGGCTTTACCTCACCTGAGTTCAACCAATTCTGCAAAAGATCCTGCGCATCTTTATATAGTTTCCCCGCCTCTTCACCGTACTTTTCAGAATCTAAAATTTTAGGATAGCTTCCTTTTAGACCCCAAGACCAAAAAAACGGCGACCAGTCAATAAAAGGAACCAGCTCTTTTAAGGCAATGTTTTCCTGAAAGACGCCGCACTTTTCTGGCTTGGCAATCTCCACCGCGGACCAATCGTATTCAAGTTTTTTTGCCATGGCCTCATCAAAATCCACCATTTTCACACTGTCTTTGTTTAAAAAATCCTCGCGAGTCTTACTGTATTTATTTTTAATATCGCGAATATAATCCGAGCTTCTTTCTTCACTGAGCAAGTTGGAGCAAACCTCTACCACCAGTGAAGCATCACCTACATGCACGATGGCCCCATCATAGTGTGGGTCCACTTTCACAGCCGTGTGCAGCCTAGAGGTTGTCGCACCACCGAGTAGGACCGGGGTTTTCATGCCTAAGCGCTGCATCTCCTTTACATTGTGAATCATTTCATCCAGCGATGGGGTAATCAAACCACTCATACCAATAATGTCGGCCCCATGCTTTTCAGCTTCCTCTAAGATTTTATTGAGTGGCACCATAACGCCTAAATCGATCACTCGATAGCCATTGCAAGACAAGACCACAGAAACAATATTCTTTCCAATATCGTGCACATCACCTTTTACCGTAGCAATTAGAAAGGTGGCTTGCTCCTTCACCTTGGCGTTCTTCTTTGCCTCTTCCATAAATGGCTCAAGATAGGCAACCGCCTTTTTCATCACGCGAGCGCTCTTTACCACTTGCGGTAAAAACATTTTGCCCGCACCAAAGAGATCCCCCACCACTTTCATACCGTCCATCAATGGACCTTCAATTACATGAAGCGGGATTTTAAATTTTTCTAGGGCTTCTTTCGTGTCTTCCACAATATGGGAATCAATCCCCTTTACCAAAGAGTGGGTGATTCTTTCCTCAAGTGGTGCTTTACGCCATTCGTTTTTTGCCGAATCGTCTTTTTTCTTGCTACCTTCCTTCACGGTTTCAGCAAATTCCAATAACTGCTCACTGGCATCAGTCTTGCGATTTAAAACCACATCCTCACAAAGCTCACGCAGCTGCGGCTCTATATCTTCGTAGACCTCCAGCATGCCGGCGTTAACAATACCCATATCCAAACCGGCTTTAATGGAGTGGTACAAGAATACTGTATGCATGGCTTCGCGTACCGGGTTATTACCGCGAAAAGAAAAGCTAAGATTTGATATACCGCCCGAAGTAAATGCATAAGGACAAGTGTTTTTAATTTCTTTAACCGCTTCAATAAAGGCTAGTCCGTAGCCATCATGCTCAGACATTCCCGTGGCAACCGTAAGAACATTCGGGTCAAAAATAATGTCTTCTGGCGGAAAGCCTACTTCTTCGGTCAAAATTTTATAGGCCCGTTGACAGATGCGAATCTTATCATCACGGCTAGCGGCTTGGCCCTTTTCGTCAAAGGCCATCACCACCACCGCAGCACCAAAACGTAAAATCTCTTGGGCTTGCTCCTTAAAGGTCGTCTCTCCCTCTTTTAGGGAGATCGAGTTAACCACGGCTTTTCCCTGTACACAGCGCAGACCCTCGGAGATGACCTCCCACTTGGAGGAATCAATCATAATCGGTACTCGCGAGATATCAGGCTCACTGGCAACAAGGTTTAAAAAATCACGCATCATTTGCGGGCCATCCAGCATGCCCTCATCAAAGTTAATATCTATAACATTGGCGCCATTTTCGACTTGCTGACGAGCCACATCTAAGCCCGCACTTAAATCACCCGATTTGATTAGCTTGGCAAATTTAGGCGAGCCGGTAACATTAGTTCTCTCTCCTATCATGATAAACGAACGCTCCCCTGAAGGCTTAAGGGTCAATGGCTCCAAACCCGACAATCGCATACGGGGTGAAAATGTCGGTGGTATGCGCGGATTTGACGAGTCTACCATCTTCACAATGGCAGCAATATGCTCGGGCGTAGTGCCGCAACAGCCGCCCACGATATTTAAAAAACCAGCCTCGGCAAATTCTTGCAATTGCGAACCAATGCTTTCGGGCGTTTCATCATAACCAGTGGGGCTTAAGGGATTGGGCAGGCCTGCATTGGGATAGCAGGAAGTAAAACTTTCGGCACAATCACTTAAATCTGACATGAAGGGGCGCATCTCTTCGGCGCCAAGGGCGCAGTTGATACCCACACTTAAAGGCTTGGCATGTCGAACCGAATGCCAAAAAGCCTCCACGGTTTGCCCTGATAAAGTTCTGCCAGAAGCATCAGTAATGGTCACCGAGATCATCAGTGGCAACTTTTCGGCAATTTCCTCTTCAATTTTCTTAATGGCATAAATGCAGGCCTTCATATTTAGAGTATCAAAAGACGTTTCGGCCAAAAGGATGTCAACGCCGCCATCTAATAGGGCCCTAGCCTGCTCGTAGTAATTGGCCACCATCTCATCAAAACTAGTGGCGCGGAAACCAGGATTATTCACATCTGGCGAAATGGAGCAGGTTTTATTGGTCGGTCCAAGAGCGCCTGCAACATATGTCGTCTTACCAGTCTGATTTTTGAACTTCTCACAGGCTCTGCGAGCAATCTGCGCGGCTTGAAAATTGATTTGGTAGACCTGATCTTCCAGGCCATAATCGGCCTGCGCAATACGTGTGCCGCTAAAGGTGTTGGTTTCGATAATGTCAGCCCCTGCCTCTAGGTAGGCCAGGTGAATCTCTTCGATGATCTCAGGGCGCGAAAGATTGAGCAGATCGTTATTGCCTTTCAGCTCAGAGGTGGCATGCGCAAATGCCGGCAATTGGAAATCCTTTTCTTCCAATTTGTACTGCTGAATCATGGTGCCCATGGCACCATCCATGAATAGGATCCTAGACTCTAGGCGTCGATTTAGCTCTTTGAGAATTGCAGATTCTTTTAACACGGGGATAAACTAGTATACAATTTGCGCTAGCACAAGCTTATAGAGATGGGAAAACAATGAAGAATAATGACTGGCTCAACCATTGCAAAAAAAATATCACCTCTATGAATGGCGAAGATGGTATAATTGAAACCGCCCTCGAACTTATCGGCAAGAATGCCGAACTGAATCAGTGGTGCGTAGAGTTTGGCGCCTGGGATGGCAAACATCTAAGCAATACCTACAATTTAATTCAAAATAAGGCCTATTCATCTGTACAAATTGAGGGCATGCAGGACAAATACATAGAACTACAAAATACTTTTAAAAATAACGAGAAAGTTCACACTCACTTAGGCTATGTTGGCATGTCGAAAGAAAATTCTTTGGACCACTTGTTATCAGCATATCCTATCCCAGAAGATTTTGACTTTCTATCCATTGATATTGATGGCAATGATTATTACACATGGAAGCCTGTAGTAAAATACCGCCCTAAATTAGTATGCATTGAATTCAACCCCACTGTGCCTAATGAAGTAGATTTTTTGCAAGCTTGTGACCCCAGTATTAATCAAGGCGCCAGCATCCTTAGCCTGAATCTTCTAGCCAAAGAAAAAGGCTATGAATTAATTGCGACCACACTCAATAATGCATTTTTTGTTGATGAAAAGTACTTTCCACTATTTGAAATTAATGACAACTCACTTGATAAAATACGTACAGACAAAAGCAGAGTGACTTATATTTTTAGTGGGTATGATGGCACCGTATATATTCGCGGATTTGGCAAACTGGACCTTCACAACCTAAAATTTGAAGAGAAGCGTTTTCAGCTATTGCCATCTTTTTTGAGAGGCTATTCCGATACTGAAACAGAAAAGAAATCGCCCTTCAAAAAACTACTAAAGAAAACATATAAATCACTGCACAAAAGAAATATTATTTAGAAACCCGATCAATCACTTCGGTTACATCTTTTGAATCGTTCATAATATAGTAGTGAATATTACAAATGCCCGACTGGATGAGATCTTTTGTTTGCATAACAGCCCACTCCTTACCGATCTCTCTAGCATTTTCCGGATCTTTTCTGACTTGATCGGCTAATTCTGTTGGAATGTCCATATGGAAGTTTTTAGGCAAAGATTTTAACTGTCTTTCACTTTTAAGAATTTTTAAACCCGGAACAATAGGCACCGTTATACCTGCATCTCGGCACTTATCCACAAAGCCGTGGAAAGCGTTGTTATCAAAAAACATCTGCGTCACTATATATTCTGCACCGGCATCCACTTTTTGTTTTAGATACTCGATATCTGTCTTTAAATTAGCGGCCTCAAAGTGTTTTTCTGGATAGCCAGCCACTCCAATACAAAAATCAAATTCCGCCGTATTTGACAATTCATCTAGAAACTGTCCCTTATTCAAATCCACGATTTGCCGTACTAGATCTATGGCATACTCATTCTGCTCTTCTGTTTTTAGCTTTGGCTTAGAGTAATTGGGTGAATCCCCCTGCAGTGCCAATACATTCTGAATCCCCAGGTAGTTTAACTCAATCAATGCATCCTCGGTCTCTTCTTTGGTAAATCCCTTACAAAGGACGTGGGCAATGGTATCAATCTTAAATCGGTTTTGAATTACTCCACATATGCTGAGGGTGCCGGGCCTCTTACGAAAAATCTTTTTTTTGATACTGCCATCTGGCATTTCTTTGTAATAAGCATTCGATGCGTGCGAGGTCACGTCAATCCACTTAGGATCATAGGGCTGAATTACTTTAACTTGATCGGTAATATCCTTGATGGAGCTACCTCTTGGCGGCGGGACAATTTCCATCGAATATGAAACGCTTTTTTCTTTTCTTGCCTTCAATATATGATCAATAACTTTCATATTTTCCCATTCTTACGCAAATTCTAAGGATCTAGTAGTAAAAATCAAATTTTCAGTAAAAAGCCAAGTATTTGCATGGACAATTTTCTCCTTTCCCATAGAATGACTCTATGCAGGAATTGCCAAAGATCCTCTTTGTAAATGCTACCAAGTCTGATTATCTGCAAGATTGGACCTATGCAGGCCTAGTTGCGCTCTTGGGCAAAAAAAGGGTCTATGATTACCCCTTTAACTATCGCTACCACCTCCCCATGAAAGAATACCCTAAAAACGGGGGGTACTGCCCAGGAGGCATGCATCAACGTCTGTTAAATAAAATGGGGGATTTTGACCTGGTCATTCTGGCTTCATCGCACCCTGAGTGCTTTCAGGCCTACCTAAAAATACAAGATCGTTTACCTAAAAACTTACCGATAGTTTTTATTGATGGAGGGGATCGCGCCGAAATTGCGGGGGATCTTCAACGCTACAATCAAAGCAATCTTCTTAGCGACTCACAAAAATACCGAAACTTTGATTTGATTTTTAAAAGAGAGTACTTGAAAAACAAGGACTATCCTAAAAATGTCTTTCCTTATCCTTTTTGTATTAACACCCAGCAAATACCTAAAGATCTACCTAGTGATAAAAAATATGATGTTAGTTTTTGGGCTGTAGAATCCCATCCCATACGTAGCCAAGCTCTTGAAATTTTAGAGCCTCTATATGACTGCAAAAAAAACGGAACCAAAAAAAAAACAGGATTTTAAAAAATATGCCCGCAAAGGCGACTTTTACCTTAAGGAAATTAGGCGCTGTAAAATTGTACTAAATCTGCGTGGCGGCGGCTGGGACACGGCCCGGTACTGGGAAGTCCCTGCTGTTAGCACGTTTATGCTGAGTCAGAAAATACAAATCGAAATCCCCAATGATTTTATCGCGGGAGAGCATTTTGCAGCAGTCCGTGAGGACCTAAGCAATCTAACTGACATATGTGACTATTACTTGAAAAATGAAAGCGAGCGAGAAGAGATGGCCGCTGCGGCCCATAAACATTTATTGCAACACCACACCCATATTCACCGAGCTAATTTTTTATTAGAAAAAGTACGGCAATTGTTATAAAGGACTCATTATGCAATGGACACCCACTAATAATCCCTCACCCATTAATATTGATTTTGCACCTATATTAGAAGAAAGCACCTTTGCTTTTCTTGCAAATCAAGACTACTTAGAAGCATCGAAAGATTTTATTGCCAATATCCCTGATACTATCAATCAACTGGTTGTTGTTGGTATGGGCGGCAGCTTTATGGCGGCCAAAGCCATTTATGAGGCCTGCGGCAGTGAGCGGCCCATTGATTTTTGGAATAGCATTGATGATCACACCTTGAGTCGTAAGCTTGATCAGATTAATCCGAGCACCTATTTTATGATTATCTCTAAATCTGGCACGACAACCGAGACGCATTATATTTTAAAAAACATTCTCTACAAACTCGATGCCCTAGGACTTAAGAGCGAAAAGCATATCGGCATAATTACCGAGAGCAACAACAAAGACCTGCACCGGATGGCTATAGATAGGGGCCTTAATTTTTGCGAACACCCAAAGGAGATTGGCGGCAGATTTAGCGTCTTTTCTCCGGTAGCCATCGCCCCTTGCCTATTTGCTGGCATCGACATGGCAACCCTTCTTGCTAGCGCCAAAGCGGCGGCTAAGGAAGACTCCGATTTGGCCGCACAAATAGCTAGCTACCTAATTGCCACCCAAAAAAAGGAGCTATACCTACAAGTGCTTTGGCCCTATTCGGACCAAGTCATTACCTTTTGTGACTGGTGGGCGCAGCTATGGTCTGAATCTTTGGGTAAGGCAGAAAACCTTGATGGCAAAAAGGCCGCTCGCATCTCCATTCCCCTGGTTTGTAAATCCAGTATTGATCAACATTCCCTACTGCAACACTTTATGGAGGGGGAAAATCAAAATTTTTATCTCTTTATCAAAACGGCAGAAGACAATCTTTTAAATATGCAGTGTGATGCTAACCGCGAGGCCATGCAATCCAAGGGCTTTAAGCAGGCTTGCTTGGAGCTTGAGGAAATCAGCGAAAAAGAAATGGGCAAAGTCTTTCAAATTTTTATGATGGCCATGTATGCCTGCGCTCAGTACTATAGAATCGACCCCTACGGGCAGCCCGGCGTCGAGCTAGGCAAAAAAATCTTAAAACAAAAGCTGCAAGAGACTTAGTGGTTTCTGCTAATAGAAAATAATTTAAGCCAGCTTCTCGAACCTCTTCTATCGCTGCTACTGAGGTGGCGATAGCCAAAATACACAGAAAAAATAAGTCAATAAACGATCAAAAAAAGCATTTATCTAACATACTATCCATTATTAATGGCTCTTTAGATAATTAAAGGTATGTTCAATCATATCTTTCAAACTATATTTGGGCTGATACTCAAAGACAGACTTACTTTTTGTATTATTAGCCACAAGGCAAGCCGGATCACCTACTCTGGCTAGCTGAATCTCATAAGAAAAATTATTACCGGTTATTTCTTTAAAGACATTTATTACTTCTAAGACCGAGTAACCAGCACCAGAACCCAAATTAAAAGCTTCCCATTCAAAGTTATTTTTTTGCATATAATCTAAAGCCATATAATGATAGTAAACTAGATCTTCAACGTGAATGTAATCACGAACTGCGCTACCATCTTTTGTCTTAAAATTATCGCCATAAACACAAAACTTACCCTTATTCAAGATCGATTGACATAAATTTGGAATTAGATGTGTCTCTGGTTCGTGGTTTTCACCAATGGCACCATGAGGATCACAACCTGCCACATTGAAGTAGCGAAGTATGACCGCTTGGATATGTTTTTTAGATGCTTGATCCTTAATTAAGTCTTCCACGATTTTTTTAGTTAAACCATAGGTATTAACTGGCTTTTGCTCTGTTTCTTCACTAATAACCTCTTCATGAATTCCATAAGTAGCACAGGTAGAAGAGAAGACCAGCTTGCTAACATTTGCAAGATTCATGGCCTCAAGTAAGGAAATGGAAGAATCAATATTCTCACGATAGTAATAAAAGGGGGTTTGTTGACTTTCGCTGACTATGGCTTTAGCAGCAAAATGTAAGACAACCTCCACATTTTCTTTTTTCATTAAATCCGTTAATCTATCTGTATCACGAATATCAAAACTATGTTTTTCAGCATAAGAGTGCACCCAATTGGCAGGAGAAGTGCTGTGATTATCTACGCCTATAACCCTATAACCCTTAAAACTAAGCAGCTTTGACATATGGGAGCCAATATAACCATTCGCTCCAGTTACCAGTAGACATTTAGACATATTTTAGGTTTGCAATATTCTTCTGAAAAAGTAAAGTAAAACGATATGTTAACTAATGTACTTATGATTGCCTACGGGCCCATTACGAACTTACACCAAAGCCTGTTTTCATTGACGAGTCTTTATAAGTTTAAAAACGCCTTACAGGCAATCCATAAAATCCTCATCTATACTGATAACCCATCTATATTTAACAACTTTTTTAAAAGTGAAAAAGTAGAAACAATACCTCTAAGCACTGACAAAATCAAAAAGTGGCGTGGCCCGAAAGACTTTGTACATAGATTAAAATTAGAAGCAATGAAAGATACATTTAAAAACTATCCTACTGATAATTTATTTTATGTTGATAGTGACACTTACTTTACCAAATCACCACTTCACTTATTCAATGCCCTGAATGGTGGAACCTCTGTAATGCATATCAATGAAGGTCAGCTTAAAATCACAAAAGATATTTTGCTTCGTAAAATATATAAATTTGCCAAGAAAAACCCTATTAAAGTCAAAAATGGTAACGTAGCCTTTAAAAAAGATCATTGCATGTGGAATGCAGGCGTAATTGGCCTAAGTCCTGAGAATTCACACCTTTTAGATATTATGTTAAGCTATGCAGATCAGGCTTATGACCTATACCCTAAATTTGTCATGGAGCAATGGGCAGTTTCCTTGGTTCTGCAGAATTACACAAAAATTCTTCCTGCTTCAAAAGAAATTTTTCATTATTGGAACAACAAAGACGCTTATAACGAAAATATTGCTGCGTATTTAAAAAACAATACCTCTATAAGTCTTGCAAGTGAATGTTTAAATACATTTTCATATCCACCAGAGCCGGTAAAAAAGAAATACTTTCTTAAGAAGTTAGTCCCTTTTCGAATACTCCATACAAATATTAAGAACGTAAATACTCACTCAAAGTAGAAGTGTAGACTGGCATATAAAAGGAGCTTTCTCGCTGAAAACTGTAGGTGCCCACTTTCAAATTTTTATGATGGCCATGTATGCCTGCGCTCAGCACTATAGGATCGACCCCTACGGGCAGCCCGGCGTCGAGCTAGGCAAAAAAATATTAAAACAAAAGCTTAAAGAGACTTAGTGGTTTCTGCCAATAGAAAAATACTTTAAGCCAGCCTCTCGCACCTCTTCTGGGCGATAAAGATTACGCATATCAAAAACAGCACTACCTTTAAGGCTATTCTTAACTTTGCTAAAATCTGGCATTTGGAATTCCTTCCATTCTGTCAGTAAAACCAAAGCATCCGCATCTTTAAGCGCCTCGTACTTATCTTGTAGGCGCTGGGTTTCATAGCCCTGATCTTGCATAAAGGCCTGGTAATTCTCTGCTGCTTCGGGATCGTAAAAACGAACCTTAGCCCCCGCATCCATAAGATATTTTGCAATGTAAATCGCTGCCGTTTCACGAATGTCGTCGGTATTGGCCTTAAAAGCCACTCCCCAAAAGGCAATGGTCTTACCCTTTAAATCATTGTCAAAGTGTCTGGCAATCTTATGGTAGACGAATTTTCTTTGCTCGGCATTGACCTCTTCGGCCACCTCGATCAAACGAAGTGGGCTGGCATTTTCTTTTGCCGTTTGAATCAAGGCCTTAACATCTTTGGGAAAACAAGAGCCGCCATAGCCCGCGGAAGGATATAAGAAGTGCTTACCAATTCTGACATCACTGGTGATGCCTTGGCGAACCTCATCGATATCCGCTCCAGTGGCATCACAAAGCTTGGCTATCTCGTTGATAAAAGAAATTTTGGTCGCCAAAAAACAATTGGCGGCATACTTGGTCATCTCGGCAGAGATATTCGACATTTGGTATATGGGATGGCCTTGGCGCACAAAGGGCTCGTAGATACGCGCAATTTTATCACCTGCTTGCTTCTCCGCAGCTCCCAAAACAATACGATCCGGCTTCATGAAATCCTGTATGGCCGCGCCTTCCTTTAAAAACTCTGGGTTATTCACCACAAAAAACTTCTTCTGTGTTTTTTCGGCCACATATTTTCTTACTTTTACCGCTGTTCCCACGGGGACCGTGGACTTGATTACCAAAATAGCACCATCTCTCATCTTCGGCAAAGTGGCATCCACTGCCGCAAATAGATACTGCAAGTCCGCACTGCCATCTTCTCCAGGAGGGGTTCCGACTGCATAAAATATGGCCTCAGCCTCACTTGTTGATTCATAATCGGTAGAAAAATGGATACGACCTGCTGCAATATTTTTTTCCAGCATTTCTTCTAGGCCAGGCTCATAGATGGGACTTACACCCTCTTGCAGCCTTTTGATTTTGTCTTCATCAATATCAATGCAAGTCACCTCATGACCAATTTCAGCAAAACAAGTGCCGCTTACCAAACCCACATATCCCGTTCCTACGATGGAAATTTTCATACTTTTTCCCTTTGAATCATGTTACCTCTAAATTCATAATATAAGATAAACCAATTGAGGAGTCATTTTGCAAAAAACAGCCCTTGTGACAGGTGGCGCAGGCTTTTTGGGATCGCACCTTTGCGACTATTTACTGGAGCGCGGCTACTACGTCATAGCCATGGATAACCTTTACACCGGCCGCAAACAAAATCTAGCTCATATCGACAGCCCTAATTTTGAATTTCGAGAGCAAGATATTATTCGCCCGATAGAGGTAGAGCAAAATTTAGATGAAATTTACAATCTTGCCTGTCCGGCTTCTCCCCCACAGTATCAGAAAGACCCGATTTTTACTTGGAAGACCTCTGTTTTTGGCACCTATAACGCTATCGAGCTGGCGCGCAAAAAAGGCGCTAAATTTTTACAGGCCTCGACTTCAGAGGTTTATGGCGACCCGAAAGAGCACCCACAAAAAGAGACTTATTGGGGAAACGTCAATCCCGTGGGCATACGCTCCTGCTATGATGAGGGCAAACGTGCGGCGGAATCTCTGATCTTTGATTATATTTGTATGCATCAAGTGGATGCGAAGATTGTTCGTATTTTTAATACCTATGGCCCGCGTATGAACCCAGCCGATGGCCGCGTGGTATCCAACTTTGTGGTACAAGCCAAAAACAATGAAGATATCACGATCTATGGTGATGGTAGCCAGACGCGCAGCTTTTGTTATTACTCGGATTTGATTGAAGGTTTTTATCGCTGCATGCAAACAGATCAAGACTTTCATGGCCCGGTAAATCTAGGCAACCCCACAGAATTTACGGTAAAAGAATTGGCAGAAAAGGTTTTATCCATGACCGAGACACAATCCAAAATCATATACAAAGACCTACCGAGCGATGACCCTAAAATCCGCAAGCCCGATATCACACTCGCCAAAGAAGCATTAAACTGGGAGCCTAAGATCCCACTTGAGGATGGGCTAAGAAATTTGATTGAAGTGGGGTTAAATTAATCTTTTTGTTGATAAGATAGAGTGTCTTGAGCCATATCGGCCAAACCATATCGCGGCACATAGGAAAAGATCTTACGACTCTTGCGATTGACCGCCACTAGATAAGCTGGGTTGCAGCTTCCGGCTTCTCGCTCTTCCACCAATAGTTGTTTTTCACAAACCTCTTCTAATTAACGCAAAACCTCTAGCACAGAATAGCCTTTACCAGATCCCAAATTGATGGCTTGAAAACCCCAAGTTCCATCGACCATACTGTTCATGGCTAAGAAGTGATATTCCACCAAATCGCTGACATGGATATAGTCGCATACGGCTGAGCCATTATGAGTAGAGAACTGAGTACCAACCGATTATAACGGGGCGAGATCTACTCTTTCCCAGCCTGAACTTGACTCACAAAAACAACAATTGGAGCAAAGGCAATGATAACCAACAACCAGGAATATTCGGGAATTTTTATAGTCAGCATTGCAATAGGGCCTAAATAAAATAAATTAAAAGCTCCATAGCAAAAGGCGATTTTCGATACTCGAAACCCTCGTTTACGCGCCTTATGAAAACCAAAAGTCTTGTGGGCATGGGTTAAGTTGTCACCCTGGCGATAGCGCACAATTAGAGTGTAAGAAGCATCTACAATAAAAGCGGCAAGTAAAATAATGTTGGTAGCTACAGACATACCGGTATACTGATCCCCCATCAATGCCAGAACAGCAAAGGTTGAGCCCAGAAAATAGGAGCCAGCATCTCCCATAAAAACCTTCGCAGGATACCAATTAAACCAAAGAAAGACGGCAAGTACTGCCAATAATAAGGTATAAAGGTAAAATTGTTCGTAATAACCTTGTAGAAACGTTATGATCATTGCCCAAATCGAAACCGTAAAACCTTCAATACCAGCCAAACCATCAATACCGTCCATAAAGTTGTACAAATTAATCATCCACCCTATAAAGAGAATGGTCAGTGGAACTAATGCAATTTGTGAGTTAATAGGCAAAAAATCAGTTTCTAGGGGTACGCGCAATAAATCTGTCAAAGCGACAATAGCTAATAAAGCGGAACTAAACTGCATGCCGAATCGCAAACCAGGACTCAGAGACTTGCGATCATCCAAAAAACCTATAATTGTAACTAAGGGAACTGATATTGCCAAGGGTAATAACCACTGTAGCTCAATCACATCGAAAAAAAACAGAAAACATAGACCAAAAAAAAAGCCAACTGCCATACAGATACCCGCACCACGTGGGATGGGCTTTTTATGAGAACTTCGATGATTGGGAACATCTATCAAATTCCAAAATGGGGAAAAGACGCAGTAATAACGTAGCAGTAGATAAGTCACCACCAATACGACTATGTATATAAGTACAACTTCAAGCGACATTTTGTCTTCTCCAATGATCACTGATGAAAACTGCATAAAGAAACAAAAACATATGCTTTACTTCTGTATCTTGAAAATTACATTCGGTTAAGCCACCAATGCTTAAAACTAAAACCGCACCTAGAAAGGCAAGAGCTTGCCATGACTTATATTTTTGAAAGCTACGGTAGGCTTTGACCCACCATGACCATTTCAAAGCCAATAGCAACAACAAGCCGCCCACCCCCAAACCTGCCAAAAACTGCAAATAGGTATTATGTGCATGACCTGTGATATAATCAGTGATGCCTAATTGCTGATAATAGGCCTCCTGTAAGCGGTCATTCATTCGATACCCCACACCAAACCAAGGATTGTCTTTAAATATCTCCCAATTAGCTTGCCAGAGCTGCGTTCGGTAACGATTCGATTCAAAGCCTGATTCAAATAGTGTAGCTAAGCGCATACGAAAAGACGAACTCAAGCCGTATAATGCTGAAAACAGGATAGTAAAACCACTCAGAAAGACTGGCAGATACTTTTTCGCCTGCAAAATTACCATAAAAAGCAAGGCACAAAAAACAGCCAACCAAGCACCGCGAGTAAAAGTCAAATAAAGAGCAATTGCATTACATAGCCCAGTTACTAGATTCCATTTATTGCACACCCCCTCTTGTAAAAAGCGAGAGAAATAAAAGCATAGTAAAATACCAAAGGAGTAGGCAAAGGTCATAGAGATATTAAAAAAGCCTTGGGCACGATAAAGCGAGGAGCCCGGTAGACTGGAATGCAATGAGTCACGCAAAAGATCATCTCCCACAAAACTCTGATAAACCGCCAGTATGGACACCAATATGGTGGCCACGGATAACAACATAAAATGGTTCCGTCGGCATTGAACAAGAAAAAAAACTCGTGGCAAGGCAATAAGAAGAAGTACCCAGCGCATTTTTCCTATAATGGCTTGTAAGTCTCCGCCAGATAAATCTGATTGCATAAAAGCAGATAATGTTGTCCAAAGCCACAAAGCCAAGGCAAGATAATCCAAAGCCCAAAGTTTTTGAAACTGCGATCTATTCCAAGCGAAATATGCAGTTCCCAGCAAAAAAAGTAGCCAAGAAGCACCTTCTGTAATGGCGACAGAAGACACTAAGCCAAGGATGTAGAGGTAAAATATAGCTGAAAAAGTGCTAATAAATATACGTTGGAACGTGCTGGTCATTTTATGTGAGCATAGTGCAGCCCCCTATGTCGGACAAGGGAAAATCGGTCAATCTAGTTGATACTACGGCAACTTGCAAAGCCACATGAATAGGTTCAGAAAAAAAGATCTCGCACGTTGCCTTATGCCTGACTATTTTTTGCACAGACACATATTTCACTGAATCTTTCCTTTATAAACTTAAATTCTCACACTATGATTATGGACATGATCAGCGTTTGCCTGGCCTCTTACAATGGGCAAGATTTTATCGAACGACAGGTTCGCAGCATCCTTGCGCAAATTGAGGCCAATGATGAACTGATCATCAGTGATGACGGATCGACAGACCGGACCATAGAAATCCTAGAGAATATCCACGATGATCGCATCAAGCTGCTGCACGCCAACTCTCGAAATGTGATCCATAACTTCCAAATCTCCATCCAACATGCCAGGGGTGATTATATTTTCTTAGCAGACCAGGATGATTTATGGCTCGACGGGAAAGTCAAGAAATCTATGGAAAAGTTAAAATCAGGCTACTGCCTCGCTTTAACGGATTGTAAAATTGTTGATGAAAACGGTGAGGTACTTGTTGATTCATACTTTAAGCTACGCCATTCTCGCCCTGGTTTTTTAAATAATTTTATACGAAACTCTTTTATGGGTTGCTGCATGGCCTTCACCAAAGATGTCAAAGATAGGGCCTTACCTTTCCCAGCCAATATCCCTATGCATGATCTATGGATCGGATTGGTTGCGCATACCATGGGCAAGGTGAGTTTCATTCATGAGCCACTACTCTTGTATCACCGTCATGATGCCAATATCTCGACAACAGGCTTAAAGTCACAAGCCAGTCTTAAGCAGAAGCTCAGGTGGCGTTGGCAACTAGCTCAGGCCTTATTCAGTTCACTAAATCGATTTTTTTAAAAACCGCATATATACAATACTGACGAATATACTTCGAAGCCAAAGAGCCGGGTAAGGGTAGTCCTAAGGACTTTATCTCTTGAAAGCCGTAAGGTGCAATCGTCGAAATCAACAATTCTTTATCATAGAATTTTTTGTGATCATCATCGTAATCAAAGCCCTTAATCCCAGGTACACCCACGATAAAACGCCCTCCTAATTTCATACAGCGCGAAATTTCTTCTAACAAAGCTCTTGGGTCATGAATATGTTCTAAGACATTATCTAACAAGAAATTCTCGACAAGTTGATCTTGATAAGGAAAGCGTCCATTCTTTTCTATTAGAGTCACCTTTAAACCGTTTTCTTGGCAAAACTTTACATTATAAGGATTGATATCCAAGCCTTCTGCGTCTTTATAAAAATCTAAGAAGCTACCTATACCGCAGCCCACATCCACCACATGTCCTTTAAACATTCCAGCAAGCAAAGGGTAAAGAATGTACTTACGGTAAATGTTGCCCAAAGTAGATCGATTCAATAAATATTGATGATATCGGAGATAATGGTCTGCCTTCATATACTAAGTAATGTAATGTGATAAGGCTAAAAAAGCTATAACATTCAATATCGCAAGACCTAAATGTTGATAGCCGATGGTCTTTTTGACAGGAAACCATACAATATTGGCAACAAAATAAACAACTTGAAAGAGCACATAGGCTAATAGCACCCCTTGCATTTGCCACTTTGCATTGAGCATCAAAAGAGCTGCAATAGCAAATAAACTGTTACAAAACAGATCAATGAAAATATAGCGTTTCTTTAATGACAAAGATAGGAATGAAAAAATAAAAAACCAGCTATAAGATCGAAAAATCTCAGCCACCGCCACATAACAAAAAAGATGGGAATATTCGGCTATTTCAGGTGAAAAAAGAATTTCAAAGATAAGATTATGAAATAAAAGTAAGGGTAGCAAGATGAGTGTCGAAGCAAAGCCTACCAAGCGAAAGATTTGCCGCATAAACTGAGCCTGCTCAGCCCCCTCTAATTTTGATAATAATGGTAAGTAAAAAAGAGAAAGGCCGTTTAATACAATTAGATTCGAGTAAGCACCTAATGACCAGTTCGCCTCCAAATAACCGTTGTACTCAATACCCAAAACTTCTTTCGTATAATACTTTACCACAAACAATGAAACAAAACCTGCTATCCCAGTTAGGATTGTGGAAACACTGGTTTTTTCAAATAGGACATCCCTTTGCCAGCGCAATTTCCAAGAAACTTGTAGTTTTGGTAGCGCATAAATAAAGCAAAGCAAAAAAGACACCAAGTAAGCCACCATAAATACAAATGGTAGGTCCCCCATAAAGAACACCATAATACTCATAATTAAAAAAGGTAAGCTTTGAAGTAAAGATGCGGGAGTTGAAAATAAAAAACCACTCAAAGAAGACCTTACAAAATGAAAAAGCCCTAAGCCCACAAAGGTTAGTGGCATCACCCAAACCAAACGTGCCATTTCTACATCGAAGATTTGCCCCCCCACAATGGGTGCAATTAACACATGCAAAAGTGATAAGATCGCTATGGCTATAAGATAGTAAAGAAGGTAACTTCCAATTGGGATGACTTTCTCTTTATTTTTTGACACAGCTTCTATTAAAGCAAAGCCATTTCCAAAGGTTAGAAGAACTGTTAGGACCTGTAAATACTGTCGGTATAATCCGAACTCTCCAAGCAATTCAGGACCATAGCGAACAGCAATGATCTTAATTAAGACCAGGCCAAACACCGCAGACAATAGAACGCCTATCCCTGTTTTTAAAAAAAATAAGTATCGGTTGCCTTCTAACATTTTCACTAGCAATAGAGTCTAGCCATATCGGCCATTACTGCAAAGAAAGAATATGACGGCCTATTATTTTTCTTAATTGCTCACTGTATCGGCTAATATTGATCACTTGATGCTCCGCATTTATAATTTCTGATGATTGGCTAATTATATGCATTGTTTTACGAGCTGGCATTTGAAGCCTTGAAAGAAAAACCAAAAGCCATCTTGACAGTAAAACCTTTTGCGACTCCTGATTTGGCTGAATTGTATTCTCTAGCAAAAGACTTAGGTGTAAAAATGTATGTAGGATATGATCACTCTGTTGGTTAGGCTTCTGCCTAAGTTAAAGAGATTATTGAAAAACAAGGCGTAGGCTTACCCGAAACCATAGAGGTGGAATTTCGCGAACATTGGCGCGGAATTTTCAACGCACATCCATGGTTAGATGGACCGCAAGATACCTACCTAGGCTTCTGGAAGAGATGCGGCGGTGCTTTAGGGGAACACTCCCACGCTATGCACTAGTGGTTGTACCTCTCAAGTCTTTGTAAGACAGGTTAAGTGACTAAAAGTAAATGCTAACTTAGATTATGTGCAAATGATCAAGTAGATTATGACAAATTAGCTTGACAGGAACTACACTGATACTTGTAAGTAAACCGAAAATTGCTTCACTAGCAAAAAATAGATATTTTCACCCAAACTAGCCGACTTCTAATGTATTCCGTTACTGCGATAGGGTAAGCATTATAAATTATGCACCGAACAACAAGTCAACATGTCAAATGAATATTTGCCCAATTCACATTCCTGAAAACTTCTCCTACACATGGTCCGGCCCAAGCGCACTAACTTACTTATATGGTTATGTGTCTTTATGCTTGCAACATCAGCAATATGCCTTACGCATTGCAGCCTTTGCCAAGTAAAAAGAGCTCAATATATATGCCTACTCTTAGATTACCCTCAGAAAAGCTCCCCTTTAATGGTGTTTTTACAAGACTTTTTCAAGAAGATTTGATAGATTTTTGTTCTATTAAGGAGTAAGAATGAAAGGCATCATTTTAGCTGGGGGATCCGGTACGCGCCTCTATCCCGCCACCCGTACAGTATCTAAGCAATTACTCCCCATTTACGACAAACCGATGATCTATTACCCTTTGTCGATATTAATGCTGGCGGGCATTAAAGAAATACTGGTTATAACTACCCCAGATGACCAAAATCAGTTCCAAAATCTTTTAAAAGATGGATCTCACCTGGGCATTAAAATTAAGTATGCGATGCAACCTAAGCCCGAGGGCCTAGCACAAGCTTTTATTATTGGTGAAGACTTTATTGGAAATGAATCAGTTTGTTTGATTTTAGGAGATAATATCTTTTACGGCCACGGCTTAGTGGAAAAGCTAAAAATGGCAGCTTCAGCCGACAATGGCGCCACTGTATTTGGCTATTATGTAAAAGACCCTGAGAGATATGGAGTGGCAGAATTTGATGATAGTGGCAAAGTATTGAGCATTGAAGAAAAGCCCAAACAACCAAAGTCAAATTATGCTGTTACAGGTCTTTATTTTTACGATAATCGCGTAATTGATATCGCAAAAAACATCAAACCATCTCATAGAGGCGAATTAGAAATTACAGATGTTAATAAAAAATACCTAGAAATGAGTGACTTAAGAGTTCAGCTATTAGGGCGCGGTACTGCTTGGCTCGATACGGGCACCCATGAGAGTCTGCTAGAAGCTTCGAACTTCATAGAAACCATTGAATCTAGGCAAGGTCTCAAAATTTCCTGTATTGAAGAAATTGCCTACCGCAAAGGGTATATTTCAAAAGAACAATTATTAAAAATAGCGGAACCCATGCTTAAAAACCAATACGGTCAATACTTAGCGGCCTTAGTGAAATGATAGAAATCATCGATACTGAAATATCAGAAGTAAAAATCATAAGCCCAAAAGTTTTTGGCGATAGTCGCGGCTATTTTTTTGAGTCCTACAATAAAAAAGATTTTGAAACGGCGGGGCTACATCATGATTTTATTCAGGACAACCAATCCTTTTCTCACTACGGAACTTTGCGCGGACTGCATTACCAAAAAGGAGAATTCGCACAGGCCAAACTAGTACGAGTTGTGGTAGGTAAGATTTTGGATGTTGCCGTCGACATTCGCAAAAATTCCCCCTCTTTTGGGCAGCATGTTGCCGTCGAGTTAAGTGAGGATAACAAGCTACAACTTCTTCTTCCACGAGGCTTTGCCCACGGCTTTTCTGTCCTAAGCGAAACAGCCATTGTTCAGTATAAGTGTGACAACGTGTACAACAAAGAAAGCGAAGGCGGCATTTTGTATAATGACCCAAAACTGGCTATTCAATGGCAAATACCAGAAGACAAAATCATCTTATCGGATAAAGACAAGGCAAACCCTCCCTTAAGCGAGGCAAAGCTTTGAGGGCGTTGGTTTTTGGCAAAGGCGGTCAACTCGCTACTCATCTACAAAAAAAGCTAGCTCCTGATTACGATTATCTTGGCATAGAGAACCTAGATCTAACAAAATCATCAGACTTATCTAAGTATCTAAGCTCACATAACTATGAATTGATTATTAATGCCAGCGCTTACACCGCAGTAGACAAAGCCGAAGAAGAAAAAGACAAAGCTTTCCAAGTTAACGCCGAAGCTGTAGGCATCATGGCCATGCACTGCAAACACCTAATCCACATTTCTACCGACTACGTTTTTGATGGCAATAAGGGGGGGGCTTATACAGAAAACGACAGACCAAACCCACTGAATATCTATGGCGCATCCAAATTAGCTGGGGAAAAATTGGCTCTGGAAAATAATGCCAACAGTATTGTTATCCGCACATCATGGCTTTATTCGGAATATGGCAATAATTTCGTGAAAACCATGCTCCGTTTGGGACAAGAAAAAGACTCTCTTGCCATTGTATCCGACCAGATTGCCGCCCCCACCTATGCGGGCGATCTAGCCCAGATCATTTGTAAGATTGCCTCAGAGCCTCAAAACTACAAATCAGGCATCTACCATTACTGTAGTGATGGCAAAGCCTCTTGGTATGACTTTGCCAAGGAGATATTCCGCCTTCGCAATATCCCCATGGAGCTTCGCCCTATTCTCACCAAAGACTACCCCACGCCGGCACAGAGGCCCTTGTATTCTTTATTGGATAATTCTAAGATCAAACACGATATGGATATCAAAATACCTAATTGGCAGGAGAGTTTAAAAAAATGTCTAGAAAGAATGTCTTAGTTACCGGTGGAGCCGGCTTTATTGGCTCGAACTTTGTTCCTTATTTTTTACAAACTTACCCAGACACCCATTTAGTGAACCTAGACAAACTCACCTATGCTGGGGACTTAGAAAACCTAAAAGAGGCAGAAGGCCAGCAAAACTACACATTTGTGAAGGGGGATATTTGTGACCGAGCCTTGGTAGAAGAGTTGTTTGCAAAATATCACTTCCAAGGGGTGATTCACTTTGCCGCCGAATCCCATGTGGACAATTCCATTAGTGGACCCGATGCTTTTGTACAAACCAATATTGTGGGCACATTCAATCTTTTGGATACAGCCAGAAATTATTGGATGAATGGGCCTTTTGAAACCAAAGAAGATTATGCCAATGCTCGCTTTCATCATGTATCCACCGATGAGGTCTACGGCAGCCTTGGAGATACGGGGCTTTTTAGCGAAACCACCCCTTATGCACCAAACTCTCCCTACTCTGCCTCGAAGGCCAGCTCTGACTTTCTAGTGCGCTCCTACTTTCACACCTATGGCATGAATGTCGTAACCACGAACTGTTCAAACAATTATGGCCCCAAGCAGCACACAGAAAAACTAATTCCAACTATCTTAAGAAAGGCTCTGTCACAAGAACCAATACCTATTTATGGTGATGGCAAAAATGTTAGAGACTGGCTCTACGTCTTAGATCACTGTAAAGGAATCGATCTTGCCTTTCGCAAGGGCCGCAGCGGCGAAACTTATAATATTGGCGGCAAGAACGAGCGCACGAATTTAGAAATAGTTCACCGCATTTGTGAAATTTTAGACAAAAAATGCCCTGTAGATCGACCTTATAGTGAGCTAATCAGCTTTGTTAAAGACCGTCCTGGACACGATAAACGCTATGCCATTGATGCTAGTAAAATTGAAAACGAGCTTGGCTGGCAAGCCGATGAAAACTTTGAAAGCGGAATTGAAAAGACCATTGATTGGTATTTAAATAAAATATCATGAAACTTTTATTTACGGGCAACTACCTGCCTGATTATAATCGTACGGCTATAATAAAAAAGGGATTAGCCCAGCTTGGTCACACTGTATTCGAGCTTCCGTTTGAGAAAAAAAATAAGAAGATAGCACATGAAATACAGAAGCTCGCAAAAAATGTGGACGCTGTATTTCTTCCTTGTTTTACACATAAAGAAGTGAGTTTTGCAAAAAAACATATTAACGGAAAACCTCTAATTTTTGACCCGCTTATATCTAGGTATCTAACGAAGGTTTATGATTACAAATTAGCAAGCCCCTATAGCTTGTCTGCAATTCGTAATTTCTATAGGGATAAAACCCCTATGCAAAATGCTGATCTAATATTTTGTGATACTAAGGCTCACAGAAACTACTTTCACCAAACCTTCAAAATTCCTCTAGATAAAATGCAGGTGCTATATATCGGCAATGACTTTGACAAGTTTTACCCTCTGGATAAGACCAAAAACAAACGATTTGTTGTGGGCTTTTATGGCGGCTTTATTCCCTTGCAAGGAGTTATGACCATTCTGCAAGCAGCCAAAGCTTTAAAGCACGAGGACATCGAGTTTAAACTAATAGGTAACGGCTTTGAATATGAAAAAGCTTTAAAATTCATTCAAGATAATCAGTTAAGAAACGTAAGCACCCCTGGCTGGTTAGATGAAGAAACTTTACACAAAGAAATATGCCAATTTGATATTGCACTAGGTATATTTGGAGATACACTTAAGTCTGACTTGGTAATCCCAAATAAAGTTTATCACTACGCCTCTTGCGGTCTACCGATAATTAACAAAGATAGCCCTGCTATAAGAGAGATATTCACTAAAGACGAAAACATATTGCTAGTGGAGCAAGGCTTTGAGTCTTTAGCAAACATGATTCGTGAGGTAAGACAAAATTATCAAGCCGACATAGGCAAGAGGGCATTTGAGCTTATGCGAGATAATTATAATGCTAAGAATATTGCAGAGACTTTTACAAAATCTATTGAGGCTTTGCTCTAGGCCTTCACCACATGGTCCGCGGGCTCACGGTAAACACCCCGAGTATCCACAATTAACTTTGCGTGCTTCAGTATTTGTGCATAATCAAAATCATCATGATTTGTAGCAACCAGCACACAATCATAATTCGCAATAACTTCTGGTTTTAGATCTACAGAAGACATGTCCCATGCTGCCCGGCGAATTTTAGGGAATTTCAGAACATAGGGATCTGAGTATTCCACCTTAGCCCCCATGGCCATAAGCTTCTCCATTAGAACCACAGAAGGACTCTCCCTCATATCATCCACATTCTTCTTATAGGCAATGCCCAAAACCAAGATCTTAGAGCCATTCACAGCTTTTTGTGAGCGATTTAAGCCCTCACTCACCTTGGAGACTACATAGTCCGGCATAGCAGTATTCACCTCACCAGCTAGCTCTATAAAACGGGTATTGACGTCGTACTCACGAGCTTTCCAAGTTAAGTAAAATGGATCAATGGGGATACAGTGTCCCCCCAAGCCTGGGCCAGGATAATAGGGCGTAAAACCAAAAGGCTTGGTACTGGCAGCAGCTATTACTTCATGAATGTCGATTCCCATTTTATCGGCTACGATCTTCATCTCATTGACTAGCCCAATATTCACAGCACGGTGAATATTCTCCAGCAGTTTGGTCATCTCAGCTGCCTTCATGGATGATACGGGCACAACTTGGTCGATCACTGCCCCATAGAGTGCAAGCCCATGCTCTAAACATAGCTTACTGTATCCACCACAAATCTTGGGTATTGTGCGGGTCGTATATTTTGGATTCCCTGGATCTTCTCTTTCAGGGCTATAAACTAAATAATAATTTTTACCCACCTTAAAGTCTCTAGTCTCAATATAAGGTAAAATCACTTCTTCCGTGGTTCCCGGGTAAGTAGTCGACTCCAAAGAAAGGATTTGCCCTTCCTTTAAATAATCCTGAATGCTTTCCATTGTAGAAGTGATAAAGGACATATCCGGTTCGCGATACGCGTTTAAAGGTGTTGGCACACAAATGATCACTGCATCCACTTCTGAGACACGAGAAAAATCGCTAGTAGCTGATAAGTGTGCTGCTGCATCCTCAATACTTTTCGAAGAGATATGCTTAATATAACTTTGGCCTTGCGAAATTTTCTTTTCTTTTTCAGGATCAATATCAAAACCAATGGTTTCAAATCCTTCTTCGGCAAAGCGGATGGCCAATGGTAAACCCACATAACCCAGCCCAATGATTCCTATCACAGCGCGCTTTTCTTTGATTTTTTCTAATAGCTTTAACATGGCTCAATATTAAGGAATCTTAAGGGAAATAGCCAGTAATCCTAAAGTACTAGATTATCTAACATGTTGAGTCGCTGATCTTATTATGACAGCATAGAGCTCTTTTAAAAGAAATTTTAGAAAGTTGTGGAGAGTAAAAAAAGAAGCACAGCATCCTAGCTTTTGATTGAATTATTAATCAGCACTTATGCGCAAAAAACAAGCATATACTTTACTTATTATCTAAAGATGTACACGAATTTAGATCCAAAATTGATGAAATTGCAAGATAAGAAAGCTCCTGCCAGCATTGTGCCCTTAAAGAAAAGATGGGAATTATATGTTTGGTACACATTCAACGATACGGTACAAAGGTTCAAAGGAAGCTTATATGGTCATACTACACATTCTGCTGTTCACTAGCAGAACATATACAAAACGAATCAAATCTAGCAGTTATAATTTGTTAATCCGCTACCAACTAATTATTATGCACCAAGTATGATCTAAAATTGTCTTATATAGCATATTAGTATAGAAATCTTTTCATATGAAAATTACTTTATCTATAGTTACATATAATAATAAGTGCATCATAGGGCCAACTTTAGATAGTATAAATAAGCATTATGCTGGAAAAATATTGGTAGTGGATAATGCTTCTACAGATGGAACACGAGAATATTTAATGGATCTAGCTAATGATATTGATAACTTAGAGATTCTGCCACTTAAGACTAATATTGGCTTTGGTAAAGCGCATAATATTGCTATAGAAAAGATTGATAGTGACTATCATATTATTTGTAATCCCGATATTCGGTTGCGGAATGAAACTATCAGCAAGCTAGCAGAATACATGTCCAAAAGGCAGGATGTCGGTTTAGTTGTGCCTAAATTTTTTTATGAAGATGGGCATTTACAAGCTAGTAATCGTCAACTTCCTAGTATATTTGATTTATATCTGCGGAGATTTTGTCCCATGTTTTTACAAAGAATATTTCAAAAAAGAATGGAATGGTATGAAAATCTTCATCTAGGCTATGATTATGAGTATGAAGTGCCTAGTGTTAGTGGAGCGTTTTTATTCTGCCGAACAAATGTTTTAAAAAAAGTTGGTGGGTTTGATAAACGTTACTTTATGTATTTTGAAGATTCAGATTTGGGCCGCCAAATGCGTAATTTAGGGTACAGAACTATGTATAACCCTAATGCAGAGGTTGTACATGTTTGGCAAAGGCAAAATCATTCTTCATTAAAAATGACAATAGTATTTATTCGTAATGGAATTCGTTATTTTAATAAGTGGGGGTGGAAGATATTTTAAATATTTAGTATCTGATTACAACAGCTTGGGGCATTATTTTGACCTGCTGTAACAGGGCTAAAATTGCTCTTTACCAATAGTTCCAAATAATAATCTTGCGTTACTTTATATGAGTATATACGCAAGAAATTTTCAAAAAAATTGCATGGATGAAAAAAAAGAAATGTTTTTATGTTAAAGAACTAAAATATCTATTATAAATTTTATTTTCTGATTCAGATCCTATAAATTTATTCAAATCTTCTGGTGTGCCTATCCCATGCATTTGTTCAAAGTCGATATTATAAATGCCTATTTTATTCCCATTTTTAATGGCGTAATTATATGTTGGGCATGTGTAAAATTCATTGTTTACGCGGTCATTTCTAACAATCATATCTAGTGAACTACTAACAAAGGTACTGCCTTTGCTGTAAAAATAAACTCCAACAGTTGCTGTGTCAGAAATTGCCTCTTTTTCCTTGACTGCTGTTACAATACCATTTGAATTAGTTTTTACGTAAGACCATTTTGGGTTTCTCTCATGGTCAATAAAAGTTAAAATAGAGCCATCTAAATTACGTTGTTTAGCGTCTTTAATAAAATAGTTTATATCAAAGTCTACGAGCTGGTCAGAATTTGCTAAAAGTAGAGGTGTTTCATTGTTTATTATGTTGTGCGCGTATAATACTGTACAAACCATGCCCTCGGTTAAGTGGTCTATCTCGATAAATTCTACATTATACCTGTCTTTAATGAAAGCTACTGAATCAGCTTCATTGGCAATATGTTCTTTGCGCGCAACTAGAATATATTTAGCTTCAGGAATATATAGATTATCTAATACTCGAGCAATCATGGGTTTTCCATTTACATCTATAAAGGGTTTGGGCTTTTTATAGCCCACATTGGCAAAACGGCTACCTGCTCCAGCCATAGGAATTACAATGTTAATCATTAGGATCTCCTAAGTATTTATCATCGTTGGCACCAGGATGCTTTACTACTACAGTAGTCGTGTCTTGTAATACTTCAAAATCAGTTGATTCATATGGATTTATTACAATAATATCATCTTCTTTATATTCTTTGCCATTCATACGAACATGGCCACTTACAATTACAGTGATTTCTGTTGCTACTTTATGAAAGTGACGCTCTTCTTTTTCACCCTTCAAATACTTTTTTATGGCGACTTCTACATCGTTTGTTTTGAGAACGGTAGGTTGAAAATTACCTACAAACCATCCTTTTGTCATTTTATCTAATTTTTCTACATTCACTTCGGTACATCCAAATAAGCTCTAAGCTCTGTTATTTTGTCATTGTTCCACTCAAGTATATCTACACCTTCGAGCTTCGTATCGTCTAGTATTAGTATAAATTCTATCATTGTTTGCCCATTAATGGTTTCGTAAATATTTTTAGAGGTAAAGCTTAAGGCTTTACAGCCGTCAAAAATATTTCGCACTGCAGCGACTACCTTATCTTTACCTTCGAGTCTTTTAACGACAGGATCTTCTAGCACTATATCATCACTAAAAAGACTCACTATATTGTCAATGCTCTTATTATTAAAAGCCTCAATGTAATCTTTAGTTAGGGCTATGCTCATTGAATTTCTCCCGTTTGTAATCTCTAATCTTTTCAGGTGAATAAAACGAATGGAAGTTACTTCCATCTATTTGGTAATATCCTATGTTTTTATTATCTAATATTAATTGGTTTAGACACGGAGCAGTAAAAAATATTCCATCTATGCTGTCATCGTTTTCTATTGTCTTCATTGCTGCAGAAAAAAAGTATTTAGCTTGCTTAAAGTAGTAAAAGCCAGCAATAGCACTTTTGCTTAATGGTTTTTTCTCTGCTGTTTCAACTACATAATCACCATTTATTCGAGCATATGACCATTTAGGGTGGACTGAATTAAATGTGATTATGCCGGCATCTAAATTTCTTTTTTTAAAGTCGTTAACAATGTCGTTGATATTCTCGCTAATAATTTGGTCGCCATTAGCTATAATCAGTTCTTTGTCTGGATCAATATGCTCCAAGGTTACAAGACATGAGCATAGAGCACCTTTTGTTTCTCCAGGCATTTTTACTACTTCACATTTATGATCAGTCAAAAGCTTTAATACGTTATCTAAATGAAATTTTTCACAGTCTAATTGGTTTACTGCAAAAACAAACTTTTTGTCTTTTAGGCTGACATAGTTTTCTATACAGTGCTGTATGATTGGTTTGTCATTGATTTCAATTAATGGTGTGGGAAATACATAGTCTGATTTCTTAAAAAAATTCGACTTTCCAGCAAGAGGAATAAGTATAGTAATCATATTAGCTCTCCAACATACGAATTCTATTTCTGATGTTATCTAGATTTACTTCATTTACATCTTCAACTTTTAGAAGATGTGCATTGCTAGCCATGGCAGCTTTAACTCCGTTTTCATTGTCTTCTACGATCAAGCATTCATCTGGATTTACTTCTAATTTTTTGATTGCTAAATTATAAATGTCAGGGGCAGGTTTAGGTTTCTCAACATCTTGGTTTGACAAGAAAAAGTCTAAATAAGGCATTAAGTCTGCCTTATCCATCATAATTTCAATAGATTGGCGAATAGAGTTAGAACAAACAGCCACTTTATAGCCATCAGATTTTAATTTAGATAAAGCATATTGGTGGTGAAAGGTTGGCTTACAGTATTTGTGTACTGCATCTATTGTATATTTTTGTTTTAAACGATTAATGAAAGAGTGTAGTCTTCTTGGTAATCCTCTCTCTACAGAAAGCATTTCAAGTTTTTTTTTGGTGGGTAAACCATCGTAAGTGACAAGGTGATCATAGCGACTAATAGTGGTACCAAATAGACCTAAGGCTTTATTAAGCGCCTCATAATGCCAGTCTTTCGCTTCAATCAATACCCCGTCCATATCAAAAATCACGGCTTTAATCTTATTTGTCATTGAAATACTCCCTAGCTTCTTCGGGTTTATCTGTGCATAATAAAATACCTTCAGGTTGGATTGCATTAAATTTTTGTTTTAAAGTAGCCCACAATTCTTTTTCGTTACGAGAATGAAGTTCTGGTGAAACTATGCATATATCATGATTTTCTTTCTTATTTTTGAATAAACTATCTAATAAAGTAGAGGTGATAAAATTGCCTCCAAAGTCATCAAGCCATATGCCATTTGCATTTTCGAGCAAGATACTATCTGTTTCATATTCTGAATACCTTATGTAATTTTTTACATTCCTGCTCTGGTATTGAAGTAGGTCTGGAATAGAAGCATCAAAACAAAAATAACGGGTAATTTCATACCTTTCTATAGCCTCCAAGAGCAAGCGTTGCAAGCCATCAGCCTTTATATTTAGAGCAAGGGGCAGCTCTAGGTCATATGATTTGTATATTTCAAAGAATGTACTAACAGGCATGGACTCTGGGGTGGCAATGTCATGGGAGATCACAAGTTTGCCATTATAATCTCTGATGTCTGTCTCGGTGCCAAAACCTAATTTAAAAGACCTTTCAAAAGCATCTGCACTATTTTTTTCATTAGAATTTATCCAGTATCCACGATGTGAAATTATTTTTATATTAATGTCTAGACACATAATTCTTTATACTACGCAAAAGCCGCGGGATTTTTGAGTTATTATGAAGGGCATCCCTGGAAATCATTGTAAGCGAGGTTTTTTTTACATAATTTTCAAGCTCCTTCTGCCAGTGTTTGGCTTTAGCTAGTTGAAAAAATTTACCCCCTACTGCTTCAAATACCGCCTTAAAATTGTCGAGTTCTTCATGATCAGAACAGAGTTGTTGAAGAATTGCAGGTTGTTCTGGCCCAACGAGAACTACCCCTAATCCATTAGAGTGGTTAAATGTAAACGCAGGATAATTTTGAGACACTTCTTGCCAAAATTTATGTACACCAAAATTATCTGATACAACTTCAGTATCATGCATCAAAACAATAGATTTCTTAGATAATTTAGGTAGCCAGGTCTCAAAATCATGCTTGCATGCCTCGTAAGTATGCAGGCCGTCTATGTGAAGTATATCTATGGATTGATCCTCAAAATACTGCAGAGCTTCATCAAAATAAGCTCGTATTAGTGTAGTGTTTGGACAATTGCTATCAAAGTAATCTTTTACAACAGAGTAGACTTCTTCACCATAGTTTCCGGTAGTTGAGTCTCCTTGCCAACAATCAATTCCATATATTTTAGAATCTAGGTTCAGCTCTCTAGTAGCTTGCGAAAAAGTAGCCAAACTGTCGCCTCTAAATACTCCTAATTCAACAATCCTGCTAGGTTTCGCCACTTCTAGCAACCAGTATAAAAAAGATAAATGACCATGAAAGTCTATAGCCTGAGTTAAACGGTTGGGCACAAACCGTAAACATTTGGAGAAATTATATTTTTTCATTATAAACCCTTTGTACAGAAGGCAACGCTATTGTATCTAAATGAGTAAAGATTTGTCAATATGGCTAGGTGTAAAATTAACTCTGTTTTAAGTTATTGTTTTGAGAAAAATAGGAATTTTCTTACTCCGCTTAAAAGCCTTTGCATAAGCTAGTTTCTTGCATTTTATACATTTATTACTTATCTATCAAACAGTAATTCTAACGCGCGGATATCAAAGTATGATTTCAACATTAAGTGATTTTTTAAGTGGAACATTTAGACTTGCTGCCTTTGAAACAAAAAAACGTTCATATGGCTCTTATTTAGGGTGGTTGTGGAGCATAATGTCTCCGCTCTCACAAATCTTTGTTTTTTATTTTGCAGTAAAATATGTTTTTAAGGCAGGAAGAGACGATTTATTCTTATGGTTAACAAGTGGTTTAGCCGTATGGAATGTAATTAACACATCAATGGTTAAGGCATGTAATAGTTTGTTGTCACGTAGAGCTTTATTGCAAAGCAGTAATGCAAAGATGATTAAATTGGTTTTTGCAGATTTGGTTGCAGAAATGTTTGTTTTAGCACCGCTATATTTAATAGCTGCAGCTATCTCTATTTACTATAATGGCATACATATCAATTTGCTATTTGTACCCCTACTTGTGCTTACACTTACATTTTTCTTGTTGGGGCTAGGGGTAATATTAGCTGTAGCCACTCCATTCTTTCGTGATTTACCTCATTTAATGACTCTCGGTTTGTCGGTAATGTTTTGGTTTACACCGATTGCTTACAGTAAAGTGCAGCTGAGTGAAAAATTGCGCTTGATTTTATATCTAAATCCATTCACTTACTTTGTGGAATTTTCACAGTTAACATTTGGCGCAGAACCTATGCCTTTGTGGGTAGTTGTGGCGCCAATATTAATCACGATTGTGATTACTGTGATGGGATTTTGGTTTATTGAGAAAATAGGAAGAAAAATGGTGATTATCTTATGACAGTCACGGTGCGCTTAACAGATATTTGTTTGGATGTATCTGCAAATCAGCAGCATCAAACTTTAAAGGGCTTGTTCCTACGTAGAACTAGAAATCCCCGACAAATCAATCGAATATTAGACGTGCCTCTTTTTGAGGCAAAAAAAGGTGACAAGATATGTGTGGTTGGCAGAAATGGACAAGGCAAAACAACATTGCTTAAAGTGATTTCAAAGATTTACAGACCTACAGCGGGTACTGTTTGGACATCATTCAAGCCTACGGCAGTATTAGCTGCAGGCATTGGCTTAGAGGATGATTTTACGGTTCAAGAAAATATTGAGTTCACACTTTTGCTAAACAATATAAGCGCTAAAAGAATGGCTAAAATTAGCCAATCGATTCTTGAATTCTGTGACTTACAACAAGATCGGAAGAAACAATATAAACATTTGTCCTCTGGTTATAAAAGCCGCTTAGCCTTTGCCATAGCCATATCTAATGAGCCTAAAATATTGGTCTTAGATGAGGTTTTAGGTGGTGGAGATGAATTTTTCATGAAAAAGGCTAGTCGTAAATTAAAAGATAGCATTATTCAGTCTGAAACTGCATTTATAGCAACCCACGGCCCAGATGATTTTAGAGATATTTGTAATAGGATTATTGTTGTTGATCAGAGTAAAATAGTTTTTGATGGGAAATTCGATCAGGGACTCAGTTTCTATAGAAATTTGTTTGATTAAGGGGTTGTAGAGATGAAAATTAGTGTTATCATATGCGGCTTAGTTCGAGATTCTGATAGATTCTGTGATAAATTACAGCAATTCTATAATTGGACTAAAGAAGGCTTTGTTGATGAGGTGATATACTCAACTTGGATTGGCGAACTAGCTTCCTATCCAGCAGTAAAGGCAAAGTTAAATAAAACCGGAGTTAAAGTAATTGAAGTAGAGGAGCCTCGACTGGTATTAAAGGGTGGCCACCAACTACATCAAATGACGTCCTTGTATTACGCAATAAATGAAATTGAAGATGAAGATAAATATGTGTTAAAGACGCGAGTTGACTTGGCAGATAATCATGCAGATATGTTGCATGAATTCACCTCTGGAACGGAAGCCACAGATGATTTTCTCGGCGTAGGCTTGAAAAATAAAATAATAGTTGAAAATTCACAGCTTTTATACCCCTTTTTGCAAGGAGATGCTCAGTTTTACGGTAAAAAGTCTGATATTGCGAAGCTAGTCAATCTATCAAATGAAATGGAGGTTGTGTACAACCGTTTAGCGGTAGAGCAAACCTTCTTTTTTGAGCCCTTTAAAAATATAGAGATATTTAAAACACACTTTTATTGGAATTTACCTCATATATCCGATGTAGCACATAGGCGTGATGAGCAATTAGATTTTTTGAGTAAATCGACTTATATGAGAGAGTGTATTGAGGCATGGTGGATTGTTTTAGATGCATATTTTAAAATTGGCTGGGCTCCTCGTTTTGATTTTGTTAAATACGGTGAAATTAAAGACTTCATTTCTGCCTGCAATTATGTTGGAGATGAAAAGTTCATAGGTGGGGATAAATCTGATGTTATAGCATGTGATAGTTTTGTGAAATCTTTGATGAAATCTTTTTCACCTGAGCGAATTGAATCGCTAAAGCAGCGAATGCAGAGAGCAGAAAATAAGGGGCCTTTTGGAATAAAAAAGAATGTATTTGAGGAGTATGAAGAATTTCGCCTGAAATTTAGTGACTTACCGTCACCTAAGGCATGTTTGAATAAAGGAAATAATACCCTGAAAGTAAAAGGAGCGGCTCAACACTTTTTTGTTAAAGATCAAAATGACCAGGCCAGCTCTAGGTATCATGAGCAAGTTACTATGCTTCGTAGAGAAAATGATTTTCTAAAAAAACAATTGAATATTTCCTATTCTAATACTGTGTTACATCGAATACTAAACAGAGTTATGCCACGCCGACTTATAGAATTCTGTAAATACAGAATGCCAAACCTAACAGGCTTTTATGCAAAATATTTCATGAAAAAGGTAGATTGAAATGTCATCTTGTTTTACCCTCCTTGAACTAATGTACTTAAAAGCAAAAGTACGATCTCAAGACAAGATATTAAATTATGTAAGGCACTATCCTGTTAGAACCATTCTTAGAAGTGTTTTTTTTCCGATAGAATTATCTCAGAAAATCTTTCGGCTTCTATTTTTCACTAAATCTAGTGGCCCCAAAGGTAGTGAGATTAATAGAAAGCACTACAAATTGTTGCATGGAAACCAGGGAAACTACTGTAAAATTGTAAGTGAAAAACTTGAAACTGCTGATTCGGGACATGACTGTTCTAAAGTAAATATTATTTCAGATAATGAAAAACTTGCAATTGTTCACAGTTATTACCGTGAGGAAGCAATAGAAGCATTGAATCACCTTAAAGAATTCCATGATTACGATGTAGTAGTAACTTCACCATTAGAAGATATGTATGCTTTGGCTGCTGACATCATACCCTCAGAGCGTTTATTTTTTTTTCAAACAGAAAATAGGGGACGAGATGTATTGCCTTTTTTATTAGTCTGTAATTATCTAGATATCAAAAAGTACAAATATTTTTTGAAATTTCATACTAAGCGATCTTCCCACTTATCTGATGGCGGCTTTTGGTTTTATCAAAATTTGTATGCGCTTTTAGGAAGTCATACACTAAATAGTCAGTTATTAGATTTGATTGGTAGTGATAAGCCAGTGATTGCTGGCGTTAAATCCTTGGAATTGAAAGATCACTTTAAGCAAAACAGAAAGTGGTTACGTTTTCTTATTACAAATATTGATGGTATAGATAATGGGTCTTTTATAGCTGGAACCATGTTTTTAGGTAATAAATTATTTTTAGAAAATCTGCAGAAAGAAAAAATGCATGAACTTCCATTTGAAAATGAAAATGGACAGCTAGATGGCACTTTAGCACATGCAATAGAGCGCTTCATTGGGTATTATGCTTTATTATGTGGCGGGAGATGTGTTGATTTTGAAGAATTATTCAAGTTGAGGAGATCTTAGAGTGCAGAAGGTTATCCTTTTAAATGGTGCTATTAGAGATGTTGAAGAAATATATTTAATTATCGACTATGTTTATCATGTCATAAATAAAGCAAAAACTCATGTAGATGTTGTTATATCAACATGGCATGAAGACGTTGAATCTAACCCTGAATTATTTAAGTGGATGGCCGGGCTAGGGGTAAAGGTCGTAGGGTCTCGCTCTCTGAATCACGGTGGACCTGCAAACATCTATCGACAATGGCGAACGATGGAGGCTGGAGTTGATTTAATAAGTAGATATTACGGTGAAAATGCCATTGTTTTAAAAGGTCGCACGGATAAATTCTTACTGCGTAAAGATGTAGTAGAGTCATTTGTTAGCGTAGACTTGGATGCCAATGTAATGCAAGACTTGATTGCAAGTGAAAAATTAGCTTTAGAGCATATATCTGTGAGCCTTCCTTTTATGGCCAAAGATATGGTTTATTTAGGCACCCTTAAAGCTATGCGTAAGGTTCTACACTATTCAGTTCGTACAAAATTAGTTGCAGACAATATTTATAATGGCATAGGGCCAGAATGTTTTTTGTGGCTTGAATTTGCCAGAGATGATTCTGCTGTTATGGGTATTATTCAGACTACGGATTTACGATTTCTATCTAATAAAATAGTAGATATGGAACAAAACTTTATAATTAATACTCGTTTAGATAAAAAACCACTATCTGATTTAAGATGGGATAATTTAAGCAAGAAAGAGATTTATTTGTATCAGAAGTGGTTTATAGTCTTTGAGCGTGAATTCTGTTTTCTTACTGATGTTCTTCCATGCCAGCCTCTCGATCCGTGGATAATTACAGAAGGTATTTGGAAATATATAACAGGTGGACGACCAGAGTTTGATGAAATAAAAGGCTTGATTTCTTGTGAAAGCGTAGCGTTTGTAGATGTGGTGGATAATTATATTAACTCTACATTAGAGTACCACTTCGATGATAAAGGTGAATATGAAATTAGTGCTAGTCTCAAATCTGAACAAGATAATATCTATAATAATACAAGCCGTGAATATTCTGATATTGTGCTCATACGTAGTAAAATAATTAAGACCGAACTTGCCAGCACAAAACCTAATTGTTTGAGCCTTAAGAAATCAATTTATTGGAATATAAAGCAAAGAGATCGAACCACCCTAGAAATGGTGTATAATTGGATTTTGTCTAAAGATGAAAAGTTAAAGTATGTAGATAGAAGTGAACAGGTCTTTGTAATAGAAAGAATGCTTGATTTTTTTACGTTCTCTCAAGATCATGTCAAAATTAAAGAGTCTATCAGTAAAATCCCATATTATTATGCCACATCACCTTCTCTGAGAACAAGGTTAGCAGAATACTACTTTAGTAAAAGACAGTTGTTGCGAGCTTTGTATTGGTTTTATAGAGCATATAAAGATGACAATAAAAGTCTTGGTGCCTGTCATGGCTTGGGAAGCACTTTATTAGATTTGCGACTGCCAAAACTAGCCTTGAAGTACTTAAGACTTGCTCATAACATTTCTCCTAATGATCAAACCGCGCTATTTACTTTGCTCAAAGCTTTAATTCGTTCTGGAAAGAAGGATGAGGCTTATATAGTTTTTAAATCTCTATCTGGCGAATTAAAGCATGAAGCAGAAAGGCTTTTGAAATGATTTCTAAGGTACGATTATTTCCAGGCAAACAATTGCGTCTAGCATTTAGCGTTCATTCTCCAAAAAACATGACATTTAAATCATTTTGTAGGGAAGTAAAAAAAGCGAAGAAGCTATTGCCTAGTAATATAAACTTTGATGAAAGCTTCTATCTAGATGCAAATCCTGATGTTAAAGAGTCTGTTAGTAATGGAAGATTTTATTCAGGATATGTTCATTATTTATTAGTGGGTCAGCATGAAAAACGGATTTATAGTACATTAGAGCTATCTAAAAAGTTGTCTATTAGAGCGCAAATACCTGACGAGGAGCTATTTAGGCCTGTGCATAACTTACCTTTAGACAGGTTTAATATGTCTTACGATTATGATAGTCGAAAAGATGTTGGTGTGATAGTAATACCCCATTTACAAAGAAAATTATTCTTTGCAGGTTATGTTAGTTTTTTTAATGATATGTCTAAGTTAAGAAATCTGTATTCGGAAGTAATCATCATTACTTTATTTAAAGATGTAGAACCGGACTTAATTGAAGACAAATTTGATACTATATCAGTAGTTTATTACCAAGATGTAAAAAGTCTACCAAGAAAACCAAAGTCTATAACATGCTTTGATCAGGCAACATATTTTTATTGCAAGAATGTTTTTAATATGCCTGATAAGACAGTCTACTATTGCCAAGATTTTGAGGCTGGATTCTACCCTTTTGGCAGCTTATATATACGAGCTCAGCGAGCATTGCTAGAGTCAAAAAATATAATACTGTCTACTAAGATTTTGTATAAAGATTTAGTAAGTCGCGGTTTCTTAAAGGATGCAAACATTTACATTACTAGTCCTCATATCTCAGTTATTGAAGGTATTGAGTTAGATAAGAACAAGAAAATATTTTGCTACTTTCGTCCTGAAAAATTTAATACGCGTAATTTACCAGAATTAATCATAGAGTTTGTCGAAGACTTTTGTGAAAAATATGATGGGTACGAACTATATTTGGTCGGAACTAATGGCACCTGTTATTCTTATACTATTCGTAGTAATTTAGTTTTTGTAATTAATAAGTTGGATAAAATGGAATACCTCAATTTACTTAAAAGTGTAGATTTAGTAGTAGCCTTGATTTACTCATCTCACCCAGGTGTCATTGCTTATCAGGCTGCGGCCTCTGGAATACCTACAGTTACAAATACATTTTTTACTCGTGGCAAAGAAGAAATAAATTTACTTTCTACCAATATCGTGCCTTATAACCCTGTAAGAGATGATTTGTTAGGGATTGTTGAGCAGGCATTGACAATAAAAAAGGGAGAAAAGAATTTTAATGACTCTCTGTACTCAGGTAATGAAACGAAAAGTTTGGTAGAATTTTATAATAAATTATAGTACTTGAAATATGGTATTTCTAAAGGCGGCTTGTGCTTATACGCGTTTCATGCGTTAAAGGCTTTGTCTATGATTCTGACCATTAGGTTTATGATCAAAAATAACTAATTTTCACTTTTGTTAAGTATGAACTATATGCATATGAAAGACTTTTGGCTACTTGGTCTAGTTGGAACTCTAAAAAAAGATAGTTTTGCTAGATTTGCCTCATACTGGTAGTTTGCATATCTACTTTCTAGCTTAACCATTACTATAGCTCCACAAATTAAAAAGGCTCCCTATTAGGAGCCCTTGATGTAAGTAGATTGCAAGTGTTAGCACTAGGCTTTCTTCTTCGTAGTTTTCTTTTTTGCTTTCTTTTTAGAAGCTGTTTTTTTGCTCGCGGATTTCTTTTTTGTCTTCTTTTTGGCCGCAACCTTCTTGGCTTTTTTTACAGCCTTTTTCTTTGTCGCCTCTTTCTTTTCTGCCGCTTTTTTTGCTGACTTATCGGCTTTGGGCTTGGCCTCTGTGGCCGCTTTCTTTTCCGTACCCTCTTGCTCGTTCACAGCTTTTGGCAACTCATAATCAACAAATTCGATAATCGCCATCTCCGCAGCATCACCGGGGCGACGACCCACCTTCAGAATACGAGTATAACCACCAGGGCGATCCTTAAAACGTGGTGAAATGTCCTTCATGATGACCGATACGGCCTTCTGGTTAGGGTATTTCGCCAAAAGGGTACGCTGTGCATGCAAGCTGCCCTTTTTGCCCGTAGTCACCGCACGCTCTACATGGCGACGCAGCTCTTTGGCTTTTTCCACAGTGGTGCGAATCCGGCCATGCTCCACTAAGGAGTATACCAAATTTCTCAAAAGAGCTTTTCTGTGGCCTGTTTCTCTATCAAAAGTTTTAACTCTACGCTTGTGTCTCATCGCATCACCTTCTTATCTTCTTACGACTCTCCGATACCTGTTCCCATACCCGTGGGCGCTGCCGCAGGGGCTGCCTGCGCCGCACGATTGCGTGCATAGGTATCTGGATCCCAATCTTTAGGTGGCCAACCGTCGATTTTCATACCAAGGGTTAAGCCCATTTCAGTTAGCAATTCTTTGATCTCGTTTAATGATTTACGACCAAAGTTTTTCGTTTTTAACATTTCCGCCTCGGAGCGAGTTACTAGCTCCCCAATATAACGAATGTTGGCATTCTTTAAGCAGTTCGCCGAACGCACGGAAAGTTCAAGATCATCCACAGAACGGAAAAGATTCTCGTTTAATTGCGGTTGATCGTCTTCTTTTTCTACTTCTACTTTTTCTTCCGTTTCATCAAAGTTAATGAAGATTTGTAGCTGCTCTTTTAAAATTTTAGAACCTAGAGCTACGGACTCTTCCGGCTTTAAGGAACCATCAGTCCACACTTCCAAAGTCAATGCATCGTAATCTGTTTTTTGCCCCACACGCGCAGCGCCTACTTGGTAGTTTACACGGCGAATGGGACTGTAAAGAGAATCTACGGCAATAAAACCTACTGGCAGATCTTCACTTTGATCATCGGCATTTACATAGCCGCGGCCAAAGCGAACCAGAAGCTCACACTTAAAGTTGGCAGCTTCTCCTAGGGTTGCAATATGCTGATCAGGGTTGATCACTTCAATGCCCTCAGGAATCTGAATATCAGCAGCCGTTACCGTGCCAGCACCTTGCTTGGATATCACAAGAGTTTTTGGCTCAGGGCTGAACTGACGAAAGCGGACTTCTTTTAAGTTCAAAATAATGTCTGTTACATCTTCCATTACTTCTGGAATGCTGGTGAACTCATGCAATACGCCTTCAAAGCGAACGGCCGCCACAGCAGAACCCATCATGGAATTTAACATAGTACGACGAAGAGAGTTACCTAGGGTAACACCATAACCACGCTCTAGTGGACGAATCTGAAAACGACCATAGGTATCTGTGGATTGTTCTTTATCTAGTTCATAAGTGGTGGGTTGAATCAACTCTCGCCAAAATTTATAATAATGCTTTTGCATCGTATCTCCTTGGGGCTTGCAAAAATTTAATTATACTCTTCTACGTTTTGGTGGGCGACATCCATTGTGCGGAACGGGGGTAATGTCACGCATAGAAGTCACTCGCAAACCAGCATTGGCAATGGCCCGTACTGCTGGTTCTCGGCCTGCGCCTGGCCCTTTTAAAAATACAGCGCAAGTTTTCATGCCGTTTTCCATTGCCTTTTTCACAGCATCTTCTGCTGCAACTTGTGCAGCAAAAGGTGTACCTTTACGGCTACCTTTAAAACCCAGGTGACCGGAGCTCGACCAAGCAACTGTGTTGCCCTGAACATCCGTTACCGTAACAATCGTATTTCCAAAGCCACATTTGATAAACACATTGCCATTGGGAATATTTTTTTTCGCTTTCTTTTTTGTCGTCTTAGGCGCTGCCATTCAAACTCCTACTATTTCTTCTTATTCGCTACAGTTTTCTTCGGACCTTTTCTGGTACGAGAATTATTTCTAGTGTTTTGTCCACGTACGGGAAGTCCTTTGCGGTGACGAAGGCCACGATAGCTTCCTAGATCCACGTGACGTTTGATATTCATAGAGATTTCACGGCGAAGATCCCCTTCTACAGTGTACTCGCCTTCGATCAAACGTCGCAGCTTACCAATTTCATCTTCGGTAATTTTATCGCTTCGCAAATCACGATCAACTTTTGCTTTATCACACAGATCCGCCGCAGTCTTGCGACCAATGCCGTAGATATAAGTTAATGCTACTTCCATTCTTTTATTTCTAGGTAAATCTACCCCTGCAATACGAGCCATGTTTTACTATCCTTGCCGTTGTTTGTGTTTCGGATTAACGCAAATTACACGAACCAATCCACCACGTTTAATAACTTTACAGTCCTTACAAATCTTTTTTACTGAAGCTCTAACTTTCATCGTAAACCCTCGTTATTTATGAAGAATTTCTTCTTCTTCATATAAAATGCCTAAGAGACCGGAAAAACTAACATTTAGTGTCGTTTGTGTCCAGCCGTTTGTAATTTTCTTTCATGCCTATTCCACAGACAATTGCTGTAGAATTCGCCCATATACCTCATCCGTAGACCCTTCTCCCGAAATGGCCGAGTAGATCCCTTTGGTTTTATAATAATCAATCAAAGGCAGCGTATTTTCCTTATAGGTCTGCAATCGAGTTTTAATTGCTGCCTCAGTATCGTCTTTTCGCTGCTTTACATCTCCACCGCATAGATCGCAAACACCCTCTGCTTTTGTCGGGTGAAATTCTACGTGATAAGAGGCTCCACAATTGGAGCAGACCCGGCGCCCAGTAAGGCGTTGCAAAAGCTTGTTCTCATCTACGTCAATAAATAGGGCTTGTTCCAGCTTTCGATCCATCTTTTCTAAAATCTTTTCCAAACCCTCTGCCTGCACCGTCGTTCTTGGAAAACCATCCAAAATCACATCTTTGCCCTGTAAATCTTTTAGGGTCTCCTCTACCAGCGCGATGGTAATATCATCGGGCACTAGATTACCGGCATCCATCAAACTTTTGGCCTTTTTACCCAGCTCGGTCTCGTTTTTAATGGCATTACGAAAAAGATCACCGGTGGATACATGCACCATGCCCTTTTCTTTTACCAATTTTGCCGACTGCGTGCCTTTACCAGCTCCTGGCGGCCCAAAGAGAAGGAAGATCAATACTGCACCCTCCGCTGACGAACCTTACGACCTTTCATGAAGGATTCATATTTTTGGTTCAATAAGTGTGATTGAACTTGTTGCGAAGTATCTAGGGCCACACCAACCAGAATGAGCAGCGACGTTCCGCCAAAATAAAAAGGAATATTAAAATACTTATTTAAAATAACCGGCAAAATACAAATTAAACTCAAGTAGATCGCACCGCCAACCTGAATGCGCTCCAATACTTTTTGGATATAATCCGAGGTCTCTCGCCCGGCACGGATACCAGGAACAAAGCCGCCATACTTTTTCAAGTTATCCGCCACCTCTACTGGATTAAAAACGATCTGCGTGTAGAAGAAACAAAAGAAAACTACCATACCGATAAAAAGCACATTGTATAGCGCGCCTGTCGGAGAGAGTGTATCACGCAAGCTTACTAGCCACGGAGTTTCCACAAACTGGGTCATGGTAGCAGGAAATAGTAATAATGAAGAAGCAAAGATGGGTGGAATCACACCTGAGAAATTGATCTTCAACGGCAAGTGCGACTCTGGCGCATTCATGGCTTGCTTGCCCATTCCGCGTTGGGAATATTTGATCTTAATACGACGTTGAGCCACTTCCATAAAGATAATAAAGCCCACAGTAAAAATCATAAATGCCAATAGGATTAAGGCAAAAAAGAAACTAAATTCTCCGCTTTGTACCAAGGAAACCAATTGCATGGATCCTTGCGGAATGGTGGCTGCAATACCGGCAAAGATAATGAGTGAGGCACCATTACCTACACCGCGATCGGTGATTTGCTCGCCAAGCCACATAAGAAAACAAGTTCCGGCCGTAAGAGTGATTACCGTCATAACTTCAAAAGGCAAAACTCCTACTTTAGCAGACATAACTAAAGACTCACCTGCAGGACCCGTTTGTGATTTTAAAAAGGAAGTAATACCGATGGCTTGTACAATGGCCAAGCCTACGGTTCCGTAGCGAGTAAATTGATTGATTTTTTTTCTACCAGGCTCGCCCTCTTTTTTTAAGGCCTCTAGCTGCGGCACTACAGTTGTTAGCAGCTGCATGATGATCGAGGCAGAAATATAGGGCATGATCCCCAATGCGAATACAGAGAACTGCGATAGGGCGCCGCCGGAAAACATATTAAATACGCCAAAGATACCTGTAGACTGGGAGCTAAAAAACGCAAGTACCGCTTCTGTGTTTACCCCCGGGGTCGGAACATGAACACCAAATCGGTAGATCACCATGGCAAATAGAGTAAAAAAGATGCGTTTTTTAAGATCAGAATTTTTAGCTAAGTTGTCTACAGCTGACATGCGAATCCTTGCTTATTTAAGTTTTAATTTTCAATGACTTCGGCTTTACCACCAGCCTTCTCAATGGCCTCTTTTGCTTTTGCACTAAACTTGTGAGCTTTTACCGTAAGCGCTTTATCCAAAGTTCCATTGCCTAATACCTTTAGCATGGAACCTTTTTTCAAAACCCCTGCTTGGATCAAAGACTCAGCTGTCACTTCACCGTCAAAACGGTTCAGATCACTGAGATTTAATAGTTCATAGCTTTTGCGGTTTGGGTTGGTAAAGCCAAACTTAGGAATACGGCGCCATAGTGGCATTTGTCCGCCCTCAAAGCCGCGGCGAACACGCCCGCCCGTTCTAGCTAACTGGCCCTTGTGCCCCTTGGCGGAAGTTCCACCAAGGCCACTACCAATACCGCGCCCGAGACGCTTTTTCTTATTTACGGACCCTTTTTTGGGAGATAGTTCTGCAAGTAATGACATTTTAGTTCTCCACTTTCACATCAAGCATGTGTTGAATTTTAAATATTTGTCCACGATTGGCGGGCGTATCATTAACCAAACGCTCTTGGCCAATCTTGCGAAATCCCAAGCAACGAACGGTCTCTTTTTGGCTTTCTGTGCAGCCAATCGTACTTCTTTTTAAACGCACACGAAATTGCTTTGCCATAATACTACCCTCTTAAAATCTTTTTTCTTTCTTCACGAGAACGCAGTTGCTTTAGACCATCTAAAGTAGCTCGTACCGCAGCATGTGGGTTACGCGTCCCTACACACTTAGTTAATATGTTCTTTACACCAGCAGCTTCCAAAACAGAGCGAACCGCACCGCCGGCAATAACACCCGTGCCTTCGGAGGCAGGTCTTAGCACCACCGTTGCAGCGCCAAATCGCCCCACAACTTCGTGAGGAATGGTGCCTTCTTTTAAATAGTAATCATGCATCTTCTTTTCAGCGCCGCGCTTAGCTTTACCGATTGCAGAAGGAACCTCACCAGCCTTACCAGTTCCGAAGCCGACCTTACCTGTACCGTCGCCTACCACTACCAATGCGGAAAACGAGAATCTGCGACCACCTTTAACCACCTTCGCTACGCGGTTAATGGCAACTACTCTTTCTTCTAGTTCTTGTTGTTGACTTTCTGCCACAATATCTCCTTAAAACTTTAAGCCGTTTTCTCTAGCCGCTTCTGCCACAGCCTTAATTTTTCCGTGATAAATAAAACCATTGCGATCAAAAACTACATTTTCGATTTTTTTCTGACCCGCAACACTTGCGATCTCTTTACCTAACAAGCTAGCCACCTCAATGCCCTTTTTGCCTTTTGTATCCATCTTCATAGTGGATGCAGAGGCCAATGTTTTGCCGGCGTCATCGTCAATCAATTGTGCATAAATATGATTGATGCTCTTGTAAACGCTAAGTCTTGGTTTCTCTGCTGTACCATTCATTTTCCTACGAATACGCACTTTCTTTTTCAATCGGCCAATGCGGCTTGGGCTAGTTGATTTTTTATACTTTAATCTCACATCACACCTCGATTATTTACCAGCTGCCTTACCAGCTTTACGACGAATTACTTCATCCGAATAGCGAATACCTTTACCTAAATACGGCTCTGGCTCACGGTATCCACGAATTTTTGCGGCTACTTGTCCCACTTGCTCTTTACTCGCACTTTTCACATGGACGGTAGTATTCTTCTCCACTTCAATCGTGCAGCCCTCTGGAATCGGGTAAACAATGGGATGCGAATAGCCTAAGTTCATTTCTAAGTTTTTACCCTTTACAGCGGCTCGATAACCAACACCATTTAAAATCAAAGATTTTTGAAAGCCCTTGGAGACACCGGTAACAGCATTTTGAACCAAAGAGCGATATAGTCCATGCAAAGAACGAGTACTTTTGGAATCATCTTTGCGAGTCAACGTAACCATGCCGTCTTCTACTTTGACTTCGATCTCAGGGCGCACTTTTACCATTTGGCTCGCTTTTGCACCTTTAACTGTAATCTCATTTTCGGGTGTAACACTTACTTGCACACCATCTTCAATTCTAACTGGGTTTTTTCCAATTCTTGACATAATATCACCTACCAAACCGTACAAAGAACTTCGCCACCAACATTTTCTTTGTGCGCCTGTCGGCCGCTAACAATGCCTTTGTTGGTGGACAAAACTGCAAGCCCGTAACCATTTCTTACCTTTGGGATCTCCGTTACATTCACATAACGACGACGCCCTGGCGTTGAAACACGTTGAATTTGTTCAATCACAGACTCACCATCTTCTGTATACTTCAAATAAACTCGCATCATTCCTTGGCGACCATCGTTGACCACCTTGTAGTTACGAATATAGCCATTCTCTTTTAAGACCGCGGCAATGCCCTTTCTTAGATTCGAGCTGGGAACATCAACTTTTTCGTGATTGGCACGAACTGCATTTCTAATTCTTGTTAAAAATTCTGCTACTGTATCCATGTTTTACCTCTACCAACTCGATTTCGTTACACCAGGGATAAGTCCCTTGTTTGCTAGCTCGCGAAAAGAGATGCGAGACATTTTAAACTTTCTTAAATATCCACGCGGCCTGCCTGTTACGTGACAACGATTTTTCGAGCGTGTTTGCAAGGACATACGAGGCAAATTGTTTAGCTTTCTTCGTGCCTCTTCTTTTTGTTCCGGCGTAGCATTCACGCTCTTGATAATGTTGCGATACTCTACACGCTTCTCGCGGTAGCGATTCGCCCACTCTCTTTTTTTCGCATCTTTCACAATCATTGCTTTTTTAGCCATTCAATCTCCCTTATTTGCGGAACGGAAGTCCCAATCCGCGCAATAATTCTCTAGCATCATTATCGTTTTTAGCATTTGTACAAATTGTTACATTCATCCCGCGCAACTTATCTACTTTATCGTAATCAATTTCTGGGAAAACAATTTGCTCTTTTAAACCTAAGTTATAATTTCCACGTCCATCAAAGGCCTTGGGGGAAATCCCTTTAAAATCGCGAACTCGCGGCAAAGCCACCGATGTAAGTCGATCAAGAAAAGACCACATGCGCTCACGTCGTAGCGTTACATAGCAGCCAATAGGCATATTTTCACGAAGCTTAAAATTGGCGATGGATTTTTTAGCCTTAGCTACCTGTGGCTTCTGACCAGCAATTCTTTCAAGGTCGGCAATGGCCGTGTTTACAACTTTGGAATTGGCCACAGCATCGCGTCCACAAGAGATATTGATCACCACCTTTTCAACACGCGGCACTTCCATCTCATTTTTAATGCCCAGCTCTTTTTTAAGATTGGGTCTTAATTCGTTGTATCTATCTTTTAGTAAACTCATTTTTTCTCCTGCTATATGTTCTTATACATATAGATCTTGCTAATTTACTATAAAACCTCTGGAGCCAAAGAAATGATTTTTACAAATTTCTTGGCTCTTAACTCTCTTGCCACAGGACCAAAAATACGTGTCCCAACCGGCTCTTTATCTGCTTTAATCAATACCGCCGAGTTTTCATCAAAACGAATCGCAGAACCATCTGTGCGGCGAATCGCATGTTTGGTTCGAACAATCACAGCCTTGGCCACATCACCCTTTTTAACCTTAGAGTTTGGCAATGCATCTTTAATGGAAACCACGATGATATCACCAATAGAAGCCGTTCTTCTTTTTGAGCCGCCCAATACCTTGATGCACATCACTTCTTTGGCACCGGAATTGTCTGCAACTTGTAATCGAGTCTGCATTTGTATCATCGTCTTACTCCCGTATTTTCGCTTCTTCTACAATATTTAGTAGTTTCCAGCGCTTTGTCTTACTCAAACGGCGTGTTTCTTGAATCAAAACCACATCACCATTTTTAGCTGTATTGTTCTCATCGTGCGCCTTAAATACAGAGGATAGCTTGTAATACTTTTTGTATTTAGGATGCTTTACCAAACGAGCCACTTGAACCGCGATGGTTTTGTTCATTTTATCGCTTACCACTTTACCGGTAACGCGTATGGGCCGACCTCTGTTTGTTTGTTTTACTTGTTCTTCCGCCATCTTCTACTACCCTTGCTTCTGTCTTAAAGCCGTTTTCACACGGGCTATATCTTTTCTTAAATAACGAATCTCTAGGGGATTACCCAACTGACCTAGAGCGTTTTTCATTTTCAAGTTAAAAAGATCTGTTTTTAACTCACGTTCTTTTAGTTTCAAATCTGCTGCTTGCATACCAGCAATATCTTCATATTTCATAACTACGACTCCCTTGCCACAAAGCGGGTTCTTACTGGCAGTTTATGACCAGCCAAACGAAAAGCCTCTTTTGCTTGCTCGCGAGTCACCCCGTTCATTTCAAACAAAATGCGGCCAGGCTGCACTTCGGAAACCCAATACTCCGGATTACCTTTACCGCTACCCATACGAGTTTCCGCCGGTTTTTCTGTAATGGCTTTATGTGGAAAAATTCGAATCCAAACCTTACCACCACGCTTAATATAGCGATTGATCGCAATACGTGAAGCTTCAATTTGCCTAGAGGTAATGCGGCCCGCATCGATGGTTTGCAAAGCAAAATCGCCAAAATCTATATTGGTACCACGGGATGCCAAGCCGCGATTACGGCCCTTATGTGGTTTTCTCCATTTTACTCTTTTTGGGCTAAGCACGTGGCGCCTCCTCATTTTTCTTCACAGGTAAAATATCACCTTTGTAGATCCATACTTTGATGCCAATGATTCCATAAGTTGTTTTTGCTTCGCTAGTGGCGTAGTCAATGTCCGCACGCAATGTGTGAAGGGGAACGGATTTTTCTGTATACCACTCTGATCTTGCAATCTCTGCACCATCCAATCGACCTGCTACTTGGATTTTGATCCCTTTCACACCCGCTTTAATGGAGGAGGCCATGGCCTTTTTCAGCACTCGGCGCCAAGATTTACGTCTTTCCAATTCGCCAGCAATATTGTCTGCTGTAAGCTGCGCATCGGTTTCTGGCTTTCTTACTTCATTAATATTTAAAAAGACTTCTGATTTAGTAAGGCTTTGCACATCACTTTTCAGTGCATCGATACCCGTGCCTTTTTTACCGATCACAATCCCTGGGCGAGCTGTAGAGATAATTACCTTTACTTTGTTGGCCGCTCTTTCCAGCTCTACTTTTGCCACACCTGCATGCTTCAGTTTTTTTCGTAAATAGTTTCTTAACTTGAAGTCCTCATGCAGAAAATTTGCATATGTCTCGCCATCGGCATACCAACGAGAATCCCAAGTTTTATTTATTCCTACTCTTAATCCAACCGGGTTAACCTTCTGTCCCACTAATTACCTCTCATCCAATACTAAGTTGATATGGCTCATCTTTCTGTTAAATGCACTGGCTCTACCTTGTGCTCTAGGCTTCCAACGCTTCAAAACGGGGCCGGCATCTACGGATATTGACTTTACATATAAATTATCAATATCGATCACCTTTTTCTGCTCAGCATTGGCCAATGCAGACTCTATCAACTTGGAAACCATTATGGCCGTTTTTTTATTGGTATTTTTAAGTATCTTCAGAGCATCTCCCACGTCTTTGCCGCGCACCAAATCCACTACCAATCTGGCCTTTTGTGCTCCTACTCTTGCGTATCTTAGCTTCGCTTTTACTTCCATTCTAACACCTATTTCTTCTTCTTCGAATCACCGTGGCCATAATAAGTACGTGTTGGAGAAAACTCCCCTAACTTATGACCAATCATATTTTCTGTTACATATACTGGAACAAACTTCTTACCGTTGTGAACGGCAAAAGTTAAACCCACAGCATCGGGAATGATCACAGAACGACGCGACCAAGTTTTAATTACTTTGTTGTCTTTACCTTCTTTGGCAGCAAAGATTTTTTTCAACAAGTGATCATCAATAAATGGACCTTTTTTTAACGATCTAGCCATTCCTTCTCCTACTTCTTCTTCGACTTTCTACGTCTAACAATCATTTTATTCGTTCGCTTATTTTCTCTTGTTTTGTAGCCTTTAGCTGGCGTACCCCATGGGCTAACAGGGTGATTGCCTTTTCCTCGGCCTTCCCCACCACCTAATGGGTGATCCACTGGGTTCATCGCCATACCGCGTACGGTAGGTCGAATGCCTTTCCAACGACTGCGGCCCGCTTTACCCAAAGTTACATTTTCATTATCTGTATTACCAACTTGGCCAATGGTAGCTCGGCATACGGACAATACGTAGCGAACCTCACCAGAGGGCAGACGAACTTGGCAGTACTTGCCCTCTTTGGAAACTAAAGTAGCTCCCACACCAGCGCCGCGGGCCAATTGCCCTCCGCTTCCTGGCTTTAACTCCACATTATGTATGGTCGTACCAAGCGGAATGTTCTTTAAGCGCAAAGAGTTGCCCGGCTTGATATCGGCTGTGTCGCTAGAAACAACGGTATCACCCACTTTTAAGCCTACAGGTGCAATGATGTAGGCTTTTGCACCATCCGCATAGGTTAAAAGCGCAATTCGGCAAGTGCGGTTAGGATCATATTCAATGGCCTTAACCTTGGCAGGAACCTCTAGTTTGTTGCGTTTAAAATCAATGATTCGGTATTTTCTTTTATGACCACCACCACGGTGACGAACCATGATCTGACCCGTGTTGTTACGAGCACCTGTCTTGGTTAAAGCTTCGGTAAGAGACTTTTCTGGCTGCGACTTGGTGATTTCACTGAAATCAAAGCCAACCATATGTCTTCTACTAGGTGTTCGAGCTGTAAACTTCTTTAATCCCATACTTATGCTCCCTCAAACAGGGCGATTTTTTCGCCATCTTTTAATCGTACTAGAGCTTTTTTCCAATAACGAACACCACTATAGTTCATGCCCACTCGACGAGAACGGTCACGACATACTTGCGTATTTACAGACTGCACTTTTACGTCGAAAAGTTTTTCCACGGCATGGCGGATCTCATCTTTTGTAGACTTACGATCCACTTCAAATACATAGGTGCCAATGGACGAATGCATGGTGTTTTTTTCTGATATCAGAGGCTTTTTAATTATCGAATACATTATGCTTTCTCCCCTAATCTAGTCGCTATGGAATCCAGCGCGTCTTTCGTCACTACCGCAGCATCATATTTAAGAAGATCATAAACATTCAGACCTTCTGCAGTATAATAACGAACCTTAGGTAGGTTACGTGTCGCGCGAGTAAACATATCGTTTTGCTCTTTATCAATTAGAACCGTTTTCTCGATTCCGAAATTCTTAAGTCGTTTTGCCAACTCATTGGTTTTGCCCTCAGACTTCATATCTTCCACAACGAAAAACTTATTTTCTTTTACTAAGTAAGATAGCGCGTTTTTGATTGCCGCTTTTTTTAAAGACTTCGGAAGATTGTAGGAATAATCACGAGGACGAGGTGCGAATACAATTCCGCCGCTTTCCATAAGTGGTGAGCGAGATGAGCCCTGACGAGCATTGCCCGTGCCTTTTTGGCGAAATGGTTTTTTACCGCCACCACGAACTTCTGCGCGGGTTTTGGCTTTTTGTGTTCCCCGACGACGGCAAGCAAGTTGCCACTTCACTACAGTTTGCAAAAGATCCTTACGAAGTTCCTTGCCGTAGATATCATCGGGTAGCTCTACATTACCAACTGTTTCTTTTTTCCAATTATAAACTTCTACTTTTGCCATAACTTACTCTTTTATTAACCTTACTAGTCCGTTTTTTGCCCCTGGAACCGGCCCTCTCACAAGGATGGCACCCTCTTCAGGAACAACTCCCATTATCTTCACGTTTTTTAGAGTCACAGTTTCATCACCATAGTGACCACTCATTTTACGACCAGGCATCACACGACCAGGCCATGTACGGTTACCGATAGAACCAGGACGACGGTGAAAACCAGAACCATGCGATGCAGGCCCGCCACCAAAATCATAACGGCGCATAGTACCTGCAAAGCCTCGGCCCTTGGATTTTGCCGTAAGCTTCACTTTGTCTCCAACACTTAAGCTAGAGATATCAACTTTTTGTCCTAAGCTAATGCCTTCAGGAAGTGATTGACGAATTTCTTTTACAAAACGCGCCCCATTTTCAAAACCAGCTGATTTCAAATGGTTCTTCTCTGACTTTGCTGCATTTTTTGCTTTCTTAGGACCACATGCAATTTGAATGGCTTGATAACCATCTTTATCATCTGTCTTTAATTGCGAAACATACCAGTTGTCGTATTTTAATACTGTAACCGGCACAACCTCACCGCTCTCATCATAGATGGAAGACATCCCCGCTTTGAAAGCATAAAGACCATTAAGTTTTACTTCATTTGAAGGAGTAGCTTCTGCCGCTTCTTGGCTTTGGCTTTCTTCATTTGTGTTTACGTTTTCTTCAGTCACCGAAAAACTCCTTAAACCACAGACAATTTAATCTCTACATCGACACCGGCAGATAAATCCAACTTCATAAGCTGGTCCACCGTTTGTTGGGTCGGCTCAAGAATATCCAACATTCTTTTGTGCGTACGAATTTCAAATTGCTCGCGCGACTTCTTGTCCACGTGAGGGGATCTTAAAACCGTATATTTGTTAATCTTTGTAGGTAGGGGAATTGGTCCTGCTACCTTCGCTCCCGTGCGCTTAGCCGTATCCACAATCTCCAAAGTGGACTGATCTAAGAGCTTATAATCAAACGCTTTTAAGCGAATACGTATCTTTTGGCTTTGCATAAGCTACCTTTACTCCTGTTAAAACCCGAACCTACAATGAGGCGCAAGTATGCAACATCAAAGAAAGTTTTGTCAAAATATCTATCAAAAAATCTTGGGTCCCTCATTCCGTCTGCCAAGTATGCAAAGGGAACGGTAACAAAATCTTTTATAGAACAAATCTCTTGCCGTTTGGGCGTAAAATTTGCTGTTTGGTCGGTGTTCTACGCTGCCATAGTCGTAGAGTCAAGGGGCTTGGTGGATTTTACTTACGTCCGCTGGCAAGGGATTCTTGATTCAAGCAATAGCCATACAGGTCCGCTGCCATTTCATCCTCTAATACCAAAAAGGCCGTATTACGATCTCCGAGACAAGGATACTGCAAAACACTGAAAAGCCTACGAGTTTCAGGGTCTTGCAATTTTAGCTTCAAGCTCTCATAGGCTCTACCGCGGTAGATTTTGAACAAATAATCCGCCAGCACCATATCATCATTGGGAGTGGTCTCCACATATTTGGCCACATGCAAATCTGGATCAGCATCTAAAATCGTAAGGTCCTTATCGTTCCAGGACAGGGCCGCAAGAAAGCCCTGCGGATCGTATTGGGCAACAAGCGGAACACTTTGATTGCGAGCGGAATAGTTCCATACCACCGTATCATTGGCATAAAGATTCGATACGGCAAATAGTAGTAGGATTGAGCTTATCCATTGCATAAAAAGCCTCCAATGCAGATGAGGTAACACAGTCTTTTGGCACAGGATAGCTAAAAAAGCCTGCCAATGGATTTTAAAACTTCTTGGCTTTGTTTTTCTGGCACCAAGGCATAGTGGGATAGCTCCATGGCAAAATTGGCTCGCCCCTGTGTAAGGGAGCGCAAATCTGTTGCGTAACCAAATAACTCGGCTAGCGGTGCTTCGGCCTGTATTATTTGCACATTTCCTTTGGGGTTCATTTTGTCCACTTTGCCCCTTCTCGAGTTAAGATCCCCGATTACATTGCCCAGAAATTCCTCCGGCGCAATGATCTCCAATTTGAATATGGGCTCTAGTAGCACAGGCTTGGCCGCCAAGCAGGCCTTTTTTGTAGCTAAGGCCGCCGAAATTTTATAGGCAATTTCGTTGGCGCTTTCGGGCTCAAACTGCACAGCCGTCAAATGTGCGCTGACATCCGCCATGGTGTAGGAGCCCAAAGGGCCCGCCTCTAGGGCCTCGCGAATGCCTTTTTCAATGGCCACAACAAAGGGTTTGGGAAAATCTGCACGATCTATATGGCTTTTAAAATCAATCCCGGCACCATTTTCATTGGGCCTTAACTCAATGCTAACCCCGCCTGTGGCCATTTTGCCGGAAATTTCCTTTTCAAAACTTTCACTCGCAGAGCCCACCTCAGAGATGGTCTCCCTATAGGATACTTGCGGCTGCCCGACATTGGCCTGCACCTTATGTTCTTTGAGCAAACGATCGATAATGATTTCTAGGTGCAGCTCTCCCATGCCTGATATTAGGGTTTGTCCAGTTTCCTCATCAATGCGCACTTTGAAGGAGGGATCTTCCAAAGATAATTTTTCCAGCGCTTCACCAAGCTTTTTTTGATCCGCCGTAGACTTTGGCTCTATCACCACGGAAATCACCGGTACTGGAAATTCAATGCTTTCTAGCAGAACCTGGCTTTTTTGATCACAAAGCGTATCACCTGTGGCCGTAAATTTCAGCCCAATGATAGCGCCAATATCCCCGGCTCGCAGCTCCTCTAGATCTTCTCTAGAATTGGCGTGCATACGAACAATTCGCCCAACCCTTTCACGCTTGCCCGTTCGGGGGTTCATCAAAGTTTTTCCACTTTGCACAACACCAGAGTAAACGCGAATAAAAGTTAAGGTGCCGGCAAAGGCATCGCTGGCTATTTTGAATGCCAAAGCCGCTGTGGGCTCATCAAAATCTGTTTTTCTTGTGATGGTTTTCTCAGGATCTTCAATGTCATGGCCATCCACACTGGGAATGTCCAAGGGATGTGGCAATAACGAAACGATACAATCCAAGAGTGGCTGCACTCCCTTATTGGTAAAGGCGGAACCACAGAGAACGGGAAAAAGCTTCAGCTCCAGTGTGGCTTTTCGCAGGACTCGAATTAAATCCTCTTCGCTGACTTCGCCGTTTTCTAGATACTGCTCCATTAGAGCATCATCTAGCTCCACGATGCTTTCGATCATTTCGGAGCGGGCCGCTTCTACCTCGGCCTTCATATCTTCGGGCACTTCCTCTTCGTTAAACTTGGCGCCCAATTCCTCGCCGGACCAAACAAGGGCCTTGTTGCGAATTAAATCCACTACACCTAGAAAATCCGATTCGCTGCCAATGGGCAATTGTACACATATAGGGGTGGCCCCCAATTTCGTACGCATGCTATCCACAGACATGTGGAAATCGGCTCCCACTCTGTCCATTTTGTTAACAAAACAAATACGCGGAACTTTGTAGCGATCGGCGTGTCGCCAAACCGTTTCGGACTGCGGCTCCACACCATTTACGCCATCAAAAACAGCAACGGCGCCATCAAGAACCCTTAAGGATCGCTCTACCTCTGCTGTGAAATCCACGTGCCCCGGTGTATCGATAATATTAATACGATGATTTTTCCAGTAGCAGGTAGTGGCCGCAGCCGTAATGGTAATGCCGCGCTCTTGCTCCTGCTCCATCCAGTCCATGGTAGTATCCCCATGATGAACTTCGCCAATTTTATGGGTTTTTCCCGTATAGAAAAGTATTCTCTCAGTAGTCGTAGTTTTGCCAGCATCAATATGTGCCATGATGCCAATATTTCGAGTGTACTTTAGATCTTCTAAGGTTTTCGGATCTTTATACGACATTTGGGACCTTCAATAAAAAACAGCTAGTGCAAGACTAGCTGTTTTTTCTCCTATTGCAAACAAAATTGCATGGAAAGGATTTTACCAACGATAGTGAGCAAAAGCTTTGTTGGCATCGGCCATTTTGTGCGTATCTTCACGTTTTTTAATGGCATTGCCGCGATTGTTGTAGGCATCTAAAAGCTCGTTAGCAAGACGAGTTTTCATGTCCTTTTCTCCACGTTTGCGAGAATAATCCACCAACCAACGGATGGCCAATGTAGTGCGACGAGTAGGTCGAACATCTACAGGCACTTGATAGGTTGCCCCACCAACACGGCGAGAACGAACTTCCAAAGCTGGCTTTACATTCTCAATGGCCTTTTTAAAAACATTTAGAGGCTCTTCGTCATTTACTTTTTCACGTAAATTGTCGATGGCACCATACAATATCTTTTGTGCTACGCCTTTTTTACCATCTTCCATAAGTCCATTGGCAAACTTTGCTACCAATACGTCATTGTAAACCGGATCTGGAATCACTTCTCTTTTATAATTCGACTTTCTTCTAGACATCAATAACCTCTTAGTTCGCTTTCGGCTTTTTTACGCCGTACTTGGAACGGCCTTGTTTACGGTTGTTTACCCCTTGTGTGTCCAATACCCCACGTACAGTGTGATAACGAACCCCTGGAAGATCCTTCACACGACCACCACGAATTAAAACCACGGAGTGTTCTTGCAAGTTATGACCTATGCCGGGAATGTAAGAGGAAACTTCAAAACCACTGGATAAACGCACACGCGCCACTTTTCTTAGGGCTGAATTCGGCTTTTTGGGTGTTGTGGTGTAAACACGCGTACAAACACCACGCCTTTGCGGGCATGCCTTGAGCGCAGGAGACTTTGTCTTGTTTTTTACATCTTTTCTCTGTTTTCTAATCAACTGATTGATCGTTGCCATCTATTCCTCTTTTGCAATTGAGCCGAAAAATTATACTCTAGCTTTTTAGGGGTCAAGGCTTTTCCCTGCTAGTTTAGCAAGCAAGCCTCAACCCTCGATTATTTACACTACGGGTTGGTTGGGCTCACTCCCATTCCCGCCATTCCGCCTAGTGGCAGTGCTGAAACCTCTTCTTCGCCTGCTAATTCATCCACTTCGATCTTCCAGTTCTTGTAGGAAGGAATTCCTGTACCAGCTGGAATTAATCGACCCATGATGATGTTTTCTTTTAGCCCACGAAGTTGATCGGTTTTGGAGTTGATTGCAGCTTCCGTAAGAACTTTTGTTGTCTCTTGGAAAGAAGCCGCAGAAATCCATGACTCCGTACTTAGTGAAGCCTTCGTAATACCAAGAAGCAGCGGGCTGGATGTGGCTTCGGTCAAGCCCTCAGCACGAATCTTTTCGTTCTCCTCGACCAATTCTGTCAGCTCTACTTGCTCTCCTACTAGGAAGCGAGTATCTCCAGGCTCCTCGATCTGTACGCGGCGAACCATCTGACGAACAATGATTTCAATATGCTTGTCATTGATATGCACACCCTGCAATCGGTAAACCTCTTGAATCTCATTTACTAGGTATTCGGCTAAGGCACCCATACCCAAAACGCTTAATACATCATGTGGGTTGGTAGGCCCATCCATAAGAGCCTCACCTTTGCTGACAAACTCACCCTCACGAACGGCAACATGCTTACCTTTCGGAATTAAGTATTCTTTTTGCTCGCCCACTTCTGGGGTAACAATCACTCGAGTTTTACCTTTTACATCCTTACCAAAACTTACGTAACCATCAATTTCCGTAATGATGGAGGCTTCTTTTGGTTTTCTTGCCTCGAATAGCTCGGCAACACGAGGAAGACCACCGGTAATATCACGAGTCTTCGATGTTTCACGGTGCAACTTCGCCATCATATCACCGGCAAAAATTTCTTGCCCGTCACTCACCATCAATTGTGCGCCCACAGGAATCATGAATTTGGCAATCGCATCACGGTTCGGTAATTTCTTTTCGTTGCCATTCTCATCCACGATGTAAATGGTAGGTTTTTTCTCCGCGTCTTTGGACTCGGCAATCACCTTGGTAGTGAAACCAGATACTGGGTCCACCTGCTCCGTCATGGTAGTTCCTTCTTCAATATCATGAAACTTCACAATACCGGAGATTTCAGAAACAATGGGGTTCGCATAAGGATCCCACTCTGCCAAGACTTGGCCTTTTTCTACCTTGTCGCCATCTTTAACATTGATCACGGCACCGTAAACCAGTTTGTATCGTTCACGCTCTCTACCGCTTTCATCAATGATCACCAATTCACCAGAGCGATTCATTACCGTTAGCTTGTTATCTTTATTTTCAACGCTAACCACACCCTCAAGCTTCACTGTACCGGCAAAGCGGTTTTCCACAACGGATTGCTCGACGGCACGGGTTGCTGTTCCACCCAAGTGGAAGGTTCTCATGGTCAACTGTGTACCCGGCTCACCGATAGATTGTGCCGCAATGATACCAACAGTTTCACCAAGGTTTACCATCGAGCCACGTGCTAGATCACGCCCGTAACATTTGCGGCAAACACCACGAAGTGTTTCGCAGGTTAAGACGGAACGAATCTTCACTTGCTCGATAGCTAGGTCTTCAATTTTTTGTACATGAACTTCGCGTATTTCTTCATTCTTATCGACGATGACTTCATTGCTGTAAGGATCCACCACAGGCTCTAGCGCTACACGCCCTAAAATGCGGTCGCCAATGGGCTGAATCACTTCTCCGCCCTCTACAACCGGCGATATGGTCATGCCCTCTTGTGTACCGCAATCTTCTGACAACACAACACAATCTTGTGCCACATCCACCAGACGACGAGTTAAGTATCCAGAGTTGGCAGTTTTTAGTGCCGTATCCGCCAAGCCCTTACGAGCTCCATGGGTGGAAATAAAGTATTGCAATACTGTAAGACCCTCACGGAAGTTGGAGGTAATGGGAGTTTCAATGATCTCACCGGATGGTTTGGCCATCAGACCACGCATACCAGCTAGCTGACGAATCTGGGCAGCGGATCCACGAGCACCGGAGTCTGCCATGATATGAATGGAGTTAAAACTAGAGCCCTTAAGCTTTTCGCCATTAACATCAAACTCTTCGGTTTCAATTCCCGTCATCATTTGCTTGGCAACTTTATCACCAGTTTGCGCCCAAAGATCCACAACCTTATTGTAGCGTTCTCCATCGGTGATCAAACCTTCATCGTATTGACGACGGAATTCACTTACTAATTTGTCGGTTTCCTCAATCAATTGGTACTTGGACTCAGGAATCACCATATCATCCAAACAAATGGAGATACCGGCTTCGGTAGAATATTTGAAACCATACTGCATGATTTTATCAGCAAGAATGCAGGTGGCTTTTGCTGCAGCCAAACGGAAGGACTTATCAATTAAGTTTGCCAATTCCTTTTTCGTTAGTACTTTGTTCACAAAGTGAAAAGGAACTTCGTCTGGCAAAATATCACTTAAAATAGCACGTCCTACACTGGTTTCTTCAATCTTGCCGCGAATACGAACTTTAACTTCTGCTTGCAGATCGATATGACCATTTTCATAGGCGTAAATTACCTCTTGTACACTACCAAAAGTTTTACCCTCACCACGAGCTCCAGGGCGAACACGGGTCATCCAATACATACCCAAGACAATATCTTGTGAAGGGTTGATGATCGGTTTTCCACTTGCTGGCGACAAAATATTGTTGGTCGACATCATCAATACGCGAGCTTCAACTTGCGCTTCAATGGAAAGCGGCACGTGCACGGCCATTTGGTCACCGTCAAAGTCGGCATTAAATGCGGTACATACTAACGGATGCAGTTGAATGGATTTACCTTCAAGTAAAACCGGTTCAAACGCTTGTATACCCAAACGGTGAAGAGTCGGCGCACGGTTAAGCATTACGGGGTGCTCTTTTACCACGCCAGCCAGGATGTCCCAGACTTCCGTAACTTCTTGCTCTACCAATTTTTTAGCTTGTTTGATGGTGGAGGAAAGACCAAGCTCTTCCAATTTATTGTAAACAAATGGCTTAAATAATTCTAGCGCCATCTTTTTCGGTAAACCGCACTGATGTAGCTTCAATGTTGGCCCCACGGTAATCACCGAACGACCTGAGTAGTCCACTCGCTTACCCAAAAGGTTTTGACGGAAACGACCTTGCTTCCCTTTGAGCATATCCGATAGTGATCTTAGTGGTCGCTTATTTGGCCCGGTAAAAGTCTTACCACGTCGACCATTATCAAGAAGAGCGTCAACGGACTCTTGGAGCATTCTTTTTTCGTTACGGATAATGATCTCCGGTGCATTCAGCTCCTGCAGGCGCTTTAAGCGGTTATTTCGGTTGATCACGCGACGATAAAGGTCGTTCAAATCTGAGGTAGCAAAACGCCCACCATCTAGCGGCACCAAGGGACGAAGATCTGGGGGGATTACTGGAAGAATATCCAGCATCATCCACTCAGGCTTGTTGATCGAACCGCGAAAAGCTTCTACCACCTTAAGGCGCTTGGTAAGCTTTTTAATTTGCGCTTCAGAGTTGGTCTCTTTGATTTGCATGCGAATCTTTTTTGATAAGTATTCCACATCAATTTTTCTAAGTAGTTCGCGAACGGCTTCGCCGCCCATGCCGGCCTTAAAATTTGGCCCATATTCTTGAACGGCATTTTGGTAGGCTTCTTCGCTTAAAACCTGACCCTCAACTAGGGCGGTCTCCATGGGATCGGTCACTACATAAGACTCACAGTAAAGCACACGCTCCACGTCTTTAAGAGTAAGATCCAGCAAATTTCCTATTCGAGAAGGCAGAGAACGCAAGAACCAGATATGCGCTACAGGTGAGGCCAGATCAATATGCCCGAGCCTTTCACGGCGAACTTTTGACTGGGTAACCTCTACCCCACATTTTTCGCAGACAACGCCTCTATGCTTCATGCGCTTATACTTACCGCACAAACACTCATAGTCTTTGATTGGGCCAAAAATCTTGGCGCAAAAAAGCCCGTCTCTTTCTGGTTTAAAAGTTCGGTAGTTGATGGTTTCTGGTTTTTTTACTTCACCAAAAGACCAGGCGCGAATCATCTCTGGAGACGCCAAGGAGATGCGAACCGCATTAAAGCTTAAGGGATCTTTTGGCTTGTCAAAAAAGTTTAATAAATCTCTCATTCGTTACATCTCCTTAATGTATGTTGCTCTGCTCTTCAGAGTCTTCTTCATCATCTTCAATTGCGTCGGTTAGGATATTGGATTCTACCAACTCCACATTTAGTCCCAAACTTTGCAGCTCTTTAACCAATACGTTAAAGGATTCTGGCAAGCCTGGTTCTAATATATTTTCACCTTTTACGATGCTCTCATACATACGGTTTCTACCTGCCACATCATCAGATTTCACAGTTAGAAATTCCTGTAGAGCATAAGCAGCACCATAGGCTTCGATCGCCCAAACTTCCATCTCACCCAGTCTTTGACCACCAAACTGCGCCTTACCGCCGAGAGGTTGTTGCGATACAAGGGAATATGGACCAATGGAACGAGCATGGATCTTCTCTTCCACCAAGTGATGTAGTTTCAACATATACATCACGCCCACAGTAACGGGGTTATCAAATGGCTCTCCCGTACGACCATCAAACAAAATGGTCTGCGCCCGCGAGGGAAGGTCTGCTTGTTTTAATAGTTCGCGTATCTCATCTTCATGGGCACCATCAAATACTGGAGTTGCTAAGTGAACACCATCTTTTAGGGTTGGTAGCAAACGCTTAATGGTCTCATCTTCTGCCTGATCAATAGACTCTACCAAATTATCATTTTCGTAGATTTTTTTAAGTTGCTCCTTCACCTTATCAACCTGAAACTTATCTACATAATCCTGCAATTGACGTCCAAGCTCATGGGCGGCCCAACCTAAATGCACCTCAAGAATCTGACCAATATTCATCCGCGAAGGCACCCCTAGTGGGTTTAGTACCATATCCACAGGACGACCATCAGCAGTATAAGGCATATCCTCAACACGCATAATTTTGGAGATCACACCTTTGTTACCATGGCGGCCCGCAAGTTTATCACCTACTTGCAGCTTACGTTTAATCGCTACATAAACTTTCACCATTTTGATAACACCTGGAGGCAGTTCATCCCCCTTAGTAAGGCGATCAATCTTCTCGTTAAAGATCATCTTCACTGCATCCAGCTGATTACGTGCATTGTCGACAATTTTAGTAGCCTGAAACTCCAGCTCTTGTGCCAACGGAATGTAGCTTAATAGTTCAAAAGGAATGGTTTCAATATCCTCATCGCTAATTTTTTGACCTTTATCAAGAAGCTGTTCGGTACCATCTTCGTTCAAAAGAATGTCGGTAGTTTCTTTACCTACAAGAAGCGATTTTAGTTTATCAATTGCAGAGTTTTTAATTACGTTTTGCTCCACAGCCAGATCTTTTTCTAACTTCGTGCGCTTTTCTGCAACGATCTCTGCAAGTCTAGGATCTTTGTCTCCGGCCTCACGTGAGTAAACTTGTGCATCAATGACCGTACCAAAAACGCCCGAAGGAACTCGCATAGAGGTATCTTTTACATCTCCGGCTTTTTCACCAAAGATGGCGCGAAGTAGTTTTTCTTCAGGAGATAATTGTGTCTCCCCTTTCGGCGACACTTTACCTACAAGAATCGAGCCCGGTCGAACCTCAGCTCCTACTCGAATAATACCGGATAGATCCAAGTCTTTAAGAGCTTCCTCTCCCACATTGGCGATATCACGGGTAATTTCCTCTTTACCTAGCTTCGTATCACGTGCCACACATTCAAATTCTTCAATGTGAACAGAAGTGAAAACATCGTCTTGAATCATCTTCTCAGAAATCAAGATGGAATCCTCAAAGTTGTATCCCATCCAAGGACAGAAAGCGATGAGCACGTTTTGTCCCAATGCCAATTCTCCGTACTCGGTGGAGGGGCCATCGGCAATTACATCGCCTTTGTTTACCCGATCTCCCACGCGAACAATTGGTTTTTGGTTAAAGCAAGTATTTTGGTTGGTACGCTGGTATTTTGTTAAATCATAGATATCAACGTTAGCACCCAGCTCTCCTTTTTTTGCATAACGACGTATTACGATGCGGGAAGCATCCACAGCTTCCACCACACCAGTATTTTTTGCCACTACAGAGGTTCCTGAATCACGAGCGACTAAAGCTTCAACGCCTGTACCAACAAGCGGTGCGCGTGCACGGATAACAGGAACGGCTTGCCGCTGCATGTTTGAGCCCATCAAGGCACGGTTGGCATCATCGTGCTCAAGGAATGGCACCAGTGAGGCGGCAATGGAAACCAATTGTGATGGTGAAATATCAATCAAACTCACTTGATCTTTAGAAGTCATGTTGTAGTCACCGTCGTTTCGACAAACAAGTTTGTCTACGGAAATGGACTTACCGCCAATCGCCGCGGAAGCTTGGGCGATTTTATGCCCTCTTTCCTCCAAGGCTGACAAATAAACATGATTGGCATCCACCTTGCCCTCATTCACCTTACGGTAAGGGGTTTCAATAAAGCCATATTGGTTGATACGTGCGTAGGTTGCCAGTGAGGCAATCAAACCAATATTGGGTCCCTCAGGTGTCTCAATTGGACAAATACGACCATAATGCGTTGGATGTACGTCACGAACTTCAAAGCCAGCTCGATCACGAGTTAGACCACCTGGACCTAATGCTGATAAACGACGTTTATGAGTAATCTCTGCTAGTGGGTTGGTTTGATCCATAAATTGGGATAGCTGTGAAGAACCAAAAAACTCTTTCACTACAGCGTTAACAGGTTTTGCATTCACTAAATCGTGCGGCATCATGGTTTCAATATCTTGCAAACTCATACGCTCACGAATGGCTCGCTCCATACGGACTAAACCAATACGGTATTGGTTCTCTAATAACTCACCCACCGAGCGAACACGTCGGTTACCAAGATGATCAATGTCATCCACCTTGCCGATACCATTTTTTAGATCGATCAAAGTTTTTACCACCAACATAATGTCTTCTTGACGCAAAGTTTGCGTCTCCACTGGACACTCATCCAAAGTAATACCGAAACGATGGTTGATCTTTAAACGCCCAACCTCACTTAAATCATAGGTTTCCGCATCAAAGAAAAGTCTTTGAAAAAAGTTTTCCGCAGCTTCTGGAGTTGGCGGCTCACCGGGACGTAAGCGCTTGTAGATTTCTAACAGCGCTTCCTCACGGGAAGTCATTTTGTCTAGTAATAATGTGTTTCTTAAAAATGGTCCGACCGATACGCCATCAAAAAAGATGACATCCATTTCGTTAATGCCAGCTTCTTTAATTGCAGTAAGATTATCTGGACTAAGCTCCTCATTCACATCGGCCAATATTTCGCCGGTGCTTTCATCTACAAGTGCTTTGGCAACCACTTTACCGCTTAGATCCTCTTCACTGATTTCTAGGCGATCGATGTTTGCATCTTGCATCTTTTTTACAACAGCTCGAGTGATTCGGCGGCCCGCTTTCACCAAAACATTGCCCTTAGAGTCAGTGATATCCGATAGCGCTTTTTGCCCTTGTAGCTTTTCTGGGTTAATCAAACGGTAGAGCTTACCACTTTTATCAATCTCTACTTTGTCAGCATCGTAAAAATAATCCAACAAAGCTTCATCATTATAACCCAAGGCTTTTAATAAAATTGTCGCAGGAAACTTACGACGGCGATCAATACGAACATGCAAAATGTCCTTTTGATCAAATTCAAAATCCAACCAAGAACCACGGTAGGGAATGATTCGAGCATTATATAGGATTTTTCCGCTGGAATGGGATTCTCCATTATCATGATCAAAGAAAACCCCTGGCGAGCGATGCAGTTGTGAAACTACAACTCTTTCGGTTCCATTAACGATGAAAGAACCATTGGCGGTCATTAGGGGGATTTCGCCCAAATAGACTTCTTGCTCTTTCACATCACGAATAGAACGCGCTTCTGTCTCTTCATCCACTTCAAAAACAATCAAACGCAAAGTTACTTTGATTGGTGCTGCGTAGGTCATACCTCGCTGACGACACTCATCCACGTCGTATTTAGGCGGCTCCAAGTGGTAAGCCACAAATTCCAAGGAAGCTGTGTTATTAAAATCATGGATCGGAAAGACCGATTGAAAAACACCGTTAAGCCCTTTTTCGCCGCGACGATCTGGGTCCACTTCTCTTTGGATGAATTCTTCATAAGAGCTCTTTTGTAGCTCAATTAGGTTGGGTATTTCTACTGTCGTTTTGTGCTTGGCAAAAGAACGACGTAAACGAAGGTTAGAAGCTGTAAGTGAAGTTTCCATTCACTCTCCTTATTATTTAAAAAAATTGCGAGAAGCGGATCCCTACATCCGCTTCTCTTAAAAACAAAAACTACTTCAATTCAACAGTAGCACCGGCTTTTTCCAGTGCTGCTTTAAGCTTTTCAGCTTCTTCTTTTGGTTGTGCTTCTTTAACTGTCTTAGGCGCACCTTCCACCATTTCTTTGGCTTCTTTTAGGCCTAAACCAGTAATTCCGCGAACCTCTTTGATCACAGCAATTTTGTTAGAACCAGCAGAAGCTAGTACTACGTCAAATTCTGTTTTCTCTTCCGCAGCAGCGCCGCCGGCAGCAGGACCTGCAGCCACAGCAACAGCCGCTGGAGCAGCAGCAGAAACATCCCATTTCTCTTCTAGCTCTTTAATTAAATCTGCCAAATCCATTACTGGCATGCTTGATAAATAATCTACTACTTGATCTTTTGTTAAAGACATAAAATTCTCCTTCTAATTAGTTTTCTTGTTTCTCTTTGTATGCGTTCAATACTCTTACAAAACCACCTGGAACAGCAGCCAATGTACCCACAAATTTTGATGCAGGAGCTTGTAATACCCCTAAGAACTGAGCTCTTAGAACATCCAGCGGCGGCAAGGTTGCTAGGTACTTGATTCTAGCTTCATCAAGTCCTGCGCCATCCATTACGCCAGATTTTAGTTCTAAATGCTCCACGTCTTCAGCAAATTCGCTAATCGCTTTTGCTGAAGCACTTGCATCATCATAGGCAAAGACAAAGGCGTTCGTTCCAATAAGTTCTTTCTCTAAGGCTTCTTTTTCGCCTGGAAAGTCCTTAAGGGCACGAAGTGCAAGTGTATTGCGAACGACCTTCATTTCTGAGTTGCTCTCGTTTAGCTTTTTGCGAAAGTTGGTCACTTGCTCAACGGACATTCCTTTGTAGTTGACAAGAAAGGCAGCCTTCGCACGGCCAAAGCGTTCTGCAACACTACTGATAATTTGTTCTTTATCAGCTCTGGTTATCGCCATACCTTCTCCTTTTATCTTTACCGATCAGAATTAGAAAAAGAGGATTTTATCTCTTTATCTTGATCTCGGAAGGCTCATCTTGAATTAAGCCCTTTGAGGGCACCTTCTGTCTCTGATCAGTTAAGACATTCTGTACTAGGCAATATCGCCTTGTACTTTGTTAACATCCAATCTAAGACCGGCACCCATAGTGGAAGAGATACTTAAATTTCTTAAGTAAATCCCCTTACTGGTTGCTGGCTTAGCCTTAATAATAGCGGACATTAGAGCATTAAAATTTTCTTTTAATGCTGCCTCTCCCATGGATTTTTTGCCAATAGGAGCATGCACAATGCCTGCCTTATCAATTCTATAAGAACACTTACCCTTTTTTTCGGCAGCAATGGCTTTTCCTACATCCATTGTCACGGTACCGACTTTAGGGTTTGGCATTAAGCCTCTTGGGCCTAGTACCTTTGCCACACGAGCTACGGTTGCCATCATGTCTGGGGTGGCAATGGCCTTATCAAAGTCCGTCCAACCACCATTGATTTTTTCCACCAAATCATCCGCGCCAACATAGTCAGCACCAGCATCTTTGGCCTCTTGCTCTTTTGGGCCCTTCGCAAATACCAAAACGCGCACCGATTTTCCTAATCCATTGGGAAGGGAAACCGCACCACGAACTTGCTGGTCCGATTGCTTGGGATCTACCCCTAGTTTGATGGCCACATCTATGGTCTCATCAAATTTTGCCGTAGCGTTTTCTGTAACTGCCTTAATGGCCTCATCCACTGTGTAGCGATGATTACGATCGATTTTTTCTTTTGCCGCTTTTAAGCGTTTTCCTAGTTTTGCCATCGCTTACCCCTTTACCTCTAAGCCCATGGATTTAGCCGTACCAATCACTTGGTTTACAGCCGCCTCGAGGCTTAAACAGTTTAAGTCTGGTAGTTTCGTTTTGGCGATCTCTTCAACATCTGCACGAGAAACGCTCGCTACCTTTTCTTTGCTCGGATTGGAAGAGCCGCTTTTGATCTTTGCAGCCTTCTTTAACATTACCGACGCAGGCGGGGTTTTCAGGATAAAACTAAAGGAACGATCTTGATAAACAGTAATGATCACCGGCACGATGGTATCGCCCATCTGCTGTGTTTTTGCATTGAACTGCTTACAGAAGTCCATAATGTTTACCCCTTGTTGTCCGAGCGCCGGTCCAACGGGAGGCGCTGGATTCGCTTTCCCTGCCGGTATCTGAAGCTTAATTGCTCCGGTGACTTTTTTAGCCATGACCCACTCCTTTTAAGGGTTGTTAGTTCATTTTTTCTACTTGGACGAAATCCAACTCAACAGGAGTTGGTCGGCCAAAGATAGAAACCAATACTTTTAATTTACCTTTATCTTCATTTACATCTTCTACCGTGCCATTGAATCCATTAAATGGACCATCCATAACCTTCACTTCTTCGCCTACAGCGTAGTTGAATTTTGGCTTCGGTTTTTCGGCACCTTGTGCCATTTGCTTGTTAATTCTAGAAACTTCGTCTTCACTCACCGGCATGGGATTCGAAGTATTACCAATAAAACCGGAAATATAAGTGGTATCTTTCACAATATGCCAGTTCTCTTCGTTCATCACCATTTGCACAAACATATAGCCAGGAAAGAAACGTCTTGATGAGGTTTGCTTGGTGCCCTTTTTTAGCTCCACCACATCTTCTTTCGGTATAAGAATATCGCCGAAAGCTTCTTCTTTTTTGTACTTATCAATCCGGTCTAACAAAGCTGCCTTTGCTTTTTCCTCATAACCAGACTGCGCGTATACTACATACCATTTCTTTTCCATCATTCCTCTTTAAAAAACACCAGTAAAAACGTCCAAAATGATCTTCACGATTTCTTGTGAAAGAAAATCAAACAAACCAAGAACCAAACCAGATACGATTAGCATGATGCTTACCACTACTGTCATGGCAGCCGTATCTTTGTGTGATGGCCAGACCACTTTTTTGATCTCACTAACCACCTCATCTGCGTAGGTTAGAGCCTTTTGATTGAATTGTAGGATTACAAAAGTCAAAGCGCCTACACCCACAGGCAAACCATGACGAAGTATATCCATAGAATAGACCCTAGCCACACTGGCAAATGAGGCGGCAAATGCAGTAAATAAAGAATTTACCACTACCGCGGCTATGGCCCCTGCCAAAATAAAACTTACGGTCAGTATCTTTTCGTTTTCCTTAGTCATTCCTTCACCACTTTTTTGGCAGGGTAGGTAGGATTCGAACCTACAACCTACGGATTTGGAGTCCGTTGCTCTACCAATTCGAGCTACTACCCTAAAATTTTTACACCCTTCAAAAATAGCGAAAGGGACTCATACAATGAGTCCCTATTTATCGCCATTCAACTGTATTTATTACTCAATAATGTCAGTTACAACTCCTGCACCAACAGTTCTACCACCCTCACGAATCGCAAAACGTAGTTCTTTTTCCATCGCAATTGGAGCAATTAGTTCTACTGTCATTTCCGCATTATCACCAGGCATGATCATTTCCACACCTTCTTTAAGATTCACGACACCTGTTATATCCGTTGTACGGAAGTAAAACTGTGGACGGTAACCAGCAAAGAATGGAGTATGACGTCCGCCCTCTTCTTTGGTAAGAATATAGGCTTCAGCTTTAAATGATTTGTGCGGTGTAATGGAACCAGGCTTCGCAAGAACTTGTCCACGCTCTACCTCTTCTTTTTTCGTACCACGTAGCAAACAACCTACGTTATCACCCGCAACACCTTCATCTAGAAGCTTACGGAACATCTCAACACCAGTAACGGTAGTTTTAGTTGTTGGACGGATACCAATGATCTCAATTTCTTCACCTGGCTTGATTACGCCTCTTTCAATACGGCCAGTAACCACAGTACCACGGCCAGAGATAGAGAAAACGTCTTCCACAGGCATTAGGAAAGGCTTATCAATATCGCGCTCTGGTTGCGGAATATAACGATCTACCTCTTCCATCAACTTCATAATGGCTGGCTTACCGATGTCAGAGTCATCACCCTCTAATGCTTTAAGAGCAGAACCCTTCACGATAGGAATGTCATCACCAGGAAACTCGTAAGAAGAAAGTAGCTCGCGCACTTCCATTTCAACAAGCTCTAAAAGCTCCTCATCATCTACTTGATCTACTTTATTTAGGAAAACAACGATAGCTGGAACACCCACCTGACGAGCCAATAGAATGTGCTCACGAGTTTGCGGCATAGGTCCATCTGCTGCTGACACAACTAGGATAGCTCCATCCATTTGCGCAGCACCTGTAATCATGTTTTTCACATAGTCGGCGTGGCCTGGGCAATCCACGTGGGCGTAGTGACGGTTGTCGGTTTCATATTCCACGTGTGCCGTAGAAATAGTGATTCCACGCTCTTTTTCTTCTGGGGCTTTGTCGATTTGATCGTATGCCATTGCTTGCGATTTACCCTCTGCTGCAAGCGTAGTACAGATAGCCGCAGTAAGAGTTGTCTTACCGTGGTCGACGTGGCCGATCGTACCGATGTTACAGTGAGGCTTTTCGCGCGAAAACTTTTCTTTAGCCATTGTTATTCTCCTATTTCTTTTTTTGAGGACTCATTTTCCTCATATTTAAATAAAATACAACCAAAAAGTGAGACGATTCCCTCTAATCCAGTTGATGGAGCCCACGATCGGAGTTGAACCGACGACCTCACCCTTACCAAGGGTGCACTCTACCACTGAGCTACGTGGGCAATTGGAGCGGGAGACGAGACTCGAACCCGCGACCCTTAGCTTGGAAGGCTAATGCTCTACCAACTGAGCTACTCCCGCACACGTCTCATTTGTTTAACCGCAATCTTAATGGTGGAGGGAGTTGGATTTGAACCAACGTAGGCGCAAGCCAGCAGATTTACAGTCTGCCCCCTTTAGCCACTCGGGCATCCCTCCATAGGATTGGAGCTGACAAAGGGACTTGAACCCATAACCTGCTGATTACAAATCAGCTGCTCTACCAATTGAGCTATGTCAGCACACGGTTAAACCCACGTAACGATATGGGGGTTCTACTGAGCCGCATAACAGAAGTCAAAGTTTTATGTTTGGTCTTTTTAAAAAAATTGCGGGGATTTCGAGGGCTTGTGCTGAAGCATGCATCAGCTATGTTGCCGAGAGTACTCGGCCATGGCAATCGCTGCCGAGACGGAAACATTGTAGCTAGCATCTCGGTCCTTTTGTGGAATAAAGAGCGTCTGATCACTCGCTTTTAATGCTGACTTTTTAATACCTTTTTCTTCAGAGCCCAAAACAACTGCTGTCTTTTTCGGCAGATCTGTTTGGTATAGGGACTGCTCCCCCGCCTGATCGAAGGCATAGGCCCAAAAGCCAATTCCTTGTAATTCTTTTATGATATCTTGCAGCTGCGAAACTTGCTCGATGGCCACATGCTCCATACCGCCACTGGCCACCTTGTGCGCCGCCGGGGAATGATAGGCACTGCGCTTTTGTGGAAGATAAATGACATCCGCGCCCATAAGCCAAGCCGAACGAGTGATGGCTCCGATATTTTGCGGATCTTGGATGCCATCTAGTAATAAGACCAAAGCGGACTCTTTATCGGCTAGATCTTGCAAGCTAATTTCTGGTGATTCTTGCGCGTAAATTAAGGCGCCTTGATGGCCCGGGCATTCTTGATCAAGCTTTTTTACGCCAATGTAGTCGATGTTCTTGGTGTATTTTTTGATAAGCTCGTGCTGCTCTTGCAAATCGCTATTCTTTTCCCAATCGCTTTTGAAAAAAACTTTTTCGATTGCCCGTGGACGGACTTTTAAAAATTCACGAATGGCATGATGGCCGATAATCTTGCGCATAGGCTGGAATTTAATCCTCTTTCGGCACAAACTCTAGAGGGATCTTGATTTTTTACCATTTTACTTGGGTATAGGATTTTTCTCGATAGAAAAGAAGAGATTTTCAGGCGCTTTGTCCGATTTTCGGAAAATGATTGGTGCTGCCCGGCTCAGCGGAATTTGTAGCCCTAATGGAATTAGGTTCCCGACATGGCAAATCTACTTAAGGCCCAAATATCTTTGCAAACAATAAGCACGCAAACCAAATCAGCTTTCCCACAGCCATGATCAGGTTCACAAAAGATTTAAGTACACGTAAATATCGCCGATATGAAATATACTTGTTGTATTTCATATCTACCCCCTTTCTTTAAAATTTAGAGGGCTGCAAAGTCCGCTGAGCCTAAAAAGGACAGCGGACTTTTGCATAGCAAAACCTATACCATACAGCTGGCTAGTTTTTTTTATAGCTGAGTGAGTTGTGAAACGAGAATCGGATGTTTATCCGGACTAGCAAAGATCATTGAAGAAATAATCTTGTATTAGTGAATCCGTTTTTTAAAAATTATGATTAATATAATCCTCTTTTACCACTTCAAGAAAGTTTGAAAACTCCTGACGATCTTCAAAATCTACAGCATAATCATGCTGCATACATGGCCCGGGAGGCTCATTGCTAAACGTCCATGGCTGTCTATCATTATTTTTAGGTTACAAATAACAATTGCCAACAGAATCGACGTCTCAAAATGAGACAATAAATAGTTTTGCGACATTACAACTTAAAACAGGTGCTGCCCGGCTCAGCGGAATTTGTAGCCCTAATGGAATTAGGTTCCCGACATGGCAGGTCTACTTAAGGCCCAAATATCTTTGCAAACAATAAGCACGCAAACCAAATCAGCTTTCCCACAGCCATGATCAGG
>MDTC01011995.1_pt1 | contig 119238 bp, 115 predicted proteins | sample 811181 | NCBI WGS metagenome assembly MDTC01 (sample SAMN05326644, study PRJNA326480) | marine metagenome | isolation source: seawater | place: Pacific Ocean: North | collected 2011
CCCCGCCACACCCGGCGAAGCACATGATTATCGAACCTTTCTGGTGCCGCTTGGTGACTACCGTATTGTCGACAATTGGGATGTAAGCGGCCTGCAGGGCACGGGCTCCAACGATATTGTCATCGACGAGCCCGTGTTTGTGCCGGAGCACCGGACGCATCGCAGCATGGACGGCTTCAGTGGTGAAAACCCCGGCTGCGCCGTCAATACCAGTCCGTTGTTTACCCTGCCTTTTGGACAGATTTTTACGCGGGCGGTAGCCTGCTCTTCCATCGGTGCCTTGCAGGGCGTCGTCAACAGTTACATCGAGGTCAATCGCGAGCGCGTGGGACTGAATGACGGTGCCAAAGTGGCTCAGGATCCGAACGTGCAGATGGCGCTGGCCAATGCGGTGGCAGCGGTGGCTGAATGTCGGGCGACCTTGCGTGATGATTTGAATTATTTCGTTAACAGTGCCGAGCGCGGCGAAAGTCTGGAAATGAGTGAGCGTATTCAGCGTCGCTTCCACGCGGCCAGTATTTCCAAGAAATGCGCTGACGCCGTTAATGAACTCTTTATTGCCTGTGGGGCACAGGGTATTTTCCGTGGGCATCCCCTGAATCGGGCGTGGCTGGATATCAATGCGGGTCGCCAGCACGTGGCCAACAATCCCTTCAAGTTTGGGCGCAACCTCGGGGCTACCCTGTTGGGTGCCAAAAACACGGATTTTTTCCTGTAGGAGTCAGTCGTGCAATCTCCCTATGAGATGTTGGGCGAAGCGGGTATTCGCCACTTGGTCGACCGGTTTTACCAGTATATGGACAGCGAGGCCCGCTACGCAGAAATCCGCGCCATGCATGCGCAGGACCTTGGACCTGTGCGCGAGTATTTCTCTCAATATCTCATCAGTTGGATGGGTGGGCCGCCGGTGTATATGGAATCTCGAGGCAGCATGTGCATCACCGCTGCCCACAAGCCGCTGGGTATCCAGCCTCGGCACAGTCAGCAGTGGCTGGACTGCTTCGCCGATGCGCTGTCAGACCGCGACGATGCGGAGCAGCTCAAACAAATGCTGATGCCACCACTGGCGGCGATTACCCGGATGCTGGAAGCGAAAACAGCCAAGGCCTGACCGGGTTTAGCCGCTGCGGCTGGTGGTTTTCGCCAGCGGCGCGCTACAATCGCTAGCGAAATTTGTCCGGTGTCTTCACGCAATGCCCGCTCCACTTTTTTATGTTCAAGATGGCGATCCCGAGGATGCCCCGCAGCTTGCCGGGCGTCTGGGTTTGTCCTGCGTGTCGGAATGGCAGAGTGATCCGGCGCAACAATACGTCTTTTACGCTGATCGACGTTTGAGCCTGGGGCTGTCACCCGCGGCGCGGCAGAATCCGGTATGTGTGGATTTTGCGGCGCAGTTACGCAACCGTCATCGCGGCAAGGAGCTGTTGTTGAAAGCCATCGGCGGTCGCCGGGACGGGCTGACGGTCATCGATGCGACAGCAGGGCTGGGTAGAGACAGCCTGTTACTCGCGAGCTACGGAGCCGAGGTGACACTCTGCGAACGTCAGCCGGTCGTGGCGGCGCTGCTGGCAGACGGTCTGCGTCGGGGTCGGGCAGACGACAGCGATGCGGTGGTCAGTCGCATGTCGCTGATGGAAGGCAGTGCCGTTGCGTTTCTCTCGGCGGCCGGAGCAGAGCCACTGGCCGATGTGATTTATCTCGATCCGATGTTTCCCGAGTCCGGTAAGTCGGCGCTGGTGAAAAAAGAAATGCAGATGTTCCATCAGTTGGTGGGCAGGGATGACGACGCCGACGCGCTGTTGACGGCGGCCCTGGGTGCCGCCCGCTATCGGGTGGTGGTGAAGCGGCCACCCAGAGCACCGGTTATCGATGGTCCCAGGGCGCCGCAGTTCAGTATCGACGGCAAGGCTGTGCGTTTCGACGTTTATCCGATAAAGGCCTTTCCCAAGGACTGATTACGTCGCCAGCAGTTGCTCCATCATGGTTTCGTACATCTGACTCAACAGGTTCAGATCCTCGGCCTTCACGCATTCGTCCACCTTGTGAATGGTGGCATTCACTGGCCCCAGCTCCACGACTTGTGCGCCCGTCGGAGCGATAAAGCGTCCGTCGGAGGTGCCGCCTGCCGTCGAGAGTTCGGTGTCTTCGCCCGTCACACGTCGTATGGCCTGTTGTGCCGCTTCCACCAAGGGACCTTCCGCGGTCAGGAAGGGCTGGCCACTCAGTTGCCAGTCAATGTGATAGTCCAGCTCGTGCTTGTCGAGGATGGCTTCAGTGCGCTGCTGTAGAATCTCGGCGGTCAGTTCGGTGGAAAAGCGGAAATTAAACACCACCTGCAACTCGCCGGGTATGACATTGGTCGCGCCAGTACCGCCATTGATATTGGAGATCTGGAAGGACGTGGCGGGGAAAAAGTCATTGCCCTCATCCCACTGCTCTGCGGCCAGTTCTGCCAGTGCGGGGGCCGCGAGATGGATGGGGTTCTTGGCCAGGTGGGGATAGGCCACATGGCCCTGCACGCCGCGTACCGTCATTACCGCTCCCAGCGAGCCACGGCGGCCGTTCTTGATCACATCGCCCACGCGGGTCGTGGACGAGGGCTCTCCCACCACACACCAATCGATTTTCTCGTTGCGCGCTTCCAGCCATTCGACCACTTTCACCGTGCCGTTTTTGGCGGGGCCTTCCTCGTCGCTGGTAATCAGGAAGGCGATGCGGCCATTGTGGTCGGGGTGAGTGGCGGCAAAGCGCTCACAGGCGGTCACCATCGCGGCGAGGCTGCCCTTCATGTCGGCGGCACCGCGCCCGCGCAGCATGCCGTCGCTGATTTCCGGCTCGAAAGGGGGGGTTTGCCACTGGCCTTCGGGGCCGGTAGGGACGACATCAGTGTGACCGGCAAAGCACAGCAGAGGACCGCTATCGCCGCGTACGGCCCAGAAATTATCGACCTCGCCAAAGCGCAGTGCTTCGCAGTGAAAACCTGCGGCGCTGAGGCGTTCCATCATCAGTGCCTGACAGCCTTCGTCCTCTGGCGTGACGGAGCGCCGTTTAATCAGGTCGATGGCAAGTTCGAGGGTCGGGCTCAGGCTCATAATCAATGCTCGGCAAGTGTAAAAGCGCGCATTTTAACAGAGATGGAGCACAGGCAGGGGACTGTTCAAAATGTCACTGGGATGAGTGGTTTTGTCATAGTGGCGGCCAAGGTGGCTGGGTAAGATCAAGGCTATTTTATCGCCCTACAATGCCTAACCAATAACGAAGGAGTGGCTATGAGTTTGGATCTGGACGTTGCTGCTGCCGCTGCGCAGTTTGATTTTGCCGATCAGGATATTCCGCAACGCCTGCGGCACTGGGCCCAGATGCGCCCCGATCACCCGTTTATGATCTGGGAGCCGCGCTCTGGTGAAGACCAGCGCTGGACCTACAAAGCCTTTGACGAAGAAACCAGCAAGGTGGCTGCGGGCCTGTACGCCAAGGGCGTTCGCAAACACGACAAAGTGATGATTCACGCCGAAAACTGCCCGGAAATGGTACTGGCCTGGTATGCCTGTGCCAAGCTGGGTGCCGTCGGGGTGACGACCAATACGCGCTGTGTGGGGGGTGAGATCGAATACTTTGCCGATCACACTGAAGCTGTAGGGGTGATTACCCAGCCCAAATTTGTCAAAGAGATCAAAGCCAATGCCAAGAACGTGCAGTGGATTGTGGTGACCGACGACAATTCTGGTGAAGCGGCCGAGGCTGGTGAGGAGCATGACGAAGCGACATTCGGCAGCCTCTTCGGCGATCCGGCTACGGTTCCTGAGCGCCCTGCCGAGCCGATGCTGCCTGCGGGTATCATGTTTACCTCAGGTACCACCTCGCTGCCCAAGGCGGTGGTGCATACCCATGCTAATGCGCTGTGGTCAGGGACTATGGGTTCCCAGAGCATGAACATGAACCGTGACAGCGTCTACCTGGGCTTTCTGCCGTTCTTCCACGTGAACTGTCAGAGCTGGGCTTTCTGGGGCTCGCTGGGTGTGGGCGGTACCGCCGTGCTGCTGCCGAAATTCTCCGCCAGTCGCTTCTGGGAGATTATCGACAAGTATCAGGTGACCCACTGCTCGATGATTCCTTTTGTCTTCAAGGCAATCGGCCCGCAGCCGGTGCCTGAGCAGCACAGCTTGAAAGTGATGCCGATGGGTATTATCTGGAAGGAAATCGAGGGCTGGCTGAAGGCACAGCCCTTTGCAAGCTGGGGTATGACCGAGACCGTAACCCATGCGACTCGCTCTGATTTCGTGCAGGAATGGCCTCAGGGGAGTATCGGTAAGCCGACGCCGGGGTATCACCTGGCGGTCGTGAACCCCGAGACCGGCGAGCCTTGCAAAAAAGGTGAAATTGGTGAGCTGTGGGTGCACGGCGTACGCGGCGTGAACATCTTCCTCGAGTACTACAAAAATCCCGAGGCGATGGCCAAGTCATTTACCGACAATGGCTGGTTTAAAACCGGCGACATGGTGCATATCGGCGATGAGGGACATTTCTACTTCTCTGATCGCGATAAGGACGCTCTGAAAGTCGGTGGCGAAAACGTATCGGCGCGCCAGGTTGAAGAAACCATCATGCAGGTGCCCGGTGGCGGTATCGGCGAAGTGGCTGTGGTCGCAAAATCCCACGAGATGCTCGACATGGTTGCGGTTGCCTTTGTTATCAAAGGCTGGGGCGCGCCGGAGGATGAGGACGCCTTTGCTCAGGCGATCATCGACCATTGCAAAGCTAATCTGGCTGATTTCAAAGTGCCCCGAGCGGTGTACTTTGTGGACGAATTCCCGCGCGCCGCGCTGGAAAAAGTCGCCAAGAATAAGCTGCGTGAAATGGCCGACGAAATGCCCGCTGTGTAAGAAAGCAGGGGGACAGAGAAAGGTCGCTTCGGCGGCCTTTTTTATGCCTGTCTGATTGCCTGCGCTGTTGTCAGTCTGTCATAAAAGCATCGCGGGATTGTCATTGCCACTCGCTAGCATCTGCTGTGCCGGTAGCGGAGTCGCTGCCGCTGATTACTTACGCTTATGCTAGAAGGAGCCGACAATGCGCCGCAATACCCCTTCGATGTCCATGCACTCCCAGTATCATCAGCACGCGCTGCGCGAACAGATTTCCCGACAGGTCGATGCATTTCTGAAAAAGGGCGGCAAGATCGAGCAGCTGTCAGGGCCGCGCTTTCTGCCTCATCGTGCAGTCGGTATTAACAGTTCGGTGATTACCGACGTTCTCTAACGGCGTTCTTCCTCAGTCCAGTGCGCAAATGGTCGCTGGCTGAGGCTGGAATTGTAGTAGTTGGGATCGCCGGTAACCTCTTCTCCCAGCCATGACGGCTGGGGGACAGTTTCGTTTTCACTGCGCAGCTCCAGCTCGGCGACGACCAGTCCGGCGTTATCGCCGAAAAATTCATCAATTTCCCAGTACCGCGTATCGTTGTCTATCGGCAGCCGGTAGCGCTGCTTGTCGATCAGGGGACCTTCGCACAGGGCCAGCATGGCCTCTGCGTCCGCCGCCGGAATAGGATATTCAAACTCCAACCTGCTGGCCCTTTCACTCATGCCCTTGACGGTCAGCCATGCAGTATCTCCAGCCAGTCTCACGCGTACGCTGCGCTGCGGATCGCGACTGAGATAGCCCTGCACCAGCCGTTGGGCTTCAAGGCCGTCCACTGCGTGTCGCCAGCGCTCATCGCGCAGCCGGAATTTGCGTTCGATTTCCAGGTATTGCTCACTCATGTTGTGTCCTGTTAGCCGAAGCGCTGCTGATAGCTGGCTTCACTCAGGCAGTGACAGCGGTTCGATGGCAAAGGGATATTGCAGTCTCGCAGCGCTTTGCAGACAGCTTCCACCAACCAGGCCTCGCTGTCTGGGGCATTACCTTCCACGATGCAGAAGACAGTCAGACTGTTGGGAAAACGCTGGTAGTCGACGTGGTGCGTCAGCCACGTAAAGCCGGGCAGTGATCGCTCCAGTGCGCGCTCGCACACGGTATTGAGGGCATCGATAATCTGGCGTTCGCGGTGTTTGTCGGTTTTGCGCATGGCCGCATTGTCGCACAATCTGCTGCGGCTGACTGCGCTAGGGGGGCGGCTGCTCATAACGGGCACGCAAGGCATCGACACGCTGACGATTTACACCAAAATCGTAGTGCCCCAGTCGAGAAGCGCTGCGCACATCGATGCGTTGCTGCTCCGGGGAGTAGCGAAGTTCGACATCATCGCGAAAGCGCAGCAGTGCACTGCGTACTTCAACGTGGAGATAGTGATCGGCACGTGCCAAAGGATAGCTGCGCGGTGAGCTTAGCAGCAGTGATTGCAGGCGCTGCCAATCGTCTGCGGTATTTGCCGTAAATGCGGGCACATACTGGGAGTCGTCACGACTGAGGCTGGATACGCAATTGGGCGAGGGCGGGCAGGGAGCCAGCTCAGGGGCTTTTTCAAGCTGCTGAACGGCAGGCGGCGCGCTGCAAGCGCCGAGGCTGACAGTGACGGGCAGCGCCAGCGCGAGAAAAATATGGCGGGCAGAGGATATTTTCATTGTCGGTTCCGCAGGGCCAGATATTCAGTTGTTACGTTCACAGTTTGAAAAGGGTTTTCTGTTAGGCTTAGGCATCGTTTTACATGGGTAGTGTAGTGGTGTTTCGTCGCGGTGTGAGTCTCCTGTCGGTCTTTTTGTGTGCCTGTGCGGCGAGCCCGGCGCCGAACGTGCCGCCGTCGCCGCCGGTCGGGGTCGAAAGCCGCTGGCAGGTATTACAGCGCGATGGTCAGCCACTGGGCCGTCGCCAGCAGTGGCATTATTGCGCGGGCGAACGCTGTTTCAGCAGTGAGGTCACGGATATTGCGGTGCAGCAACCGGGTGCGCCGGTCAGTATCAGTCGTGTGCGGCTGGATTATGTGGAATCGCGGGATGCACAGGGGTTATCGGCCAGCAAACAACTCCGCTCCAAGGCCGCTAATCACCGTTTGCAGTTGATCAGGCAGGGGGATGGCTGGCAATTGCAACAGGCCGAGCGCAGAAATGCGATCCGCCTGGAGCCGGCCCCGCTGTTTCCGGTGGCACTGCAGCGCAGCATGTTGGAAAACCGGGGGCAGGCTCCCTTGGTAACCCGAGAGTGGAGTTTTTCGAGCTTGACGCTGGAGACCATTCGCTACCGTTTTACACCGATCAGTCAGTCTCCGCTGGATCCCGAGCAGCGTGAGCTGTTGCTGCCCTGGCTGCAGCAGATTGCTTGGCGCATCGATCGTGAGCGGCAAACAGAGCGGGGCTGGCAGTGGCAAGCGGAATGGTTCAGCGATGTGAACTTTACGCCGATTGCCGAGCGAAATCTTTCGGCGGGGAGTGATCTCTGGCTGCTGCCTTGTGACGAGCGTTGCCGGGATCAGGCCCTACAGCCGCCGCAGCATGTGTATCAGCGTTTGATTCGCTCTCCCTATCGCATCAGTGATGAGGCGCTGCGCGGAAAGATCCGCTACCAGCTTGGCGGTGTGGCTGATGCTGAGCTTCCTGCGACAGGTGAACAGCAGGTGCGTCGGCAAGACGACAAGTTGCTGGTCAGCATTTGCGACGATTGCGGTGATGAATCAGCCCCCGACAGAGGATCATTGCAGGCAGCGATGGCTGCCAACTACTGGCTGCCACACCACGATTCCTCCATGCAGCGGGTGGTGGAGGAGGTGCTTGGCGATGCGGAATTGAGCCCGCGAGCAGCCATGCAGCGTTTGACCCGCTTTGTTACCGCGCATATGGATGAAGTGGCCACCTACAGCGGTTATGGCACGGCGTTGGATGCTCTGCAGTCCGGCCATGGAGATTGCACGGAGCACGCGCTGTTATTGGCGGCACTGGGGCGTGCCGCTGGCATTCCCAGCCGTTTAGTAATGGGCTTGGCCTATAACAATGAACGCTTTTTAGGTAGGCGCTTTGTGTTTGTGCCCCATATGTGGGTGCAGGCCTGGACGGGTGATCGCTGGGAAAGCTTTGACAGCGGCTTGGGTGCGTTTACCGCCGGTTATATCGCGCTGGCGCTGAGTGCTGAAGGTGATCAGGCCAGTTTTCTGGCAATGAATGCCTTGTTGGATACGCTGAGTATTGATTCGGCGGTACAGCTGAGAAGCCGTCCCGCCGAGCCGTGATGCCCTTACTCGTACGCGACCGGCATCTCGACCAGTTGCTCGTCGCCAGCGACGTCAATGTTGTCAACGCTAACGGCATCGGACGCGCGAACGGCACCGATAACGGTCACTTCTTCCAGCAGCAGTTGCGGCTCATCGGCAACGGCAAGCAGTGACGCAGCAGCCAGTGCAGCACCGGCGATCAGTTTTTTGCATGTAGAGATCAGTGACATAAAACGCTCCCTATAGCTGCGCGGGCAGCCTGTCGGTTCAATGAAAATAATGGATCGGCACAAAGGCTTTTCGATGCTGCGCAGTATGCGGGGCGTCTGTTACATCTTGATGACGAATTTGTTTCAACGTCGGTTTTTATATGAATTTGTCATGAATTTTTGATGTTCATGACCTATTCCTGTCACTTTTGCAGTGAGTCGGCAGGGCCTTTCAATTCAATACGGTTGCCTTCGGGGTCGGTCAAGTAAATGGATGGACCAAAACCGCTCGCGCCGTAGCGCCGCTCAAGGCCGCCATGGGGAATCTGTTGCTGATCCAGGTACTTGAGAACGGCGGCTCCGTCGAAGGGCTCCAGGCGCAAACACAGGTGGTCCATGTTGTGCCCCTCCAGTCCCGGCGCGGCACCACCTTCCTGCCCCAAGGGGCTGTCTACCGGTACCAGATCAATGAGGGCTGTGCCGACGCGAAGCTGGTAAAGCCCGAGTTCTTCCAGTGTGCGCTCCACGGTTGCGCCGAGCGTGTCGCGATAGAACGCGAGGGTGGTATCGATGCGCGCGCAGCGGAGCACGACGTGATCAATGTCTTGAATATGAATCATGATGTCCGATCAGTGGTTGAGGATGTTGCCACAGCGTAGCACAGGCTGAATTTGTAGCGACTGCTCGGCGCTGGACACCCAGATACTGTCTTCATCCAGCGTGAGTTGCAGCTGCATACCGCGTTGCGCCCACTCCGCCAGTGCTTGGGAGGCATCGCTGGGGATTTCCAGCACGCTCAGCCAGTTTTCCTTCGATAGCTGTTCTCCTTCATCCTGCCACCACTGCGAAGCGGGGCGGCCGCCGTAGCTGATAACGACAACATGTTCTGCCTGGCTGCGTGCTCGGCGGAGCCGCTTGGCACTGGGTTGGCCGAGTTCGATCCACAGCCGAATACCGCCGTGTAATTCCTTCAGCCAGAGGTCGGGCTCATCGTCATTGCTGAGGCCGCGGGTGAAGCTCAGCTGTTCATCGGCAAACAGCGCGAAGCTGAGCAGGCGCAGCATCATTCGCTCGTTGGTCTCTGACGGATGGCGGGCGAGGGTGAGGCTGTGTGAATGATAGTAATGGCGACGAAGGTCACTGATATCGATATCGGCTTTAAAAATACTGGCGCTCAGTGCCATGGCTCACGTCCTGAAGTTTAAACTGCTGCATTGTACCCGAGGATGAGAATGGCATAGCGCAGACTTTTGCCCGTGGCGACTAACAAGAAGAAGCTCGGCAGCGGGACGCGCATGATGCCGCCCACCACTGTCAGGGCATCACCACCCACCGGCAGCCAGGACATGAGCAATGTCCACTTGCCGTAGCGGCCGAACCAGCCTTGTGCACGTTCCAGGTCTTTTTTGCGGGCGGGAAACCAGCGGCGATCGGCGTAGTGGCTCAACTTCATACCCATCCACCAGTTAACCCCGGCACCGAGGGTATTGCCGGCGCTGGCCGCCAGCCACAGCCAAAGGGGAGTGAGTCCGGACTCCAGTTGCGCAATTAACAGAATTTCTGAATAGAAGGGCAGCAGCGTCGCGGCGCCAAAAGCCGCAGCGAACAGCAGGAGATATTGACTGATCATTGGCTCGCGGCCTCGCAAAGGGCTTTGAACAGGCGGCGCTGAGGACGCTGAAAGGGAAGGTACTCCGGGTGCCACTGCACACCCATGCGGAAATGCCCGTCGGCGGCCTCGACGGCCTGCGTAATACCGTCAAGGTCTCGTCCGCTGACCACCATGCCTTCGCCGAGACGGTCGATGGCCTGATGGTGAAGGCTATTGATGTGGCAGCGTTCAGTCCCCAGAATTTCCTCCATATGACTGCCCGCATCCAGCATCAGTGTTTTATGGGGTAATAGCATGCGGCGATTGCTGGTGCGTCGACGCAAGTGACGCAGGTCGACATGCAGGCTGCCGCCGAGCACCACGTTCAGCAGCTGCGCTCCCCGGCAAATACCGAGAATGGGTAGTGAGCGTGGAAGAAACCGCTCCAGCACCGCAATCTCGAAGCGGTCACGCCGCGGATTCATCGGTGCCACTTCCGGCGCTTCGGATAAATACAGGCCCTGATCAATATCGTCGCCGCCACTGATAATCAGGCCATCCAGGTGCAGGGGTATCTCCTTGTGAGCTGGAGTCAGGTGAATCGCCTGCGCACCGACGCGTCGTAGCGCTGAGCGAATAAACCACCAGGAAATTGGCAGGCGGCGGTCTTCGCCGGTCACGCCGATAACAGGGTGGTGGCGGTGAAGTATCGACACGTCTACAACAGCTCCGGTATCAAATGCAGGCTGACTCGCTGCGCCCAATCGCTGAATAAACCGCTGGTTGCACTCTCAATGTGCTCTCGATAGTGACGACATACCGCATTGAGTCGCGTTGTATCGGCAGCCAGTGCCTCCACTTGCAGCCAGTCGCGCCAAGGGTGAATCAGCCCCCATTGCGGGTCGCCAATCAAACTGTTCGGTAGCCGGTAATGCAGTGTTGGTCGGGCTTTGACTCGCGGGTCGTCAATTTTTGCGCGCAGCCTTTCTTCGTCGACGTGCGCGAACAGTGGCAGCAAGTCCAGGGCGCGATTGCGGGTGGGATTAAAGTGAATGTAATCGTCGATCAGCGTGCCGATATCCGGTTGGTAATCCGGCACGAGAACATGTCGCAGATACTCGCGTTTGAATGGATCGGTATAGCTGGTCAGTCGGCGGCTGAAGTCAACGGGGCTGCGCCAGATCAACCACTCATACAGACACAGGAATGCCCGTAAGTAGTTCAGAATGGTGTCCGCCTCGCAATCGGGCATCTCCGGATTCAGTTGCAAGCCAAACGCGTTTTTTGCTGATGCCTGCGTGCCTTCTGCGCCCTCTTTGCGCAACATCAAGAACAGATCTTCCAATCGCCAGAGCTGGCTGATTTCGACTGGTGGCGCCACAATTTCAAACGGCACCAACTGGCGGGCAACCAGTCCCACCAGCGATTCTGTCAGCTCTTCAAATTCGCTGGCCTGCCCGGCTTCTTCCCGCTCGCGGCCAAGGCGTTTGATGTAGGCGGAGTCAAGTTCGATGCCGAAGTCGCCAAACTCGGTATTGGCGACAGTGTATTCATACTCGGAGCCGCGCTGAATCTCGCCACCAAACTGCTCGGTAATGCACTGGGCAATCTCCGGCATATCCATGCCGGTGAATTCAATCTCCACGCCCAGGCGGCGCTCTTTCCCCTCGCGGGTGTCGCGTTGCGGGGGCAGGGGCCACAGTTGGGCACGGTACTGCTCAAGACCTGGAAACATCAGCGTCTTCTCCTATGATGTGAGCGATAGCTTGCAGGCGTTCTACGTGTTGGCAGACGACCTGAAACAGGGTCAGCAGAGGCACCGCCAGCAGGACGCCGGGCGCACCCCACAGCCAGCCCCAGAAAAAGATCCAGAGAAACACCACAATAGGGTTCAGGCTGAAACGCATTCCGTGCACGAAGGGGTCGACAAATTGTCCGACCATCGCGGTAAAAAGCGCGTAACCCAGTGGCGCGATCAATATGCCCGTCAGGCTGTCAAAGCTTACCGCGCTGACAATACACAGCAGCATGACCGTGATGCTGACCCCAAGATAGGGGATGTAACGCAGTAAGGCGGCTAAGGCGCCCCACAGGGCCGGGTCGGGGAAATCAATCAGCCAGAGGCCAACGGCCGTTACTGCACCGACCGCTGCATTAACCAGGGTAATCGTCAGCAGATAGCGAGACATTTGCTGCTGCGCTTGCCCGACCAGTTCTTTGGCGGTCGTTTTGTCGCGGTGGCTGGGGAGGCTGTTGATGAAGCGTTGGATGAGCGCTTCGCCAGAGCTGAGTAGAAAAAACAGCATGATGACGCTCAGCGTGCCATACACACCAAAATTCTTCAGTGTCTCCCAGACTTCTCCCCGCCAGCCGGGGTCGGCAATAAGTACCTTCTTGATTTCGGGGTCTGAAGGGCTGGAGAATTCCTTGGCGAGCGAATCCAGGCTGGCCGTGGCCGCATCGACGTCGCCGGTATCGCCGTTCACATCGTGCAGATGATCACGAATCACCGATACGGCCTCCGGTGCGCGTTGAAGCCATTCGCTGGCCGGGGAAGCCAATGCATAAAAACCGCCACCAATACCGCCGACGCTGATGGCAATCAGCAGCAGCGCTGCAAGACTGCGGGGAACGCGCCACTGTTGAAGACGACTGACGGCGGGGGCCAGCAGCAGGGCGAAGATCAATGCCAGTGTGATTGGCAGCAGCACATCCCTGGCCAGTCGCAGTGTATACAGCACTGCGAGCACGGCCAGTAGCGCTAAGGCCCAGTCGTTGATCTTCGCTTGCTTACTCTCCATGTGTCTCCCGGTATCGCTTTTTGCGTTTGTCGTTGCTGTGAGCAAAGCGTTTCAGCGGGCTTAGCGCCCTGAGTGTAATCACTGTAATGATGCTTACTACAATGGCGATTTCATAGCGTTGCCACGCAACCGCTGTGCCAATGGCACCGGTTGACCAGATGGCTGCTGCTGTGGCGGTGCCACTGACCGTGCCCTCTTGTTTGAGAATGGCGCCACCGCCGATAAAGCCGATGCCACTCATCAGACCATACATTAAGCGCGCATGGGATTCTGAACCACTCAGGACGTCGCGGCCGATCAGCAGATAAGCGCAGCAGGCAATCGCGACCAGTGGAAATGTGCGCAGACCGACCCCGCGTGATGCCGCTTCCCGGTTCCAGCCGATGGGAACCGACAACACATAGGCAACGGCGAGTTGAGCCAGGTGGTGAGCAATCAGTGGCCAGTTGATATCTGGCAATAACGTCATAAGGTTCAGCGAGGTTCCCGGGGCCCCGCAAAAAACCAGATCGCCAGTCCGAGCACCGGCAGCAGAAGAATCAGCACAATCCACAGCAGCTTGCTGCCGGAACTGTTGCGACTTTGAACAATATTAAGAATGGCCCAGATATCGGCGATAAATACCAGCAGTCCAAGCAGGCCGGTAATTTGCAACTCCATCTGTTCTCCTCCCATTATTTGCTTACACAATAGAGTAGACGATGGGCGGAGAGTTCACATGAATTTCCGAGCCTGGCAAGGTGTTACGTGCCTGATAAGTCTTTTTCAGGCACGAATGAAAGCATAGATGCCGTATGTCTCAGGGGTCAGTAGTAGTGATCCATTACCGCATCTACAAAACTGCTGTCGCTGGGGTGCTGGTCTGAAATTGCTGAAAGAACCTGAATATTTTGAGGGATTTCGGCGACGGGGACGTTGAAGCTCACCAGCATCATGCCGAGTACGTCGCCTGGGTAGCCCTTCTCGAGTTCCTGACGAATGGCGTCCGTATTGCTTTCCACATAGGCGCGTTGCCTGGCGATGTAATCTTCATCGATAGCGGCATTTCTGGGAACCTGACGGGGAGTATAAGTCTTCCCCTCGTCCGTGGCTGGATCTGCCGGGGGTGTTGTACCGACGTATTGTTGGGGAAGCGTGGAGTTGGATGCGACCACCATTTGACCATTTCCGGGTTTCAGTTCCGCATCAATGCTGTCGACGTCGTATCGCCAGAAGGCTCCCGTCATTCCATCCACGGCAAGACCAATGATGCCACCTAGCAGGATATTACCGAGAACCACGCCATTGAAGCCGCTCTCTAACACTGTTTCATAAGCTTCGTAGCCAGATTTTTGCAGGCTCAGTTTTCTGTCATCGCTCTGGCGATCAAGCTCAAGCATCATCGGCGTTACGCCGCGCCTAAGCCCGTCTACCCATACCTCTGCTCCTGCAGGTTCGGAGCGAATAGCTATTTCCTGATCGCCTGTACTGATCATAGAGGCACAGCCGGAAAGCAGGAACACCGCCATGAGGTGGAGTGGCAAACATCGCATGAAAAAATCCTTTTAATGGTTGTGACGTTCACGCAATGGTAGGAGTGCTCACATGACTAGTGAGACTTCGCAAATCCTTTGCGAGGGAAGGTAAGGGAACCTTTCCATACATATGTGCATTAGTCAACGCGTTTAGGTCGCGCCTTTTTCAGTGTGTCAGATGGGAAAATTCTTCTAAAGCACTTTTGGTCAGCTCGATAATTTATAGCTAGGTTTTTGATGTATGCGGATGGTTGTCACCCGGCCCACAAATACTTCTATGGGCCGGGTGAGAAAGGGCTTTTATTGAAAGTCAGTTGTGTGCGTGAAGCATTTCGTTCAACGCGATGGCTGATTTGTTGGTGAGAACTTCGATAGCGCCGTTCTTCGAGTTACGTCGGAACAGCAGGTCAGATTGGCCTGCCAGGTCGCGGGCTTTGGCGGTACCGACTTGCTCTCCTTTATCGTCAATCATCGCCACGACTGAGCCCGCGGTGATGTAAAGGCCGGCTTCGATCGTGCAGCGGTCGCCGAGCGGAATACCCACACCGGCGTTGGCACCGACGAGGCACTCTTTACCGATGGAAATAATAATATTGTTGCCGCCAGACAGCGTGCCCATGGTGGAGCAACCGCCGCCGAGATCGGAGCCCGCACCGATCATTACACCTGCCGAAATACGGCCTTCGATCATGCCCGGACCTTCGGTGCCAGCATTAAAGTTGACGAAGCCCTCGTGCATGATGGTGGTGCCTTCGCCGAGGTAAGCGCCGAGACGAACACGCGCGGTGTGAGCAATGCGCACGCCGGCGGGAACCACGTAGTTGGTCATTTTCGGGAATTTATCCACTGACATGATTTCCAGCAGCTCACCTTTCATTCTGGCGTCGAGCTGGCGCTGGGGCAGTTCACGCAGGTCTACCGGCCCCTGGTTGGTCCAGGCGACATTGGGCAGTACGCCGAACAGGCCGGTCAGGTCCAGTGAATGTGGTTTGGCAAGGCGGTGAGAAAGCAGATGCAGTTTCAGATAGCCCTCGGGCACCGAGCTGGGGGCCGCGTCTTCGGCCAACAGGGTAACCACCAGCGGCTGGGAGCTGCTGGCCAGTTGTGCCGCGATATCGGCCTGGGCACTGTCGCCCGCGGCTTTGGCGGCTTCAGCCACACGGCTCATTTGCTCGCTGTTGACGGCAATAGCTGTATTGCCGCCTTTGTATTCCACGATGGGTGCAATGGCCTTGCACAGGGCGTCGCTGGGTTGCACCAGCGGCTGGGGGTAGAAAATATCCAGCCATTCGCCTTTGCTGTTTTGGCTACCCAGGCCGAGGCCCAGGCTGAAAAGTGATTCGCTCATTAGATTCTCTCTTGCAGGCTTAAAGCGTGTGATGGGTAAAAAGGTTTTGGTACTGGTCGGCTTTAAAGCCCAGTACTCGCTCGTTGCCGGTGTCCAGCAGCGGGCGTTTCATCAGAGTAGGGTGCTCCAGCAGCAAGGCGACCGCCGTGTCATCGCTCAGTGCCTGGCGTTGGCTGTCGCTCAGTTGCTTCCAGGTGGTACTGCGTTTGTTTACCAGTTTGTCGCTGCCCAGTTCGGCGAGCCACTGTTGCAACTGCTCAGTGCTCAGGGATTCGTCGCGGACATCCTGAAAGCGGTGCTCGATTTGATGCTGCTCCAGCCAGCGCCGGGCGGCGCGCACAGTGTCGCAGTTCTTGATTCCGTATAGCGTGATGCTCATGGCTATGTTTTCTGCGTTTCAAACGGCGCGCCATCATAGCAAAAAGCCGCCGACGGTTCACGGCGGCAGGTCATCAGGCTTTGCGGGTTTTCTTGGGATGCCTGCGGGCAGGGAAGCAGTGTCGGCAGATTTCGCAGACCGTGCCATCGCAACCGCGGGCGCTGCAGTATTCCCGGCCGTAATAGATGATCTGCAGGTGCAGGGCATTCCAGCGGTCTTTGGGAAATAACCTTTTCAGGTCTTTCTCGGTCTGTGCCACGCTTTTACCGCTGCTCAGCCCCCAGCGCTGAGCGAGACGATGGATATGCGTATCGACGGGGAAAGCGGGGACCCCAAAAGCCTGAGACATTACCACGCTGGCTGTTTTGTGGCCGACACCGGGAAGTTCTTCCAGTGCATCCATGTCCTGTGGAACTTCGCCGTTGTACTGTTCTACCAGTATTTCCGAGAGCCGGTTAATCGCTTTGGACTTTTGCGGGGAGAGGCCGCAGGGACGAATAATCTCGCGAATGGCTTCAACGCTTTGCTTAGCCATATCAAAGGGATTGTCGGCCAGCGCAAACAGTGCAGGGGTCACTTGGTTGACGCGCTCATCGGTGCACTGTGCCGACAGCAATACGGCGACCAGCAGCGTGTAGGCATCGCGGTGATCCAGCGGGATGGGCTGCTCGGGGTAGAGCTCGTCGAGGCGTTGCAGAATATAGGCGACGCGCTCGGCCTTAAGCAGGTTGCGGGGCGCTGTTTTGCTGGCTTCACACATTAGCGGGGCAGCCCCTCGACAAAGCGGCGAATTCGGCGGGCGGCATCTACACAGTTGTCCAGCTCGGCGACCAACGCCATACGCACATAGCCGCGACCGGGGTTGAGACCATCGACTTCTCTAGAGAGGTAAGAGCCGGGCAGTACCGTGACATGCTGTTGCTCAAACAACTGCTGTGCAAAGTCGGTATCGGCAATTGGGGTTTTGGCCCACAGATAAAACGAGGCATCGGGCTGGGCGACGTCCAGACAACCGTTCAGCTCCTCGAGAACCGCGGTAAATTTTTCCCGGTAACGATCGCGGTTTTCCTTCACGTGGTCTTCATCTTGCCAGGCGGCGACGCTGGCGAGCTGGTGCTGAACGGGCATGGCGCAGCCGTGATAGGTGCGGTACAGCAGGAAGCTCGCCAGTACCGTGGCATCGCCCGCGACAAAGCCAGAGCGCAGCCCCGGTAAATTGGAGCGTTTGGACAGGCTATGGAACACCACGCAACGGTGATAGTCGTTGCGCCCCATCTCTGCGCAGGCCTGAAGCAGACCGGGTGGCGGCGCGTCTTCGTCAAAATAGAGTTCGGAATAGCATTCGTCACTGGCAATAACGAAGTCGTATTGGTCGGCCAGTCGAATCAATTTCTGCAGTGTTGCGATATCGGTGACCGCGCCACTGGGATTGCCGGGGGTGCACAAATAGAGCAGCTGGCAACGTTGCCAGATCTCAGGCGCAACCGCGTCGTAGTCGGGAATAAATCCCTTATCGGCAAGGCAGGGTAGGAAATAGGGTTGTGCTCCAGCCAGCAGTGCCGCCCCTTCGTAGATCTGATAGAAGGGGTTGGGGCTGCAAACCAGGGCGTCGCTGTTGGGGGCAATCACTGCCTGAGCAAAGGCGAACAGGGCCTCTCGGGTGCCGTTTACCGGGAGCACCTGATGTTCGGCGTCCAGCCCGGCAAGCTGAAAACGGCGACAGGCCCATTCGCTAATCGCCTCACGCAGTTCGGGAATCCCCTTGGTGCTGGGGTAATTGCTGAGACGGCCCAGTTCGGCGGCCAATGTCTTTGCCACAAATTGCGGGGCGGGATGGCGAGGTTCGCCGATAGAAAGCGGGATGTGCGCCTGCTCGCTGCGGCTGCTGCCCAGCAGGGCGCGCAGTTTTTCAAAAGGGTAGGCCTGAAGAGACTTGAGACGGGGGTTCATAGGGCTTGCTTGCTCGCTTTCTCATCCAGCTCGCGACAGATGGCTTTCTGGATCTGGGTGCAGAGATCGGGGTCGTTAATGGGGCGGTCTTCCTCATCGGTGATAAAGAAGACGTCCTCAACCCGCTCGCCAAGGGTGGCGATTTTGGCGTTCTGCAGACGGATATTGTAGTCGTTAAAAATTGTACCGAGTCGTGCGAGGAGTCCAGGTCGGTCGGGGGTGATGACCTCCAGTACCGTGTGCCCCTTGTTGAGGTCGGTCGCCATGCTCGTGCGCGTGGGTGTGGAAAACAGGCGCATTTGACGGGGCATGCGGCGGTGCACTTCCTCCGGAGACCCCTCTGGCTGACTGAGCTGCTGAACGAGGTAGTCGGTAATTTCCTGTATTCGCACGGGATTGTCGCCGATAGGTTCGCCGTTTGCTCCGAGCACGTAGAAGGTATCCAGTGTATAGCCGGTACCAGAGTTATATATACGGGCATCCTGAATGCTCAGGTCGAGCTGCTCCAGGGCGCCGGCCAGTACGGCGAAGATGCCTTTCTTGGATGGCGTGTGCACAAAGATCTGGGTGGCGCCTTCGTGGTCGAGTAGTCCGCCTTTTTTAACGAGAACCAACGAGGCCTGGGGGGAGGTGCGTTGGGCAATGGCCCGGCAGTGCCAGACGATATCGTCCACCTGCTCGCGGATGAAATAGTCTTCGCCGGTGTTTCCCCACAGCTCGCGCACTTCGGCTTCGGTGAAGCCATAGTCCTCAAGCTTTTCCAGCACTTCGTTCTGGGTCTCGGTAATCCATTCCTGCTTGTCGATGGGGTTTTCAAGCCCGCGGCGCAGGGCGCGGCGGGTTTCGGCATACAGTTGGCGCATCAGTGAGGCACGCCAGGAGGTCCAGAGATTCGGATTGGTGGCGTTGATGTCGGCGATAGTCAGGCAGAAGAGATAGTCGAGGTGTTGCTGGTCACCGACCATCAGAGCGAAGTCGCGGATGACATCGGGATCCTGAATGTCTTTGCGCTGGGAGACGGACGACATCTCAAGGTGTTTTTCGACCAGCCACGATACAAGATTGGTGTCGCGTCGATTCAAGCCCAGGTATTCACAGAACTCCCGAGCGTCAACGGCGCCGAGGGTGGAGTGGTCTCCGCCGCGGCCCTTGGCAATGTCGTGAAACAGTCCAGCCAGAAACAGCAGTTCCGGCTTGGGTAGCCGCTGCATGATACGGCAGGCCATCGGGTAGCGCTTGACCATGTCCGGATAGCGGAAGCGGCTGATGTTCTTGATGAGTTCCAGGGTGTGGGCATCGACCGAATAGATATGAAACAGGTCGTGCTGCATCTGACCGACGATCTTGCCGAAGGCCGGGATGAACTTGCCCAATACGCCGAAGCGCTTCATGCGACGCAGGTTCAGTGCGACCCGCTGAGGGGCACGCAATAATTCCAGAAAGAAACGTTTATTGCGCGGGTCGGCGCGAAACTGCTCGTCAATCAGGTGGCGGGATTTACGAATCAGGCGAATCGTACTGGCGCGCACACCATCTATCGCGTCGTGATGGGCCATCAGTACAAAAATTTCCATCAGTGCCGACGGGGTTTTTTCAAAGACCTTGTCGTTGGTTACTTCAATGTGGCCGTTACGGATGCGGAAGCGCGGATTGATTTCCAGCACAGTCTCCGCCTCGCAGGCCCGCAGAATGGTTTCGTCGAAGTGCTGCATCAGTACGTCGTTCAGCTCGCCCAAATGCTGGGCCCAGCGGTAGTACTGCTGCATAAAGCGCTCGACGGCCAGTTTGTTGTCGTCGTCTTCGTAGCCGAATTGCGCGGCGAGGGTGCGTTGGTGATCAAACAACATCCGGTCCTCTTCACGACCGGTGATCAGGTGCAGGGCGAAACGCAGACGCCACAGGTAATTCTGGCCATCTTTCAGGGTGTCCAGCTCTTCCTGGCTCAGGAACAGGCGATCGCGAAGTTCATCGATGGATTGCGCGCCGAAGTGGCGCTTAATGACCCAGCCAATCATTTGAATATCGCGCAGCCCACCGGGAGAGCTTTTGATATTCGGCTCAAGATTGTATTCGGTGTTGGCATACTTACGGTGGCGAAGGATTTGCTCGTCCCATTTCGCCCGGAAGAATTCGGCACTCGGCCAGATTTGATCCGGCCCAACCAGCGCCATCAGCTGTTCGTGAAGTTCGGCGTTGCCACTCAGTGGGCGGGACTCCATCAGATTGGTGACGATGGTAATGTCGTCGATGGCGGCCTGGCGACACTCGCTCACGCCCCGCACACTGTGACCGATCTCCAGGTTAATATCCCACAGCAGAGTGATCAGGCTCTCGATGTTCTCGCGGTAATCAGCGGCCTTGTCATCGGTGAGAATCAGCAGGTCGATATCGGAGTGGGGGTGCAGTTCGCCGCGCCCGTAGCCACCGACAGCAATCAGGGCAATGTCGTCGCCCCAGTCATAGCGGCTCCAGAGGAATCGCAGCAGAATATCCAGCTTTTCGGAGCGCATCCGGACCAGTGTCTGAATGGGCTCGTCCGCGTAGAAGCGGGCTCTTAATTCATCCTGCAATTCGCCGAGATAGCGCTTGCAGAGGGAAATCATTGTATTGGATTGTGCTGCGGCTTCGCGCAGCGCCTCGGTGTTTAGCAGGCTACTGCTCATATGGGATTAACCCTTGTAGAACGGCTCGTCGGGACGGGCGGTCAGTACCTCCACGCCATCAGCGGTGACGGCCAGCGTGTGTTCCCACTGTGCCGACAGGCGGCGGTCACGCGTGGTTACGGTCCAGCCATCTTTCTTGTTGAGTTTGGTCTGCTTTTTTCCCGCGTTGATCATGGGTTCAATGGTGAAGGTCATGCCTTCCTTTAATACCAGATCGTTGCCGCGGTGGTAGCCCTCGCCGTAATGAAGTACCTGCGGGTCTTCATGGAAGCCTCGGCCAATGCCGTGGCCGCAGTACTCTTCAACGACGCTGTAGTGATTGTTGCGGGCGTGTTTCGCGATCACTGTGCCAATTTCACTGAGTTTGGTGCCAGGTTTTACCATATCAATGGCTTTGTAGAGACATTCCTGTGTCACTACGCACAGGCGCTTGGCGTGCTCGGGAACGTCACCCACGTAATACATGCGGTTGGTATCGCCGTGCCAGCCATCCTTGATGACGGTGACATCGATGTTCAGCAGATCACCGTTCTTCAGGATTTTGCTGTCTGAAGGAATGCCGTGGCAAATCACCTCGTTGACCGATGTGCAGATGGACTTGGGGAAACCGTGATAATTGAGAGGGGCGGGTATGGCGTGTTGCACATTGACAATATAGTCGTGGCAGATTTTGTCCAGCTCGGCAGTGCTCACGCCGGGGCGGACGTGTTCGCTAATCATTTCCAGTACGTCGGAGGCAAGTCTGCCTGCCACGCGCATAGCGGCGATTTCTTCGGGCGTTTTAATGCTTACATTCATGGGTAACGGCGGGTCCGGGCTGTCAAAATACTGAAAGCGACACATTGTAGACTATCGCCGTCGATGAGGCGATGACTGCGGTGGCGCAGAATGCTGTTTTCTCTCTATTTGGGCTTTATGCGGGGTTGGGGCTGTGGTATAAATACGCGCCCCGAAATCGCAGTGCGCTGCGCGGGGCATAAACGACGCGTATCCATCGACACGTAATCCCGGGTGCTGCAGCGAGGCTGTGGTTGGGTTGCGGGATGGGTACAAGTTCCTAACCCGATGACAAGCAAGGAAAAATACCATGGCTCACGTCACTATGCGTGAAATGCTGCAAGCCGGCGTTCACTTCGGTCACCAGACTCGTTACTGGAACCCCAAAATGGCACCGTTCATCTTTGGTGCCCGCAACAAGATCCACATCATTAACCTCGAGCACACTGTGCCCGCTATGAACAGTGCGCTGGACGCCCTGTCAAAAATGGCTGCTAACAAAAACAAAGTATTGTTTGTTGGCACCAAGCGCGCGGCCGGTAAAATTGTTGCCGAGCAGGCTGCCCGTGCCGGCATGCCTTATGTGAGCCACCGTTGGTTGGGCGGTATGCTGACCAACTACAAAACCATTCGTCAGTCAGTACGTCGCCTGCGCGAGCTGGAAACCCAAAGCCAGGACGGTACATTCGACAAGCTGACCAAGAAAGAAGCACTGATGCGTCACCGCGACATGGAAAAGCTTGAGCGTTCCATCGGTGGTATCAAAGAAATGTCTGGCCTGCCTGACGCGCTGTTCGTGATCGATGTTGATCATGAGCGTATTGCTATTCAGGAAGCTAACAAACTGGGTATTCCGGTATTCGGTATCGTTGATACCAACAGCAACCCGGAAGGCGTTGATTACGTTATCCCCGGTAACGACGATGCGATTCGCGCTATCAAGCTGTATGTGACTGCGGTTGCCGACACGATTATTAATGCGAGTGCCAACGCAGCCGTCGCTGGTGACGAGTTCGTTGAAGTCGCACAGGAAGCAGGCGAAGCGGCCGCTGAATAAGCAGGCTGTACATTCGCTACGAGAGGGGGCAAGGCCCCCTTTTTTTGGATACCCATTGAGTGGGGCGGTACAGGCCGCTCTGCACTAGCCCATACAAAGAGGATCTTAGGATGGCTGTTTCAGCAGCAATGGTAAAAGAACTCCGCGATCGCACCGGTCTTGGCATGATGGAGTGTAAGAAAGCACTCAACGAAGCCAATGGTGATATTGAGCTGGCAATTGAAGAACTGCGCAAGTCCAGCGGTATGAAGGCGGCTAAGAAAGCTGGTCGTACTGCAGCAGACGGTGTTGTCGCAACTAAAGTCGCTGAAGACGGTAGCTATGCGGTGGTTGTAGAAGTGAACAGCGAAACCGATTTCGTTGCCCGCGACGACGGCTTCCTGGCGTTTGTAGACAAAGTCGCCAACAAAGCGTTTGCCGACAAGCAGGACGATGTTGCCGCACTGATGGCTGGTGAGCTGGAAGAAGCTCGCGAAGCGCTGGTTCAAAAAATCGGTGAGAATATTTCTGTTCGCCGCGTATCGGTACTGTCTGCTGATAGCGGTGTTGTTGACACTTATGTTCACTCCAATAATCGCATTGCGGTTCTCGTTGCGCTGAAAGGCGGCGACGCAGAGCTGGCGCGCGATGTGGCTATGCACGTAGCAGCGGTTAACCCCCGTGTTGCCAAGCAGGAAGATATGCCGCAAGAGGAAGTGGATAAAGAGCGCGAAATCTTCGCCGCTCAAGCTCAAGAGAGTGGCAAGCCTGCCGAGATTATCGAGAAGATGATCGAAGGCCGTATCCGTAAGTTCCTGTCTGAGAATGCGCTGGTTGATCAGCCTTTCGTTAAAGACCCCGAGCTGACGGTTGGCAAGCTGCTGAAAAACGGCGGTGCCGAGATTCAGACCTTCATCCGCTTTGAAGTGGGCGAGGGGATTGAGAAAGAAGAAGTCGACTTTGCAGCCGAAGTGGCTGCGCAGCTCAAAGGCTGATAAGTCGCGAGCGGGGCCGCAGGGCCCCGTTTTTCTTTGTGTATAAGCTTCAATTAATGCGGTGTATGGGGTGAGGCATGTCCACTCAGAGTCGGGACAAAAAGTACAAACGAATTCTTCTCAAGCTCAGTGGCGAGGCCCTGATGGGGCAGCTGGGCTTTGGTATTGACCCCAAGGTGCTGGACCGCATGGCCCTTGAAGTGGGGCAGCTGGTCGGTATTGGTGTTCAGGTCGGGCTGGTTGTCGGCGGCGGTAATCTGTTTCGTGGTGCGGCGCTGCAGAGCGCAGGCCTGGACCGGGTGACCGGTGATCATATGGGAATGCTGGCGACGCTGATGAATGCGCTGGCGATGCGCGACGCCTTGGAGCGGAGCAATATCAAGTCGTCGGTGATGTCGGCGATTCCGATGAGCGGTGTGGTCGACCACTACGATCGCCGCAAGGCCATTCGCGCACTCAGCCGTGGCGAAGTGGTGATTTTTGCCGCGGGTACGGGCAATCCGTTTTTTACGACCGATTCGGCGGCTTGCCTGCGGGGCATTGAAGTCGATGCCGACCTCGTATTGAAAGCCACGAAGGTTGACGGCGTGTACAGTGCCGACCCGATGATTGACCCCGACGCAGAAAAATACGAGCACCTGACCTATGACGAGGTTCTCGATAAAAAGCTGGAAGTGATGGACCTCACCGCAATTTGCCTGTGCAGGGATCACAATATGCCGTTGCGGGTATTTGCGATGGAACAGCAGGGCGCCCTCTTGAACATTGTTGTGGGTGGTAGCGACGGCACGCTGGTGTCTGCGGAGTGATCCTGTTGGTGCGAAACTAGGAGACAGAATAGTGATTGATGAACTGAAGCAGGATGCGCAAGAGCGCATGGCTAAGACAATTGAGGCGCTGGGCTCAAACTTCAATAAAATTCGTACTGGACGTGCTCACCCAAGTTTGCTGGACGGTATTCGCGTGTCGTATTACGGCTCAGAAACCCCGTTGTCACAGGTGGCAAACATCGGTATTGAAGATGCGCGCACACTGACTGTGACCCCGTGGGAAAAGAATATTGTGCCCGACGTCGAAAAGGCGATCATGAAATCGGATCTGGGCTTGAATCCGAGCACGGCCGGGGCAGTGATCCGCATTCCGATGCCGGCGCTGACTGAAGAGACGCGTAAGGGCTATATCAAACAGGCTCGACAGGAAGCGGAAAGCGCACGCGTATCTATTCGAAACACGCGTCGCGATGTGCTGGCCGATATCAAAGAGCTGTTGAAAGAAAAAGACATCAGTGAAGACGAAGAGCGTCGTGCCCAGGATGACGTGCAAAAAATCACTGACAAGTATATCGCTGAAGTGGACAAGGCTCTGGCGGTGAAAGAAAAAGATCTGATGGAAATCTGATCGGCCGAGAAGCAGCGTTTTACATGGTAGCAAGTAAGGGGCGCAATGCCCCAGATGGCCCCGCCGCGCCGAAGCACGTCGCCATCATCATGGATGGTAACAATCGCTGGGCCCGGCAGCGGGGTTTGAAGGCGGCAGGCGGCCACCGAGCTGGTGTTGAAGTTATTCGGGGCCTGCTCAGAAGCTGTCGCGAGCGCGGGGTGGAGGTGGTCACACTTTTTGCCTTCTCTAGCGAAAACTGGCAGCGTCCGAGTCTCGAAGTTCAGGCGCTGATGCGTCTGTTTTCCAATTATCTGGAGAGCGAGACCGCGCAGTTGCATGAAGACGGTGTGCGCATGCGCTTCATTGGTGAGCGCGACCGCTTTTCTGCCGGACTTCGCAAGCAGATGGAGCACAGCGAGCAGCTCACCCGAAATAACACCCAGACAACGCTGGTGATTGCCGTGGATTACGGTGGTCAGTGGGATATTGTCAGCGCGGCGCGCCGCCTTGCCCGGCAGGTCGAGGCAGGGCAATTGCGTGCTGAAGATATTGATATTACGCTCTTTGACCAGCAGTTGGCGCTGGCGGACTTGCCGAAACCTGATTTGTGTATACGCACGGCGGGTGAGCAGCGAATCAGTAATTTTATGCTGTGGCAGCTGGCGTACAGCGAATTTTATTTCTGTGACTGCCTGTGGCCCGACTTTAACGAGGCGGAAATGGCCAAGGCCCTGGATGCTTTTGCGCATCGCGAACGCCGTTTCGGTGGCCGTGATAACGATAACGACGACGGCAAGTAAACCGGAGATCTGTATATGCTCAAACAGCGGGTTATCACCGCCGTTCTGATTGTTGTGGCGCTGTTGGCGGCGATCGCTGGACTGTCTCCCTCGCAATTGTCTCTGGTATTTGCTGCGATTGTTTTGCTGGCTGCCTGGGAGTGGTCAGATCTCAGTGGCTTGCAGGGCCTGCCTGCACGGCTTTTATACGTTGCCGGTATCGGCGGCTTGATCGCTGCTACGGCCATGCATCTTGGTTTTTATGATTCCCTTAACCCGCTTCCGGTTCGCGATGTGCTTGTTGCGGGCTGTTTGTGGTGGGCCATCGCGCTGCTATGGGTGAAAAGCTACCCGGCCAGCGCCGGCCTGTGGGGCTCCCGCCTGATGCGCCTGTTTATCGGGGTGTTGGTATTGTTGCCCACCTGGGTTGCGCTGAGCTACCTGCGCGCCATGCAAAATGGCGCCTGGATGATTGTGATGCTGGTGGCCTTGGTCGCTGCGGCAGATATTGGTGCGTATTTTTTCGGCAAGGCATTCGGCAAGGCCAAGTTGGCTCCCGCCGTGAGTCCGGGTAAATCCTGGGCCGGATTTTGGGGCGGGGTGCTGTGCAGCCTTTCGCTGATGGCCGTGCTTTGGCTTGTTTGGCCTGCCGGCATGCCGGTAGGGCTGTTGCCGATGCTTATGGTTGCTGCGATAACGGTCCTGGCGTCAGTACTGGGGGATCTGCTCGAAAGCATGATCAAGCGCCATCGCGGGATTAAAGACAGCAGCCACATCTTGCCTGGGCACGGTGGCATTATGGACCGAGTGGATAGCTTGACGGCGGCATCGCCTGTCTTCGCTCTTGGGTTGATGTCGGTGGGCTGGCAGTAATGGAGAAAGTTGCCATTCTCGGGTCTACCGGCTCGATTGGTGTCAGTACGCTCGACGTACTGGCGCGCCATCCCTCGCAGTATGAAATTTTCGCGCTCACCGCCAATCGCAGTATCGATGTGCTGTTCGATCAGGTCATGGCGCATGCGCCTCGCTACGCGGTGCTGCGGGATGAGTCCTCTGCCAGCCAGCTCCGGCAGCGTCTCAAAGAGGTGGGCAGTGACACCGAGGTGTTGGAAGGCGAGCAGGGACTCTGTGAGGTTGCCAGTCAGGCCGAGACGGTCATGGCGGCAATTGTAGGCGCGGCTGGGCTAATGCCTACGTTGGCAGCCGTTAAGTCCGGTGGCAAAGTCCTGCTGGCAAACAAAGAGTCGCTGGTTATGGCGGGTCGGCTGTTTATGCAGGCTGTTGAGGATCATGGTGCGACGCTGCTCCCGATCGACAGCGAGCACAACGCCATTTTTCAATGCATGCCGGGTATCGATCGCCGCGGCCTGGGGGCGCAGGGGGTACGGCGCATTCTGCTGACGGGCTCCGGAGGTCCTTTCCGCCAGCGTCCGCTGGATTCGCTGGCTGCGGTGACGCCCGATGAAGCCTGCGCTCATCCCAACTGGTCAATGGGGCGGAAGATTTCTGTTGATTCTGCCACCATGATGAACAAGGGCTTGGAGCTGATTGAGGCCTGTTGGTTATTCCATTGTCCCCCACAGAAAATCGAGGTGGTCGTTCACCCTCAAAGCGTTATTCATTCAATGGTGGAATATGTTGATGGGTCGGTGTTGGCGCAAATGGGGCAGCCGGATATGCGAACGCCTATTGCCCACGCGCTTGCCTGGCCCGGGCGAATGGAGTCTGGAGTGGCCACTCTCGACCTGATTATGCAGGCAAGGCTGGACTTTGAAGCGCCGGATGAGCAGCGTTTCCCCTGTTTGCGTCTGGCTCGAGAGGCTGCAGAAGCCGGTGGGGTGGCCAGTGCCGTGCTGAATGCGGCCAATGAAGTCGCCGTTGAGGCGTTTCTCGCGGAATCCCTGCCTTTTACAGCGATTCCGCGAGTGCTGGAATCGGTCATGGAGTGCTTTGAGAACGTTGAACCGACATCGCTGGATGATGTCAAAGCCGCGGATAGGCTGGCGAGAGAGCGAGCCGCAGCATTGATTCCTGAGTACAAACGGGGCTGAGAGGTAGGACGGTGCTAGAGATTCTTCAAACCATACTGATCACCATTGTCACCCTTGGGGTGTTGGTTTCTATCCACGAGTTCGGACACTTCTGGGTGGCGCGCCGCTGTGGTGTCAAAGTGCTGCGATTTTCGGTGGGGTTTGGCAAGCCGCTGCTCAGCTGGCGCGATAAATCCGGTACTGAATACGCGGTGGCGGGGATACCACTGGGCGGCTACGTCAAAATGCTGGACGAGCGCGAGGGTGACGTGCCGGAAGATATGGCTCATATGGCCTTTAACCGCGCAACGCCCGCCCGCCGTATCGCGATTGCGGCGGCTGGGCCGCTGGCTAATTTTGCATTGGCGATTGTTGCCTACTGGGCGATTTTCATGAATGGCGTGGGCGGTGTTGCGCCCATCGTCGGTGACGTCATGCCTGGCTCACTGGCTGAGCGGGCAGGACTGGAAAGCGGCCAGGAAATTGTTGCCGTAGACGGTGAAGAGACGCCAACCTGGGAAAGCCTGCAAATGCAGCTGCTGGAGCGGATTGGTGAGACCGGCAATCTGACGCTGTCGGTAAAATGGCCCGATAGTGACCTCACTTATCAGAATACCGTGGCGATTGACCGCTGGATGCAGGGACTGGAAGAGCCCAACCCTCTGTCGGAGTTGGGTGTCACGCTGTATATGCCCGAGTTTCTGCCAATTGTTGGTGAGGTGGTTGATGGCAGTGCGGCGGCGCGAGCGGGTTTGAAGCCAGGTGATCGTATTGTCAGTGTTGACGGTAAACGCATTGAAGACTGGCAGGGCTGGGTGCAAATCGCTCGGGCGAGTCCGTCGATAACGTTGGCGCTCTCCGTGGAGCGAGACGGACAGCCGCTGGCGATCAGCCTCACGCCCGAGCGCAAGCTTGAAGATAATGGGGTGGCTGTGGGTTTTGTTGGGGTCGCAGCAGAAATTCCAGAGTGGCCTGAGCAGATGCGTCGAGAGATGCACTACGGCCCGGTTTCGGCTATGACGGCGGCGCTGAACAAAACCTGGCAGATGAGTGTCTTCACTCTGGAATCGCTGAAGAAGATGTTGACCGGCCTGTTGTCGCCGAAAAACTTGAGTGGCCCGATAACGATTGCTAAAGTGGCCGGCTCTTCCGCACAGTACGGGTTTTTCTCCTGGCTGAATTTTCTGGGCTTGCTGAGCATCAGTTTGGCGGTATTAAATTTGTTGCCGATTCCCATATTGGACGGTGGACACATTGTTTACGCGACACTCGAGTGGTTGCGTGGCAAGCCGGTAACAGAACAGGTTCAGGCATTGGCAAACCAGGTCGGATTGGCGTTGGTGGTCGGTGTCATGTTTTTTGCTTTATATAACGATGTATTGCGCCTCTGACTATTCGAGCTTAGCGATATTTTTTAATCAGTGGCTCGCCCGGATCTGAGCGGGTGAACCCCTAGCCTTGGTTGCTGGTTTTTGATGAAACGTATTTTCCTGTACGCAGTTCTTTTTTGTCTGACAAGCCCCTATGCCCTCGCTCAGACCCGTCTTAACGATATTCGGGTAGAGGGCCTGCAGCGTATCGCCGCGGAAACCGTGTTTTCTGCCCTGCCGTTGAACGTGGGTGACCTTGTTACGCAAGAAGCGATCTCTCGCTCAACGCGAGCGTTGTTCGCGACAGGCAACTTTGACGATATTCGCATAGGTATCGATCAGGACGTGCTGGTCGTCAAGGTTCAAGAGCGTCCTTCTATCAGCAAGATCAATATTGAAGGCAACAAGGCTCTGGCAACCGATGCGCTGATGGATGGCCTGAAAAATGCCGGTCTTGCAGAGGGACAGGTCTTCAAGCGCGCGACCCTTGAAAATATGCGCATGGAGCTGACCCGTCAGTACGTGTCTCAGGGAAGATACGATGCGGGTATCGAAACAGATGTTGTCGCTGAACCTCGCAACCGGGTGTCAATCTCCATCAATATCGATGAAGGCAGCACGGCATCGATCAAGCACATCAATATTGTCGGCAATACCGTCTTTGACGATGAAACACTCCTGGAACAGTTTGAATTGAAGCCTGCTGGCTTCTTTTCTTTTTTCAGTAGCAGTGACAAGTACGCCAGGGAGAAGCTGAAAGGCGATCTGGAAAAGCTTAACTCCTATTATCTCGATCGCGGCTATCTGCAATTTAATACCGATTCCATCCAGGTATCGATCAGTCCCGACCGCAAATCTGTGTACATCACCGTCAATGTCACAGAAGGTGATAAGTACACCGTGAGCGGCGCGGAGCTGTCCGGGGACCTGGTGCTTCCCGAGGACGATCTGAAGCGCTTTATTCTGGTGCGTGAAGGGCAGGTTTTCTCGCAAGCCCTGGTGACCAGCACCGAAGAATTCATGGTGAAGCGCCTCGGTAACGAAGGCTATAACTTTGCCAAGGTCCGAGGCATTCCCGAAGTAGATGAAGAGGCGGGCACGGTTGCCCTGAAGTTCTTCGTCGATCCGGGTAAACGTACCTATGTTCGCCGCATCAGCTTTGAGGGTAATGCGCGAACCGCCGATGAGGTGTTGCGTCGGGAAATGCGCCAGATGGAGGCGGCACCCGCGTCCGCAGACAAAATTGAGCTATCGCGAATTCGACTCGAACGGCTGGGTTACTTCAAAGGTGCGCAGGTCGAGACCAACGAAGTTCCGGGCACTGACGACCAGATTGACCTGACCTATACGGTCGAGGAGCAAAGCTCGGGCAGCCTGGGGGCCAGTGTGGGTTTCTCTCAGGACAGCGGTCTGCTGCTGAGTGCCAATATCCAGCAGAACAACTTCCTCGGCACCGGTAAGCAGGTAGGTTTCGGCGTGTCGCGCAGTGACTTCCTGCAAAGTGCCAGCTTTAACTACGTTGACCCCTACTTTACAGAAGACGGCGTGAGCCGGGGTTTCTCGGTATTTTACCGCGCGACGGACTATGAAGAAGTCAACGTTGCCAGCTACACCACTGATACCTACGGCACCAGTGTGAATTTCGGCTATCCGATTTCAGAAACACAGCGCTTGGGCTTCGAGCTGGGCTATACCTACACCACGATCGAAGCGGGTGTGGCGGCAGTAAAAGAAATTAAAACCAGCCCGCGTATTCTCGATGCGATTGATCACTACTTTGTCAGCCAGATGGACAGTAGTACGGGTCGGTATACAGTTGCGGAAGTTTTGGAAGACCTTGAAAACCTGCCTGACAGTGCGCTCGTCGACAGCACGGAGCCGGGTTTCCTCGATGAGTACGGTGATGAATTCCATAACTACACGGCAGGCATCTCCTGGCGTCAGTCAACCCTGAACCGCGGTCTGCTGGCAACCCGTGGTGCATCTCAGTCGGTGTCACTCGAGGCCGCTATTCCCGGCTCCGATCTGGAGTATTTCCGACTGACTTACAATGGCCAGCTCTATGTGCCGGTAACCAACAGCTTGACCCTGCGTTTCCGAACCGAGTTGGGCTATGGCGACGGCTATGGGAATATCGATAAACTGCCGTTCTTCCAGCACTTCTATGCGGGTGGTTTCAGCTCAGTGCGTGGCTATCGAGCCAATACCTTGGGCCCGCGCAGCACGCCGGCAGATATCTACAGTATCAGTCAGGCCGCCACAGCTATCGATGCGAGCGGTAATGCGACCGCCTTGTCAGCGCAGGGTGCGTATGTGCTGAATCCCGATACCGGCAAACTGGAGGTCAATACCTCGTCGTTTGACGATGACTCTGATCCCTTCGGTGGTAACGTGCTGGTGGAGGGGAGTATTGAGCTGCTGTTCCCGCTCCCGTTCGTGAAAGACCAGCGTTCCGTGCGCAGCGGTCTGTTTATCGATGCGGGTAATGTGTTCAGCACCAGTTGTGGTGCTACTCAGCTGAACTGTTCATCGCCAAAAGCCAGTGAGCTACGCTATTCGGCCGGTTTTGGTGTGACTTGGATTACCGGCTTCGGGCCGCTGACCTTCAGTCTGGGACGTGCCCTAAACGATGAGAAAATCGACGAGACCGAGATTTTCCAGTTCTCACTCGGTCGCACTTTTTAATTTATCCGAAAACTGTTTCAGGAGTCTGTCATGAAAACGATAAAATTTGCCGTCCTGGTTTTTGCCATGCTTTGGGGTTCAGTGGCGCTGGCACAGGGCCGCATCGCTGTCTTCGATCTGGAAGCGGCTGTACTGAACACCGACGTTGCCAAACAGCGCCTGAACGCGTTGCGTAACCAGAAAGAGTTCAAGAACAATGTTTCAGAACTGGAGCAGGTGCGCAAAGACTACGAAAAGCTGGTAGAGCAGTTCCAGAAAGATCTGGAAATTCTCAGCGCCGAGCAACGTCAGCTGGCCAAGAACAAAATCGACACCAAACGTTCTGACGGTGAGCATCTGGCACGTAAAATTGAAGCGGCTCAGCAGCAGGAAGTGCAGACCATCATGGCCGAAATCGGCCCCAAACTGCAGAAACTGTTGCCCGAAATCATCAAGGAAGAAAACATTGGTCTGCTGCTGCCCGCCAAAGCCGTTATGCACGCAGATGCCGGTTACAATATCACCGCCAAAGTGGCTGATAAGCTGAATCAGGCGAAGTAATCCATGCCCGACCAGAAAGTACTGAGCCTGGCCGAAGTGGCCGGGCTTTTGGGGTTGTCGCTGCATGGCGATGGCCAGCGGCAGGTCAGGGGAATCGGCGCACTAGACAGCGCCCAAGCCGACCAGCTCAGTTTTCTGGCAAACGCTAAATATCGCCGCTTGCTGGCTGAGACCCAGGCGGGAGCGGTGATTGTTCACCCTGACTTGTTGGCAGAGGCTCAGGCCGCCGGTGATGACCGGGTGATATTGGTCTCAGACAACCCTTATCTCGCCTATGCGAAAGCCAGTGCCTTGTTTGAGCCGCTGGAAAAACCCCGTGCTGGCGTCCACCCCAGTGCCGTTGTCGAGTCCGACCAGGTGCACCCCAGTGCCAGCATTGGCGCAAACTGCGTGATTGAGGCTGGTGCCGAGATTGGCGAAGGCACGGTGATTGCGCCGGGAACGGTGATTGGTCGCGGCAGCCAGATCGGTAAGTACAGCTATCTGCATGCCAATGTCACGGTGTACCACGGCGTCAGCATCGGCGATGAGTGCATTATCCACTCCGGTGTGGTGATTGGTGGCGATGGCTTCGGGTTTGCACCGTCAAAAGATGGCTGGGTGAAAATTCACCAGTTGGGTGGTGTACGAATCGGCAATCGTGTGGAAGTCGGTGCCAACTCCTGTATCGATCGTGGCGCACTGAATGACACGGTAATTGGCGATGGCGTTATCATGGACGACTTTACGATGATCGCTCACAACGTTGAAGTGGGCGAGGGCACTGCCATGGCTGCCTGTAACCAGGTGGCGGGCAGTGCAAAAATCGGCAAGCACTGTACTTTGGCCGGGAATGTCGGCGTGGTCGGTCATATTCAGATCGCCGACGGCGTGCATTTAACGGCACGCAGTCTGGTAACCAAATCTATTGATCAGGTGGGCACCTACTCCAGTGGTGGCAGCCCTTTGATGGAAACAGCGAGGTGGCGCAAAAACTCCGCCCGTTTCGGCAAACTTGACGAGCTGTATCGCCAGGTTCAAGCCTTGGAAAAACAATTAAAAAAGCTACATGAGGACAAGAGTTAAGCCATGCTCATGGACATTAATGAAGTTCAGGAATATTTGCCTCAGCGTTATCCGTTTCTGCTCGTCGATAAAGTCATTGAACTGACTCCCGGTGAGTCTATCGTGGCCGTCAAAAACGTGACGGGCAACGAGAACCACTTTAACGGTCATTTTCCCGGTATGCCGATCATGCCGGGCGTACTGATTATCGAGGCGATGGCCCAGGCCGCGGGCATCCTCGGGTTCAAAACCTTGGAGAAAAAGCCGTCAGACGGTTCGATCTATATGTTCGCTGGTGTCGACAACGCACGCTTCAAGCGGCAGGTGGTGCCGGGAGACCAGTTGATCCTGAAAGCCCAGTATGTGTCCGATCGCCGGGGCTTGTGGAAATTTGAATGTCAGGCCTATGTAGAAGACCAGCTCGCCTGTTCCGCGTCCATTTTGTGTATTGATCGGAAGAAGTGATGTCGGGACATATTCACCCCAGTGCGCAAATAGACCCTCGGGCGATTATTGACCCCACGGCGATCATTGCTGCCGACGTCAAGATCGGACCATGGACGCTTGTTGGTCCGCATGTTGAGTTGGGCGAAGGCTGTGATATCCGTTCTCATGTTGTGCTTAACGGGCCTACGCGTATTGGCAAGAACAATACGATTTATCAGTTCTCCACGGTGGGTGAAGATACCCCTGATCTCAAGTACAAAGGTGAGCCCACCGAACTGATTGTTGGCGACAACAACATCATCCGCGAAGGCGTCACGATTCACCGCGGCACGGTGCAGGATCAGGGTAAGACCGTGATCGGCAGCGATAACCTGATTATGGCCTATGCCCACATTGGGCATGATTCCGTAGTGGGCGATCACTGCATTCTGGTGAATAATGCATCGCTGGCCGGACACGTTGTAGTGGGAGATTGGGCGATTCTGAGCGGCTACTCGCTGGTCCACCAGTTCTGCCATATTGGTGCCCACAGTTTTTCCGGCTTTGGCTGTCACATCAGTAAAGATGTACCCGCCTACGTGACGGTTAGCGGCAGCCCTGCCGAGGCGAAAACCATCAACGTGGAAGGCTTGAAACGCCGGGGCTTTTCCGCGGAGGCCATCGCGGCTATCCGCCGTGCCTATAAAATTATCTACCGGCATGGCCTGACGGTGGAAGAAGCGCTGGCCGCGTTGCAGCCGCTGATTGATGAGCAGCCTACCGTGGGCCTGATGGCCGACTCTCTGAAGAACTCCCAACGCGGTATTGTCCGCTAACGCTTGATACTGGAGCCGGCTCCGCCGGCCTGATGTGCTATGGCTTCATTGAAAATTGCGCTTGTTGCGGGTGAGGCATCCGGAGATATCCTCGGTGCCGACCTGATGAAAGCGATCAAGCGACGCTACCCCCACGCGCGATTCGAAGGTATCGGTGGGCCGCTGATGCTGGCGGAGGGCTTTCACAGCATCTGTGATATGGACCGCTTGTCGGTAATGGGCTTTTCAGAACCGCTGAAGCGTCTGCCGGAGTTACTGCGCATTCGTCGCCATCTGAAACAGCACCTGTTGAACTGGCAGCCCGATGTGCTGATCGGTATCGACTCTCCTGATTTTACGTTGAATGTTGAGCGCTTTATGCGCAACCAGGGTGTGCCTACGCTGCACTATGTCAGCCCCTCGGTCTGGGCGTGGCGGCGCGGGCGCATCAAAAACATCGCTAAGTCTGTGGACCATATGCTGACCCTGTTTCCCTTCGAGGAAGATTTCTATCGGGAGCATGGTGTGCCGGTCAGTTGTGTCGGGCACCCCCTGGCCGACCAGATTTCTCTGGACGACCAGCGAGAACAGGCCAGGACCGAACTGGACATCGAGGGTGATCAGCCGATGGTGGCGCTGCTGCCGGGTAGCCGGGGCGGCGAAGTGTCGCAGTTGATCGCGACGTTTTTGGAGTCGGCGCAGTGGCTGAGACGGGCATTGCCGAACATTGAGTTCATGGTCGCTGCCGCCAATGAAGATCGCCGCCGCCAGATTCTCGATGCTATCGCGAATCAGACGGCTGACTTGCCGGTGAGGGTAGTACTTGGGCAGTCTCGCACGGTGATGGCGGCATCCGATGCAGTGCTGATGGCGTCCGGCACAACTAGCCTCGAGGCGCTGTTACTCAAGCGGCCAATGGTGGTCTGCTATCGTTTTGGCAAGCTGTCGTTCGCCTTGCTGTCGCGCTTGGTGAAAACACCGTTCTTCTCACTGCCCAACTTGTTGGCCAAGCGCTCACTGGTGCCTGAACTATTGCAGGAAGAGGTGGCTGCCGAGGTCATCGGGCCGCTGATTCTGGAACAGTTGAGCAACAGCAATGAGCGTGCGGCGCTGATTGCCGAGTTCCGGCGTATTCATGTGAATCTGGCGCGCAACGCCAGCGAGCAGGCGGCTGAAGTCGTCTTGCAGGTTGCTGGCAAGCCGTCTCGCGATGAGGCGGTTGAGTAGTGGAAACGGCGGATCTGTTTGCAGCGGTAGACGATTTTCCTGCCTTGACCGCCGGTGTTGATGAGGTCGGGCGAGGGCCGCTGTGTGGTGACGTGGTTGCCGCTGCGGTTATTCTTGATCCGGCGCAGCCTATCGTCGGCCTCAACGACTCCAAAAAGCTCACGGAGAAGCGTCGCGAGGCTCTGTTTGACGAAATTTGCGGCAAGGCGCTGGCGTTTTGTGTGGCGCGAGCCAGCGTCGAGGAAATCGACAGGCTGAATATCCTGCATGCCAGTATGCTGGCCATGACCCGAGCGGTTGAGGGCTTGCAGCGACAGGGGCAGGCGATAACGCCGGAGCTGGTACTGGTTGACGGTAATCGACTGCCGCGCTGGTCCTACCGTGCTCAGGCCATTGTGAAGGGTGACAGCAAGGTGGCAGCCATTGCTGCTGCGTCGATTCTTGCCAAGGTGGTGCGCGACCGGGAAATGTGTGAGCTGGACGCCCGTTACCCCGGCTATGGTCTGGCGGGGCACAAAGGTTATCCGACCAAGGCTCATCTGGAAGCGCTGCGTACACTGGGTGTTACGCCGATTCACCGCCGCAGCTATGCGCCGGTCAGGGCTCTGCTGGAAAGCGCCCAATCGTAATTTCTGGCCGCTATCAAGGCGGTGTATCACGACATAGGTATGACCATGCTGAATGAAAGTTTCGTTCATCTTCGCGTGCACTCCGAGTACTCGCTGGTCGATGGCCTGGTGCGGGTCAAAGACCTGTGCAAGCACACCGCTGCGTTGGGAATGCCTGCGGTGGCACTGACTGACCTGTGTAATTTCTATGCATTGATCAAGTTCCAAAAGGCTGCGCAAGGGGCGGGGATTAAGCCCATTTACGGTAGTGATCTGCTGTTGCGCGACGATGATGACCCGGAACAGATAAGTACCTTATGCCTGTTGGTGCAGAACGAGACCGGCTATCACAATCTTACCGATCTGATTTCTCGCGCTTATCTGGAGGGACAGTGGCAGGGCAAGGCCTATGTCTACCGTAGCTGGGTGGAGCAGCAGAGTGAGGGCTTGATTGCACTGTCGGCGGGGCGTGACGGCGATGTCGGGCAGCTATTGGTGTCGGGTAAGCGTGAGCTGGCAGAGGCGCGGCTATCGCGCTGGCTGTCGGTGTTTGGGGATCGCTTTTACCTGGAGCTTCAGCGTACCGGTCGGCCCTACGAGGAGGACTACATTCACGATGCTGTTGACCTGGCGGCTAAGCTATCGTGTCCGGTGGTGGCGACCAATGATGTGCGCTTTATCCACAGTGATGAGTTTGAGGCCCACGAAGCCCGAGTATGCATTCGCGATGGCCGGGTGCTCGATGACCCACGTCGGCCACGCAATTACAGTGATCAGCAATACCTGCGCAGTACCGAGGAAATGCTTGAGCTGTTCAGCGACATTCCCGAGGCGCTGGAAAACAGTGTTGAGATCGCGCGGCGCTGTAACCTGACCGTCAAGCTGGGCACCTATTACCTGCCTGAATACCCGATTCCTGAAGGCATGACGCAGGAGCAGTTCTTTCGTGAGTTGTGTCACAAGGGCTTGGATGAGCGGCTCGATTTTCTCTTCGATCGCGCCGCACCAAGCTTTGCCGATACTGAAAAGGAATACCGCGCGCGGCTGGATTTTGAGCTGGATATCATCCTGCAGATGGGGTTCCCCGGCTACTTCCTGATCGTGATGGACTTTATCCAGTGGGCCAAGGACCACGATATTCCAGTCGGACCGGGTCGGGGCTCCGGTGCGGGGTCGCTGGTCGCTTATGCACTGAAGATCACCGACCTTGACCCGATTGAGTACGACCTGCTGTTCGAGCGATTCCTCAATCCGGAGCGGGTGTCGATGCCTGACTTCGACGTCGATTTCTGTATGGACGGTCGCGATCAGGTGATCAGTTACGTGGCCGATAACTACGGCCGCGACGCGGTGAGTCAGATCATCACTTTCGGCACAATGGCCGCCAAGGCTGTTGTGCGAGACGTGGCGCGGGTGCAGGGCAAGTCCTACGGTCTGGCCGACAAGCTCTCCAAACTGATCCCCTTTGAAGTGGGGATGACGTTGAGCAAGGCGTTGGAGCAGGAGCCTGCTCTCAAGGAGTTTCTGGAGGCCGATGAACAGGCTCAGGAAATCTGGGATATGGCGGAGCAGCTCGAAGGGGTCGTGCGAGGTGTGGGTAAACACGCCGGGGGCGTGGTGATTGCGCCCAGCAAGCTCACGGATTTTGCGCCGCTGTTCTGCGACGAAACCGGCAGTGGTCTGGTGACCCAATTCGACAAGAACGACGTTGAGGATGCCGGACTGGTCAAGTTCGACTTCCTCGGTCTGCGGACTCTTACCATCATCGATTGGGCGTTGAAAATCGTTAATGCCCAGCGAGCCAAGGTCAGTGAAGATCCACTGGATATCATGGCGATTCCGCTGGAAGACAAGAAGACGTTCGATCTGCTCAAGTCCGCGGAAACCACGGCGGTATTCCAGCTGGAATCACGCGGCATGAAGGAGCTGATCAAGAAGCTGCTGCCCGACTGTTTTGAAGATATCGTCGCACTGGTGGCCCTGTTCCGTCCGGGGCCGCTGCAGTCCGGCATGGTAGACGACTTTATTAATCGTAAGCACGGCCGCGCCGAACTGGCTTTTCCACACCCCCAGTATCAACACGAATGCCTGCAACCGATACTGCAGCCGACCTACGGCATCATCCTGTATCAGGAACAGGTTATGCAGATCGCGCAGGAAATGGGCGGCTATACGCTGGGCGGCGCTGACTTGCTGCGTCGGGCGATGGGTAAGAAAAAGCCCGAAGAGATGGAAAAGCAGCGGGGCTTGTTCCTGGCCGGGGCGGTAGAGAAGGGCTTTGATCAAGAGCTGGCCTCCAACATCTTCGACCTGATGGAGAAGTTCGCGGGCTACGGTTTTAACAAGTCGCACTCGGCTGCTTACGCCTTAGTCTCCTATCAGACTGCCTGGCTGAAGACCCATTACCCGGCGCCGTTTATGGCGGCGGTAATGAGCTCCGAACTCGACAATACCGACAAAATCGTGGTGTTCATCGAAGAATGCCGCGAGATGAAGCTGGATTACAAACTCCCCTCAGTCAACGAGGGTGAGTATATGTTCACCGTGAATGACCGGGGGCAGATTGTCTATGGTCTTGGGGCGATCAAGGGGCTGGGTGAAGGTCCGGTAGAAAATATTATTGCTGCACGAAACAGCGGTGGCCCCTTCAAGAACCTGTTCGATTTCTGCGAACGCACCGATCCGCGCAAGGTCAACAAGCGAGCGATTGAAGCACTGATTCGCAGTGGCGCCTTTGACGATCTCGGCGAAGACCGTGCGGTATTGATGGCGGCCATGCCCGAAGCGGTGCAAGTGGCGGAGCAGGCCGCGCGCAACAGCGAAATCGGCATGGTTGATCTCTTTGGTGACACATTAGCGGTGGATAATCGCGATGTGTATGAGCCTTACCGCGATGCTCGGCGCTGGACGACCAAAGAGCGCCTGCAGGGGGAAAAGGACACGCTGGGTCTGTACGTGACCGGCCACCCCATCGACGATTACGAGGCGGAGCTGCGCCAGTTTGTGCCACGCCGCATTGTCGATTTGAATCCCGACAAGCAGGCGCAGACCGTTGCCGGTCTCGTGGTGAATATGCGCACCATGAAAAACAAGCGCGGCGATACCATGGCCTTCCTGTTGCTGGATGACCGCACGGCCCGAATAGAAGTGGCCCTGTTCAGTGACGTGTATGAAGAGTGTCGCGACAAACTGGTGAAAGACGCGGTGCTGGTCGTCGAAGGTGTATGCAGCTTTGACGAGTACAGTGGCGGCAAAAAAATGCGGGTCAAATCCCTGCGCAGTCTGGCCGAGGCCAGAGAGCACCACGCGCGGGAGCTTGAGCTGTTGATCGAATCAGAGCACAGCAGTGCAGAACAGTTGCAGCGGCTCAAGTCGGCGCTGGGCAGTGTGCGCGGGGGGAGCTGCCCCGTGGTGATCCGCTACCGGCGTCCAGAAGGTGAGGCGCGGCTGAGATTGAGTGGCGACTGGCGCATACTTCCACAGGAAGATGTGCTGATTCGCTTGCGCGAAGACTGTGGGGCAAATAACGTGGTGATCAAATACGATTAACGTATAATCACCGGCATGAATGTCCCCATTTCTCATTGAAACTATGTGGGCAACACGTCAACAGAGCGAATAAAACAGAGCAATGAATCCGAACTACCTCGACTTTGAACAACCAATCGCCGAGCTGGAAGCCAAGATTGAAGAGCTGCAACTCGTCGGCAACGACAACGATATTAATATCAGTGAGGAAATCGCCAAGCTCAAGGACAAGAGCAGCAAGCTGACCGAGAAAATTTTCTCCTCGCTGCGTCCCTGGGATGTGGTGAAGATTGCCCGTCATCCTATGCGTCCCTATGCGCTGGACTATATCCGCCGCATTGTCACGGATTTTGACGAGCTGCACGGTGATCGCCACTTCGGTGATGACTCGGCGATAGTCGGTGGTATTGGCCGTATTGGTGACAAGCCGGTAATGGTGATCGGCCAGGAAAAGGGCCGCGGTGTTACCGAAAAAGTGAAACGCAATTTCGGTATGCCCAAGCCTGAGGGGTATCGCAAAGCGCTGCGTCTGATGGAAATGGCCGAGCGGTTCAACTTACCTATTGTTACTCTGATCGACACCCCGGGGGCCTATCCGGGGATCGACAGCGAAGAGCGGGGCATTTCGGAAGCCATCGCGCAAAACCTGGCAGTGATGTCCCGCCTCAAAACGCCGATCATCTGCATTGTTATCGGTGAGGGCAGCTCCGGTGGTGCGCTGGGGATCGGGGTGGGCGATCATATCGCCATGCTTCAATACTCGACTTATTTTGTTATCTCCCCAGAAGGCTGCGCGAATATCATCTGGAAGAGCAGTGAATACGCACCTGATGCCGCCGAGGCAATGGGTTTGACCTCAACGGTGCTCGAAGAGTTGGGCATTGTCGACGCGACTATTCCGGAGCCTCAGGGCGGCGCACACCGCGACATCGACGAGAGCGCCAGCCGGGTTAAAGCGCATATTCTCAAGGAGCTGGAGAAGCTTCAGGCGCTTCCTGAGAAAGAACTGCTGGAAACCCGCTACGACCGATTGATGTCCTACGGCACCGTCTGATGATTTGCGCTGTGAGCCATGGCTGACGGCGCGACACTGATCGCGCAGCTCGAACAGTCGCTGCGCGATATTCTCCCTGTTCCCCGGTTGTGGCTGGCCTTCAGTGGCGGCATGGATTCGCGGGTACTGCTGTCTTTGCTGACGGAGCTGCGCGAACAGTGCAGCGACTTCCCGCCGCTCTCTCTGATACATGTTGATCATGGCTTACAGGCTGACTCCGGAGTCTGGGCTCAGCATTGTCTGACGGTGGCTGAAACGCTTGGTCTTCCCTGTGTGATTGAGCGGGTCGTGGTGAGTCCGCAAGCCGGTGGGCAGGGGCCGGAAGCGGAAGCGCGGTTGGCGCGCTACCGGGTGTTTGAGTCGCTGCTCGGTCGCGGCGAACTGCTGTTGCAGGCCCATCACCTCGATGATCAATGCGAAACCCTGATGCTCCGCTTATTGCGTGGTGCGGGGCTGGCCGGACTGGCGGCCATGCCTCATGGGCGCGCTTTGGGTCAGGGGCGACTGCTGCGGCCACTGCTGACGACGCCGCGCTCACAGCTTCAGGTCTACGCTCAGTCGCGAAATTTAAAGTGGCTGGAAGACCCCAGTAATCAAGATGCGCGCTATGACCGCAATTATCTTCGCCATCGCGTCATGCCGGCCATGGCAGAGCGCTGGTCGAGCTACCGGCAAGCGCTGTCGCGGGCGGCGGAGAATCTGCGCGACGGTCAGGCCTTGTTAAATGACTACCTGGATGCTGACCTGGCGCCTTTGCTCAATGGCAAGGCGCTGTCGCTGGGGCCGCTCGGTGGCCTTGCTGAGTATCGTCAGCTCGCCTTGCTGCGGCGATATCTTGAGCGCTGCTGGGGAGTCGTGTTGAGTCGCCCGCAGCTTGAGGATTTTGCCGGGCAGTTTTTGACCGCGGATGTGGATGCCGTGCCAGAGGTCTGTGTTGACGGTTGGCGGTTCTACCGCTTTGCCAGACAGTTGATCGCCGAGCCGGAAACCCTGGCGCAACAGGGCCTGCCTGCTGCTCAGGCTTGGGGAGTCGATATGCCCTTGGAATTGCCTCAAGGGCGACTAAGTGCGGCTCCCGGCGGCAGCTTCGCGCCTCGCGGTCGGGTGGAGGTCGCCTTCCGGCAGGGCGGAGAGCGCTGCCAGTTGGCGGGCGAAACTCATAGTCGGGCGCTGAAAAAGCTACTTCAGGCTTGGCAGCTTGCCCCGCGCCGTCGCGAGCGATTGCCGTTGATCTATTGTGACGGCCAATTGGCTGCGATTGCTGACCTCGCGATATGCGAGGGGTATCTGGCGCAACCCGGTGAGCAGGGGGTTGCGCTTCATTGGCAAGATGCCGCTGATCGCTGACCCGTCATCCGGCCTCTGATAGAATGCGCCGCTTGCAAACAGGGCGGCGCTTATGACTCAGACAAACTCACTCGACAACATCCGCATCGTGCTGGTGAATACCTCGCATCCGGGCAATATCGGCGCGGTGGCGCGTGCGATGAAAAACATGTGTCTGTCGCAGCTGTATCTGGTGGCGCCGCGCAAGTTTCCCCACGATGAGGCCACATGGCGTGCTGCCAGCGCCACCGATATCCTTGAGAATGCCGTGGTCTGCGAAACGCTCGACGAGGCGATCGCCGACTGCCAGTTGGTGGTGGGGACCAGTGCTCGTGAGCGCACAGTCCCCTGGCCGCTATTGGATCCGCGTCACTGCATGCAGGAGGCCTACCGAGAAGCGCAGGGTGGGCACAAAATCGCCCTCATGTTTGGTCGTGAAGACCGTGGACTGACCAACGAAGAACTGCGGCGCTGCAATCTGCATGTGCATATTCCCTCCAACCCGGAATACAGTTCGCTGAATTTGGGCATGGCTGTTCAGGTGATGGCTTATGAGCTGCGGATGCTGCAGGTATCTGGTGAGCTGGATGCCAATGCGATGGCGGAGTGGGATCAGCCGGTAGCGAACGCCGAGGCGCTGGAGCGCTATCTTGTTCACTTGGAGGAGACGCTGTACGACATTAATTTCCTGCGGCCACAGGCGCCGAAGAAATTGATGTTGCGCCTGCGTCGCCTGTACCAGCGTACCCGCTTGGACGAAATGGAAGTCAATATTTTGCGCGGCATTCTCACGTCCACCCAATATTGGGTGCGCAAGGCCCGGGGCGAGGCTCTCCCGCAGAAGGGCGATGGAGCGGAAAGCGATGAATCGCTATAATGCCGCCGTTTTTTGCTGCCATCGGCAAAAGCCGAGTGTTTTAATCAGGTAAATAGTTGATAGAAATACTTGGTTATTGCATAATTTGTCCTACGGAGAGTAGGTACGATTATGCGACTGACGACCAAAGGACGATATGCGGTAACGGCGATGCTGGATCTGGCGCTTTATGGCGACCAGGGGCCGATCAGCCTTGCCGATATTTCCGGTCGACAGGATATTTCACTGTCATATCTGGAGCAGCTGTTCGCCAAGCTGCGACGTCGGGAGCTGGTGCGTAGCATCCGTGGCCCGGGCGGTGGTTATCGTCTTAATCGTCCCGGCGAAGAAATATTTGTTGCCGAAATCATCGATGCTGTTGACGAGCGCGTAGACGCAACCGGCTGTTCCGGGAACAGCGATTGTCAGGATGGGCACACATGTCTGACCCATCACCTCTGGTCTGACCTGAGTGATCAGATACACCATTTTCTCAGTGATATCAGTCTGGCAAGTCTCGTGCAGCGCCGCGACGTGCAGGCCGTGTCTGCACGCCAACGACGCAGCCAACCTGGTCAGACCATCGCGCTGACAACCATCGAATAGGCTTAACGGTTCGTCACAGTTGAACTGTGAGCGACCAGGCCGCGCTGATGTTCCGTGCGGCCGACATGAGGAGAGAGCTATGCAGTTGCCGATTTATCTGGATTACTCCGCAACCACGCCGGTAGACCCGCGTGTTGCCGAGAAAATGATGACCTGCCTCACGACCGCGGGGAATTTCGGTAACCCTGCGTCGCGTTCTCACCTGTTTGGCTGGAAAGCGGAAGAAGCGGTGGAAAATGCCCGTCGCCAGGTCGCTGACCTGATTAATGCTGACCCCCGCGAAATTGTTTGGACCTCGGGCGCGACCGAGTCCGATAACCTGGCGATTAAAGGTGCTGCCCACTTCTACAGCAAGAAGGGCAAACACATAATCACCTCGAAAATTGAGCACAAAGCTGTGCTGGACCCCTGCCGCCAGCTGGAGCGGGAAGGTTTCGACGTGACCTACCTGGATCCCAATGCCGACGGTATTATCACGCCTGAAGCCGTCGAGCAGGCAATGCGCGATGACACGGTGTTGGTCAGCATCATGCACGCCAACAACGAGGTCGGCACGATCAGTGATATCGCTGCCATTGGCGAGTTGTGCCGCGAACGCAAAGTCGTTTTCCATGTCGATGCTGCACAGAGTGTCGGCAAGATTCCGGTGGATATGGAAGCGATGAAAGTGGACCTGCTGTCCATTTCGGCGCACAAACTCTACGGACCCAAGGGCATTGGTGTGCTGTATGTACGCCGTAAGCCACGGGTTCGGCTGGAGGCGCAGATGCATGGCGGCGGTCATGAGCGCGGTATGCGCTCCGGCACGCTGGCCACCCACCAGATTGTGGGCATGGGCGAAGCCTGTGAGCTGGCACGCCTGGAGATGGAAAAAGACGCGGCGCACTCGCTGGCCTTGCGCAACCGTTTCTGGGAAGCACTGAAGGATATCGAACAGGTGCACGTGAACGGTTCGCTGGAGCACCGTTTGCCGGGTAACCTGAATATCAGCTTGGCGTTTGTTGAGGGCGAATCGCTGATCATGTCGCTGAAAGATCTGGCGGTATCATCCGGCTCGGCCTGTACGTCGGCCAGTCTGGAGCCCTCTTACGTGCTGCGTGCGCTGGGTTTGAACGATGAACTCGCCCACAGCTCGCTGCGTTTTTCCTTCGGTCGCTTTACCACTGAAGAGGAAGTAGATTACGCCGCTGCCCAGGTTCGCAAGGCGGTCGACAAGCTGAGAGAATTGTCGCCGCTGTGGGATATGTACAAAGACGGCATTGACCTGGACAGCATTGAATGGGCGGCTCACTGAGCCGACTCAAGAGGAGGGATTAACCATGGCATATAGTGAAAAAGTACTGGACCATTACGAGAACCCTCGTAATGTCGGTAAATTCGATGACAGTGATGAAATCGGTACTGGCATGGTCGGTGCGCCGGCCTGCGGTGACGTGATGCGTCTGCAGATCAAAGTGAACGACGAGGGTGTCATTGAAGACGCCAAGTTCAAAACGTACGGCTGCGGCAGTGCGATTGCTTCCAGCTCACTGCTCACAGAGTGGGTTAAAGGCAAAACGCTGGAAGAAGCTGAACACATCAAAAACACGGAAATTGCGCAGGAGCTGGCTTTGCCTCCGGTGAAGATTCACTGCTCTGTGTTGGCTGAAGATGCGATCAAGGCCGCTGTTTCCGATTATCGCAAGAAAAAAGGCGCCTGAGTCTGATGGCTGAAGTAGATATGAAAGTCAGCCTGACGGAATCTGCGGCTGGTCATATCAAACGCCAGTTGGAAGGTCGTGGGCGTGGCCTGGGTATTCGCCTGGGCGTTCGTACCTCGGGCTGTTCCGGTATGGCATACGTCCTTGAGTTTGTCGACGAGCCGCAGCCTGAAGATAAAGTGTTTCAAGCCTTTGGGGCGTCGATTTATGTCGATCCCAAAAGCCTGGTTTACCTCGATGGCACGGAGTTGGATTTTGTCAAAGAGGGCTTGAACGAAGGGCTGAAATTTAACAACCCCAATGTCTCTGCGGAGTGCGGTTGCGGAGAGAGCTTCACGGTCTAACGGCTGTGTGAGCGAGTGCTGGCGCGTTTCGGTGGATGGCCGATCGCGCCTTTTGCATATTTGCGGAGGTGATTTTCAGCCTCTCTGGTGTGAACCCTCAGTTGCGGAGAAGGGTGTTATGAGCGAACAGACAGCAGACTATTTCAGTATGCTGGGTGTGCCGCGTCAGTTTGACGTGGACGAAGCGTCACTGACCCGCGCCTACCGAGAGCTGCAGCGCAGTGTGCACCCTGATCGCTTCGCTGGTGGCAGCGACCGAGAGCGACGTCTGGCGGTGCAAAAATCCTCGCAGATCAATGAAGCCTACGAAACACTGCGCTCGGTAACGCGCCGCGCGGCCTACCTGCTCAAGCTGGCTGGTCATCCAGTGGATACCAGTAATACTACTTTCAGCGACCCAGAGTTTCTGATGCAGCAGTTGCAGCTTCGCGAAGAATTGTCAGATCTGCATGATGCGACGGACCCCGAGGCGGCGCTCGATGCCTTCTACCGAGACGTGGATAACGCCATGGCTGAGCAAAAGGCCGTCTTTGTCACGGGGCTGGATGCCGATATCGAGCAGGCGAAGGCGGCCTACGCCAAGCTGCAGTTTCTGGAAAAGCTGCGTAGCGAAGCGGAGCAGAAAGAGAGTGAACTGCTGGACTACTGAACGGCAGAGCCCGTAAACGGACCGAATTTATCTTATGGCATTAATGCAAATTTCAGAGCCGGGGCAGAGTCCCGAACCCCACCAGCGCAAGCTGGCGGCGGGGATAGACCTCGGCACCACCAATTCGCTGGTTGCGGCATTCCGCAACGGCCACCTGCAAACGCTGCCGGACGAGCAGGGAAGACACCTGCTGCCATCGGTTGTGCACTACGGCGCGCAGGGTGCCGATGCAGTGGGTGCTGCGGCTCAGGCCATGGCGGCTGACGATCCCGAAAACACGCTGGCGTCGATAAAGCGCCTGATGGGGCGCAGCTATGCCGATGCCAGTGCCGCGGAAGTGCTGTCGACCTACACGCTGGTGGATTGCGGCGACGATATGGTGAAGCTGCGCACCCAGGCGGGCGACTTGTCGCCGGTGCAGGTTTCTGCAGATATTTTGCGCAGCGTGGCTGATCGTGCGCAGCGCAGTCTGGGTGATGAACTGCAAGGCGTTGTGATTACCGTTCCCGCATATTTCGATGACGGTCAGCGTCAGGCGACCAAAGATGCGGCGCGACTGGCAGGGCTCAATGTCTTACGTCTGCTGAATGAGCCGACCGCAGCCGCCGTGGCTTACGGCCTGGACGAGAAAGAAGAGGGGGCTATTGCCGTTTTTGATCTCGGTGGCGGCACCTTCGATATCTCGGTACTGCAGATGAGTAAGGGCGTATTTGAGGTTCTGTCGACAGGCGGTGATTCGGCGCTGGGTGGCGACGACTTCGATCAGGCGATAGCGGCCTGGTTCATCGAAAAAAAAGGCCTCGATTCACTGGACGGCAAGCAGCGCCGTCGTTTGCTGGATGCCAGTCGCGCTGCGAAAGAAGCGCTGACGGGCGCTGAGCAGGTGGATATCAGTCTGGATTCGCAGCAATTGGTGTTGAGCCGAGAAGAGTTCAATGCGCTGGTGGATCCCTTGATTGATCGCGCGATCCGCGCCTGCAAAAGAGCGATGCGAGATGCCCGTCTGCGCAGCGATGAGATTCTCAATGTGGTGATGGTCGGCGGTTCGACCCGTGTGCCGCGTGTGCGGGAGCGGGTGGCTGAGTGGTTCGGCCGCGAGCCCTTGGTGGATATCGATCCGGATAAAGTGGTTGCGCTGGGCGCGGCGTCTCAAGCCGAACAGTTGATCGGCAATCGCAGTGGCGAGGAAACGCTGTTGCTGGATGTCATTCCGCTGTCGCTGGGTGTGGAGACCATGGGTGGGCTGACGGAAAAAGTCATTCATCGCAACACCACCATCCCGGTCGCAATGGCGCAGGAATTTACCACCTTCAAGGACGGTCAGACGGCCATGGCGATTCACGTGGTGCAGGGCGAGCGTGAGCTGGTAGACGATTGTCGCTCACTGGCGCGCTTTGAATTGCGTGGGATTCCACCCATGGTGGCGGGGGCGGCGCGCATTCTCGTTACCTTTCAGGTCGATGCCGATGGTCTGTTGCAAGTATCTGCCCGGGAGGAGACCACCGGCGCAGAGAGCCAGGTACAGGTGAAACCGTCCTACGGCCTCAGCGACAACGATATCGCCGATATGCTGACCTCGTCATTTGAGGCGGCGGGCCAGGATAAAGAAGCCCGTGCCTTGCGCGAGCAACAGGTAGATGCCGAAGCGCTATTGCAGTCACTGTCTGCGGCGCTGCTGGCTGACGGTGAGGCGCTGCTCAGCGAATCCGAACAGCGCGAGCTGCTGGATAAAATGGAAGCGCTGCACCGCGAAAAAGATAGCGGCACGGCGGCCAGTATCGCACGGCAGATTGAAATTGTCGGTGCCGCCAGTGAAACTTTTGCTGAGCGTCGTATGGACGCCAGTATCAAGAAAGCCCTCGCCGGTCGGCGAGTGGACGACCTTTGAGGAGTTCCCGATGCCACGCATAGTTGTACTGCCAAATGAAGAGCTTTGCCCGGAGGGCGAAGTATTGGAAGTGGCCAGTGGTGAAACCATCTGCGATGCCATGCTGGCCAATGGTATCGACATCGAGCATGCCTGTGAAAAATCCTGTGCCTGCACGACTTGCCACGTTGTGGTGCGCGAAGGCTTTGATTCGCTGAATGAGGCCGACGAGCTGGAAGAGGATATGCTCGACAAGGCCTGGGGGCTGGAGCCGGAGTCGCGTCTGAGTTGTCAGGCTGTGGTCGCGGATGAAGATCTGGTTGTGGAAATTCCCCGCTATACCATCAATATGGTGTCTGAGCGCCACTGATCGCTGCCTTGAGAGGAGACTGTCATGGGACTGAAATGGACTGATGTGCTGGATATTGGCATTGAGCTGGCGGAGTCGCACCCGGATGTTGACCCGACGTATATCAACTTTGTTGACCTGCATAAAATGGTCGTATCGCTGGATGATTTTGACGACGATCCCAAGCGCAGTGGCGAGAAAATTCTGGAGGCAATTCAAGCGGCCTGGCTCGACGAGCGCGACTGACACAGCCAGGGGCGGTTGCGTACCTATTTGCCGCGAATGCGCGTATAATTCCCTCCTATTTTTTCGGGGCACCGCCCCACCGTTTGAACTTTAAGCCGGAGATACTTACATGGGCGTAGAACGCACCCTTTCCATTGTTAAACCCGATGCGGTTGCCAAAAACGTTGTAGGCGAAATCTACAGCCGTTTTGAGAAAGCTGGCCTGCAGATTATTGCAGCAAAAATGCTGCGTCTGAGCCGCGAGCAGGCAGAAGGTTTTTACGCCGAGCACAAAGGCCGTCCGTTCTTCCCCGCGCTGGTTGATTTCATGACCTCCGGTCCGGTTACCGTCCAGGTGTTGGAAGGCGAAGGCGCTATTGCGAAAAACCGCGAACTGATGGGTGCCACTAACCCTAAAGAAGCCGAGGCGGGCACTATTCGCGCGGACTTTGCCGAGTCTATCGACGCTAACGCCGTTCACGGTTCTGACTCCGAAGCCTCTGCTGCTCGCGAAATCGCCTTCTTCTTCGCTACCAGCGAGCTCTGCGAGCGCGCCTGAGGAGGCACCGGGCATGGACGTGCAAGAGGCGGTGATTCAACAGCCTGAGCGGGTAAACCTGCTTGGCATGACACGCCAGAAAATGGAGGCCTGGCTGGTTTCTATTGGTGAAAAGCCGTTCCGTGCCCAACAGATTCTTAAATGGATTCACCACTCGGGTATCGATGATTTCGAACAGATGAGTAACCTCTGCAAAGGCTTGCGTGCCAAGCTGGCCGAGATTGCCGAGATTCGTCCCCCGCGAGTGGTGCGCCAACTGGATTCCAAGGATGGCACGCGCAAGTGGGCCATCGAAGTCGGTGGCAACAATCTGGTTGAAACCGTCTTTATTCCCGACGGGCAGCGGGGCACTCTCTGTGTCTCGTCGCAGGTAGGTTGCAGTCTGGATTGCAGTTTTTGCTCTACCGGCAAACAGGGTTTCCAGCGCGACCTGACGGCCGCAGAAATTATCGGCCAGGTTTGGCTGGCGATTCAGTCGTTCGACGCTTTTCAAGCAGGCAGCTCACGGGTAGTCACCAATGTGGTGATGATGGGTATGGGCGAGCCGCTGCTCAATTTCGACAATGTGGTGGATGCCACCGGCCTGATGATGGACGATTTCGGTTACGGCTTGTCCAAGCGCCGGGTCACCCTCAGTACCTCCGGTGTTGTGCCGATGCTGGACAAGCTGGGCGATGTGTCAGAAGTGTCTCTGGCTGTCTCCTTGCATGCGCCTAACGATGCGCTGCGCAACGAGCTGGTACCGATCAATCGCCGTTACCCCATTGCCGAACTTCTTGCTGCCTGTCGTCGTTATCTCGATAAACAGCCTGATAAACACCGTGTGGTTACTGTTGAGTACACCCTGATTGCCGGCGTCAACGACAGCGTCGAGCAGGCGAGAGAGCTGGCGGACGTTCTCCGCGAATTGCCGTGCAAAGTGAATCTGATTCCCTTTAATCCGTTCTCCTTGTCAGACTATCGTCGTCCGTCAAAAAATGCCGTATCGAGATTCTGGCAAGTGATGACCGATGCCGGTTACGTAACAACCGTTCGCACCACTCGCGGCGACGACATTGACGCCGCCTGCGGTCAGCTTGCCGGGCAGGTGCAGGACCGTACGCGCCGCGCGGAGCGTCACCGCCGAAAATCGGAAGAACTTCAAGCCATTCGTATTACGTGAGGAGCACAGGCCAGTGATGTCGAGAGTACCGCGATTAAGCCGTCATGGCCGGGTTTTGCTTCTGAGTGTGCTGGCGCTTCTGCTTGGCGCCTGCGTCACCACCGAGACCGGCGGCTTTGCCGAAAAGGCTGATGAGAAAAAAGCCTACGAAACCTCCCTGCAGTTAGCCAAAACCTACATTTCCAACGGCAATTGGCAGCAGGCCAAGCGCCATCTGAAGTATGTGGAAACGGTCGACAAGCACAACCCCGAAACCTTGGAAGCCCTTGCGCTGGTCTACCAGAATACCGGGGAGCTGGAGATGGCGGAGAACTACTATCGCCGCGCTATCGAGCAAGACCCGAAAGCCATGCGTATCCGCAATAATTACGCTGCCTATCTCTACGAGCAGGAGCGGTATCGAGAGGCGGCTGCGCAGCTTGAGGTTGTGGTCGGCGAATTGCTGTATGAGCGTCGCGTCGATGCCTTTGTTAATCTCGGGCGCTGCTATCTTAAATTAAATGAACTGGATCGTGCCGAAGGTGCATTCAAGCGCGCGTTGCTGATGGAACGCGATGATCCCACCGTTGTGTTGTCGATGGCGGAAGTGAGTTTTCGCAAAAAGGATTACCCCCAGTCGCAGCGCTACTACGACGCATTCCGTGAAATGAATCCCCGTCAGTCGGCGGCTTCGCTGTGGCTGGGTATTCGCCTGGCAGACGTGTTTGATGATGAAGATGCCTATGCCAGTTACGCACTGGCGCTGAAGAATCTTTTTCCCAAATCGGAAGAATATCTGCTGTACAAGGCCTCTCTGACCAACAGCGGAGTTGAGTAAGCATGAATCAGGCGCACAGCGATAACTATATTGCGCCACCGGGGTCTGTACTGAGAGACGCCCGGCTTAGCGCAGGAAAATCGGTGGAGCAGGTGGCGGAAGCATTGAATTTGCTCACCACCCACGTTGAAGCGCTTGAGTGTAATGATTACTCACGATTTAACTCGCCGATGTTTGCGCGTGGTTACATCCGCAGCTATGCCCGCCATTTTGGTCTGGATGAGGCACCGCTGCTCAAAGACAGCGAGCGGATATGTCGCCGCGATGAAGAGCAGGCGCAGCAGCGTCGTCCCAAAGGCAGTACACAGGCCCCTATACAGGCACGTCTCTCAGTGGCCGCGCTGGTCGCCTTGATTATTTGGGGAGTGAGTTACCTGCTGTTCGGCGGTGAGCCCAAGCCCAGACTTGATGTCAGCCTGATGGAAGAGCGTTACGTTCCCCTGCAGGAACTGCGCAGTCGCTCGCTGTTGGGCGAATCGCTGTTGCAGGTGCCCAGCACGGCCAGCGACGCTGAGCTCTCCCCGGAACTGCTCTCGCACCCGGCCAGTGTGCGTCTGGACGCTGTGCAAACCGTGTGGCTTGAGCTTCGCGATGCCGATGGCACGGTACAGTTTCGTGGCCAGTTGGAGGCGGGGCAGTCGCAGAGCCTGGACGTGAAGGGCCCGGTGCAGCTGGCCTTGGCTTACTGGCCTGCCGTTCGTATTCAGTACAACCAGCAAGACGTCGCCTTGGACGGGCTTGCCGAAAGTAACGCGGTACGCGTACAGATAGGTGAATTATGAAGATGGAATCACCCATAAAACGCCGCAAATCTCGCCAGATTCATATTGGCAATGTGGCAGTGGGTGGCGATGCGCCGATTTCGGTGCAGAGCATGACCAATACCAATACCTGCGATGTGGCGGCGACGGTCGCACAGATTCGGCGTCTGGAAGACGCTTGCGCCGACATCGTGCGGGTGTCGGTTCCCAGCATGGAGGCCGCCGAGGCCTTTAAGCAGATTCGCGAACAAGTGACCGTCCCACTGGTGGCGGATATTCACTTTGATTACAAGATTGCACTTAAAGTGGCGGAATACGGCGTGGACTGCCTGCGCATCAATCCCGGCAATATCGGCCGGGAAGATCGGGTGAAGGCGGTGATTGATGCGGCGAAAGAACGCAATATTCCTATCCGTATCGGTGTGAATGCCGGGTCGCTGGAAAAAGAGCTGCAGCGCAAATACGGTGAGCCGACGCCAGAAGCTCTAGTGGAATCGGCCATGCGGCACATCGATATTCTCGATCGCCTGGACTTTCAGGACTTCAAGGTCAGTGTGAAAGCCTCTGATGTCTTCATGGCGGTAGCGGCCTATCGGCAACTGGCCTCCCAGATTGAGCAACCGCTGCATCTGGGTATTACCGAAGCAGGTGGTTTGCGTGGCGGCACCGTCAAGTCAGCGGTGGGGCTGGGGATGCTGCTGATGGATGGCATCGGCGACACGATTCGGATCTCGCTGGCCGCCGATCCGGTTGAAGAGATCAAGGTTGGCTACGAAATTCTGAAAAGTCTCAAGCTGCGCAGCAAAGGGATTAATTTCATTGCCTGCCCGAGCTGCTCGCGACAGAACTTCGATGTGATCGGCACCATGAACGAATTGGAGTCTCGACTTGAGGATGTCACGACACCCTTGGATGTAGCCGTTATCGGCTGCATCGTTAACGGTCCGGGCGAAGCCAAAGAAGCCGATATCGGCTTGACGGGCGGCACCCCGAACAACCTGGTGTATGTGAATGGCCAGAAAGATCACAAGGTGCAGAACCCCGAGCTGATCGACCATCTCGAAAAACTGATTCGAGAAAAAGTCGCCCTTAAAGAACAACAGGACAAGGATCTGATCGCCCGCAGTTAGGCGCAAGGATTTAGCAAGGTATCCAATTGGCACGTATTCAATCCATCCGCGGGATGAATGATATTCTTCCCGACGATTCACCGCTTTGGCAGTATCTGGAGTCCACTGTGGCGCGCCTGCTTGGACGCTACGGTTACCGTGAAATTCGCTTTCCCATTCTCGAGCAGACCGAGTTGTTTAAGCGTTCTATCGGTGAAGTCACCGATATTGTCGAAAAAGAGATGTACACCTTTGAGGACCGCAATGGCGATAGCCTGACACTGCGCCCTGAGGGAACGGCGAGCTGTGTGCGCGCCTGTGACCAAAACGGTCTGCTGCACAATCAGCTGCAGCGCTTGTGGTATGCCGGCCCCATGTTTCGCCACGAGCGCCCGCAAAAGGGTCGCCTGCGTCAGTTCCACCAGATCGGTGTCGAAACCTTTGGCATGTCTGGTCCGGATATCGATGCCGAGCTGATTCTGCTGAGCGCGCGTCTATGGAAGGAGCTGGGTATCAGCGAGGCGCTTACCCTGGAGCTGAACAGCATCGGTAGCAGTGAATCCCGCGCGACCTATCGCCAGGCGCTGGTGGACTACCTTGGTCAATTCAAGGACCAACTGGACGCCGACAGTCTGCGCCGTCTGGACAGCAACCCGCTGCGTATTCTCGACAGTAAAGTGCCTGAAACTCAGGCGCTGCTGGCCGACGCGCCGGTGTTAAATGATTATCTGGACGAACAGTCCAAAGCCCATTTCGATGGCCTTTGTGCCCGTCTCGATGCCGCCGGACTTGCCTATACGCTGAACCCCAAACTGGTCAGGGGGCTGGATTACTATGGCCTGACGGTGTTTGAATGGACCACCACAGCACTGGGCGCCCAGGGCACAGTATGTGCGGGCGGTCGCTACGATGGGCTGGTCGAGCAGCTCGGCGGCAAGCCGACCCCGGCGGTGGGCTTCGCAATGGGGCTTGAACGCCTTTGTCTGCTGTTGGAAACCCTCGATGCCTTGCCGGAACCTGCGCCGCTCGCGGACGTCTACATCGTGGCGACTGGCGAGGATTGTGAAGTGCGTGCGCTGAGTATTGCCGAGCAGCTTCGCGATGCGCAACCGGGTATAAAAGTGCTGCTTAACTGCGGTGGCGGCAGTTTTAAAAGCCAGTTTAAAAAGGCCGACAAGAGCGGTGCTGTACTGGCTATAGTGCTCGGCGAAGATGAGCTGGCAGCGGGGCGCGTTGCAGTAAAACCGCTGCGCGGTGACGGCGAACAACAGAGCGTCGCGCTGGAAGAATTGGCCAATTACATTGAAAATGCGCTGCACTGATCAGTGCAGACTCGTTTGGGGATAGCTGTGGATACCTACCGTACAGAAGAAGAACAACTCGAAGCCATCAAGCGCTGGTGGCAGGAGAATGGCAAGTTCACCGTCATCGGCGTGGCGCTGGCGCTGGCCGCCGTATTTGGCTGGCGTGGCTGGAATGCTCATCAAGTCGAGCGTGCCGGCGATGCCTCGCTGATTTATGACAATCTTCTGCAAACTGATCAGTTGATTGAACGCGATCCGACGAAACGGGCGACGGCCGAGCACCTGGCGACAACATTGAAAGACGGCTTCAGTGCCCACAGCTATGCGCACTATGCCGCGCTGATACTGGCCAAGTATGCGGTCAAGGACGGTGACTATGCGGCCGCAGAAACCGAGCTGCAATGGGTGTTGGATCAGCAGCCGGAACCCGCCGTGAAAGCCCAGACACAACTGCGTCTGGCGCGTCTGGAATATGCTCAGCAAAATTACGATGCCGCGCTGACCGCTTTACAGCCTTTGCTCGATGGTGCGGCTGCGGTGCAGGCACTGGAGCTGCGTGGCGATGTATTGCAGAAACAGGGCGATTTCCCTGAGGCGCTGGCCGCATATCAACAGGCCAAGGCCGTGAATGCACAGCAGCAAAGCCCGCTGAACAGCCCGTTGCTGGAAATGAAAATCAACAGCCTGTCGGCGATCCACGCCGCTGCTGAGGAATAGGGGATGCCCATGTCTGTGTTTCGCACCCTTGCGGTGGTGGTGATCGGCCTGTTTCTGGTGGCCTGTTCATCGACACCAAAGAGCAATGATCCGGCGCCGCTGACGGATTTCCAGGAAAGCAAGCGCCTGAAAAAAGTCTGGTCGTATTCGCTGGGTGATGGTCAGGAAGAGGCTTACTACCGTTTTACGCCGGCTATCGATGGCGATGAAATTTATACCCTGTCTATGGACGGCGGCGTTGCGGCGCTGAACAAAAAGACGGGAAAGAAACGCTGGAAGGTGTTCCATGAGCTGAACATTTCCGGTGGCATCGGCGTGGCCGGTGATCAACTTTACGTCGGTACCGCCGATGGCGAACTCGTGACCTTGAATCGCGAGAATGGCGACATTCTCTGGCGCGCCGAAGTCAATGGCGAAGTGCTGGGCGCCCCGGCAGGCGATGGTCGCGTGGTGATTGTTCAGACCTACAGCGGTCTTGTACACGGCTTTAATGCCGAGGATGGCAAGCGCCTGTGGACCTACACCTCACAGGTGCCACGGTTGACCATGCGCGGCACCAGCAGCCCGTTGATTGTCCGCGGCGTTGCACTGGTCGGTTTCGCCAGTGGCCGGCTGATGGCCTTCAATGCTGAAAACGGCAGCATCCTTTGGGATCAGCGTATTTCGGTTCCCCAAGGCAGCACGGAAATTGACCGTCTGGTCGATATTGATGGCCGTCTGCTACTGATTGAAAACGAGCGCATCGTGGTGGTGAACGGCTACCAGGGGCAGGTGATGGCTATTGATATCAATAGCGGCCGTCCATTGTGGGCCAAAGATAACTCCAGCTATGTCGGTGCTGCTGAGGCGCTTGGCAATGTGTATGTGGTGGATGCCGAGGGCGGTGTCAGTGCCATCGCGGAAGGCGGACAAAGTATTGCCTGGACCCAGACCGTACTGGCGCGCCGTCGTCTCACCGAGCCCGCAGTGTTGAGCGGTGTCGTTGCGGTTGGCGACTTTGACGGTTATCTCCACCTGCTGGGACAGCTGGATGGTCAGTTGGTCGGTCGCAGCCGTGTCGACAGTGATGGCCTGCGCTCACCCATGCTGGTCGACGGCCGACTGCTGTATGTCTATGGCAACAGTGGCAAACTGGTCGCTTACAAGATTCAGGATCGCTGAGCGCCACCCGGCGCCAGCGCACTCAGGTAAACACACTATGGTTCCCGTAATCGCCCTGGTTGGACGCCCCAACGTGGGCAAATCGACCCTGTTCAACCGCCTCACCAAGAGCCGTGACGCGCTGGTCGCCAACTTTCCCGGCCTGACGCGTGACCGCAAGTATGGGGATGCGGTGCTTGGGGATCGCCGCTTTATCGTAATTGATACAGGGGGTATCAATGGCGATGAAGAGGGTATTGATGAGGCGATGGCGCAGCAGTCTCTGCAGGCCATTGACGAAGCTGATGCCGTGTTGCTGATGCTGGATGCTCGCGCAGGTCTTATGCCTGCGGACCACGGTCTAATTGAGCACTTGCGCGGCTGTTCCAAGCCCGTGTTCATGGTTGCCAATAAAATTGATGGCGCCGACCCCAATGTCGCCATGGCTGAGTTTTACCAGACGGGTGCTGCCGATATCTATCCGCTGACAGCCACCCACGGCAAAGGCGTGCGCAAGCTGGTTGAAGATGTGCTTGAACTCTTCCCGGAAGCCGATGAGGCAGGGGAGGAGGAGAAAGCAACGGGTAAAAAGATTGCCGTGGTGGGACGTCCAAATGTGGGCAAGTCGACGCTGGTCAACCGCATGCTGGGAGAAGACCGCGTGGTGGTGTATGACCAGCCGGGAACCACTCGCGACAGCGTTTATATCAACTACGAGCGCGACGGCGAAGCCTACACGCTGATAGATACTGCCGGGGTACGCAAGCGCCGCCATATCAACGAGGCGGTCGAAAAGTTTTCTATTGTTAAAACCCTGAAAGCCATCGACGATGCCAACGTTGTGATTCTGGTGATGGATGGCCGCGAGAATATCGTTGAGCAGGACCTGCATTTGCTGGGTCAGGTTGTGGATGCCGGCCGGGCCGTGGTGGTGGCTATCAATAAATGGGATGGCCTCACTGCCGACCAGAAGAATCGCATCAAGACCGAGCTGGATCGCCGACTGCAGTTTATCGATTTTGCCGAAGTACATTTTATTTCTGCTTTGCATGGCACGGGCGTCGGGCATCTTTACGAATCTATCGAAAAGGCCTATCGATCGGCGACCCAGGACCTGCAGACTCGCCGCCTGACCATGATTCTTGAAGGCGCGGTATACGACCATGCGCCACCGATGATCAACGGTCGCCGAATCAAACTGCGCTACGCCCACCCCGGTGGACACAATCCGCCCATCGTGGTGATTCACGGGAATCAGACCGATAAGGTTCCGCAGAGCTATACGCGATATCTTGAAAAAGTCTTCCGTCGTGAGCTGAACATGGTCGGTACGCCGATCCGCATAGAATACAAAACCTCTGACAACCCCTATGAGGGGCGAAAGAATCAGCTCAGCAAGCGTCAGATTGACCGCAAACGTCGCCTGGTCAGCTTTGTGAAGAAGAAAGAGAACAAGAAAAAGCGCGGGCGCTGATTGCGGCGCCCGAGCCTTGTTTTACTATGATGGAGTCACCTGCCAAGCCCGATATGGACAGCCCGGAGCAGATCCGGCTGTTCGTTGAACACTTCTATGAGCAGTTGCTGGACGATAAGCAGCTGGCCCCGATTTTTATCGATGTGGCCGCCATCGATATCCGTGAGCACTTCCCCCGTATACAGGCGTACTGGGAGAAATTGCTGTTGGGCAGGGATGACTATCATCGGCATACGATGAATATCCACCGCGTACTGAACGACAAACAGCAACTGACGCATGAGGATTTCACGCGCTGGCTGCAGTATTTCCACGACACGGCCGATCGCTACTTTCAGGGCCCGAAAACGGAGCGCGCTAAATTGATCGCCAGTCGCATTGCCGCAAACATGGAAAAGTCGCTGAACTCCTGAGTTGCCGCCCCCTTGAGTTGCTGACGCTTTCAGTTGCTAACCCTTTCAGTTGTTGAGCCTTCCGGTTGCCGAACCAGAGCGCTCAGCCCTGATGAGCGAGGGTGCCCGCCAAGGCCAGGCAGAACCCCATTACCGCGCCCAATGGCGGTGCCCAGTGGCGCTCCAGTCGCGATTGCGGCGCGATATCCTGAAAGATCAGATACAGGATGCCCCCGGAGGCAAACAGCATAATTGCGGCGAGTGCGGCGGGATAATCGCCCAATAAACTGTAGCCCAGCAGGCCAGCGATGGGGCCGATAGGCACCAGCGCCAACATGAGTATCATGGTGCGTCCGTAGCTTCGCTGTACGCGGATCAATTCGCGGTAGGCGTTGAATCCCTCCGGTAGATTCTGAAGGCCGATCAGCAGCGCCATCAGCCCGGCGGTACTCGAGCCGCTGGCGATGAGGCCGCCCAGGGCAATCGCTTCGGGAACATAGTCCAACAACATGCCCATTAACTGTGGTGACTCATGACGGCGCAGTCCCAGCGCCCGTTCAAGGAAAAAGAAACAGACACCCCCCGCGACGATCAGCAGAATGGACAGGGCCGGGTGGGGGCTGGCGTCGACCCCTTCCGGCACCAGTACCAGCGCAACCGCGCCCAGCAGAATGCCTCCGCCAAACGCGATGACGAAATGGCGAAACTCCTTTTCCAGCCACTGCGGTCGCAGGCGGCTGATCTGGGCCAGCAGGCCGCCCAGCGGAATGGCCGCGCCAGAGAGCCCGGCAAGAAGAATAATCTGGTAAATCTCATCCATGGATTAGGGCTCTCAGTCCGTTGGGTCGGCCGGTGGCTCTTCCGGCGGCGTTTCCCGGGGTTCGGGGTGGCGAATGATGTAGATGGAGACGCCCACTGCAATGCCGATCATGGCTATCGATACCCACTGTATTCGCACGATCAGCAGGGCGCTGGTCAATATTGTGGTCCAAAGCACCAGCAGAATGATCCATTTAATGCGCCGGGGAATTCCCTCGCCCTCAATGTAGTAGCGGATGTATCGACCGAACCAGCGGTGCTCTGTCAGCCAATAGTAAAACCGTGGTGAGCTGCGCAAAAAGCAGGCCGCGCTGAGTATCAGGAAGGGCGAAGTGGGCACCACCGGCAGCAGCAAGCCGATCATGCCCAGTACGAAAGACAGCCAACCGATAAAAATCAGGCTGTAGCGAATGACCGGGTTGCGGTGTTCAAAAGGCGGTTTCATGGGGCAGTGAGAATATCCTCTCTCCGGCAGTTTGCAAGCTGATCGTTTTTGTCAGCGCCTTGATCAGCAGCGACATTGTCTGATTTTAGCCCCACGGGGATACTCGCCCGGCAAGCCAAATCTGCACCTGTTTCTGCTGCTGTGACCACCGAGTTGGCCGGGGGGTTCGGGGCAGGGCACATTACCAAGGAGAGACGAGATGTCTTCATCGGCTGAAATTCTAAGTCAGGCCTTTACCTTAGGGTATACCTATACCCGTTCGACAGGTCCCGTTGTCGGGAAGTTTTTCACCGCCCTGCGCGACCGCAAAATGGTCGGCATCAAGGGCAGCGATGGCAAGGTACTGATGCCGCCCGTTGAGTTCGACCCCGTCAGTGCGGAAGCGCTGAGCGAGTTTGTCGATGTCGCGGATACCGGTGTTGTTAAAACCTGGGCCTGGGTTACTGAACCCCGCAAAGCACACCCCTCAGACCGGCCTTTCGCCTGGGCACTGATTCAATTGGATGGTGCCGATACGCCGATGCTGCACTGGGTGGATGCAGAAAGCATCGACGCCATGAGCACGGGTATGCGCGTTAAAGTTCGCTGGGCTGCGCAGACGCAAGGCCAGATTAGCGACATCAACGGCTTCGTTCCCGAAGCGACCACCTTGGTGGAAGACTATCAGCCCAATGAAAGTGACGAGCCGGTTACCGGTATCGATGCTCCCAGCTACCTCACTTATAACTTCACCGCCGGTGCGGCAACAGCGCGCTACCTGGTGAAGCTGAAGCAAGGCAAGCTGGTAGGTCAGCGCTGTCCTTCTTGCTCCAACGTTTACATTCCGCCCCGCGGAAGCTGTGCGGCCTGCGGTGTGGCAACGACTGACGAAGTTGAGTTGGGTAACAAGGCGACCGTTGAGTCGTTCACCATCGTTTACATTCCGATTCCGAACAACCCGATCAAGCCGCCATACGTGATTGCGAACCTGGTTCTCGATGGTGCCAACATCAGCTTCCTGCACCTGCTGAGCGAGTGTAAGAACGAAGACGTACGCATTGGTATGCGCGTTGAGGCAGTGTGGAAGCCCGAAGAGGAGTGGACGCACGCCATGGAGAATATCCAGTACTTCAAGCCCATCGACGAGCCCGATGTTCCGGTGGAAGAAATTGGCAAACTGAAAAAAGAGGGCCGTTAAGATGCGCGATGTAGCGATTGTAGCTTTTGCCCAGTCCGACTGTATGCGTGACGCCGGTGCGCGCAACGAAGTTGAGCTGATCATGCCCGTGCTCACCGAAGTCTATAAACAGGCCGGTTTGCAGAGTGCACAGGATGTAGATTTCACTTGCTCGGGTAGCTGCGACTACCAGCAGGGCGCCGCGTTTGCCTTTGTGGCAGGTGTCGATGCTCTGGGTGCCGTACCGCCGATCAAAGAATCTCACGTTGAAATGGATGCTGCCTGGGCGCTGTACGAATCCTGGCTGAAAATCCAGATGGGACAGGCCGAATCTGCACTGATTTACGGTTTCGGTAAATCGTCTCCCGGTGAACTCCCCATCGTTCTGTCTCAGCAACTGGATCCCTACTACCTGGCGCCATTGTGGGTAGACACCATCGCTTTTGCAGCGATGCAAGCGCGGACCATGCTGGATCAGGGGCTGATCACTGAGAAAGACATGGCCGAGGTGGTTGCCAACTCCCGTCGCAACGCCATGAACAATCCCCACGCACAGTTGAAGGGCGATGTCTCTGCCGAGCAACTGCTGGAAGAGCCGGTTTACGAGGCGCCCCTGCGTCGCCACGACTGCTGCCCGATTTCCGACGGTGCCTGCGCCATGGTGATCTGTACGGTCGAGAAGGCAAAAGAGTGGGGCAAGCCCTACGCGGTAATCAAAGGTATCGACCACCGTATCGAGACTCATCACATTGGTTCGCGTGACCTGACTCAATCGGTATCGACCAAGCAAGCTGCTGAGGCCGCTGGCCTGGGCAATGGTGATGTGGATATCGCTGAAATCTATGCGCCGTTCAGCCATCAGGAAATTATTCTGCGCCGGGCACTTGGCCTGGGCGACAGCACTAAAGTCAACCAGTCTGGTGGTGTGTTGGCCGGAAACCTGATGATGGCCTCTGGTCTGTCTCGCATCGGCGAAGTCGCCATGCGTTTGATCAACGGCGAAGGCAAGCGCGGTGTGGCGCATGCGACTTCTGGTCCGTGTCTGCAACAGAACCTGGTAACTGTACTGGAGGCCCAATAATGGCTCAATTAGCTGCTGTGGTCGGCGTCGGTCAGACCAAATACAAAACCAAGCGTGCCGACGTATCTATCGCCGGCCTGGTGCGCGAAGCTGCGCAAAATGCCCTGAATGATGCCGGTTTGGGCTGGGATGACATCGATGCGGTCATCTTGGGTAAAGCCCCCGATATGTTTGAAGGCGTAATCATGCCCGAGCTGTATCTGACCGATGCACTGGGCTGTAACGGCAAACCCATGCTGCGTGTTCACACGGCCGGCTCGGTGGGTGGCTCAACCGCGATCGTGGCGGCCTCCTATGTTCAGAGTGGTGTGTTCAAGCGCATTTTGACCGTCTCTTTCGAGAAGCAGTCAGAATCCAACGCCATGTGGGCGCTGTCTAACCCTCAGCCATTTTCCCCACATCTCAATGCCGGTGCGGGTGGTTACTTCGCGCCGATCATTCGCGAATATATGCGCCGTTCCAAAGCGCCCTATGACGCGGGGATCAAGGTGGCAGTGAAAGACCGCCTGCACGGTGCGAAGAATCCGCTGGCGCATTTGCAGCTTCCCGAAATCAACATGAAAGAAGTTGAAGACAGCCCCATGTTGTGGGAGCCGCTGCGCTTCCTGGAAGCTTGCCCATCGTCCGATGGTGCTTGTGCCATGGTCATTGCCAACGAAGAGTTGGCGGCTCAGTCACCCGGCAAGCCGGCGTGGATTCGCGGTGCAGCGATGCGCTCAGAGCCCACCATGTATGCAGGTCGCGAGCAGGTTAACCCTCAAGCTGGCCGCGACTGTGCCAAAGATGTGTACAAACAGGCCGGTATCAGCAATCCGCGCAAAGACCTCGACTGTGCCGAAGTCTATGTGCCGTTCTCCTGGTACGAGCCCATGTGGCTGGAAAATCTCGGCTTTGCTGAAGAAGGCAAGGGCTGGGAGCTGACCATGAGCGGTGCTACGTCCCTGATAGAAGGCGGTGACATCCCCTGGAACTGTTCCGGTGGTGTACTGTGCTCCAACCCCATTGGGGCTTCCGGCATGATTCGTTTTGCCGAGGCGGCGCAGCAGGTACGCGGCGCGGCTGGCGACCATCAGGTAGACGGCGCTAAAACCGCCCTGGGTCACGCCTACGGTGGTGGTGCCCAGTTCTACTCAATGTGGGTGGTCAGCAGCGAGAAGCATTAACAAATCGTCATGCGCCATTCTCCCATTCTCGTCCCTTGGGAGGATGGCCGCATTTCGGCCGCATGTTAATGTTCTGGGCTGTTCGCTGGATCAGCGGACAGCCCTTTGCGCAGGAATAATGACAAGAAATGTCGCAATACAAGAAGTGATAAGAATTCAATTTTAGATGCCGCGACAGGGCGGTATCGATCTAACAGGGACCCACTATGAGCATGCATTTTAATCTTGCGGATTTGTTTGAAGCCGTCGCTGACAAAGTACCGAGCCGCGAAGCGTTGATCTGTGGCGATAGCCGCTCCACTTATGCCGATCTCGAGAAAGGCGCAAATCGCATGGCCCACTACCTTGCCAGTCAAGGCGTCAAGGCGGGCGATCACGTTGGCCTGTACATGTACAACTGCAGCGAATATCTGGAGGCCATGTTGGCCTGCTTCAAAGTTCGCGCAGTGCCCATCAACGTTAACTACCGTTACGTTAAAGACGAACTGCTCTATATCTTCGACAACGCCGACATGGTGGCCTGTATTCACCACCGTGAATTCGCACCCCATATTGCTGAAGTGCGCGAAGCGGCGAAAAAGCTGAAAGTCTTTGTATCGGTCGATGATGGCAGTGGTGCTGATCTCGGCGCAATTGGCTCGGTAGATTACAAAGAGGCTCAGCAAACGCAGGATGACAGTCGCGATTTCGGTGAGCGAGCAGACGACGACTACTTCATCTTGTACACCGGCGGCACTACGGGTATGCCCAAGGGCGTTATGTGGCCGCACAAAAATGTTTTCTTTGCGGCGATGGGTGGCGGTGGCCACTTCTCTCCCGACGGCCCCTGTGAAAAGCCTGAAGATATCAGCAGCCGCGTCACTGAGCACCCGCTGACCGGGATTGCGCTGGCGCCGCTGATGCACGGTGCATCATGGTGGTACGCCTGTATTCAATTGCTTGCGGGCAACAAACTGGTCCTGAACCACAACCGTTCCTTTGACGGTGAGCAGGTATGGCAAATCGTTGCTGACGAGAAGGTCAACGCGATTCAGATTGTCGGTGATGCCATGGCGATTCCGCTGCTGGACGCTCTGGACACCAATCCCGACCGCTGGGATCTGTCAGCCGTCTTCAACGTAGGCTCCGGTGGCGCGATTTTCTCTGACGCCAAGCAGGACGCGTTTAAGAAACACTTCCCCAACTGTTTTGTCACCAATGCCTTCGGTTCATCCGAGGGCGGTCAGATGGGGATGGATAACGGCAGCCGCAAGAACCAGACCGGCCTCGGCAATGTTTCGCGTACAGACTATATGGACGTGATCATTGACGAAGACGACCAACCGCGTCGTCACGCAGAGCTGGGTGAGACCGGTATTTTTGCTCGCGCTGGCTACATTCCCATGGGTTATTACAACGACCCTGAGAAAACTGCCAAGACCTTCGTGGAAGTGGATGGCAAAACCTGGTTGCTGACCGGTGACGCGGCCAAACTGGAAGAAGATGGCTCTATCACGGTGTTCGGTCGCGGCTCGAACTGTATCAACAGTGGTGGTGAGAAAATCTTCCCGGAAGAAGTCGAAGATGCGCTGAAGGCTCACGACGGCATTTTTGATGCCCTCGTCGTCGGTGTGCCCGACGAGCGTTGGGGCAGCCGTGTGAGCGCGGTTATCCAAGCGCGTGATGGCGTAGCGCTGGACCTGAAGAATGTTCAGGAGCACTGCCGTCAGCATGTGGCGGGCTACAAGGTCCCTCGTGAAGTGCATCTGATTGCGGAAATTCCCCGTGCGCCCAGTGGCAAGCCTGACTACAAAACGGCTAAAGCCTTTGCGCTGAGTGGTGAGGGACAGGTTTCCTGATCCTCCGGGGCGGCAATGCCGCCCCGTTTTCCTAGTCATGGCGGAGTAGCGGCGTCGCGCTGCTAGCCGTCTGCCAGCAACACACGGCAAGTTAAGAACATCGATATTCGCAACACCGCTATGTCATAAGCGGTTATTTCATTAAACGGCCATTAGCAAGAAATGGAGCATCCCATGGCGACTGAACTGCCTATCAGCACTAAGAACTGTATCGTTGAAAAAGACGGCCACGTGCTGATCGTGACCCTGAACCGCCCCGAGGCAAAGAATGCCTTCAGCCCGGAAATGCTGCTGGGTCTGTATAAAGCCTGGCGTTTGCTGGACGAAGACGATGATTTGCGCTGTGCCATCCTCACCGCAAATGGTGACACCTTCTGCGCCGGTATGGATCTGAAGGCAGGCGCTGATGGCGAGCAGCGCAGCACCGAGGAATTCATGGAGCTGATGGGTCAGGTGCCAAACATTCACTGGCAGGCTCTGCTCCGTGACAACCGCCCCTGCAAGCCGCTGATTCTGGCCGTTGAGGGCTATGCGCTGGCCGGTGGGACAGAAATTCTGCAAGGCACTGACATCCGTGTCGCGGCTGAAGATGCCATCTTTGGTGTTACCGAGGTGGCTCGCGGCCTGTATCCCATGTCGGGTTCTACCATTCGTCTGCGTAAACAGATTCCCTACTGCATCGCCGCTGAAATTCTGCTGCTGGGTGAGCACGTGACGGCACAGCAGGCACTGGATTTCGGTCTGATCAACCGCATTGTGCCCAAGGGTGAAACCCTGAACGAAGCCAAGAAAATTGCCGAGAAAATCTGTGCCAATGGCCCTTTGGCGGTGAAAGCGGTAACCCGCTCTCTGCGTGAACACACCGAGCACCTGTCAGAAGACGAAGCCATGCTCAAATCTGACGAGTTGGCCGGTCCGGTGTTTGCCTCCAAGGATGCCAAAGAAGGCATGCGTGCTTTCAAAGAAAAACGCCCCGCACAGTTCACCGGCGAATAAACGCCGACCCCCTCCCAGGCGCTGGCACCGGCTTCCGGTGTCCGCGCAATCTGTTCCCGTCCACGGAGAAACGCTATGTCTGGTCCTCTAAGCGGTTTGCGCGTTGTGGAGATGGCCGGTATCGGCCCCGGTCCCTATGCTTGCATGCTGTTGTCCGATCTCGGTGCAGAAGTGATTCGCATTGAACGCGGTGTCAGCGGTATGGGCGGCCAGGCTGGTGATGCCACGGTGCGTGGTCGCCGCTCGATTGTGCTCAACCTGAAATCGGATGACGGTCTGGCGGTGGCGAAGAAGCTGATTGATCGCGCTGATATTCTGGTTGAGGGCTTCCGCCCCGGCGTCATGGAGAAGCTGGGGCTGGGGCCGGACCATTGTCTGGAGAGCAACCCCGGCTTGATCTACGGTCGCATGACCGGTTGGGGGCAGGACGGTCCGCTGGCGAAAACCGCCGGTCACGACATTAACTATATTGCCATCACCGGCATGCTCGGGGCGATGGGGGAGGCGGATCAGCCGCCACCTACACCGCTGAACGTCATTGGCGATTTGGGTGGTGGCTCGCTGTTTCTGATTATGGGCATTCTGGCGGCGCTGCACGAGCGCACCCAGTCCGGCAAAGGGCAAGTGATCGACGCCGCGATTTGCGACGGTGCGGCGTCGCTGTTGAGCACGGTACACGGCTTGTTGAACGTCGGCTTTTGGGACGATGCCCGCGAACAGAATATTCTGGATGGCGGCGCGCCGTTCTACCGCAACTACGCCTGCAAAGATGGCCGCTATATTTCCTTCGGCGCAATTGAACCGCAGTTCTATGCAGAGTTGCTCGAAAAGCTGGGCTTGGACTTTGGCGGCACGGACTACAGCGTGCAGCTCAATAAGGCCGAGTGGCCGGCGCAACGTGAGCGGATTGCCGAGCGGGTGAGCGAGAAAACACTGGATGAGTGGATGAGCATCTTCGACGGCAGTGATGCCTGCGCGGCTCCCGTGCTAGCGATGCGCGAGGCCGCCAACCATCCCCACAATCAGCATCGTCGCAATCTGCTGACGGAAGAGGGGCGTGTGCAGACCGCAGTGGCGCCGCGCTTCTCGCGCACCCCGGGGGCTATTCAGAACCCGCCGGTAGTGGAGGGCAAAGACAGCCTCGCCCTGTTGTCTGAGCTGGGTTACAGTGCCCAGCAGTGCGAATCGCTGCTGGGCAGCGGCGCCGTCACCGCATCAGAATGATCTTCAGGAGAACTTCATGACCTCTACCGCTTTTGCCGACATTGCCAGACAGCGCCGATCTGTTCGCGGTTTTATCTCCAAGCCGGTTGAGCAAGCCCTGCTCAATCGCGTTTTTGAGACCGCCTCAACGGCGCCGTCGAACTGTAATACCCAGCCCTGGGAATGTGCAGTGGTCAGCGGTGATAAGCTGGAAACCTTGCGTCAGCGTATCCCAGACGCCTTCGCATCCGGTCAGTGGACGATGGATTTTCCCTATGACGGCAAGTATGCCGGTGTGTACAAGGAGCGGCAGTACCAGGCCGCCGCCGACCTCTACGCCGCAATGGGCATTGCCCGGGAAGACAAGGTCGGTCGCAATGCCCAGTTCATGCGTAACTTTGAATTCTTCGGCGCGCCGCATGTGGCCTTTATCTTTTTGCCGGAACCCTTCGGGCTGCGAGAGGCTGCCGATTGCGGTATGTTCGCCCAGAATCTGATGCTCAGTCTCACCGCCGAGGGCTTGGCAAGTTGTCCCCAGACTGCGCTGAGCTTCAATGCCGATCTGGTGCGTGAAGTGTTGGATATTCCGCCAGAGAACAAACTGCTGTTTGGTATTTCCTTCGGTTACGAAGATGCCGAAGATCCCGCCAATCGTTGTCGCACCCAGCGCGCTCCGCTGGGCGAGTGCATCCGTTTTTACGATTAATCCGCAAGCCTACGGCCAATTTATTTAGCGAGAAAAATAATGAGCGAAACTGTACTGCAGGAGCTGGATGACCGCGGGGTTCTGCTACTGACGCTGAACCGCCCCCAGCGCAAAAACGCTTTCAGTAATGAACAGTGGCAGGCCTTTGGCGATGCCATCGAGGCTGCCGGTGAGAATCCCGCTGTGGCGTGTGTGGTGGTGACCGGTGCAGGCAAGGATTTCTCCAGCGGTGTGGACCTTGCTGATTTTGGCGAGTCAGAGGGCGAGCACCCCTTTAATGCCTGCGCGCGGAAGTTGGTGAATTTTGATAAGCCCGTGGTGTCAGCAGCAAAAGGCGTTGCTGTCGGCGGCGGTGCAACGCTGCTACTGCATACCGATGTGGTTTACGTAGGTGAATCCCTGCGCATGCGCTTCCCTTTCACCTCCTTGGGTCTGGTGCCGGAGTGGGGCAGCAGCTACCAACTGCAGGCCGTTATTGGCGCGCGTCGCGCCGCAGAGCTGATGTACACCTCGGAGTGGTTAGATGCCGGTAAAGCGCTCAGCGTTGGTATTGCCACCGGCGTATTCAGCGATGAGGAGTTGCTGGACAAGGCGATGGCAAAGGCGCGGGAAATTGCCCAGTGGCCGGTCAGCTCGCTGGTGGAAACCAAGCGCCTGATGCGCGACGTTCATCGCAAGGCAATTCACGCCGCGATGGATGCCGAGCAGGCGGGGATGGAAAAACTGGCGGGTAAGCCAGAGAACATTGAAGCGGTGATGGCGATTCTCGAAAAACGTGCCCCGGACTTTTCCCAGTTCCGCAAATAATCCCGCCTCGTCTGTTCAGGCGACCTCCGTTCAGCCGATAGCGGCTGCTGCCGGGGCCATCGACAATGATGGCTCTGTGACAGGGAGGGCAGCACATGAAATTCTGGCAGGTCATCAGCTGGTGCGAAACCGAACATCTGGTTGAGGTAGCGCGCCACGCTGAACAGCTCGGCTTCGAGGGCGTGATCCTCGCCGAGCATATCTATTATCCCAAGCACAGTCGTTCCCATTATTTTTACTCGGAAGACGGTCGCTCCATTCAAAATGCCGATATGGCGTTTCCCGATCCACTGATCAGTTTTGCCGCGATGGCATCCGTCACCCAGCGTCTGAAAATGCTCACCGGTATCTATGTACTGCCACTGCGCCACCCGATTGAGGCCGCCAAGAATATGGCGACACTGGCGGTGCTCAGTGACAATCGATTTATGCTGGGTTTTGGCGCGGGCTGGCTACAGGAAGAGTTCGAGCAGTTTGGGGTGGACTTTCATCGCCGTGGTGGTCGGCTGGACGAAATGTTGACGATTATGCAAGCGCTTTGGCGTGGTGAGGAGGTCTCTTTCCACGGTGAGCATTTTCAATTAGATGACGTGAATATTCGTCCCTACCCGAGCAAGCCGGTCCCCTTGATTGGCGGGGGGCACTCGGGCGCGGCGCTGCGTCGCGCGGTGCGTTCCTGCGACGGCTGGTATGGGCCGGGGAATACCTTGGCTGAGCTGCGGACCCAGGTTCCTGCGCTATTACAAGCACGTCGCGAGGCGGGTTTGCCCACCGAGGGCTACGAGGTGATTGCACCGCTCACTGAGCCGCTGACGCCTGATGCCGTCACTGAAATGTCGGCATTGGGGGTGACGGCCACGGTTTCCTATCCCTTTCTGTTTGGCATCGGCCCAGACGCTTCTCTGGCGCAGAAAAAAGCGTATATGGAAGATGTGGCGGCACGTTTTATTCAATGACGCTGCCGTAAGGCCGACATTCAGGCCGCCGAAAAGGCGGCCATGTCGAAGTAGTCCCGCCACTCGCAGATTTTTCCCTCGCGAAGCCTGAAGACGCCCATTACCGGTAAGTTCACTTCACTGCCGCTGATATGCAGCACGTCCACGCGCTCGTTCATTACCAGCTCTCCGTCACTGAGCTGCTGTTTTATTTGAAAGTCGATATGCGTCGCGGCAGCGATAAACCCGTCAATAAACGCGCGGATGTCGGCCTTTCCTCTGTGCGCCGGCCCCAGGGGAATATTGCAGTACTCCGCGTCGTCGCTGAAAAACGCCATGATGCGGTCGACGTCTCGATCGCTCCAGGCCAGCATGAAGCGGCGGATTAGGTGATCGTTATCTGGCATCGAAGAAACTCCGTACAGGTGGCCGCTGGCAGCTTGGAAGATTACAGTGTCATTCAAATGAGTTTACAATGTAAACCGGTTGGCGTAAGTTCTCAAGCATCGAAACGTCGGGAGGCCGATATGCGAGATCTTGTTTACCACAGCCGTCGTGTGGCTATGTCCCACGGTATTGAGCAGCTATTGCGATTGTCAGCGCGCCGCGAGCCCGATGATCCTCGGGAGGACACTGAGGTGGCTGCAATGCTGAGTGTGCCACGGCACCCAGAAGATTTTGCGCCGTTGCAGAATCGTTGTTTTCAGAACCCCTATGCCTTCTACCGGATGCTTCGGGATGACTATCCGGTATACCTGTTGAAAAACGGGATTTACTGCATTTCCCGCTACGAGGATATCGTCGCTGTCAGTCGCGATACGGAACGGTTTTCATCGACCCACCAGGGTGTTGTTGCCGGTCTGAAACCCGGCCACAGTGTGATTCGTGAAGCGCAGAAACTGGCTCCTCTGGAGCGCATGGGCATCGCGCCGGGTGACGTACTGGCGCTGTCTGATCCGCCGGTGCATACCGCTGAACGCAAAGTCGCGCACAAGGGGCTCAACTCGCGGATCGTCAAGGCGATGGAGTCGGAGGTGGAGCAGCTTTGCCGCGAACTGATGGCGCGTTTTCTGCCCAGCGGCCGCGTGGAGTTCATGCGCGAATTTGCCTGGGCATTACCGATGCGGCTGATTATTCGCATGCTCGGCTTCCCGGAAGCGGATTATGAGAAAATCAAAACCTGGTGCGTTCACGGCATCGCCACCCAGAGTGGTATTGCCAGTCGCCGCGAACTGGCGCGCAGCCGCGCCGAAATGCTGGTCTTCTATCGCTACTGCTGGCAGCAGTTTATACGTGCCAGACGCGCCCCCCGCGATGATTTGAGCGGCGTATTTGTGCGCGGCGTGAATGAGGGCCACATGGATGCCAATACCGCGGTGTCGGGGATTATGCAGTTGCTCTTGGCGGGCAGCGATTCTTCCGCCACCAGCATGGGCAATGCCCTCAAACTGCTGATTGAAAACCCCGCCCTGCAAGCGCAAATTCGCGATGATATCGATGGTTTGTTGCCCGCGTTTATCGAAGAAGTCTTTCGTCTTGAATCGGCTTTTCAGGGCCACTTCCGCTGGACGAAGGAGCCCGTCACCCTGCATGGACAGACGCTGCCCGCTGACAGCCGTCTCTTCCTGATGTGGGCGTCCGGCAACCGCGATGAGCGCGTGTTCGAGCAGCCTGATGAGATTCGCCTTGACCGCCACAATGGTAAAAAGCACCTGACCTTCGGGCACGGTATCCACGCCTGTATCGGCCGAGAGCTGGCGCGCACGGAGATCCGTATCGTGCTGCGTGAATTTCTGCTGCGAACGCGAGAGCTGTCGTTGGATGGCCCAGCCCCATTTGTGGCCTCGATGTTTGCCCGTACGCTGCAATGTTTGCCCATCCGCTTTGCGGCACGATGAGTGACGTCATTGCGGCAGACCTGTCCGGACTGATTTAATAGCCGCACAGACGTGCCCGCCGCACGGCGATTTTTTTACTGCAGTTGCCCCGATGTACCTGCGCCAATCAGGATCACGCAATGACAGTCAGTCTTAACCGGCAACGCTTTGTAGATGCTGCCCTGAGCGTCATTGCCGAGGAGGGGGTGGAGCGGCTGTCCATGCGCAAAGTGGCTGCGCAGTTGGGCGTGTCGGCCATGGCCATGTACAAGCATTTTAATAACAAAGACGCGCTGTTGGCGGCGGCGTTCGATACCTTTATCGAGCGCGCGGAGGTGCTGCCCGATGAATCGCTGGCCTGGGATGGCTGGCTGGAGCAATTAGCCCGCAATATGTATCGCGCGCTGAGCGGCGAAATGCGGTGGGTGCCGCTGCTGGGTACCATGCCCCTGGGCAGCAATGCGCTGAAAGTCACGGACCGGGTGATTGGCAAAATGCAGGATGCCGGGTTCAGTGCCGATCAGGCCGTGCGCTGCTACATGGCGATGATTCAACTGGTGGTGGGGGCGGTCTGCCTGCGCGCGACGCTCTACGTTGAGACTGCCGAGAGCGCAGAGGAATCGCTGTCGCCCGTTACCCATTCCTATCTTCAGGACCCCAGCAGTCAGCGCCTGTATGTAGCGCCGGTGCTGGAAGCGGTGGTGCGTGAAGAGCCCATCGATATCAGTTTGGCTTACCTGATTGATGGATTTCGGCAGCAGTTACCTGCTGCCGATTAATCAGGCTTGAGTCGCCGCGCGGCGTCCGGCTCGACGGCCAAAGAAGGTCGCATCGCCCACCGACATTCCGCTGGCGTAGCCTTTGGCGGTGCGGGGTAAGCCGGCCGTCGCCCGCCCGGCGGCAAAGAGGCCGGGAATCGCCTGACCATTCATGTTGAGTACCTCACCATCGACATTGGTGTGAAGGCCGCCGAGCGTAAAAATCAGCGGCCCGGTAGTGCCGGGCATGATAATCGCCTTCATCGCATCGGCGGAGTACTCAAGCAGGGCAAACGGCGGTTTACTCAGCGGCTTCAGCCACTCTGCCGTTTTATGAAACAGCGGATCTCGGCCATTGCCTGCGTGCTCGTTGAAATAGCTGACTGTCTGCTCAAGGACCCCGGCTGGGAAAGGCGCCTCGGCGGCCAGCTCGGCAATGCTGTCGCCACTGGCGATGATCGGAGCGCGCTCGAGGTAATGTGAGGGCTCGTAATCTTCATCCTGCACCAGCAGATAAAATTTCTGCTCTGGTTGCTGGCAGGAGTAATACGCCAGTCGCGCAAGGTAAGCATCCTCGTTGATATAGCGCTGACCCTGTTGATTCAGCAAAATACCGAAGGTCATTTTGGCGGGCGGGTACAGTGGAAACGACATAAAAGCCTGATCCATGTTAATGGCCTGTCCGCCTGCGGCCAGCCCCAGCACAATGCCGTCGCCCATGTCGTAGGTATTACCGTAAGGCACCGCATACTGGTGTATCTCCGGCAGGTATTGTCGGGTCATGGCCTCGTTCATCACAAAGCCACCCGTTGTCAAAATAACCCCGCGTTCAGCGCGCAGCGCGATTTCCTGGTTATTCTGCTTGGCGATCACGCCGCAAATGGCGCCGTGGTCGTCGGCCAGCAAGGCCACTACTCGGGTGTCGTTCATCACGGTCACCCCGGCTTCGGCAACCCGTTGCATAATGGCATCCATGAAAATCTTGCCGCCTTCGTCACCTTCTTTTGAGGGTACATGGCCCCGCGGAACGGGCTGGGCTACGCGGTTGAAAGGGTGAGATTTTTCATTGCCGGTATACAGCAGCGACTCATCACTCAGCGGGACAACCGTGCGTTCGGTGAAGACAGCGCGCTTGTAGCTCACGCCCAGTGACTCCACCCAGTCAAAGTGGGCGGCGGCTCCCTCGGCGTAGCAACGAATTTTCTCCTCGTCGCCGAAGGGGCCAAGTGCTTCGTGTAAGTAGGCGAGCATATTTTCGGTGCTGTCCTCCAGCCCGAGTTCGCGCTGCAGTGCGGTGCCGCCGCTGCCGCCCAGGTACATTTCACAGCTCGACATGGCCGTTGAACCGCCACCTGCGCTGGCTCTCTCCAGAACGGTCACGCGGGCGCCGGCACGGGCTGCCTCCAGGGCGGCGGCGGCTCCGGCGCCACCGTAGCCGCAAATCAGAACATCGGTGGTGGCGGTGAAGTGTTCTACGCTGTTAACGGAGCGAATGGGTGCAGTAAAGCTGGATGGGGGCTGCATGCGGTGTCCTCATTATTGCTATTGTTGGTGGATTGCTCTTAACTTATCACTTGATAAGTATGGGTGTCGATATGGGCAGGTAATGGTTGCCTGTCCTCTGGGAGTGGAACATGGCGAAGAAATCCTCGCGAGAGCATATTGTTGCCGTCGCTACGGCGTTGTTCGCTCGACGGGGGCTGTCGGTGTCGCTGCGGGAAATCAATGACGCGGCGGGGCTCAGTGCCGCAGCGGTGCACTACCATTTCAAAAACAAAAATGCGCTGCTTGATGCAGTGTTGCGCAGCCGTCTGCGCTCGCGCGAATCACAGCAACAGCGTCTGAACGCCGCAATGGCATCGTCGGCGCCGGATGTGCCTGCTTTGGTCGGGGTCTTGACGGCGCCGCTAAGCGAAATATTGCTCGAAGACCCGGAAGGCGGGCGGGACTACGTACGGGTGGTGGCTCGCCTGTACGCTGAGCAGGGGGACATGGCCGACTATGCGCTGATAGCAGAGTTTCGCGAACCGGTGGCTGAATTGATGGCGGCCTTCGCCAAGGTACTGCCCGCACTGCCACCGTCGGTACTGCGCCTGCGCTATGGCTTTGCGCTGGAGACAATGGTGAATACCTTGGCGTGTGTGAATTTCCCCAGCCATTTGAGCGACCCTGGGCCGGGCGAAGAACTGGAGACGCTGGTTGCGGAGCTGCGTCGCTTTATTGCAGCGGGGTTTACTGCAGCGTATCCCTAAACATCGGCGGCGTTTGAATGGCAGGGGCTGCGCGTTTCTGTTATTAGTGGAATTTATACGCTTCGCCAATAAAGAAACCGGGATATGTCGACGCCTTCATCTGCAAGTCATGATTACGAAGCGGCGATCAGCGAGATTGATCGTCAATATTTTATCGCCAACCCGCAACAGGATCTTGTTGCTGGCCGAAGCATTCCACCCAGCTCGGTACTGGAGCGCATCCTCAGTATCTGCGATTTTCCCGATGGTGCAAACGTGTTGCACCTGGGCGCTGGCGTAGGATATGTCACCGCAGTGCTGGCGCAACTCGCCGGGCAGGTTATCGCCATTGAAAAGAACCCTTTGTTGGCGGATGTTGCCAGGGAAAAGCTGGAGGGACTGGGGCTTAACAATGTCGAATTGCGCACTGGCGATGGTGACGCCGGTGCGGCGGATGACGGCCCCTTTGATCTCATACTGGTTTCGACGTCGAGCATTGGCGAGCGGGAAAGCCTTTGGGAGCAGTTGGCGGTTGGCGGGCAATTTGTGTGTCTGGAGGCGGGCGATGCATCCAGGCAAGTGTTGGTGAAATACCAGAACCGTGGCAACCATAAAATCGCCCGGACAGAACATGGCTATATCGACTTCTTTGAAGACCAGGATCAGATTTTTGTGGAGTTGGGCCTGGTCACACCGGAGGTGCTTAGTCAGGCGCGTAAACATGCCAAGGCGAATCACAGCCTGATCATCGATGAAATCAGCAAATTGCAGCACATGGACGAACTGAAACTGTACCGCTCGCTGGCCAAACAATACGGTTTGGAGTTGGGCGATATTGACGAGCTGCTGGCCCGTATCGACACCAAGGTGTTTTCCCGATTTTCCAAGGCGTTTCTCGATCATTTGCAGGCCATCCCCATCTGTGTCGATGGCAGCCGTCTGCTGGTGGCCTGCACCAGCCCGGGTACCTCCATGCAGGAAATTCAGCTGGTATTCCCGGAGCTGAATATCAAGAAAGTACTGGTGACGCCGGTGGACTTTCGACGCTTGTGGAGCTCGCTGAATCGCGGCGGTAAATCAACGCCGCTGAGACCCGACAAAACCGACGTGAAATCGCCGGATGAAGACAAAGACCTGTTGCTCGACACTCAGGAAGCCGATGCGCGGATGGTGGCTGTTTATGAAGCGCTGCTGTTGGATGCGGTAGCCGATCGGGCCAGCGATATTCATCTGGAAAAATACCGCGACCGCGCGCGGGTGCGCCTGCGGGTGGATGGTGAACTCCGCGACCTGCATCATTACCAGATCAGTGCGGCTGAGTATCGCGGGCTGGTGAATGTGGTAAAGCTGCGCGCCGACATGAATATTGCCGAGCGGCGTTTGCCGCAGGGCGGGCGTTCACAGGTACGGGTAGGCAACGACCGTTTTGACCTGCGGGTGCAGGTGCAGCCATCGTTGCACGGCGAGGATGTGGTGATTCGCCTGCTGCCGCAAAACTCGCCGCTGATCAGTATCGATGGTTTGGGTATGGCGCCGAGTATCGCCGCCCACTACCGTCGACTGTTGAATAACCCGGCGGGGCTGGTACTGGTCGTCGGGCCAACCGGGTCGGGCAAAAGCACCACCTTGAATGCCGGTTTGCAATTGCTGGCGAAGGACACCAGTCGCAAGGTAATTACCGTTGAAGACCCCATCGAATACTCGATAGACGATATTCAACAAACCCGCGTGCGGCCGGAGATTGGTTTCAGTTTTGCCGATGCCATGCGATCCTTCGTGCGGCAGGATCCAGACGTGATTCTGGTGGGGGAGATTCGTGACCACGAAACGGCGCTGGAGGCGATTCGCGCCTCTCAGACCGGGCATATCGTCCTGTCGACCCTGCATTGCAACGATGCGATTGACGCGGTGCAACGCCTCTTCGATTTGAATGTTCACCCCAACTCACTTTCCAGCGAGCTGTTGGCCGTGATTGCCCAGCGGCTGGCCAAGCGCATTTGCCCGCATTGCAAAACCCCTGCAGAGCCGGATCCGGAGATTCTCCACGAGCTGTTTCCCAAAGATGCCCCGCGACATTTTCAGACCTTCTATGGCAAGGGCTGTGACCAGTGCCACGGTACCGGCACTAAAGGGCGGGTGGCGGTCATTGAATCCCTGCAACTGAACGGTGAGCTGCGCGACAGTATTTCCCGCCGTATTCCCATGGGTGAGCTGCGTGCTCAGGCGCTGGATTCCGGCTTGGTGACCATGCGCGACAGCGCGCTCGACCATGTGATTCAGGGCAATATTCCGCTGACCGAGTTGCCAAGAATTTTGCCGGAAGAGCGCATGGCGCCGGAAAAACGCGGGCAGTGGCAGGCCTGACAGGGAGATAAGACATCATGGCTGACAAGGCTGTACAACGACCCGCCGCCGAAGAATTGTTTCGCGAAGAACTGGACAGGCTCCGCGAGTGGGATCCCGGTCCGGTGCCGCCGGGCTGGCAGCTATCACCCTTTGCCGTTGAACATTTCATTCTGGGCAATGCCGAGCTGGGAATAGACCGTAAGTTTGTGGCGCCGCGGGAATTGCTCAGCCGGGTGATCATTTCATTGGCCACCGGCCGCGGTGCCATGTTGATCGGTGAGCCGGGCACCGCGAAGTCCTGGTTGTCAGAGTTGTTGGCCTGTGCGGTATCCGGGCACTCAAAGCTGACCATTCAGGGTGGCGCGATTTCCCATTACCGGCAGTTGCTGTACGACTGGAATCAGGCGCTGCTGCAACGCGACGGGCCGACGCGCGACGCGCTGATTCCAGGCCCGATCTTTCGTGGGATGGCAGCGGGGCAGCTGGTGCGCTTTGAAGAACTGGCGCGCTGTCCGCAGGCAGTGCAGGACGCAATTCTGTCGGTGCTGTCGGAGCGGCAGTTGCAGATTCCCGAGCTGAGTGGCGATGATGCCACGCTCTATGCGCGGGAGGGATTCAATATCATCGCGACGTCCAACTCCTTGGATCGCGGCCTGTTTGATATGAGTGCCGCGCTGAAGCGGCGGATGAACTTTGAGACCATTGAGCCGATTAACAACATCAGTGATGAAATGGATGTGGTGAATCGCGAGGCGTCAAAATTGCTGACGCACTCCGGGGTAGACGTGGCTCTGGACCCGATGATTATCGAGATGCTGGTCATCGTCTTCCACGAGTTGCGCAATGGCCAGACACTGAGCGGTCGTAGTACCGACCGGCTTGCGGCGGCCGTCATGTCGACGGCGGAAGCCGTTAATGTGGCGCATGCCATGGCGGTCTACGCCTTTTATTACCGAGAAGGCAGAATGCTGCCCGCTGACCTGATCCACTTCCTGCTGGGCACGGCGCTCAAAGATAACCCGAGAGACCGCCGGCGGGTGCGGCACTACTTTGATACTGAGGTGGTGAACAAAGACGGCGAGCACTGGCAGCAACTCTATGCTCAGCGAGACCTGTTGAAGGATTAAGCGGCTCAGCCAGAGAAACAAAAAAGGCGGCTCTCAATGAGGGCCGCCTTTTTTACGGCTGGGTGGTGCTCAGCTGGCTTTGCGCTGCGCCGCTGCTTGAGATTGTACTGCCGCATTGATCACGGCCTGCAGTGAGGCGCTGACAACGTCGCGGTGCATCGCAACGCCCACATGGCGCTGGTTGTTGATGCTCAGCAGCACATAGGCTACGGCCTGTGAGGCGGTGCCGGTGTTCAGCGCGTGCTCGCTGTAGTCCAGTACTTCCACATTGTCACCGAAGTGCTGGCGCCAGCCATTAAGCAGCGCGCTGATAGCGCCGTCGCCACTGCCATGCAATGCCACGGCCTGACCGTGCAACGCAAAATGCAGGCTGAGCTGATCCTGGCCATCGTGCTCGCTATTGCTCTGGCTCAGAGAAAAGTCCTGAATATCCGGGCCGCCTGCACGCAGGTAGGCGTCTTCAAATACCGACCAGATTTGCGATGGCGTCAGCTCGCCAGCGGTTTCTTCAGCGCGAGCCTGGACTTTGCGGCTGGCATCAATCTGCAGCCAGCGCGGCATGTTCAGGCCGTAGTCGTTCTCCAATACCCAGGCGACACCGCCTTTGCCGGATTGGCTGTTGATACGGATCACCGCCTCATAGTTACGGCCCAGGTCCGCCGGGTCGATGGGCAGATACGCCACCTGCCAGTGTTCATCGTCACGCTGTTTGCTCAGGCACTTCTTGATGGCGTCCTGATGGCTGCCCGAGAAGGCGGTAAACACCAGCTCGCCAGCGTAGGGGTGACGCGGGTGCAGCGGGATCGTTGTGCAGTGCTCTACCACGGAAATGATTTCGTCCATTTCCGACAGATCGAGCTGCGGATCGACACCCTGGCTGTAAAGGTTCATCGCCATGGTCACGATATCCATGTTGCCGGTGCGCTCACCATTACCGAGCAGCGTGCCTTCAATACGGTCCGCGCCAGCCAGCATGGCCATTTCGGCTGCCGCTACGCCACAGCCGCGGTCGTTATGGGTGTGAATCGACACCCGGTAGTCGTCGCGGTAGCGGCTGTGCCGACAGAAGTACTCAACCTGATCCGCAAAGACATTGGGCATGGCACACTCAACCGTCGCGGGCAGATTAATAATCAGCGGGTTGCCGGTGTCGCGCCATTGCTCAATCACGGCGTCGCAGACCTCAACGGCGTAGTCCACTTCGGTGCTGCTGAAGCTTTCCGGTGAGTACTGGAATGACCAGGCGGTGTCCGGGTTCTGAGCTGCGTAGTCACGCACCCACTTGGCGCCCTGCACTGCGATGGCGGTGATGCCGTCCTTGTCCAGACCAAATACGCGCTCGCGCTGTACCGGGCTGGTAGAGTTGTAGACGTGCACGATGGCCTGCTTGGCTCCCTTGAGTGCTTCAAAGCTGCGTGCGATCAATTCTTCCCGCGCTTGAACCAGCACCTGGACCGTCACATCTTCGGGGATGCGATTACCATCAATCAGTGCCCGTACAAAATCGTAATCGGGTTGTGAGGCGGAGGGAAATCCGACCTCAATTTCTTTAAAGCCGAGCTTGACCAGCAAATCCCACATCCGCAGCTTCTGCTGAACCGTCATTGGTTCCACTAGCGCCTGGTTGCCATCGCGCAGGTCCACCGAACACCAGTCCGGTGCCTGCTCAATGGCGCGGTTGGGCCACTGGCGGTCGCTGAGGTCAATACGAGGTGTGGCGCGGTACTTGCTATGGTCGAAGCTCATTGTTTTTCCTGTCGTGAGGCTTGGCCTCATCATCTGTTGTGATCGATTCAGGCTCTGGGTAGCGAGTCTGGCTTCTTGGCTTCCCTCGTGAGGAAACCGGGCGCGTTGTCGCGGCGGGGTAGTGCCTGCGCTTCCGGCCTGGCTTGGAAAGGGTGTCTCCCTGTTTCTCAAGCACGGAGATAGTCTAAGGAATTGTTGTCGGCAGGTGCTTGCGAAGTTGGGGTGAAAATCAGGGTGAAATTTTAAAAAATTGCTAAAAAATCTTTTTTATTAGAATATTATTTCTGTTAAATATTTTTGGTGGCTATATGATGGAACTCGATCGCTATGATCGCGCAATACTGGATGCCCTGCAACACGATGCGCGCCTGACGAATCAGGATCTGGCGGAGCGCATCGGTTTGTCGCCGTCGCCCTGTCTTCGGCGGGTGCGCCGTCTGGAAGAAAGCGGGTTGATTGAGGGGTATCGCGCGCTACTGAATGCGCGCGAGCTGAATATGAAGCTGATGGCCTTTATTCACATCAGCATGGACCGTCATACTCCGGAGCGTTTCGAAAACTTCGAAAAAAAAGTGGCGGAGTGTCCTGAGGTGCTGGAGTGCCACCTCATTACCGGGCAGGATGCCGACTACCTGCTGAAGGTGATTGTGGAAGATATGGATGGTTTTCAGGCCTTGCTGCTGGAGAGGATTACGCGCATCGAAGGTGTTAGTGGCGTGCACTCCAGTTTTGTGATGAAGTCGCCGGTGCGCAAAACAGCGCTCCCGTTGGCATAGGTACTTTGGAATCGGGCTTCGCAGATCGATTTTGCCGTGCTTCAGCGGAAGGCATTGAGCACTGTGCTTGCGCAGTGCTGCCAATAAAAGGTCGCGCAATAAAGCGGCTGCTTTACCATGTTAGTGATACAATAAGGGCATTCGGAAACTATGGCAGCCGACATCGCGGTAGTCACCATTACTCACGCTATTCAACAGGCCGTTGCGCCGGTATTTTTACTTGCAGGCATTGGTGCCTTGCTCAACGTACTGACCAATCGACTTGCACGGATCATTGATCGATCGCGCAATCTTCATGCGCGTTTAGAGATGCTCGGTGAAGAGCGTTCCGCAACAGTACACGATGAGCTGGGCGTGCTTTCCCAGCGCGCCCGTATCGTTAACCGCGCGATCGGGTTCAGCACCATCAGCGCACTGTTAGTCTGCACCGTGATTGCCACGCTGTTTATGAGCGCACTCGCAGAGTGGAAGGGGGCTTATCTGGTCGCTGGTCTGTTCATCATGGCGATGCTCTGCCTGATCATTTCCCTGTGTAGCTTCCTGAGGGAGATTCAGCTGGGAACCCGCGTCATCCTCAACGGCCCCTGACGGGCCGCCAGTGGGGCACAGGCGCCTGCTATCATAGTTCCAGATCGCTCCCCTTCAGGTGTGGGGAGCCACCGCCACTTGTCTCTTTCTCCTCGCTTCCGAGTGTGTGGTGTCCGCGAATTTTTTCAAAAATAGGAGCGAAACCATGACTCAACGAATCGTGATTGTTGGCGGGGGCGCCGGTGGTTTGCCACTGGCCAGTGCGCTGGGCAAGCGACTGGGTCGCCGCAAAAAGGCGGAAATTACCCTGGTGGACAGCTGTGCCAGCCACATCTGGAAGCCGCGATTTCACGAGGTTGCAACGGGTGCCATCGACGCTGATCTTGATGCGGTGGATTACCGCGCCCACGCGCGCCGCAATCACTACCACTTTGAGCTGGGCCGAATGCAGGGCCTGGATCGCGAGAAGCAGCAGGTCATTCTGGCTCCCCACGTAGACGCCGACGGTGAGGAAGTTCTGCCTGAGCGGCGGCTCGACTATGACTATGTGGTTATTGCCATCGGCAGTCGCGGCAATGATTTCAACACTCCCGGTGTTCGTGATCACTGTATGTTCCTGGATAGCCGCCAGCAGGCTGACCGCTTTCATGAGCGTTTTCTTGCCCTGTGCCTCCGGGCCAATCATCTGGCTGAGCAGATGTCGATTGCCATCGTCGGCGGCGGTGCGACGGGGGTGGAGTTGGCTGCGGAAATTCACCACGCCGTTGCCCTGTTGAAACTCTACGGTCACGAACAGCTCGACAGAAGTCGGCTGAAAGTCGACGTGATTGAGGCGGGCCCCAGCCTGCTGCCAGCCCTGAAACCGGAGCTGGCCGCCACGGTGAAGAAAGAGCTGGAAAAAATGGGCGTGACGGTGCACCTGGACACCCGGGTGAAAAGTGCCGATGACAAGGGCTTTGTCACCGCTGATGAACAGCGTATCGACGCCGATATTCTGGTATGGGCGGCCGGCATTAAAGCGCCGGAAATGCTGGCTGACCTTGGTCTCAGTCACAATCGCATTAACCAGATTAACGTGGCGCCCACCTTGCTCAGTGACGACCCTTCGGTCTTTGTGATCGGCGACTGCTGCGCCTGCGAAATGGGCGAGAATAAATTTATTCCTCCGCGAGCGCAGTCGGCGCAGCAGATGGCCAAGCATACGGCCAAGAATCTGTGCCGCCTGATCGATGGCAAGCCCTTACTGGATTTCCGTTACCGCGATCACGGCTCCCTGGTTTCGCTTTCCAACTACACGGCGGTGGGCAGTCTGATGGGGAATCTGCGCAGCGGCTCGGTATTTGTCGAGGGCTGGCTGGCACGCATGATGTATATCAGTTTATACCGTATGCATCAGGTCGCGCTGTATGGCTGGCTGCGTACCGGCATGTTGTTGCTTGCCGGGCGTTTTAATCGTCTGTGGCGGCCGCGCCTGAAGCTGCACTGAGCGGTGACCGGGCCACTGGCCCATTTGTTGTGATGCGGGGGAGGTCTGGCAGGCTTGCTCCGGACCGCTGTCGGTGTCACCGTTCCTTACCCTTTCTTTTGCCTGCAGGAGTTGGCTGTGCGGAATAATGCGAAAGTGGCCGAGCACTTGGATAGCGAAGCAGAATGTGTGGCGCGGGTGCGTCAACGCTTGGGCGATGATCTGCGCCTGGCGCTGCCACTGGGGCTGGGTAAGCCGGTAGGTCTCGTTGACGCCTTCTACCGGGAGGCCTGCGATGATCCGACGCTGACACTGCAGATACTAACCGCCCTGACACTTGAGCGGCCCGTTGAATCTGACCCGGTTCGCGGGCGTCTGCTGAGTCCGGTTTTCGACCGTGTATTTGCGCATTACAGCGAGCCGCTTTACGCCTCGGCAGTCAGGCAGCAGCGCTTGCCGAACAATGTGTCGGTCAGCGAGTTTTATTTCAAAGCGGGGTCGCGCACGGGCAATGCCGCAGCACAGCAGGATTACATCAGCAGCAACTACACCCACGCCGCAAGGGATGTGGCGGCGCGTGGCGCAAATGTAGTGATGCAGTTGCTGGCTCGGCACCCGGATGGTCGCCTGAGTGCAAGCTGTAACCCGGATATGTCTGCCGAACTGCTGGCAAGGTTGCGCGATGAGGGGCGCGACTTCATCACGATCGGGGTGGTGCACCCGGATCTTCCTTTCATGTTTGATGATGCCGAGCTGGATATTGGCGAGCTGGATTACCTGCTCGACACCGACTCTCGCCAGCACGGCCTGTTTGCCATGCCGCGATTGCAGCCGATACCGGCTGCCGATTACAGCATTGGCCTGCTGGCCAGCAGTCTGGTGAAAGATGGTGGCACCCTGCAGTTGGGCATTGGCAGCATGGGCGACGCGATTGTGCAGTCGCTGCTGATGCGGGATCAGCGAAACAGTGAATACCGCCAGATGCTCGCAAACTGGCCGCTGGACATAGCCGAGGCCGCGTCGATCGGCGGCCTGAGTCCCTTTGAACAAGGCTTGTATGGTGCCACTGAAATGTTCGTGGAAGGCTTTCTGCACCTCTACGAAGCGGGTATTTTGCGCCGCCGTGTATACGATTTCTGGGCGCTGCAAGCGTTGGTAAACAGCGGTCGTTGCAATCCCGACAAGTTGGATGCCGGGTTGTTTGCCGCGCTGGCTGATGAAGGTGTACGCGAGCTACGGGGCAAAGACTTCGCTGTTTTGCAATACCACGGCCTGTTCCGGGACGACTGTCACTATCACGAGGGACAGATTCAGGCGGCGAGCGGAGAGTGCTGCCCCGCTAACTTGGCTAACCCGGATAGTCAGGCGTTTCTCGCGGCGCATTGTCTGGGTGAGACTCTGCGTCACGGCAAAGTGCTGCACGGCGGTTTCTTCCTCGGCTCCGATGACTTCTACCAGCGCCTACGGGAAATGCCGGAAGAGCGCCGTCGGCAATTGGCCATGTGCGGCGTGAACAAGATTAATCAACTTGACCTGAATCCCAGGCTCTATCGACTGCAGCGCCGAGATGCCCGCTTCATCAATACCGGCCTAAATGTCAGTCTGAATGGCGCGGTGGCCTCCGATACACTGGAAAGCGGGCAGGTCATTTCAGGTGTGGGTGGGCAATATAACTTTGTGGCGATGGCGCATCAGTTGCAAACCGGGCGCTCGATGTTGATGATCCGCGCCAGTCGGCAGCAGAGCGGTGAAGCCGTTTCCAATATTCTCAGTCAGTATGGCAGTTGCACGGTTCCCCGGCATTTGCGGGATATGGTGATTACGGAATACGGCATCGCTGATTTGCGCTCAAAGCGCGATGCCGAGGTGGCGGCGGCATTGATCGGCATCGCCGACAGCCGCTTTCAGCCAGCGTTAATCCGAGAGGCGCAGCAGCGGGGTAAGCTGCCTGCGGACTTCAGTCTGCCCGAAGCCCGGCGACAGAATACCCCTGAAAAAATTCAGCATCGCATTGCTGAAGGGGAGCGCTCCGGACTGTGCCCCCGTTTCCCATTAGGTTGCGACTTTAGCGATCTCGAGTTGGAGGCGGGAGCGTTGCTGATAAGGCTGTCCCGCATGGCGTGGCGTGAAAAAGTGCAGCTGCTGTGGCGTGGTTCATCTGCGTCGGGACGCCAGCAGGAGATACTGCAGCGCCTGGCGCTGGACTCGCCTGAAAATCTGCACGAGAAGATGCTGCGTCGACTGATTTGCGGCCTGCCGTCTTGAGTCTGATGACTTCGTCACAAAACTGCCTAACTGTCCGCGTCGCTAACAAGCTGTTTTAATTGTATTTTTTTGAGCATGTACGGGCCTTAGGCAGTACGCATGGGGGAAAATACCTGCTGTCGGGTGATATCGCTTCCGCTAAGGTGCAAACACGGTATGTTGGGTTTGAGAGCCGCATTGCAAACCCGCAAATAACATGAGTGTTGACGCACTGAACGGGTGATATATGAAGACCATGGTGATTGCTGCAGGTCTTGTTTTTGGCGTGCTTGGGAGCACTGCGGTGTTTGCCGCGCAGCCGGAAGACTGTCTGGACTGGAAGGTTGAAACACTGGATTCCGCATCCAATCGTTCGAGCTGTGCTTACTACATGCGCGATAAGGTCTCGACCCGCTTTCTGGTGGTCAACCACTGCGCAGCCAGGGTCAGCGGTGTCTTCAGTTATACCCGGGAAGATGCGATACGGCCGCTGAGCGTGCAGGCCTTTGATGTGGAGCCAGGGGAGACCGAAGAAGTGGCAAACCCCTGTGACAAGGAAGGGAAGTGGAAGGTTGAAGTGTCGCAGCTGAGTTATTAAGACACTCCGCCGGAGCAATAAAAAAGGCGTCGTGGAGAAACTCCAGACGCCTTTTTTTGTGTCTGGCTGTCAGAGATCAACGCAGGGTAAAGCGCTCCGGTGCCATTCCCATTACGCTGTCAGTGCTGCTGTCCATCGCAGCGGCGTGAGCTTTGGCGCGAGGCAACAGGCGGCTGAAGTAAAACTCCGCTGTTTCCAGCTTGGCCTGGTAGAACTCACGGTCACCACTGTCGGCGCTGTCCAGCTTTTCTGCTGCGACTTCGGCCATCATCGCCCAGTAATACGCCATCGACAGGTAGCCGCTGTACATCAGGAAGTCGTAAGAAGCCGCTGATACCGCGTCGCGATTGCGCGAGGCGCGGGCGAGCATCTTAACGGTCTTCCAGTTCAGGTTCAGCGTATAGCCGATCAGCTTGGCGCTGTAGCGGCGACGCTTGCCTTTGAGCAGTGAGCTGAAACCAAACTTGTAGAGTTTCTTACTGAAACCGGCATAGAGTTTGAAACCGTCCAGCACGACCTTGCGACCGATCAGGTCCATGGCCTGGATGCCGGTGGTGCCTTCATACATCGTCGCAATCCTGGCGTCGCGGTAAATCTGCTCCATGCCGTGCTCTTTGATGAAGCCGTGGCCGCCGAAGACCTGCATGGCGTTGCTGGCTGATTCAAGGCCGGTTTCTGTCAGGAAGGCTTTCAGAATGGGCGTGAGGAAGCCGAGTTCGTTCTCATAGGCATCGCGCTCTTCTTCGGTTGGGGCGCTGACCATCAGGTCCGCATATTTCGCGGCATCGTAAATCATTGCGCGGCCGCCTTCGGCGAAAGCCCTTGCGGTCAGCAACATACGGCGAACATCGCCGTGGTGAATGATCGCGTCACCGGCTTTGTCGGGGTTTTTCGAGCCAGACAGCGCGCGCATGGAGTAGCGCTCCATGGCGTAGGGCCAGGCGTTCTGGTAAGCCAGCTCGGACGCCGCCAGCCCCTGAATGGCCGTACCGATGCGTGCGGTATTCATAAACGTGAACATGGCGGCCAGGCCTTCGTTTTCCTTGCCGAGCATGTAACCGGTGGCGTCATCGAAGTTGATCACACAGGTGGCATTGCCGTGAATGCCCATCTTTTTCTCGATGCTGCCGCAGTTGACGCCGTTGCGCTCAGTCACGTTGCCCTCGTTATCGGAGAGGAACTTGGGCACGATAAACAGCGAAATACCTTTGGTGCCTTCGGGGGCGCCGGGTGTGCGAGCCAAGACGATATGCACGATGTTTTCGGCCATATCGTGTTCGCCGGCAGAGATGAAAATTTTCGTGCCGTTCAGTTTGTAGCTGCCATCTTGCTGGGGTTCGGCGCGCGATTTCATCTGCCCGAGGTCAGAGCCGCAGTGGGGCTCGGTCAAACACATGGTGCCGGTCCAAGTGGCCTCGCAGAGTTTGCTCAGATACAGATTTTTCTGCTGCTCATCACCGTGTACCAGCAGTGTGTTCATCGCACCGAGGCTGAGGCCGGGGTACATGCCCCAGCTCCAGTTTGCCGTGCCCACCAGCTCCGATTTAATCAGGCCCATAGACATTGGCAGACCCTGGCCGCCGTACTCGGCAGGGTGAGACAGGCCCTGCCATCCGCCTTCAACCCACAAATCGTAAGCTTCTTTAAAGCCGGGCGGGGTGGTGACGTTGCCGTCTTCCCATTTGCAGCCATGCTCGTCGCCGGGCTGGTTCAGCGGGGCTAAGACTTCCTCGGCAAACTTGGCCGCTTCGCCGATGATGGCGTCAACCATATCCGGTGTGGCTTCTTCGCCGCCGGGAACCTGAGTGTAGTGCTTCTGGTAGTCCAGCAGTTCATTGATAACGAAATTGATATCGCGTACCGGGGCTTTGTAAGTCGTCATGGCGGCCTCGTGCAGTGAAAGTCAGTAGTGGGATGCGGATATCCACATTGGAAGCGGAGCATAACGAATGCACTGCGGTGACAAATTGGCCGTGCGACGAAATAAAAAATGACAGTTGGGTCAATCTGGGCCGGCAGTTGCCGCAGGTGCCGATGCGGGCATCGGACTGTGACTGCTTGAGTCTGGCCGTCGCAGTGGCGATACTGGCAGCATCGTTTTCAGTGGTGGACCAGCGAATGCAGGTTGATTACTCCATTTGTTTGCAGCGCCTTGCGCTACCTGCTGGCGGGTATCTTGCCAGGCTGACCCTCAACGCCCCGGCGAAACTGAATGCCATTGGCCCGGAAATGGCTGAGCGTCTGCTGCACACACTGATGGTGTTGCGCGACGATGCTGAGGCGGTGGCGGTGTTTATTGACGGCGCCGGTGACCGCGGGTTTTGCGGCGGCGCCGATGTATTGCGGATGCTGGAATCAGCTCTCGCGAATCCCGGCGGTGCGGCCATTGAGGCTGAGGCCCTGCTGCGCTGCGAGTACATGGCAGCCTATCTCATCCACACCTTTCCCAAGCCGGTGATCTGCTGGGCCGACGGTCGGGTGCGCGGCGCCGGATTGGGGCTGATGGCCGGTGCCAGTCACCGCATTGTCACTGAACGCAGTCAGTTGTCGGTCTCCGAAGCCAGTATTGGACTCATCCCTACCGCGGGCGCCAGTTGGTATCTCGGGCAGATGCCGGGGCACACCGGCCTGTTTGCCGCCCTGACAGGCGTTGAACTGGGTCCGGCTGATGCCTTGTATTCCGGCTTGGCGGATTACTGCTGGGATTCCCAGAGCAAGGAGAGCTTGCTCAACAGCCTGCTTGAGCTGTCCTGGGAAGAGGATCCGGAAGCAAACAGCGAACTGCTCACCGACTGCCTCACTGACTGGGAAGTGGAGCAGGGGGTCAGCTTGCAAGACGCGCCGTTGAAGGCGCATCGACCGTGGATAGATAAGCACTGCGAGCGTCGTTGTGTGAGGGCCTTGCAGGCGGCGCTTGAACGCGATGCCCGTCGCAATGACTGGCTGGCATTGGCGTTGGATGGCGCAAATCGCGGCGCGGCCAGTGCCTTGAAGTTGATTGTCAGGCAGTTTGCCGACAGTCGTGGTCTTGGGCTCGCCGATGTTTTCCGCCTGGAAATGGTACTGGCGGCAAATCGTCTTCGCGACCCGGAATTTGCTGAAGGCGTGCGGGCGCGCTTCAAGGACCGCGATGAATGCCCCAATTGGTGCTACCGCTGTGTCGACGAGGTGCCGGACGAGGAGACCAATGCGCTGTTTGTTCCGCCCTGGGACCGCCACCCATTGGCGGACCTCGGCCGCTGAACGCTATAGAAACTGACTGACCAAGTCCTCCATCAACGGATACTGCTGATTCACATTGTTAACGGCTCGAGCCAGACATCGGTCGGCTTTGACCGGGCCCAGGTGATCACAGAGCAGTATGTATAACTGATTCAGCAAAAAGCGCAGCTGCGCATTGTCGGCATTTGGTGCCGCGCTGGCATCGCGCTTGGCCAGCCAGCTTTGCAGCGTAATCAGCAGGCCCGGCGGCAGGTGTTTTTTGCGCAGTGCCGCGAAATACTCCAGCAACAGACGTCGCTGTTCCTCGGCCTCCAGTTGCACCATGATCGCGTCAATCAGCAGTGAAAACGCTTCTGAGCGCTGATTGTGGGGCGCGCCGGTTCGTCGCGATTTGGGGGCGCCGGGCAGTGCATCTCCATTCAGATTGATGGCTTTCAGCAGGCTTCTCAGCACCGTCGCGCGGCTGGCGGAAATGTCGTATGCGCTGTAAATGTCACTGACGAAACGCTGCAGAGCCGTACTCGGCTGGTCTGCATACTGGCGTTGCCAGTGGTCCATGGCCTGCTGCAGCGAGGCGTCGTCGAGAAACTCGCGCAGGCCGTCTTCGATCGCCTGTCGTTGCAGGGGGATGGCCGCCTGACTCATGGTTTCCACTCCAGGTCGGCGGCGCGATCAGCGGTGTAGGCATGTTGACCCGAAGGGAATTCGGGGTAGCCAATTTCTGCGTGCTCGCTTAAATCCAGGCCGCGTTGCTCATGCTGCGAGTTAGCGCGTAATCCCAGCAATTTGTCGATGGCGAAATACATCATCAGCGCCGTGCCGAAGCTCCAGATAAAACAGGCGCCAATGCCGACAAGTTGCGTCATCACCTGTTGGCCGTCGAACATATTGTCTTTCAGGAACAGACCTGCCGCGAGGGTGCCCCAGGCACCGGCAAAGCCGTGAACGCTGACCGCGCCGACAACGTCATCCAACTGCAGTCGCAGCAGCAGCTGGCCGCCCAGTGTGCAGATAATGCCGCCAATCAAGCCGGTTAGCAGGGCAAATGTGGGTGTCATCGACGCGCAACCCGCCGTGATGGCGACCAACCCGGCAAGGCTGCCGTTGACGGTCTCGGTTAGCAGAATGGGGCGGCGCAGCAGACTCGCCAGCAACATACTGCCCGTGGCACCAGCCGCTGCAGCCAGCTGGGTATTCAGGTTGATCAGGCCGATATCGGTTGAGGCTTCCAGTGTTGAGCCACCATTGAAGCCAAACCAGCCGAACCAGAGAATAAAGCCGCCCAGTGCGACCAGGGTGAGGTTGTGTCCGCGAATTTCGCGGGGGCGGCCATCGCGGCCGAAGCGGCCCAGCCGGGGGCCAATCACTATGATCCCTGCCAACGCCACCCAGGCGCCGACGGAGTGCACCACTGTTGAACCCGCAAAATCGATAAACCCGCGTTCCGCCAGCCAGCCACCGCTGTTCCAGACCCAACTGCCAAAGATCGGGTAGATCAATGCCGTGACCACCAGCGCGCCCAGCAGATAGCCATCGAAGCAGGTACGCTCTGCCATGGCGCCGCTGGCGATCGTGACGGCGGTGGCGGCAAACATTGTTTGGAACAGCAGCACCCCGTAACCCATGGGGTCCATTTCCGAGGGGGCAAACAGGTCGGTGCCCAGCCATCCGGTGGGATTGCTGCCAAACATCAGGCCGTAGCCGATGAGCCAGAACACGACCGTACCAAAACAGACATCCATGTAGTTTTTCATGACCACATTTAGGGCATTTTTGCTGCGAGACATGCCCGATTCAAGCAGCGCAAACCCCGCCTGCATCAAGAACACCAGCGCGCTGGCACACACCAGCCAGACCATATTGCCCGCGTCCTGCGGCAGAGCGTCATCGGCCAGGGCGGCGGGGCTTATCAGGCTCAGCAAGGCGAGCAGGGGGAGGAGAGGAAAACGCATGACAGAGTCCTTATTCGCAGAGGGCGTCCGGTATCTGTCTGGGGCGAAGCAACTGTTGTGCCACTAAAAAATAGCAAGACAGGGCCTGATTGATCGCTGAAACCAATTAAAAGCATACAAACAATCTTATTGCGGGGAGAGGGGGAGCTGTTAAGATAGATTGCAAGTGAGAATCATTATTGATTGAGGGCCCCGGCCATGAAGAAGACCATCAGCTTTGCCATTATGCACTTTTCCGTTGCGTTCACGGTGGCGTACCTGTTGACGGGCAGTTTTGTCATTGGCGGCTTGATGGCGCTGGTGGAGCCTGCTGTCAACACGGTGGCCTTCTACTTCCACGAGCGTTTCTGGGAGCGTGCGCGGGCCAAACAGGCTCAGGTCCAGGATAATGCGGCCGAGATGCGTTTCACGACATTAGGTGCTTAATCAGTGCGGCGACCAGTCCGATCGCGACCAGCGGCAGAATCCAGCGACTGATACGCTGCTGCTGTTCCGGGCTGGCACGGGGCGCAAATCGCTCAATCAGCGGGATGAGTACAAACAGTGCCAGGAACAGCAGCGCCAGAATGCTGAGTAGCGTAGACATAAAACCTTCTTCCCGCGGGGCCTATTGGCCCCGCCATTTCATTTGATACAAGTCGTGGCGACGGTCCCGCAGGTTTTGTACCGTGCCGCTGTTGCGGGCGATGTGCAGGCTCTCCGGCCGCAGGTCGGCAATCGCGACCGTTTCGACATTGGGCGTGGTATCGGCTGCAATGCCGTCACGGGCAAAGGAGAAATCGCAGGGCGTCAGAATACAGCTTTGGGCATATTGAATGTCCATGTTGGCGACATTGGGCAGGTTGCCGACGTTGCCTGACATGACCACGTAGATCTGGTTCTCTACGGCTCTTGCCTGACAGCAATAGCGCACGCGCATATAGCCCTGACGCTCGTCGGTACAGAACGGTACGAACAGAATCTGTGCGCCCTGATTCACCAGATGCCGCGACAGCTCCGGGAATTCGGCGTCGTAGCAAACCAGCACGCCAATCGGCCCGCAGTCGGTGTCGATGGCATTCAGGCTGCTGCCGCCTTCAATATTCCACCAGTACACCTCGTTGGGCGTCGGGTGAATTTTGGGCTGCTCATCAATACGGCCATCGCGATGAAACACGTAGGAGATGTTTTCCACCCGGCCATTGGCAACCCGCGTAGGGTGCGAGCCGCCGATGATATTGATGTTGTAGCGCACCGCCAGATCCTGCATGGCCTCGCGGTAGCGGGGAGTGTACTTGGTCAGTGCTTCAATGGATTCCTGCGGGTTCAGCTCCTGATCTTCAATCGACAGCAGCTGCAGGGTAATCAGCTCCGGAAATACCACGAAGTCGCCCTTGTAGTCGGCAACCACATCGACAAAGTATTCCACCAGCGACATGAATTCGGAGAAGGACTGCACGCGACGCTGCATATATTGCACCGTGCCCACGCGAATAGTGTCGGGCTGGCGACCGCCATAGTGCTTGTCGTGGCCGGGTTTGGCATCGCGATCGATCTTGGGGTTGTGCCACACCATATGGGCACCGTAGCCCAGTGAGTCCCGGTCGGTATCGAGGTAGTGCTCAACCACCCCGATCGCCTCAAAGCCGTTACCAATCTGGAAGGACAGTACCGGATCGCGCACTTGCTTGTTGAGTACCGCCTCGAGGTAATGTTCGGCTGTGCCAAAACGGCGCAGGCGCTTGCTGAGGCCGGGCATGCGACCGACAAACACAATGCCTTTCAGGTGCAGAGACTCGCAGAGCTTTTTACGTGCGTTATACAGGCGCTGACCGATACGGTAGCCGCGAACACTTTTATCGACGCAGACTTCCATTCCATAGAGCCAGTCGCCATTGGGGTCGTGGCGAGTACCATAGCCGTTGGCGGTGATCGATTCCCAGGTGTGAGGCTTGAGGCAAACGGCGCCGCTCACCCGAAAGGTGGCGCAGTAGCCGACGATGTCTTCGTCGAGCGTGACAACAAATTTACCTTCGGGAAAGTGGTTGAGTTGACCGCGCAGTTCTGCCGTGGAGTAGGGATCGATGCCGGTGCCTTGATACACACGCTTTGACAGCGCGACAATACCGGGAATATCACTGCGTTCCGCGGTGCGCACGCGCAGCCGCTTGCCCGAGGCGGTCAGCTTGGCGCCGCCCCGTTGCGTTTTGTTGCTCATAATAATGGTCTCGCTGATTGCGTTCTGGCCCGGCGCTTACTCACTGCTTTTGCTGCGGCTACTGCTGCTGCGGGCGCGGCTTTTACTCGTTGCTGTTTTGCGCGTACTGCTTTTGGCCGCGCTTGTTGTGCCGGCCTTGGTTTTGGCCTCGCTGTCGCGGCGGCTCGCCAGACCACTGAGGGTTTTCAGTAAGCGGGTGGTCATGTCGAGGGTTTTCATACCTTCCGTAAACGCGGTTTTGGCCACCTGCTGAATCATCTCGCTGTCGCCTTCGGCAACGCGTTTCTGTACCGAATCCCAGATCGGCTGCATGTCGGGTAAGCCAACCAGACGGCGCAGTTCTTCCGGTTCGATTTCCAGTTCTAAATGGACTTTCATCGTGGGGTGCTCCCTCTCCTGTTCCCCTGAGTATGCCAGCGGCGGCGCAGCGGTCAATCCGCCGACCGCGCTTTAGGGCTATTTTATAATCGGGCTATTTCTGCAGCTGAGCCAGTACATATTGCAGGATGCCTCCGTGAAGGTAGTACTCGGCTTCCTGTCGGGTATCGATACGGCTTCGTCCCAGTACCTCGTGGCGGCTGCCATCGTGGCGGGACAAGATAATGCGCAAGGTCTGTTTCGGCGTCAGTATGTCATCGCAGGGAACAATATCGACTTCCTCGCTGCCGTCCAGCTCCAGCATTGTCATACGGACTTCGGGGTCCAACTCGATGGGCAACACACCCATGCCGATCAGGTTAGAGCGGTGAATGCGCTCAAAGCTTTCGGCGATTACCGCGCGAATACCGAGTAATAGCGTGCCCTTGGCTGCCCAGTCACGGCTGGAGCCGGTGCCGTACTGTTTGCCGGCAAGTACTACCAGTGGCGTGTTCTGCTGCTGGTATTTCATCGCGGCGTCGTAAATGCTGAGAATATCGGTGCCATTGGGGCCGAGAGTGTAGCCCCCTTCCTTTCCTACCATGCGGTTATTCAGTCGCACATTGGCGAAGGTGCCACGCAGCATCACTTCATGGTTACCACGGCGGGAACCGTAGGAATTGAAGTCGGTCGGCGCCACACCAAGACTCTGCAGGTAATGGCTGGCAGGACTGTCGTCGGCAATTTTACCCGCCGGAGAAATATGGTCGGTGGTAATGCTGTCACCGAACAGGCCGATCACGCGGGCATTGTGCACGCTGTCCAGCGTGTCTTCCGGCGCCTTTAGGTTCTCAAAGAAGGTCGGCAGACGAATATAGGTGGAGTCGTCCTGCCATTGGTAGGTGTCGCTTTTCTCCACTTCGAGTTCGCGCCATTCCTCGGTGCCGGTGAAGACATCGCTGTAGGCCTCGCGGTACATGCTGCCGCTGACGATTTTGCGAATTTCCTGAATGTCGTCGCTGCTGGGCCACAGGTCTTTCAGATACACCTTGTTGCCCTGCTTGTCTTTGCCGATAGGGTCATTCTGCAGGTCAATCAGCGTCGTGCCCGCCAATGCAAAGGCCACGACCAACGGGGGCGACGCAAGCCAACTGGCCTTGACCTGGGGGTGGATGCGGCCGTCAAAGTTGCGGTTGCCCGACAGCAGCGCCGATACCAGCATGTCCTTGTCGTCAATGGCCTTGGAAATGGGCTCCGGCAGCGGCCCGGAGTTGCCGATGCAGGTGGTACAGCCGTAGCCGACAATATCAAAGCCCAGCGAATCCAGGTCCTCCTGCAGACCGCTGTCCGCCAGATACTGGCTGACGACCTTTGAGCCTGGTGCCAGCGAGGTCTTCACCCAGGGCTTGACCCGCAGGCCACGTTCGCGGGCGCGGCGGGCCACCAGCCCGGCGGCGATCATCACGTCGGGGTTGGAGGTGTTGGTACAACTGGTAATTGCCGCGATCACTACGTCGCCGTGGTGCAGCTTTTCCCCCATATCGGGAATGGCAGAAAATTCTTCGCGGTCTTTGCCTTTCTCGGCAAGGTAGTCGGCCATGGTTTTGCCGAGCTGGCCCAGTACTACCCGGTCCTGCGGGCGGCTTGGCCCGGCAAGGCTGGGTTCCACGCTGCCCAGGTCGAGCTGAATGGTCTGAGAGAAACGCGGCGCGTCGCCGGGATGCCGCCACAGGCCCTGCGCCTTGCAGTAGGCTTCGGTGAGCGCCACGGTATCGGTGCTGCGTCCACTGAGTTTCAGGTAGGCAAGCGTGGCTTCATCCACGGGGAAATAACCGCAGGTGGCGCCGTATTCCGGCGCCATATTGGCGATGGTGGCGCGGTCGGCCACGCTCAGCTCGGCGAGGCCATCACCGAAGAATTCGACGAACTTGCCGACCACTCCCTCGCGTCGCAGGATTTCCACCACGGTCAGTACCAAATCGGTCGCGGTCACACCCTCGTTGAGGGCGCCCTGCATTTCAAAACCGACGACGTCGGGCAGCATCATGGAATAGGGTTGGCCCAGCAGTGCGGCCTCCGCCTCAATACCGCCCACGCCCCAGCCCAGCACGCCGAGGCCATTCACCATCGGCGTATGGCTGTCGGTGCCCAGTACCGTGTCGGGGTAAGCCAGCGGCCCCTGCGCGTCTTCACCTTGAAAGACCACCTGCGCCAGGTACTCCAGATTGACCTGATGGCAGATGCCGGTGCCCGGCGGCACCACATTGAAGTTGTCGAAGGCCGATTGTCCCCACTTGAGAAAGCGGTAGCGTTCGACATTGCGCTCCATTTCCTTGGCGACGTTTTCCTGAAAAGCCTGAGGAGAGCCGAACTGGTCAACGGTCACCGAGTGGTCGATGACCAGGTCGACGGGAATCTGCGGGTTGATCACCGAGACATCGCCGCCGCGCTTGGCGACGGCATCGCGCATGGCGGCCAGATCGACAATGGCGGGTACGCCGGTAAAGTCCTGCATTAACACCCGCGCGGGGGAGAAATTGATGTCGTCACCGCCTGTGCCCGTATCAACCCAGTTGAGCAGGGCATCGATAATTTCCTGTTCCACGTTCTCGCCGTCAAAGTGGCGGAGCTGGTTCTCAAGCAGAATCTTCAGTGACTTGGGCAGCTGATCCACGCGCGGATCATTGAGCTTGGTGAGGTCGTAATAGCGATAGTGCTTGCCTTCGCACTGCAGTTCAGACAATAGCGATTTTGTAGACTTCATAACGACTCCTCAGCGATATTGCGTAGCAATAGAATTACCCTAGCACAGCAGGGTTTTATTGGCAGGGCAAGCCGTTAAAAAAAGCCGGGGCGCAACGGCGCCGCTGCTATCTTTCGTCTGCCGCAGTACACTAGCGGCCCTACAACAGCCGGGCCGTGATGGCCCTCATTTCGCGTGATGGAGGCGGTGCCATGATTGCATCCTTGTCGGCCTTTCTCGACTTCTTCGGTATAGCGGTCTTTGCTGCCTCGGGCACGCTGACGGCCTGCCAGAAGCGACTGGATATCTTCGGGGTGCTGGTGATTGCACTGATCACCTGTCTGGGCGGCGGTACGCTGAGGGATGTCATTCTGGGTGTCGATCCCATCTGGATTGCCGATAGTCGCTACCTGTGGCTGGGGATGATGGCGGCGATAAGCACGTTTATCGTTCAGCGTTTTGTGCGACTGCCGTTGAAGCTGCTCGATGTGTTCGATGGCATTGGGCTGGCGTTCTTCACACTGGCAGGGGTACAGAAAGCACTGGGGCTGGGGATGGACCCGGAGATTGCGGTGTTGATGGGACTGATGACCGGCGTTGCGGGCGGCATTATGCGCGATGTGCTGTGCAACGATATTCCGCTGATATTCCACCGGGAAATCTACGCCACCGCCGCGATCAGCGGGGGACTGCTGTTCACGCTGTTGCTTCATTTGGGACAGCCGGAAACCCTATCCATGCTGGCCGGGATGGCGGTCATTATCGGCCTGCGCCTGTTGGGCATCTTCTTCGGTCTGGCATTGCCCCGTTGGCTGCTGGGCCGACCGATGAAGTCATGACGGCGCGTTCTCCAGACGTTCGCGGAACTGGCGGGGAGACTCTCCCGTCCAGTGTTTGAACGCCCGGCTGAACGCGCTGTGCTCGGCGTAACCCAGCAGGGCGGCAATTTCTTCCAGTTGCAGGCCGGGGTCGTGCAGATAGTGTTCGGCCAACTGCTGACGGGTCTGCGCTAACAACTCGCGAAAGCGGCTGCCCTCAGTGGCCAGTCGCCGGTGTAAATGTCGCGGCGAGGTATGCAGCGCGGCGGCGCAATACTCGGCAGAAGCGGTTTGATAGCGCAGCCGGGCGGCAATCATCTGGCGAATATGTGCGGACAGCGGCGCTTCTTCCCCCCGTTCCAATTGACCGAGCAGAGAGGTTGCCTGTTTGTCGAGATCGGCGGACAGCGCGGCGTCAGCTTGTCGAAGCGGCGCCTCCAAAAGTTGCTGATGAAAAATGACCTCAGTGCGATCACACCGGAACTGCACCGGGCAGCCGAACCACTGCTCATAGGGCCCTAGTGCGGCGGGCGCGGGATTGATAAAGGCAATGCTGTCAGCGCAGGCGTCGTGCAAGCCGGTAATATCCCGGCAGAACTGCATCAGCGCCGCGATGGCGGTTTCATCAACCAACGAGCCGGGGCGACCGCGCTCGGCGCTCCAGCTCAATATCACTTTTGCGTCGCGCAGCTCGACCCGCATCGGATTCACATCGTAAATCAGGCGCTGGTAGCGCTCTAACCGCGCCAGTGCGCCTGCCAGATTCCCGCAACTCAGCAGCACGTGACCCAATACACCAAAATGCCTTGGCGTAATGCGTTGACCGAGGTGTAAGCCCAGGAGGGGATCATTCAACGCGCTGGCCGCCCGGCGCAACTGCTGCCGCCATCGCAATACCGGGAAACGGCCCTGCGACGGTGGCGGGGCCTCGCCCAGCAAGGCTTCAGCATCGCGTCCCTGCGCCTGCAAGTGCTCGTAGAGCAAGTGCACGTAGGTATTGGGAACGACGGCGTCGCGCAGGGGGGAGGGCATGGCGTGATGTCCGAAAATGTCAAATCTCGTTGGCGCTTACTACAGCATAATTACTTGGCTGTTTAAAGCCGCGTCGCGTCGACCGCGGTGCGCGAAACAATAACGATGACGGCGGGAGAGTGAGCGTGATCAGTGAATTGAACAACACCTTGCAGGGCATACTCGGCCCGCACATCGACTGGAAGCAGGTCATTCTGTTTGCGGCCACGCCAATGTTTCTGCTGGCCTTCGCCGCCGAGCTTTGGCTGCGCAAGCGCCGTGGACCGTCGCACCGTATGTGGAAGCAGTTTGAGTGGCCGGAGATTCTGGTCAACCTCGGCTTGGGCGGCAGCTACCAGATACTGGAAACCCTGATCCACCTGCTGGTGACCGGCGCACTTATTACCGCGATTTACCAGTTCCGCTTCTTCGATATTCCGGTCAACGGCTGGACGATCGTACCCTTATTCATCGCCATGGAGTTTTGTTACTACTGGTTTCATCGCGCCAGCCACCGTATGCGCTGGTTCTGGAGTGCCCATGTGGTGCATCACTCCAGCGAAACCATGAATATGACCACCGCCATGCGCCAAAGCTTGCTGTATTCGCTTACCGGCTGGTGGCTGTTCTTTATGCCGATGGTATTGCTGGGCGTGCACCCGGCGGTAGTGTTCAGTCTTTATGCCTTTAATCTGTGCTACCAGTATTTTGTGCACACCGAAGCCGTGGGCAAGCTGCACCCCTGGGTGGAATTCTGGTTTAACACCCCCAGTGCGCATCGCGTGCATCACGGTCGCAACCCCGAATACATCGACCGCAACTACGGCGGCGTGCTGATCATTTTCGACCGCCTGTTCGGCACCTACACCGAAGAACAGGACGACAACCCGGTGGATTACGGCATTGTCGATCAAATCCACTCCCGCAATATCATTACCTTGAACTTTCACGAGTTTCTGGCCATGTGGCGAGATGCCTTTGCGGCCAAAAATCCTTGGGAAGGGCTGAAAGTGTTGTTGTTACCGCCTAAGTGGGAGCAACAGCGGGGGGAGTGAGCGGCGCTATTTGGTGGATTTCTGGGGTGTCTGATAACCCTCAGATCCACACCTAATTTATCTAGATCTAAAGCCGAACTTCCGCGTTATTCTTCGTAGGAAAAAAACCTCATACCGCGTATGCCGAATAGCGTGAAGCGCGGTTTTCTTGGCTATTTAGGCTTAAAAACCGCGCATCAGCGATATTGGATAGGGCTGTTCAAGGTGCTTCTCTAAATAGAGAAAGCGGCGGGTTAACAGAGCGCGGAATTCATTTTTTTCACCATCAAGCGTATCCCAAGAACCGCCGCGAAAAAGTGACTTTTTGCTTTGTTGCCGGCAGACCTTTCCGATATGCAAAGGCATCTTCTCAGCGGCTGTCCATGGCGATGGCTCCCCCGGTCTCAAAGCGTTAACCGCGTGAGGAACGGGGGCGGCATGCAATTCGGTCCGCGCAATACTCGGTGTCGCCCGGTACCTGCGCTGGCCCTTTGAGTGGGGCGTCACAATATTAACGTGCCCACCGTTAATTCACTTGTGGCCGATTTTGTTTATTAGTCTGGTCTGAAATGATGTGTTTCGGCTTCGAGTTTTAGTCTATCGTTAAGACGAGTGCCTTAATCGGCGTTCATGAATAACAATAAAACTGCGGACGGAGATTATGAAACGACTACTGATCGGGCTGTGGCTGGGCGCCGCCGGCACAAACTACGCTGCACATGCGGAGCCTCGCCAACTGGAGGAGGTTCTGGTAACGGCGCAGAAGAAAACGGAGAGCCTTCAGGATACGCCGATCGCCCTGGATGCGTTCGGTGAACAGGCATTGGAGCGCGAGGGCATCGGCAACGTGGGCGATCTCGCCAACAATGTGCCGGCGATGACCATTCAGCCGTTCCCCATTAATACCACGACGCTGCGTATTTATATTCGCGGCATTGGCCTGATTGACGCGCAGATTACGCAGGACCCTCCGGTGGGGGTGTATGTCGACGGCGCCTATATCGCGCGCTCTGCTGCGCTGACGACAGAGCTGGCGGATTTAACGCGTATTGAAGTTTTGCGGGGGCCACAGGGCACCCTGTACGGACGCAACTCGACGGCGGGGGCGGTCAATCTCATTACGCGGCAGCCGGATGTTGATAGGGTGCAGTTGAAACAGGCTTTTACGGTCGGTGATCGCGATCTGTTCAGTAGTAAAACAATGATCAATGTCCCCGTGGTCGAGGGCTTGGCTGCCAAGCTGGCGTATCTCAATAAGCGCGTCGATGGGTATATCGAGAATACCGGGCAGGGTGGTGATTTTGGCGACACCGATACCGAAGGGTATCGGCTGGATATCGGTTGGGATATTTCGGATACGGTCCGCTTGGACTACGCCTATGACCGGGCCGAGGTGACGAATACGAATCTGGTGTATTCACACACCCGTCCGTCGGATCCGATCCCGAATCCGGGGCTGGATCAGGGAATTCTCTTTACCAACCTTATCAATGCCGGGGCGAGGCAGTTCTTCGATTTCAATACCTCGGGCAACCGTCCCGACCGTATTTTTTCGGCGACCCCCTTTGAGGAGGCGAAGAACCGCATCTCCGGTCACCAGTTGAGCCTGTCCTGGCAGCTTGATGACACGACAACCCTGAAATATCTCTATGCCGAGCGCGAGTTATACGATAAAACCCCGACGATTCTTGCCACCGGCGCAAGCACTGACGGTTATCGGCTGGATAATAGTCCAGTATTCAGTTTTCCTGTGGCGGCAGTCGCCGGTGATTCGGCTGTCTGCAGTCCCTGTATCGGTCGTAGTGTGCAATACGGTGAAGTTCATCCGGTGGTGGATCAGGAGCAGTTCTCCCATGAGCTGCAATTGTCGGGCGACCTGTTTGGCGGCCAGCTGAGCTACATTACCGGTCTGTACTACTTTGAAGAGCGGGCGCAGCAGGGGCGCGGTCAGATCGGCCATTTGTTATCCGCACCGCTGGGCAGCATGGCCGAGCAGAACTCCACCGGCAATCGCATCGAAGTGCTGACGCAGGCTCGTTTCGATATTGAAAATACGGCGGCGGCAGTGTTTGCACAGTTGACCTGGCGCCCACCGATTCTGGACGAGCAGCTGAGCCTGACTCTGGGGGCGCGACACTCGGAGGACAACCGCAAGGCTGATGCGCTGCGCAGGCAGATTACCTTCCTTGTTGTGCCGGGCGACCTGGATAATACCGATCGCGACGATGGCGATATTGGCACACAGCTGTCCGATGACTTCTACGATGTCTCCGGCGACAAAGACTTTAAGGACGACTCCTTCAGCTTTATCGCTGAGTACGAGGCCGCCGATGACATCAATCTGTATTTCAAAGTCAGTGAGGCGTACAAAAGCGGCGGCTTTAATACCCGCGAACAGGTAACCGCCGAGGGCGCGCAGCGCTTTGCCAATGGCTTTGACGAAGAGAAAGTGACTGCCTACGAGCTGGGTATCAAGTCGCGCTTCTTCGACAACCGCCTGCAAATCAATGCCGACGTCTTCCAGCAGGACTTTGTCGACCAGCAACTCAACTTCAGCGTGCCCAATACCACCAGTGATACCACAGTGGCCAATGCCGGGGAATCGACGCTGAAAGGCTTCGAGATGGACGCCACCTGGTTGGCGTCTGAGCAACTGTTGCTGATCCTGAATTACGCCTACCTGTCAGCCAGCATTGAGCCCAGCCGCAACCCCTTGTCGGGGGAGCTTGATGACGGCTTTGTGTTTGATTCTGCACCGCGTCACGCCTATACCGCTGCGGCCGAGTGGACGCTGTGGCGTAGTCTGCAATGGGGAGAGGTGGTCGCGAATGCCACTTACGCCTTCACTGATGAGCGCAATGGCGGCGGTGTACGGGAATTTGCGACCTTTGACGCCGACCGCATGGATGACTTTACAGTGTTGAATGCGCGACTGGGTTGGTACGACATTCCCCTGATGGGCGGGGTGCTTGATCTGGCGTTATGGAGTAAGAACCTGCTGGACGAGGAGTACAGCATCAGCAATGTACACAACCTGCCGCAGGCCGGGCGCTCAGTCATGTTTGGAGAGCCGCGCAGCTACGGTGCGGATCTGATTTATCGCTGGGCTTCCTGATCAAGGCGTGGCCGGCGGGATCGCGTTGCTATTCCCCTGTGCTGGGGATTAGGTGAATATCTGAGGTAAGCTTGCCGATATTCACCTCGCGCTAACAGGAGTTTAGCCATGAGTCTGGCCAGTGTTGTGGCGTTGAGCCTCGCCATGCTGGCGCTGGCGGCGCTGCCCAGCAGCAGTGTGCTGCTGGTGACGGTGTGCAGCCTGCGCGGCGGCTTTCGGCACGGTGCCGCAGCCACGTTAGGGATTGTGCTGGCCGACTGCCTGTTTGTGCTGATGGCCGTGCTGGGTATGGCCGCCCTTGCTCAGCAGTTGGGGGCGGTTTTTGCGGTCATCAAAGTGGCGGCTGGGCTGTATCTGATTTTTTTGGGCTGGCAGCTCTGGCGCGGTCGCCATCGTCCCATTAACAGCCGTGTTGGCCTCTCGGCATCGCTGCCGGGCAGTGTCCTTGCGGGATTGCTGTTAACCTTGGCGGATATCAAGGCCATCGTGTTTTACGCCAGCCTGCTGCCGCTGTTTATGGATATGCAGACGCTGGTTGCCGCCGATATAGGGTTGGTTCTGTTGATTACCGTATTGAGTGTTGGCGGCGTCAAACTGGCCTATGCGGCGCTCGCGCCACGCTTACACTCGCGATTGTCGCCTTCATTGTCATCAACTGGGCGAGCTGCTGTCGGGGTGGGGCTGATGGCGGCAGGCGGCGGTTTGTTGGTGAAAACCTGAAACAGACTGCGTTGATGCGGGGGATTTTCTTCTACTGGAATGGAATGCCATACCGCCGGATAGTTAAGGCGTTTAGGTGAGCTTGGGGCATGGCTATCTGCATTTCCTGCTGGCTATCATGGCTGTTTTAACATTGCTTGCCCGGAAACACTCATATCTCGGGAAGATAAGCATAACAATGACTGAGGGATGCCTATGACATTCAAAGAAAAATACGGCCCCTATGCTCTGCTTGCTGGAGGTGCCGTAGGCATCGGTGCCGCCTACGCGGAATTTATTGCGAGTCAGGGTGTGAAGCTGATGATTATTGATCGCGATGCCGGAATGCTAAATGATTGTTGCCAACGATTGAGTGAGCAGTACGGTGTGGAGTGCCTGCCTATTGTGGCGGACCTAGCATCTGATTCCGTGCTAGATGAGGTGATTGCTGCAGTGGCTCAGCGGGAAGTCGGCATACTGGTGTACAACGCCGCTCTGGCAGATGTCGGTCCTTTTTACAAGGTGGATCTGGGGCTGGATTACGAACTGGACAAAATACGTGTAAACATCGTCTCTCCATTGGCTCTGCTGTACCACTTCGCCAAACCGATGTTACGACGCGGACATGGCGGTATTGTGCTGATGTCCTCCGGCTCGGGTCTACAGGGCTCTCCCTATTATTCGCACTATGCAGCAACTAAGGCCTACAACATTGTGCTGGGTGAATCTCTGTGGTGGGAATTTAAGCCTTACAATGTTGATGTGCTGACCTGTGTTGCCGGGATGACACTGTCCCCAGGAGTGGCAGGTGCTGTGGAACGCGGTGAGGGCCAGCATGCGGTCTATCAGACACCAGATGAAGTTGTCGCTGAGGCGATGGAAATGCTGGGCAAAGTGCCCAGTTATAGCACTGGCAGTCACAATCGTGAGAACCAGGAGTTATTGAAGGCATTGCCGAGAGAGCACGCCGTTGCTGCCATCGCACAACATGCGATCGATAACTTTATGGAAGGCAGTGTCCCACCGCAGGCGTTGGACTAAGGCTGCCTGGCTCAGGAAAACAATCGACTCAACAACACCGGCACGGCCGTTTCCACTTTCAGAATCCGCTCGCCGAGGGTGACGGCTTGTAAGCCAGCTTCTTCGAGTTTTTCCAGTTCGTAGGGAATGAAGCCGCCTTCGGGACCGATGGCGAGCAGGCTGTCGTCGCGGATATCGCGAGGGCAGCGCACGTCGCTGCGCGGGTGGGCGACCAGTGCGCGCTTGTTGCTGGCCAGTGCCGGCAGGCGGTCTTCCACAAAGGGTTTGAAGTATTTTTCAATGCGCAACGTCGGCAACACGGTATCCATCGATTGCTGCAAGCCTTCGATGAAATAGTCCTGAATGCGAGCCTCGCTCAGCAACGGGCTGGACCAGTAGCTTTTTTCCACCCGGTAGCTGTTGATCAGAATCAGTTCGCGTACGCCGAGCTCGGCAATCGTACGGCAGATGCGCCGGGCCATTTTGGGGCGGGGCAGGGCGAGCACCAGCGTGACGGGCAGTTTGGCCGGTGGCTGGCGGTCGAGCGCTACACGCAGGGTAACGGCATGCTCGTCGAGCTGTTCGATGATTGCGCTGCCCATCAGGCCGCCGAGGTCGCCGACGCGCACCGAATCGCCGGCTTGGGCACGATGCACCTGACGAATCTGCTCGGCGCGGGCATCGCTCAAGCGTACCCGCTGCGGATCGAGATAGTCGTCGGGGCGGAGCAGAATCAGGTTCACAGCGCGTGTCTATTCCTCGACGGGCACGGCCCAGAGGTCGTAGTCGTCGGCATCAACAATGGTGGCAATCAAGGCATCGCCCGGTTGCAGATCGGTAATGCCGTCCAGGTACACCTTGCCATCGATTTCGGGCGCATCGGCGTAGCAGCGGCCAATGGCGCCTTCTTCGTCGACGCTGTCGATCAACACTTCCAGTTGCTGACCAATGCGCTGCTGGAGTTTTGCCGCCGAGATGCGCTGCTGCACTTCCATAAAGCGTTCCCAGCGCTGCTGCTTGATGTCCTCGGGCACGGGATCGGGCAGCTCATTGGCGGTAGCGCCTTCCACCGGCGAATACTGGAAGCAGCCGACGCGGTCGAGCTGGGCTTCTTCCAGCCAGTCCAGCAGCATTTGAAAGTCTTCCTCGGTTTCACCGGGGAAGCCGACGATAAAGGTGGAGCGAATAACCAGGTCGGGACAGATTTCCCGCCAGGCCTTGATGCGCTCCAGGGTTTTTTCCTGATTGCCGGGGCGCTTCATCAATTTGAGGATACGCGGGCTGGCGTGCTGAAACGGAATGTCGAGGTAGGGCAGAATTTTGCCCTCGGCCATCAGCGGAATGACCTTGTCGACATGGGGATAGGGATACACGTAGTGCAGGCGCACCCAAACGCCGAGTTCGCCCAGTGCGACCGCCAGATCCTGCATGCGGGTTTCCAGTGCGCGACCGTCAACAAAGTCCAGCTTGTATTTGGTGTCGACCCCGTAGGCGCTGGTGTCTTGCGAGATAATCAGCAGCTCGCGGGTACCGGCCGCCACCATGCGCTTGGCTTCGTCCACCACATCGCTGATCGGGCGGCTGACCAGATCGCCACGCATGGCGGGAATGATGCAGAAACTGCAGCGGTGGTTGCAGCCTTCAGAAATTTTCAGGTAACCGTAGTGGCGCGGGGTGAGTTTGATGCCCTGCGGCGGCACCAGGTCGACAAAGGGATCGTGCTTGCCTACCGGGGGTGCCCACTCGTGGACCGAGCTGACTACCTCGTCATAGGCCGCTGGTCCGCTGACGCCCAATACCTCGGGGAAAGCCGATCTGATCACCTCGGCATCGTTGCCCTTGCCCATGCAGCCGGTCACGATGACCTTGCCGTTTTCGCTGATCGCCTCGCCGATGGCGTCCAGCGATTCCTGCTTGGCGCTGTCGATAAAGCCGCAGGTGTTGACCACCACCACATCGGCATCGTCGTAGCTGGGCACCACCTCGTAGCCCTCCATACGCAGTTGCGTGAGGATGCGCTCGGAGTCCACCAGGGCTTTGGGGCAGCCCAGGCTGACAAATCCAACTTTGGGCGAAGGGGCTTGCGGGGCCTTGTCTGACGTGGTCATGATTACCTCGATGCGTTAACGGCGCGCATTTTACCCGAATTGCTGCCAGACTTCGCTAGGTGGCGGCACAGGAGGCGGCAGATGAACAAGGTCTTGGGCTTTGATGTTTACGGCACGCTGATCGATACCGGAGCGATTGCGCAGCCTCTGTATGAGCTGATGGGCGACTTGGCGCCGCTGTTTGCGGCGCGCTGGCGGGAAAAACAGTTGGAGTACAGCTTTCGCCGGGGGCTGATGCAGAACTATGTGGATTTCAGCCGCTGCACTGAGCAGGCACTGGATTACTGCTGTGAAAGCATGGGGCAGGCGCTTACGGCGGGGCGGCGAAACCTGCTGATGACCGCCTATGGGCGACTGCCCGCTTTCGATGATGTACCCCAGGCGCTCACTGAACTCCGTGATGCGGGTTGCCGACTGTACGCTTTCTCCAACGGCGCCGCATCGGCGGTGCAGACGTTGTTGGAACATGCCGGGCTTGAAGCACTGTTCGACGGCATTGTCAGCGCTGAGCCACTGCGCAGTTACAAACCCAATCCGGCGGTATACGCCCATTTTTTGCGTTCTGCGAACGCCGAGCAGGAGCAGGCCTGGTTGATTTCCGCCAACAGCTTTGATGTGATCGGCGCCCGTAGCGCGGGTTTGCAGGCGGTGTGGCTGAAGCGTGATACATCGGCGCTGCTGGATCCCTGGGAGCTGGCGCCGACGCTGACCGTGAGTACGCTGGCCGCGCTGCCCGGTGAGCTGGCCGGACAGTAAACGCCCCGTTTTTTTATCGAATAAGGTAGTGAGCCCGTGTGTCGTTCCCTGATTGTCAGTCTGCTCTCTGTGGTGGTTTTCAGCGCTCCGCTCGCGCAAGCGGCGACAGACCGCGAATGGCAGAGCGCCTATATTGATCAGAACCTGTCCCAAACGCTTCCCGGTGTCGCGTCGCCCGCCGGGTTTAAGGCGGGGCTGACGAGTCTGTTATCCCGTCAGCGTTTTCACAGTGACCGTGCGGTGTTTGGCAATTTGCCCTCAGGCAGCGTGCTGGACGGTGGGGCGGTCTCACTGGCTGATTTCGGCAAGGGCATGCTCGAGATGGAGTTGGCCTTCCAACTGCGGGACGTGCAGCGCCAGCCGATGGACTCGGTGGCAGAGCTGAAATCCAAGCTGTCGAGGGTGGCGCTGGCCTTGGAGCTGCCGGATTTGAGCCGGATTCCTGCGCCGCTGAGTGCCCTGAATATTGTGCGCGGCAATGTCGCTGCGCATTACTTCGCTGTCGCCGCAGGCGTGCCGCTGTCCGCTGACATTGGCAGGCTTGAGCTTGAATTGACGAAGGACGGCGCGCCAGTGATTGAAGCGCCCGCCGAGGCATTGGCGGAGGGGCAATGGCAAACGCTGTTGGCACTCATCAATCAGCGGATAGCGCTGGGCTGGGAAATTCGCCCGGATCAGTGGTTGCTGACGGGGGCGTTGGGGGGAATGCAGCCGCTGGAGCGGGGGCATTATCGGCTGCGGGCGCATTGTCAGTTGCGCGCGCAATGCTTGCCGCCGTTGTCGCTGGCCGTTCATCCCTAGACAAAGCGATCAGGCCTTCAGCAGCGCCTCGCCGCTGAACTGGCGAACCATCAGCCCTTGCTGGCGGAGGATGCCCAGCAGTTTTTCACAGTCTTCTTTATTGAGGAAGGCGCCCAGACGAACGGCTTCGCCGTGGTGGCAGAGGCTGATTTCCAGCGGCGTCCAAGGGTGGTCGTGCTGGGTGACGAGCACGCGGCTGTCAGCAAGGGGCCACAGCCAGCGGCGTTCCGCGCAGAAGTAACCCATCTCGACGGTAAGCGCGTTACCTTCAATACTGACGACTTGCTGGATTTGTAATTTACCGAACACCCGCCGCAGCAAATACCACAGCAGAAAAAGCTCCAGCCCCATAAAGGGCAGTACCAGCCAGGCGCCGATGGACAGCATGCCCGACGCGGCGATGAGATTGGCCAGTCCAATACCTAAAATAATACGCCGGTTGCTCTCCCAGCTGGCAGAGCAATTGGGGCGCAGAATAATGCGCGAGACCTGATTGAGCGTTTCAGTACTGACCACGGGCAGACTCTCTCTTGCTGAAATCAGTCTAGTTCAGCGCTTGCCTTGCAGGCAATGGCTGACTGTTGTGATACGCAGGTGATGGCCTTGGGCGATGTTCTGAGCGAGAGTGGTTAAAACGGTGGCTCGCAGTGCAACGACAGCGCTTCTCCGCTCACCGGGTGCAGAAGCTGTAGTGCCGAGGCGTGCAGCAGCAAGCGGGGAGAGGCATCTCGCGTGCTGGCGTCTGCATAGAATTCACAGCCCAAAATCGGGTGGCCGAGGCTGGCGCAGTGCACGCGCAATTGATGAGAGCGCCCGGTATAGGGGGTGAGCAACAGGCGACTTTGGGTGGCGCTGGTGTCCAGTCGCCGATAGTGGGTCTGGGCAGGTTTGCCGTGCCCGAAGTTGATGTGTTGCCGGGGGCGGCGCGGCCAGTCACAGGCGAGCGGCAGGTCGATGACGCCCTCGTGGGCAGCGACCTGTCCGGCGACTACGGCGTGGTATTCCTTGTGAATTTGCCGTTGCTCAAAGAGGCGGCTCAAGGCTCGGTGGCTATCGGGGTTGAGGGCGATCAGCATCAGCCCTGATGTGGCCATATCGAGACGATGGACAATGCGCGCGCTGGGGTAATCCTGCTGCAGGCGCGTAATCAGACAATCGCGGTTGGCGGGGTGACGACCCGGCACCGACAGCAGTCCGGCGGGCTTGTCGACGGCGAGTAACTGCTCGTCTTCATAGAGCAGGCGGACGGCGTCATGGCAGGGCGGGACGATAAATTCGGAGGACTCGGGCACGTGTTACCTGTGATCGTTCAGTGGCTGGTGATGCGGGCATCAATCAGCGCGAAAAATGCCTGCTGACCATCGCGCTCAAAATACCAGCCCAGGTGGCTGGCGCAGTCAATACAGTGGGCGTACTGCCAGCTGTGTGCGGGAAACCAACTGTGTTCACGGGTGGCCTCGCCACTGATATCCACACCTGGGGCCGACGCGAAGCAGCAGACCTCGTATACTACCGCCGCCGGATTGATGAAGCGGTGGCGGTGCTGACCGTTGATCTCCTGTCTGGCATTTTCTCGGGTGATGGCGGCCGCGCATTGTTGGCAATACAGGTAATGCTCGTCGCCCTCGTCGAGGGTTTCCAGCCATTTTGACAGGGCGGGATCAACGGGAGTGTCTGACATAGTAGGGATTCCTGCCTGAAAACGACCTTGCCGGATAGAGGTATTGTAAACAGCTATTGTGAACAGTTTCGAGCAATTGCAGTCGCGCTTGCGCGACTTTATTCCCGGCGCCGATCTGCGTGCGCAAACCTTGCCGCTGGCGCCGGAATTGCAGCTTTGGCTGCTGGATGAATGCTATCCGCAGCACCTGCTGGACAGTGAACAGATTCAGCGCATTATGAATTACCCCGCCTACTGGTGTTTTTGCTGGGGCAGCGGGCAGGTCATGGCGCGCTATCTGCTGGATCATCCCGAGTTAGTCCGAGGTAAGTCGGTGGTGGATTTTGGTTGTGGTTCTGCGGTCGCGGCCATTGCGGCGGCCAAAGCCGGAGCGGCCTCGGTCGTGGCCTGTGATCTGGACCCCGATGCCATATTGTCCAGCTATCTCAATGCCGAACTGAATACCGTCGAGCTGGAGTACAGCGCTGATTTTTTTGCCGATGAGCGGCATTACGATGTGATTCTGGTCGCGGATGTACTGTATGACCGCGCCAATCTCCCGCTGCTGGATTGTTTCCGTCAGCGGGCGGACACCGTGTTGGTGGCCGATTCTCGGGTGAAGAATTTTTCGGTGCCGGGTTATCGGCATATCCAGTTTCAGCATGCGACGACCATTCCCGACTTGTCGGAGTCGGAGGAGTTTTCCCGTATCAATCTGTATCTCGGTGAGGCCAATCAAGCGGCGCATCGCTAGTCGTCTGTCAGTCGAACTGGGTCCGGAAGCAGGCTCAGAAAGTTCTCTCCTGCCAGTCCGTTGGCGATATCGCGGGGCAGGGCATCCAGAAACGGGGTGAAGTCCTCAAGTTTTTCGCCGATGCTGTCGTAGCTGCCCAGCGCATCCGAGCCGATTAAAAATCGCTTCGGATAGGCGTTGACCAATGCCAGCCACTGCGGGTCGGGCTGCTTCTTGTCGTCGAGCAGATAGGGCTGCAATACCGTCCACGACAGGTCGATATAGAGATTATCGTGTTCGGCCAGCAGGGCTTTTACCGTCGGCAGCAAGAAATCCATTTTTCCCTGATAGCGATGCAGGGTTTTACTGGTGCCCGCATGCGCCCAGATGATCTTCACCTTGGGGTGTTCGCGCAGCGCTTCCTGCAATTCTTCCAGATACAGCGGGTTGCGTTCACGCTTGGATGTGATGTTCGAGTGCAGCAGCACCGGCAGATTGTGGCGTGCCGCGAGCCGGTAGATGCGGTGCATCGCCTCGCTGTTGGCGCGGGCAGGTTCGTCTTGCGTGAGAGCGGTCAAATCGTCGTGACGGGTGAGGATCTCGCCAATGCCCTGCCAAATGCCGGGATACAGTCGCAGTAACTTTTCTATCTGTTCGGCGGCATTTTTGTCGGTGGGGTTAAAGCCCACCAGAAAAGGATGCAGGCGCTGACGATCCGTTTCCTCAAGTTCGCTCAGCGCCTCAATGAGGTAGTTATCTGTCGCGCTATACCAATAAAGACCGCCGTTGTCGCCGCTGTAATAGCGCGGGCGCTTGGGCTCGTCCTCATGCCATTTTTTCATCAGTGGAATGCCGCTGATCATGGCGTGCTCGATATGGTGTGTGTCCATTTGTTCCAGCAGAGCATCGAGGGGTTCGGCCTGCTGGAAAAAATCAACGATATGCAGGTGACTGTCGCTGAAACGGTAGTCAGCAGCCAGGCTTGTTGCGGCGCTGATGAGTAGCAGAGTGCTCAGTGTGATCCGGGGGATGCGACCCATAGTGTCTCCTGTTGGCGATACTGTTATGGCCGCATCGGTCGGTGAATGACGGCGCCGGCCTCGCAGGCTGAGACCGGGGAGGTCACACCGGGTTCCCGAAACGGCTTATTGCCCGGTGCCCTCTAAACCAGCGGTTGGCAGATGCAGGGCGTCCAGAAACGCACTGGCGAGCGGGTTGAGATGCTTGCCTCTGGGGTAGGCACTGCACCATGAGCGTCGGATGGGAAAGCTGCTGACCGGGAGCCTGACCAGGGCGCCGGTATGGACTTTTTCGTCGACCAGCGGTCGCGGCAGCACGGCGTACTCGCCACTGTTTTCGCCGGGCATTTCCAGTGCGGCGAGGATGGCCTGGTGACTGCCCAGTTGACGGCTGTGCCGGATCAGCAGGCTGTTTTCCCGACAGAAACTCTCAAAGATCTGGCGTGTACCGGAACCGGGTTCTCGTTGCAGCAGCCGGTATTCCATCAAGTCCAGCAGGCTCAGTTGCTGGCTGTCGGCCAGTGGGTGGTCGGGACGGGCAACGGCCAGTAGCTGGTGTTCGGCAAACGGTGTGTAGTTCAGACTGCGGTCGCCGGGTACCTGGGTCATGATGGCGAGATCATCGAGGTTTTTCTTGAGCCGGGTCATCAGACGCTGGTGATTTTCTACATGAAGCACGATGTCGGCTTCCCGGTATTTTTGGCAGAACGGCAGGATATAGCGGGGCAGCAGGTATTCGGCGCTGCTTTCAATCGCAATGTTCAGTGTGCCCGATAGCTGGCCGTGCATTTCTGCCAATTCAATTTCCAGGTGGACCAGTCTTTGCTTGATGTCTCTGGCCGCCTGTTCCAGCAGTTCTCCGGCAGGGGTGAGGTAGAGCTGTTTGCCAATGTAATCGAACAAGGCGTGCCCGATCAGGTCTTCCAGGCTGCGGATCTGGCTGCTGACAGCGGGCTGCGTCAGGGCGAGCTGGCTGGCGGCTTTGGAATAGCTGCGGTGGCGGCAAACGGCCAGAAACACATCGACCTGGCGCAGTGTCAGTCGGTGCAGGTAGCTGAGTTTCATTGGTCGATGCCCTGTGCCACGTTGGGGAAAGGTTTGTTCATAAGTAATTGCTTATAAATACTCAAACTATTATTAATTTTTTATTGTGTCAGCTTTTGTTTAGGGTAGGAAGCAGTGAAGGGCTGGACGACCCTCGGTCGGCCCGCCAGCGTTGAAGGGAGTGCGCGAATGTTGAAAAAAATCCTCATTGCCAATCGCGGTGAGATTGCGGTGCGTATCGTTCGGGCCTGCGCCGAAATGGGTATTCGCTCGGCGGCGATTTACACCGAGCCCGATCGTTTCTCTCTGCACGTCAAGCGTGCTGACGAGGCCTACAATGTGGGCAGCGATCCACTGGAAGGCTATCTCAATCCTCGAAAACTGGTGGCACTGGCAGTGGAGACCGGCTGTGACGGTCTCCATCCCGGTTACGGCTTTTTGTCGGAGAATCCAGAGTTGGCGGAAATCTGCGCTGAGCGAGGGATTACCTTTATCGGGCCCAGCGCTGAAGTGATTCGTCGCATGGGGGACAAAACCGAAGCGCGCCGGGCGATGAAAGAGGCGGGCGTGCCGGTTACGCCGGGGACGGAAGACAATCTGGCCGGTGTTGACGAAGCTGTCGACGTCGCGGCGCAGATCGGCTATCCCGTCATGCTGAAGGCAACCTCAGGTGGTGGTGGTCGAGGTATTCGCCGCTGCGACAGCGAAGACGACTTGCGTCGGCAGTTTGGCCGTGTGGTCTCGGAGGCGACCAAAGCCTTCGGTCGCGCCGATGTTTTTCTGGAAAAGTGCATCGTTAATCCGCGTCACATCGAGGCGCAGATTCTCGCCGACAGTCACGGCAATGTGATTCACCTCTATGAGCGCGACTGCTCGATTCAGCGCCGCAATCAAAAGCTGATTGAGATCGCGCCGTCACCGCAGCTTACTCCGGAACAGCGCAGTTATATTGGTGAGCTGGCCGTGCGCGCCGCCGAGGCCGTGGGCTATGAAAATGCCGGGACCGTGGAGTTTTTGCTGGCTGACAACCAGATTTACTTCATGGAAATGAATACCCGTGTGCAGGTTGAACACACGATTACCGAGCAGATTACCGGGGTGGATATTGTGCGCGAGCAAATCCGCATTGCCTCCGGGCTCACGCTGGGTTATCGGCAGGAAGACATCAGTTATCGCGGCTACGCCCTGCAATTTCGGGTAAATGCCGAGGATCCGAAAAACGATTTTCTCCCCAGCTTCGGCAAAATCAGCCGGTATTACGCACCCGGTGGCCCCGGTGTGCGCACCGACACGGCGATTTACACCGGCTACAGTATTCCGCCGTATTTTGACTCCATGTGTCTGAAACTGGTGGTGTGGGGGCTGACCTGGGAAGAGACCCTGAATCGCGGCGCCCGGGCCCTGAACGATATGCGGGTTCAGGGGGTGCGAACGACCGCGCCGTACTACCAGCAAATTCTGAAACATCCGGATTTTCGGGCAGGGCATTTCGATACCAGCTTTGTCGAGAACCACCCGGAGCTGACCCATTACTCCGATAAAACCCGGCCCGAAGAACTGGCACTGGCGGTGGCGGCGGCCATAGCCGCCCATGCCGGACTCTAAATTTTTCTGCCGTCAGCGAATACCCGTGCAAACAGTAAAGGAACGCACCATGACTTCTTCTTCACCATCTTCTGCCAAGCCTGTGAAAATCACCGATGTGGCATTGCGCGATGGCCATCAGTCACTGATCGCGACGCGCCTTCGCACCGAAGACATGCTGCCGGTCTGCGCCGAGCTGGATGCCGTCGGCTACTGGTCGCTGGAAGTCTGGGGTGGCGCCACCTTCGACGCCTGCGTGCGCTTTTTGAAGGAAGATCCCTGGGAGCGGCTGCGCAAATTGCGTGAGGCCTTGCCCAACACGCCGCTGCAAATGCTGCTGCGCGGTCAGAACCTGCTGGGTTACCGCCACTATGCCGACGATGTGGTGTCGGCCTTTGTGCAGAAGTCTGCCGACAACGGTATGGATATCTTCCGGATTTTCGATGCCATGAACGATGTGCGGAATCTGGAAACTGCCATCGCGGCAGTGAAAAAGGCCGGTAAGCACGCCCAGGGCACCATTTGCTACACCACCAGCCCGGTGCACAGCACTGAGACCTTTGTTCAGCAGGCGCGGGATATGGTGAACATGGGCATCGATTCCATCGCGATTAAGGATATGGCCGGCTTGCTGACACCCACGGCTACTGAGGAGCTGGTGCAGGCGCTGAAAGCCGAGTTCGACCTGCCATTGGCGCTGCACTCGCATATGACGTCCGGTCTCGCCGGTCTTTGCCAGCTCAAAGCCGTGGAAGCCGGTGTGGATGTGATCGACACGGCGATTTCCGCATTTGCCAATGGCACCAGCCATCCCGCCACGGAAACCATGGTGGCCGCACTGAAAGGTACGCCTTATGACACGGGGCTGGACCTGACCGCCTTGCAGGGCATTGCCAAAAAACTGTGGGTGGTGCGTAAGAAATACCACCAGTTTGAAAGTGAATTCACCCGTGAAGATGTCGGCGTGCAGATTAATCAGGTGCCCGGCGGCATGATGTCGAATCTGGCGAACCAGTTGAAAGAGCAGGGCGCGCTGAATCGTATCGACGATGTGTTTGCCGAGATTCCCCGCGTGCGCAAAGACCTGGGCTATCCGCCTCTGGTCACTCCGACCTCCCAGATTGTCGGTACTCAGGCGGTGATGAATATTCTGGCCGACAAGCCCTACACCACCATCACCAATGAGGTGAAGCGCTATTTGCAGGGGCACTACGGGGCGGCATTGGGGCAGGTTAATGAAGAGCTGCGCGCCAAGGCGATTGGAACCGAGGACGTGATTGATGTGCGTCCCGCAGACCTGTTGCCCAATGAAATGGATAAGCTGCGCGGTGAAATTGCTGGGCTGGCCGACAGTGAAGAAGACGTGCTGACCTATGCCATGTTTCCGGATCTGGGGCGGGGCTTCCTGCAGCAGCGCGCTGATGGCACGCTGCAACCCGAGGTGCTGGAATCTGCTGCCGAGACACCGCGTCCCGTCAGCGAGGGCGGTGTGCCCACGGAGTTTGTCATCGATGTTCACGGCGAAAGCTATCAGGTCGCGATTACCGGCGTTGGTATCAAGGGTAAGGGCAAGCGGCATCTTTATATGACCCTTGACGGAATGCCTGAGGAAGTGGTGTTCGAGGCGCTGAATGAATACCAGGCTGAAGGTGGCAGTGGTCGCAAGCAGGCCAGCAAGCCGGGCCACGTGACTACCAATATGCCGGGCAATATTGTCGATGTACTGGTCGCACAGGGCGATGTCGTCAAGGCGGGGCAGGCGGTGCTGGTAACTGAAGCCATGAAAATGGAAGCGGAGGTACAGGCACCTATCGCCGGTACTGTTATGGATATTCACGTCGCCAAAGGGGACCGCGTGACGCCAGGTGAGGTGTTGATCGAGATTGAGCCCTGAGTTTGAAAATATTTTTTGCAAATTGCTTGCAAATAAAAATGAGAATGATTATTGTTAAGTCATGTCGCGGCGGGGCGATGTCTACCCCCTCTCTCTGACGTTACGGCCCCGTCGCGATTATCTCTCCGTATTGGCCCCGGCAGTGTTTGTCCTGCCGGGGTTTTTTTCGTCTGTCATTTCTACTCGTTCCGGCATTCAGCGTCAGTATGTCAATGTAGACCCCCGGCGGTTTTCATCGGCCCGTTACGTACGGAGCTGGATGTTAATTCGCGTTCGTGTAACTGTGTGTCATTGAGAGTGTGTGATAAATAATAATAAGAGAGGCCTCAGTGACAAAAAGAGCTGTGTTTTTGTCGTCGCTATTGTCGACGGCAGCGTGGTGCTCACTATCCTTTGCACCCCTGTATTCTTCGCCGGTCATGGCACAACTTGAAGAAGTGGTGGTCACGGCGCGGCGCAGGGAGGAAAGCCTGCAGGATACGCCGGTGTCGGTATCGGCATTGGGTAGCAGTGACCTAGAGCGCTCGGGGATCAGTACCCTGGCGGATATCAAGAATATTGTGCCGAACTTGCAGGTGGCGCCTACCGCCACGAAAAGTCAGGCGATCTTTGTGCGCGGCATTGGTCAGCGTGCCTCGACGCCGGAGCTAGACCCTGGCGTAGGGCAATACCTGAACGGTATTTTTATTGCTCGACAGGATTCCCAACTCCTCGACGCGGTGGATGTGGCCAGCATTCAGGTATTGCGCGGCCCACAGGGCACGCTGTTTGGCAAAAACAATACCGGCGGCGCGATGTTGGTCACCACAAAGGCCCCGTCCTTTGACGCCTGGGAAGGGGCGACCACCGTTACCGTGGGTAATTACGGGCGGGAAGATCTCAAAGCCAGCGTGAATATCCCTGTTGAGGGACGCAATATGGCGCTTCGCCTCAGCGCCTCTGTGCGTCGACTCGATGGCTATTTTGAAAATATCGCGGACAACAGCGTGTTTGCCGATGAAGATCGGCAGGCGATTGCGGGGCGCTTTCTGTGGGATATTTCTGATCACCTAACGCTGGACTGGTTTTCGTTCTGGAGTCATCAGGATGAAAAGGGGCAGGGCAGTAATTGCGAGGTCATTAACCCCGATGCGGCGGCTGCCACCTTCTTCATTCCCGGTGCCAGTGATAACTACGCTCAGCGCTGCGCGGCGCAGGAAGATCTCGCCGAGCAGCGCAAGGTGGCCATTAATGCCGAGGCCAGTTTTTACAAGCAGACCTCTGAACTGCACGCAATGACCTGGCGCTGGCGCGGCGAGAGCCTGGATGTTGAATCGATAACGGCCTACAGCCGTCAATATGATCTGGGTAAGCAGGAAGATGTGGATGCCAGCGACTTCAGTCTGGTACACAACGGTGAAAAATATGCGACCAAGGCACTGCGCGCTTCCGGCATTGATCCCGGTGATGAGGCGCGCTATCAACTCAGTCAGGAGTTGAAGGCCAATGGCCGGTTTTTCGACAATAAGCTCGATCTGACCTTCGGTGCCTTTTACTCCACGGAGAGCATCAAGGGCTTTCCCTACCCGCAGATTATCGGTGCCAACGGCGTCTTGGGTATTCCGCCGACCTTTCTGGCGGGCAGCCTGTTGCCCGGCGGCTTATTTCCGGACCTGGGGCCGATTGGTGACTTGACCGACAATCTGGTGTTTCCGCTGCTGTCGGCGTCGGTCAATCTGAGCAATATCGAAAATGAAACTCGGGCGGTGTTCATACAGGGGAGTTACGATTTTACCGAGTCATGGCAACTGACGCTGGGCCTGCGTTATACCGAAGATGACAAGCAGCGGGAGATTGTTCTCTACAACCCTGATTTTGCGGCTTTTGGTATGCGCGAAGGGCTGATTCACGCACAGGGAGGTATCTACGCGCCGGTGCCGCGAGTGGTCTTCGATGGCATCGACTTTGCGCAGCCGATCCCGTTTCTTGACCCGGAGATTAATGAAACGTCGCTGGCTTTTGAGCAACTGTCTCCGGCGGCGACGTTGACGTATTTTGGCCGGGGCGCCTGGATGGACGCGCTGGCTATCGACAGCTTTATGGCCTATGCAACCGTCAGCGAAGGCTATAAATCCGGGGGGATCGGCCTGCGCGGACGGCGCTTGAATGCCTTTGAGCCTGAGATCGTCAATAACACGGAACTCGGTTTCAAGATCGATGCACTGGGTTCGCGCCTGCGGCTGAATGGCGCGGTATACCGCATGGACTACGACCAGATTCAGGTTCAGCAGGCGGAAACGGGGCCGGGTGGACCGACGGATGTGATCCTGTTTCTCGACAATGCCGGTGCGGCGATCGTTCAGGGGGCGGAGCTGGAGGCGACGCTGGTACTGGATGCGCTGCGGATCGATGCCAACGCGGGGTACACCGACGCCTATTATCGTGACTACACGGTGTTTCTTGCCGATGGCTCACAATTCGATCGCAGCGACGAGCCGTTTGCCGTGGTGCCAGAGCACACGCGTTCAATCGCTATTCAATACCAGTTTATGACGCCGGTGGGGCTGATCATTCCGCGTCTGCACTACTCCTATCGCTCCGAGATCTTTGTGGGGCTGGATGCCATGGCCAGCCTTTATGAAGGCGCCACACTGGGGGGGCAGGAGCTTTACAACGCTCGTGTGAACTGGTTGCCCGATGAGCAGTGGCGAATCAGCGCGTATGTGAACAACCTCAAGGATGACGTCTACTTTGGCGGCGGTGTTGCACTGGGAGACAATCTCGGTACAACAACGAAAGCGCCGCTGCCTCCGCGCCACTACGGGGTGGAAGTGGCCTATCAGTGGCCCTGAAAGAATGGACGCTTGGGAATGCTCTCTGGATGAGGCTGTAGCCGAGGCGCCGCTGTCGTTCAGGGCCATGCACACGATGGCGCAAGCCATGCAACAACGACATCGGGAAATTGACCGCTGCAGGACTGAGCGGCAGTGGCTGAGTGGCCTGAAGAGCCATGTGTATCACACGCATATCGCTATCAGCGGGCAGTATGAGGGGACGCTCACTCGGCTGGCCGAGCTGTTTTACCACACGGCGTCGCAGCCAGCGTTACCCTGGTATCCGGCGTTCTTGGGTGGGCAGAGCAAAGCCGTGTCGATAGCGCCCGGTGATGGGGTCGAGCAGCATCAGCTCTGCTGGGCAACGTTTGATCTCGGTCTTGGGCAGCCGCGTTATTACCGTCAGTTACTCTCTCTCGGGTACCCGGATGCGGCGACGGCTGTTGTTGTTGCCCGCTCGGTAGACTGTGGGCCGGTACTGCCTGATTCTGCCATTTTGGCCTATACCCTCAATCCCAATGGAGAGCTGCTTCATTGGGATGCTGCCCGGCAACTGCTGCACTGGCATCACATCTGTTGTACGCCGGGCGCGTCACTGTTGCCGGGGCGGCTGGATCGCTATCTGATGAATGCCTTGCGTTTTTGTGCCCTGGATAGGGCCGAGCGGAGAACCTATCGGGAAGAGGCGGAGAGCATGCGTGATTGGCTGCAGGCGTCAACGAATTGCGGATGTGAATGAAGGAGCCGGACAGGCGTCGAATAGTGGAGGTAACGTGATGAAATAGCTGGAATAAATATTTTCCTCAATTCTTATTACCCCCAATTTTACCCCCAGACTGGTTAAGTACCCCATGTTTTTAGGGTGCCATGACAACCCCCTATTGGGCCAATCCATCGAAAAAAGGCCCGCGACTCTGGCCGCCGTACCTGAAAAATCGGGCAAAGGACCCGTGTAGAAGTAGTGGGGTGTGCCGTTGTTTAGTTAACAGCATACTTAACTAAATCCGTTAAAGGGGAAATATTCTGTGAATGAGTTTGGGCGCGGTCTAGGAATTCGATGCGCTGATACTTTTCTGGCTCCCCCCGGCCCTTGGGCTTTCGGTGACTGGGTACTGCTTTTCTTGATTGTGTTTTGATCAAGATGGTCATCCGGGATAACGTCCAGCCCAGTGACTACCCCCCCTTCCAAAACTCCCGCTTGCAAAAGGAAGGAGACCCGCTCGGTCTAGGGCGGATGGGTAGTGAAGTTTTTAACCCCCCCCCTAAAAATTTGAGTCTCGCGAACTGACAGCTTAGGTGGCGGTGTCGGGATTTGGTTTTTCGAACTTTCGCCCACCCCGGCCATGTTCCAAGTGGTGAATCTCTTTTCAATTCCAGCCAGGTAAGAAAAGCACGGAGGGTGCGGTGTCCGCCTGGGTGGCTTCAAGGTTTCGGCCCACCCCTCCCATCGTGGTGATTTGTTTCTGTTGGGGCTGGGGCTGGCGTTGGCGGCATGAATCGCCCCGGGTTTGTCGGAGGCTCCATAACTTGAGAGGATGGAGCTATGAACAAATCAAAACGCTATTCCCCGGAA
>MDTC01125059.1_pt1 | contig 118904 bp, 129 predicted proteins | sample 811181 | NCBI WGS metagenome assembly MDTC01 (sample SAMN05326644, study PRJNA326480) | marine metagenome | isolation source: seawater | place: Pacific Ocean: North | collected 2011
CATCGAGTGGGGTTCGAACCCACGCAGCTTACGCTACCAGATCTTAAGTCTGGCTCCTTAGACCACTCGGACATCGATGCATAATAATAGCGAGAGAAGGTTTCGATCCTTCGACCTTTGGGTTATGGGCCCAACACGCTGCCTCTGCGCCATCTCGCTAAAACAGTTTAACGACTTGTTTTGGTCAATGTCTGTCTGTATGAAATATTTTTGTTTCAATTTTATACTAACTGCATTTATCATCACAATAATAACTAAATATACGACATTTTTTGAGTGTCGGTTTTTTCTCACCTCTATTACTACGAACGGTTTCCTTATATTGTTTTCAAATAAATATTGTATTAAAAATTGTGTTGAGATAAAATTGAAGTTTAAATATCATGTTAATCATTTTTAATAATAGATATGACTTCAAAGAACGAAAAGTGTTTAAATGCGATTAAACATATATTTAGTTCTCCAGAATTTTTCGGAGAAGATTTATATATTGAATATTCTAAACGAAAAGAGCGAGGATGGAAAATAGGTCATTATATGGTTAAAATACCGAAAAAATGGAGCGAATCTCATCCGTGTTATGAAAATAATACACTTAATTGGATTGAAGAAGAAAAAACACAAAATATTCCAACAACTAATAAATTTTATAAAATAATTAAAAAAATTAAGAATACTCTTGCACCCTTTGAAAAAAAAATAAATACGCGTCATGGTGAAAAATCAACTAGTTATTTACGTATATATCAATCAGAAGAAGACGAAGGTGATGAAGAAGAATCTGGATATACCATTCGTTTAATGGTAATTTACGACAAAGAACATATTCCATTTCCAATTCCAGAAATTGATCCAAAAAAAAAGATTGAACGTTTAGAACGTATAAATACTCAATTAAGTAGTCGATTACATAACTTTCGAAATGAAACCGAACAATATTTTAATCGTTTACGTCGTATAAATATGCGATTACAAGATGAACGTAGATTAGCTGAAGCCACTTTGGATGGTTGTTATGTATCATTTCAATTAAGTAATGCTAAATATATGCAATCTTATCGTAATATTATCAATGAATTTTACAAAGAATCGGGTAAGAATTTTGAATGTCCAGTATGTTATGAACAAATTAAACTAGGTGAGACATTTACATCACCATGTAATCATGTATTTTGCAACGATTGTGCAAAACGTTGCAAAAATACTTGTCCTATGTGTCGAAATGATATGTGTTGCATTTTAGAAGATAACCCTGTTGAAAGACCTCAAGAAATTTAACAGTTGTTGTAATTTGAAACGCCATCCCATACGATACCGTTCTCATTTGCCCATTTCTTTTTTTTACATATGTTCCACTCGCTATCATTAAAATCAATATAATGTGTAATTATTTGATTTGATACATCGTAACTATATCCAGGTGTTGTTAAAATACTATCTTGAAGAGGTGGATCAGGTGGAGTTGGATCTGATCCATACATGTTTCCTAGATTTATAGCATCTTCACTAAATTTAGGTATAATACATTTATTTGAACTAGCATCTATTTCCCAATAATCTGGACATACACCATAATTTGGTGGATATGCTAAATTAGTATTACCTTTACTTAGTAATATTCCAATAAACACTAATATTAAAACCAATACAATTGTAGCTATAGCTAAAACTATGACGTGAAATCTTTCCATTATAGAATATCAAGATAAAGTATTTTATCCATTTCTTCAACTTTAATCTCTAAAAGTAACATATATAGTAAATGTCTTCTCAAATGAAATATAACCCTGATCCTTATACAAATCGACAAATTCAAATCATAACTAATACCACACCTTACAATGGTCGTGTTAATTTAGAAGAACCAGAGAACCCAGATGCACGTTTTCAAATGTTTGAACGTGTACAAATTGATAATAAAGCCACTGAATATCGTGATCCTTTAAAAGGCGATATTGAAGACACTATACTCTCTAGAGCCTTTTTCTCTGCAGCAAATATCCAAATTATTCAAAATGGATTAAAAGCAGGTGTTTACAAACGATCTACCGATAAAGAATTAATTATTCCAAATCAAAACATTGATGTATTGAAATCTATTATGCGCCATATGTTTTTAGAACATAGCGATTTTAAACCTGATAATGTAACACAACAAATAGAACGTCTAAATCAAATTGTTTTAGAATATACTGTACCAAAAGTCTACTCCGAAGCTATCGGTTACCTAAAATATTTAGAAGATCAAAGTCGTCTTGTTGTTCCTATTTCCTTACCACAACAAAGCGATCGTGTTTATAAACAATTAGAACTGAAACCATTTATGTAACTAAATTAATTTAGTTTTTCTAATAACAATGATATATATTTTTCTAATTGTTCTTCATCATCATCAACTGCATCCATACAAAAAATAGGCAAAATTTCTTTAGCACTTAATTGAGACATTCTTTTATTTAAATTTTTTCCAGCAAAGCAAAACATAGAGTAATTTGTATCTCCTAATGCACATACCGAATAATTTACATTGGAAAATAATTCTTTTTCTAACTTTCTTGATTTTATTTTTCGCCAAAATCGTGAAGCATTTTCTGGAAAATCACCATTTCCAGTTGTTGAACAAACAAATATCACATAATCACTGTTATTTAATATTTCATAATTTTCACTATAGTTATTTAATTTATCAACAGTAATTTCACATTTATCAATATTCTCTTTTAAGATATGTGATAAATGATGTGATATTTCTTGAGCATTACCAGTCTGACTACCATATAATAAATATATATGCATATATACTTATTATCTATTTATTGTTTTACAAATAATTTATAAAAATCAGGACTGAAATAATAAAACATTCTGTAATCTGTTTGAAATGAGCTCCATTTTGTCGCTTCCAAAATTTCTTTAAATTTATCACCTTTTATTGCCTCGATTATTTTATCACCTTGTTTCTTGGACTTTATAGGTATTCCAAACGTCAATTGCGACATACCATATTTTCCTTCAAAATCATTGTGAGGGTATTGTCGTTCATTGAAATTGAGTAATACTTTAGGAACTTTAAAATGTTTTTTGTCTTTTGATTTCGCATATCGAAGTCCAAGACCACGTAATGTGATATTATGCACAATTGGATGGCGATTTTTTTTAGTCTTTGTCTTGGACAAATGTCTTGCGTCGTATTTTCCTGCATCAAAGATCACTTTTATACCCTTCTTTTTAGGTACCATGATTTTCTTTATTTTATCAAAAGCATAATTTGGTAGAAATGGCCATTTTTGAACGTCTATTTTTTGTGATTTTCCCATTTCATCAATAATTTCGACACTTTCTTTTTTCTGTGTTCCTTCTTGGACAATATAAAGATCAAAACGTGTTTGTGCACCTAATTTTTCTAATCCAGCTTTTTTATTGTAGATGTGGAGATATTTTAACGTATTATCTCGTGTAAGGGTTTCATAAAGATGATGTTCTGGTCGTCTCCAGTTTGCAGGTGTAATGATACCTAAGTATCCATCTTTTGTTATTAGGGATTCATAAAAGATAGTGTCCAAGAATTTATCCCAAAGGGTTCGGTTTCCTACACTTCCACTATATGAACCCTTTTTTGGGGTTTGAAATGGTGGATTACCAACAATAACATTGAATGAATCAGTTTTAAGATCACGTTTCCACTTTTCTTGTTGTTTTAAAAAGTCGGCATTAGATATATTGGCTTTGGACCCAAAAAGAGATTTGAGTTTATCTGAATTATTTTTATTTAATTCAATCATAAATAACATATTGTCCAAGATATGTGTTTTACGTTTTTCTAAATTAGGTATTTTTGATGATAATGTAGTGAGGAGCTTTTTATAAATTAATGCAGCGAAATTTCCATTTCCAGCTGCAGGATCTAACCATTTAGTATCTGGATTTTTCCAAACAGATAACGGGATGTTGTTAAATATTTCATCAATGAGTTCAGGTGAAGTAAACACTTCGCCGAATTTGTCTTTTTCTTTATCACGGATTGTTAAATGATCTTGGATATGTTTATCGATTTCTTTTTCAGATTTGTTTAAGATAGACATTTCAAAATAATAAGTTATATTATTTTGAGATTTATTTTTTATTTATTTTACATTCACATGATTCATCCGAAGTATCCGGGATTTTATTTAAAGCATAGTATTGTTCGACAGCTTTTATGTAACTACAACGCATTGATTTCAAATAGCTTTCATTCGTTCTAGTTAATTTTCCACCTCCTTCAGATTCACGATATTTTTTAAGTGGTGTTTCTGAGCTTATGTAATCATCACTTTGTGAAAGGTCTACTAGATTTAATGGATGTATTGGTTCATTATTTTCATCAAAATATTTTTTTTCAAGAACATCTAATACGATTCTTTGTAAACCAAGTTCACTTTTATATTTGGCTTCATCTTCAACTACAACTTCTGATGTATTTTTAGTTTCTGATGTATTTTTAGTTTCTGATGTATTTTTACTACATTCTAATCCTATCTGACGACTTTTACAAGAACATTTTAAGTAATGGTTTGGATTTGATTTAATTAATTCTATTATTTCTATAATATGTAATTCATTTTCTACTTGAATAATTTGGTTCAGTTCCTTCTTAATTCTTTCTCCGTCATCAATTTCTGTAAGTCTTGTTGATTTTTCTTCTAGTATTTTATATACATTTTCTTGGTTTTTCTCCGATGTCTTCACCAAACCTATCATACTAGCTATTCGTTTTGCCATTACATAGTGTATTTCTTTATTTTTCTCGCATTGTGTATCTTTCCAATCCATGACTCCAACACCAAAAACTCTACAAGATCTTTTTTTAGATTCTGCTAATAATTTTAATTTATTTTTAACATTTACTATATTTTCACATGTTCGAGGTCTAGCATAATATAGTCTAGCAATTTCATTTACTTCTTTTTTAACATCTTCAGAAGCACTTCGTAAACCACCTGTTTTTCTTCTATTACGAATTGTTTTTTTACGAATAGGTTTACGACCCTTTGTTTTACGTCTTTGTTGTGTTTTTTTTCTTTTATTACTAAATTTCTTAAGAGTTTTACTCATTTATATTATCTAGATATTTTAATAAAAGGTTCAAAATAATGTTTCATAATATTATTTTGATATTTATTTTTTTTTATAGTTTTTTGATTTTTTAACCTTTTTTGTTTTACGGGCTGATTTTTTGGATTTTCTTTTTCCACCCATATTCATCTGCAATTTTTCTTGTTTTTTACAAGCCTCACTATCTCCAGTCATAACACACAAACCACTATAAAATTGTGGTTCACTAATATTTCGAGCTTCTGATACTGATGAAACATTAGTGTTCACTTGACGCAAATAATTATTAATCATGGCATCTAATTCGCTAGTACAGGCGGCTTGTTTTTGATTCCATGTTGTTATTCTTTCATCATTTTTAGGTAAGTCATTGCCCCACATACTCTTCGGTTTAGGAATTTCTTTTGCACAATTATTAAATTTTTGCTGCAAGGCTCTTGTGATATCATAATATTGAGAATTCGCTTTCCTTTCCTGAGCCGCTTGTTCCTCTTTCTGTCCTGATGGTATACATTTACTTATTAAAAAATTATTTGAATTATTCGCATTCTGAAATATGTTTCTATCTTTTTCAGTCACTACTTCATTTCTCTGCAGCTTCTTATCAGGATGTTCTTTTTGTGCTATTTTTAAAAATTTCTTGTTTATTTCATCGGGAGGGGTTTCTAAATTAATTTTATAAGAATTGTTGGGAGCAAATTTATTAAAACATTCTACTAACTGCTTTTTGTGTTTAATATTATATGGTTCATTACCTATATAACAATCTGGACCATCATCAGGTTGTAAGTGTGATACAGGTACATTATTACCAATTTTACAACTATCGTTTCCACCGTATTTCTTCCCTTTTGTTTTACGTCTTTGTTGCGTTTTTTTTTCTTTTTTGCTAAATTTTCTAACAGTTTTACCCATTTATATTATCTAGATATTTTTATTGATTAATATAGTCTTTTATCTTCGTGATTTTTACGCTTCACCATTTCTATTTTTTATTTCATTACGGGTTAGAAATTCATTAGTATTAGTTAAATATTTTTTTGTATCATCGTTTGTATGAATATAATAATGACCTTCAAAATATCCTTTGGTATTATTTGTGCCGCCGATAGCTTCACATAAGTCATATTGTGTTCTACTTCTACCTTTTGTAGCAGGAACATACTCCACTTGCGAGACACTTCCTGTATTATTTACACAACTTGCTGATGTTGAAGTTACTATTCTGTCTCCATATTTAAGATCGATAAACGATGTGTCTGATAATAGTTTGTTAAGTAATAATGCTAATGATGGTATATTAATTCCTTGTTTTTTATTATCATTTAGATCTGCTTTAGTAATTTTCATTCTCTCTACTCTTGTAGGTGTCTATATAGGTCTAGGAGAAGGCCTCGAAATAAGTTGGGGGGCAACTGGGTTTATCGGTTCATTTCCATGCATCTTACTGTATTCAGGTTTCTCGATAGTGTCTTCAGATGCATCTTCCAATTTTTCAGCGTCAGATTTAATATTTTCTAATCCTTCTAATGCTTTTTCTTTCAGCGATTCTATTTTTCCCTTTTCTTTGCCGTCAGCTCCAAGCTCTGTACTCTTAGAATAAGATTCTATTTCAGCGGCATGACTTTTACGTGTAGCTATTTTTTCATCTAATTTATCGATCAAACTTTGGCCTTTCAGCTCATCCTTCAAAGGAGCGTAGTTTTTCTCATTTTTAAGATTTGGTAAGTATTTTTCAGCTAAATGTTTGGCTTTTACATATGCATCAAATTTTTTTCTCTCACATGTCCAATTTGAAAACCCATATTTGGATCTACATGACTCCTTTCCATCTTTCCCCTTAGATGCAAGAATTGGTTTAAATTGTAGCATCAAATTACCTTGGTTAATACTACCACTACTATCCTGTTCTTTGATATATGTCTTAATGGCTTCAACTTTTTTATTTAATTTAACACCTGCATCTGCATCACCACCCATCTTTTTTCCACGACGAACAGATTTCCTACGAATAGGTTTACGACCTTTTGTTTTACGTCTATATTGAGTTTTTTTCCCTTTTTTGCTAAATTTTCTAAGAGTTTTACCCATTATATATATACAATGATAAAATACTTAATGCGTGATATAGAATTACCATCTGAATTAATAACCCATATCTATTCATTTATAGATGATAAAACAAGTATAAAACAATTACCAGAGATTTGGTATAAACGTATTATAAGTGAAGATTATCAATATTATTCTTGTAAAATGAAAAGGATGTGTCTTGCGGTGGAAGAACGGATGTTGAATATGTTAATTAAACAAGGTGCGTTTAATATAATTCATAATATGCATCGTTATAATATTGAGAACATTATACGATATAAAGTATCAATTTCTTAACATAGAAACGTTCTATTTAAACAAAATATAAAATATTATTTAAATAATATTTGATACATAATAATATGTATTTAGGCGGTAATTGGATACCTGATACGCAAAAAAGTATAGAACGACGTGAATATATTAAAAACAAGTATTTAAATGGTCCTATGTTGAAAAGTAAAGAACCGGTAGAAAAAAAACAATTTTATTTCACAATGGAAAATGAAAATACCGATCCACCTATTTTTATTATTGGTTGTGGTCACAGTGGTACAACTATTTTACGTAAGATGATTGGATCTCATTCTAAAGTATATGATATTGGTTATGAATCTGATCTTTTTTTAAAACCAATTGATACTATTGAGAGATTACATACGGTAACCCGTAAAGTAGAAGAATTAAATAAAAGTACAGTAATGTATAAAAAGCGTAGATGGATTGAGAAAACACCACGACATGTCCATCATATTGATACTATCAAAAAATTTTTTCCAGAAAGCAAAATAATTGTCTTAACGCGACATCCTATTTCTGGAATAAAAAGTCTTTACCATCGATATAAAAATCTAAAAAAATCCGTCACTCGATATATCGAAGATAATATGACTTGGATTAATTCTCAATATAAAGACACGTTTCATATCGTTAAATATGAAGACTTAATACAAAATACACAAGAAGTAATTAAAACATTATTAGATTTTTTAGGATTAGATTATCAAGATTTGACGAAATATGAAAAATTAAATAAAACGATTGAATATGATGATCGTGTATGTTCAAAATGTGGTTCTAAAAATATTCGTCGAACAACATGTTTTGGTACCTTTTATCATTGCACGGTTTGTAGATTTCAAGGCGCATATAACGATGTCGAAAATATCCGCCATAGACAACTACGTGATAGTCAAATAAATCAACCTTTGTTTAATAAATTACGTGAAGACGAAGATTCGTCAGAATTTACAGAAACTCAACTAGATAATATGAAAAAATTTATGTTAAATGGTGTAACATTACAACATTTATCTTGTTTATTAAGTTATAATATATAAAGTTTATAATAACATATTAAAACTATAATGTAAAATAATGTATATGGGTCGTTATTATTGTGGTGATATAGAAGGAAAATTCTGGGTAGGTATTCAATCAAGTGATGATATTGAAGAACTAGTTACTATTACACCTCATACATATTATTGCTGGAAAGTATGTGGTTGTACAGCTGAAATTGATGATGATGAATATTGTAAAGCATGTTACTCTTCAAAAGAAGATCATATTGAAAATGCGATTGAAGATGAAGAATACGATGATGAGAGTCTTTATATAGAAGAATGTTCACAAGGATATAGTCTTGATAAAGAAACACATTATCAAGAATTGAAGGAAAATATGGAAAAAATAAAACAAAAATTGCCTGAAGAAATTGTTCATATGTTTGAAGAAATAAAACAAACAGATGATATTTTAAATGCATTTACAGGTGTATTTGATAAACCATTGTCTATATTAAATAATATAGAAGATGATAAACAATTAAAATTATTATCTATATTAGTAGCAAGATATACATTAGGAACACAAATAGAGTATTGTTTACGAACAAAAGAATCATGTAATGTAACTTGTGAATATTAAATATATAGTTTATTTTCGATGTTTGCATCATATTTCTCATCAATATAGGTTTCAACTATATCTACTGTTGAATAAATAGCAGGGTATTTCTTTTCTTTAATAAATTCTTGTGCTTTTTCAACTGTTGAAAAAGTTCCTAAAACGCAAACATTTGATATTTTTGTAACACCATACTCAATACCTATTACAGAAAAGTATAGAGTCTTTTCAGACATTTATATATTATATAAAGGCTTTAATTTAAATCATTTAAATAGAAATATTGATATTTAAATAATATGTTAGCATCTATAGTAACCGGACTCTTATTAATAGTAACATTTGGAGGATTTCTTACTTTTTTTTCAACACGTAGAGAGAGAAGAACTATAACTCCAGTAAGCTATTGAATATTTTTATAATATTTACATAAAATTGAAATTATTTTTATATTTAATAGTATAGTACTATTAAATATGAAAAATTTTGTGAAAAACTTATCAAATAAAGTAAGAATTGTAGAAGTAGGTTTACGTGATGGTTTGCAAAATGAAAAGCATATTGTACCATTAAACGTAAAAATAGAACTATTAAAACGTTTATCAAATAGTGGTTTAAAATCTATTGAAGTTGGTTCTTTTGTATCACCAAAATGGGTTCCACAAATGGAGAATACCGACAAACTTTGTAAGTATATTAAACATCAACAAAGAAAAACAGGATCAAAACGTTTAAATACAACGGGTATTTCCCATTCTGTATTAACTCCTAATATACATGGGCTTAATCAAGCCATTAAAAATGGTGGTATTAATGAAATTGCTATATTTGGAGCTGCATCTGAAGAATTCTCGAAAAATAATATTAATTGTTCTATTGAAGAATCAATGGAACGTTTTAAACCGGTTGTTAAAAAAGCATTAATAAACGGTTTTCGAGTTCGAGGTTATGTGAGTTGTGTATTAGGATGTCCATTTGAAGGTGTGGTAGATCCAAAAAAAGTAGCTATGGTAGCAAAGAACATGTTAAGTATGGGTTGCTATGAAGTAAGTCTAGGTGATACTATTGGTGTGGGTACAATTAATACAACTAGAGATTTATTGGAATATTTAATTAAACAGGAAAATATATCACCAGATCTTTTGGCCGGACATTTTCATGATACATATGGTCAAGCACTTGCGAATATTAATGTAGCATTTAAATATGGTATACGTGTATTCGATAGTTCTATATCTGGGTTGGGAGGTTGTCCTTATGCCGGAAATGCAGTAAGTGGTAATGTAGCTACAGAAGATGTTATACATATGTTTAATGAATCTGGAATTGAAACAGGCGTTGATATAGAAAAATTATTGATTGCTTCAAAATATATCGATGAAGCACTAGGTAGGCAAAGTTCTAGTAGATTTGCGGTTAATAAATTAATCTAAAAAGAATTTTGCGAGTATTCCCATTCTTACTAATACACCATATTCCATTTGTTTAAAATAAATACAACGAGGATCATTGTCGACTTCTGGATGAATTTCACTATTACGTGGTAAAGCATGCATAATAATAGCCGTATTTTTTACTTTTTTCATAAAATCATTGTCTATAATAATGTGTGGTTTTTCACCTGTATCTGAACGTTCACGTTGTAAACGTGACGAATATATTACATCATATCTAGATATATCGAGTGAATATTTAGTAATATCACGAGAGTTATGAGAATGTTTATTTAATACTTCAAGTAATTCTTTACTTGTTTCACACCCATGATAAGGTAAAGTATCAATAGATATATGTGAATATTTACAAAGAAGTTTTATCAAAGAATGTGTTGTTCTTGAGTTTGCTATATCACCAATAAAAAGTACTTTTAATTCATGTGGTGATGTAACATTATTAAAAGTAAGTGGATGAGGAACAGAAAGTTGTTTTAAGTGCATATGTATGGTATATAGATCCAATAATGCTTGTGTGGGATGTTCTCCGTTTCCATTTCCTGCATTAATTACAGGAATTGTAGCAATCGTTCTTGCTTCTTCTATTTTTTTAGCATCTGGATGACGAATAACTAATATATCACCATAAACACATAATGTTTTAATCGTATCATGAAAACTTTCTCCTTTTTTTATACTAGAAATATCTTTTTGAAAAGTAATAACTTTTCCACCAATTTTATACATGGCTGCTTCAAAAGATAGTGCTGTTCTGGTACTTGGTTCAAAAAAGGCATTTACTAGTATCTTATTTTGAAATGATTGTTTATTTATTTCATTACTTGAAACTAATGTGAATAATTTTTCAATATAATTATTACTAATATCGTTCGCTGATATCATTAGTTAATATAAAAGGTTGTTTTTATTTACCTTTGTTGAGATATTTTTTTGATAATTCACAATATGTTTTTGCAGAATTGTTTAAATCTTCCGCGGTAATTTTATTATTATATTTTGTTCTCCATGTAAAAGGTAATATTTGAATTCTTCTTGTTTGAATTTCTTCATAAGACATTTTTTTTCTATTACAACATGAAAAAAGTTGGGTAATATTCATTTTTATAATAGAGATATAATATTATTTTCAAATAAAATTGTTTAATTGAAAACATATAAGTAACTTATACAATAAGTTATGAATTTACCATTAGAGTTAGTTGATAAAATATTACAATATGATGGACGTATAAAAATAGAAAAGGAGAATTTGTTAATGTAATACATCCAATAAATCTAGGATTTTACAGATTCATATTGAATCCTTTATTGAAAAAAAAGATTAATATGCGTATTGATTTAGAATGGCTAACAAATTCACTTAATGGTATAGTTGAAACCGATGAATCCTATTGAAACAGGGCGCGGTAAGCGATTTATAGGTTATAAATATGTTTATACCAATCAGTTTTATTTCGAAATTGAATTTGATAGTTTACCTGGTGTTGGAGTATTTTATAATTTTTATTGGGATTCAAGTTTTTTTGAAATATGTTATTATGATTTAAGAAATATCAATAATTTGAAACAAATAAGAACGATTATACCTGAATAAAACTGAAAGTTGATGATCATATTACCATCATGAATATACAGGTACATCTTTCATTACAGACCTAATGAAATCATCAAGGGCATCTGCAAATTCTTCTTCCACCTTTTTTATATCTTCTTCTGTAGCCCACTCTTCGTCACTTTGTAATACATAATCGTCATCTACTTCCCTCAATAACTTCTTCATTTCTTCATCTTGCTTTAATTTCATTTTATTTATTTCTTGAACTTGTTCTTCTGTAATGTATCGTTTACTACCGTCAAATGGGAATATACAGACGTAATACTTTTTCGTTTTCCAACAATGTGGGTAGTCAAACACCATTTCTTCAACTACCTCCAAATGTCGTACACTTGGTTCTGGACTAGAACTTCTACTTCTAGAACCTCTTGCATACTGTTTAGTATTTTTATAACTACTATAACTATGGAAACCGTCCCAATCTTCTTTACCCATTTTGTTTGTCTATTTTAAGTTAGACAAATCGTTTCAATTTTATATATATATGATAAGCGTTTTAAATGTTCAAAAGTGTAAAAGGTATAAGAAAAATATAAAAGTATTATATTATATTTATAAAAATGGAACGACCAACATGGAATGAATATTTTAAAGAAATTGTTTTGGCTACTGCAAAACGTTCCCCCTGTGAAAGATTAAAAGTAGGATGTTTGTTAGTACATGAAAATAGAATAATTGCTCAAGGATACAATGGTTTTTTACCTGGATGTCCACACGATAGTATTGTACGTGATAATCATGAGCAGGCTACTGTTCATGCTGAACAAAATGCGATATGTGATTGTGCGAAACGTGGTGTATCTTGCAATGGAGCAACGGCTTATGTTACACACTATCCATGTTTAATTTGTACTCGTTTATTATTGGCTTCAGGAATTTCAAAAATATATTATGTATATGATTATAAAAAAGATAATTTGGTAGATGTATTTACAAAACAAAAAGAGGTAGAAGTTAAACAAATTTAATTATTTATAGTATAAAAAATATACTATAAATATACCGATTTAATTATTTATTTTTTAACAACACGTTTTTTTACTTTTTTCACAGTACTCTTTACTTCTCCTTTTTGAATGGATTCGCGATGACTTTTATATTTTTCATATTCTTTTTTAAGTACATCTAATTCAGACAACCACATTTTTTCAAGAGATGTTTTTCTCAAGACTTCAAGTTCGGTTTCAGCATCATCTTTTTCCTTCATAATCTTGTCTACGTTTTCTTGTGTTACTGAATCCATAGGCATCTTAATCAAATATTTGAAATCGCCATCAATCTTCACAAATTCCATACCGGTCAATAAAGTGTTTACTTCATCCGCTTTCTTACGTCTCAAATCGATTGTTCCATCCAAATTCTTTTGAATGTATCGAGCACGATTCGACAATTTTATCAATTTATTTTCTAGATCGTTGATTAAATGTTTTTTACGTTTACTATACATCTCAAGACGTACACTATAAAAGTCATCAATAATTTCTTCTACTCCTCCATATTTTCTTAATTTACAATCTTTATTAAACATGTGCATGTTTGTACTGGAAACACTTGAAGTAAGTTTCAACATTTTTTCTACACCATTTATTCCTGTAACAGAATCTATTTTAGATTCGATTTCCTCTAACTTTCCGCGAGGAAATACGACAGTAATATCGATGGAAACTTCTGTGGAAAGTGATGTAAAATCACGTATTGTTGGATGAATTTTTTTACCAGATTTATCGGTTGTACCATCAGCTAATCCTTCAAGGAAACTAATGTAAGGCATGGTCCATGTCCCAATAGGTAATTCAGTTATTTTTATTTTATCAGTATCGATCTTTTCATAGACACCTTTTGTTAAATATTTGTTTGTTTCTATTTTTGTAACTGAACCCTTGAAGCCCTCATAATAAGGCATAAATTCTCCAGCTTGTGATACATCTTGACCTTTCAATTTCAGTTTTAAATAATCAACTAATTGTATAGGAGAGAATGCAGGAATATTACATGAGAATCCAGTACCAATACCTGATATACCATTTACTAATGCGAATGGGATAATAGGAGCATAAAACTCTGGTTCAACCAAAGTTCCATCATCGTCAAGATACGACAAAACAGCATCATCTGCTTCAGGAAAGATTGAACGAGTAATAGAGTTCAATTGTGTAAAGATATATCTTTCAGAAGCACTATCATCGCCACCATGTAAACGCGTACCAAATTGTCCGTTTGGAGAGAGAAGATTGATATTATTAGAACCTACATAATTTTGCGCCATATTCACAATAGCTCCATTTAATGAAGCTTCACCATGATGATAGGCAGAATGTTCTGAAACATATCCTGAAAATTGAGCTACTTTAATCTCTGAAGTTAACTTTCGTTTAAAAGCAGAATAGAGAATTTTTCGCAAAGAGATTTTCAATCCGTCTACCATATTTGGAATAGATCTCGCACAATCATATGTTGAGAAGTGAATCATTTCACGATTGATAAATTGATCATAATCGACTTTATTACTCGATGTATCAAGGTATGCATTTTTATCATAATTTTCCAACCATGTTTTACGGTCATCTGGTCGTTTTTTATTAAACACTTTATCGATAGTATCATCACTTTGTGATCCATTATGCACAAAATCTACAATTTTTTTATTCGCAAAATATTCCTTGAATTCACTAGATGTAGAAGTACCGAGACCCTTAAAATATTTAATAGTCCAACCGTGTGTACCTGCTTCACCTAAACTCTCTTTCCAACGAGAATACTCACCTTCATTGTAAAAGAGTTTTACTGAAGCACCTTTTTTTGCTCTTAAAATAGGCGTATTCATAAAGGAAATGAAACCAGGAATATGAACAAGTGACGACCATTCACTATGAAATAGATTGATACAAAGCCCTTTAATATGAGAACCATCCAAATCTTGATCCGTCATAATCATGATTTTACCATAACGCAAATGTTTATTTACGTCGGAAAGAGTTTTATATTCACACCCGGTTTCAAGACCTAAAATCTTTTTAATATCAGTGATTTCTTTATTATCGGCAATCTTTTTGATTTGTTCACCACGAACATTTAACAACTTACCTTTCAAAGGATAAATACCAATTACATTACGGTCATCGCTAGATAAACCCGAAACAATACCAGACAAAGCTGAAAGTCCCTCACAAAGAATAAGAGTACATTCGGCTGATTTTGTAGTACCACTGAAATTCGCATCAATAAAATTCGCAATACCACGGACATTTTTTGTTTTTGAACCATCGGTCTTTTTCGCCATCTTATTTTCTTTGGCTTCTGTTAAAGAACATGCTACATCCATCACACCCATTTTTGCTACCTTTTCAATAAACCCATCACTAACAACACATGAAGAACCAAATTTCGCAACAGGTGTGTTCATAAAGTCTTTTGTTTGACTATCGAATGAAGGATTTACAATATCACAACGTAAGAACAACATAATTTGTTCTTTAATAGCACTTGGAGAAACTTTTACTTTTTTTCTTTTCTCAATATAATCACATAATTTACGTGTTATTTGACCAGTAATATAATCAACATGTTTACCACCTTTAAATGTGCATATACCGTTTACAAAAGATACTTGTGTAAACTCATGATTTGGTGCTAGAGCTACTGCATATTCCCATCTTTCATCAGTAGTTTCATAGATACGCTTTGTTTCTGCCTTACCACCAACGTATAGATCTACATATTGTTGAAAATTTTTCACAGGTGCAGCTACTTCGTTAAAACCAACTTTTACTTTTTTAATAGAATGATCAGTAACTGCTGCTATATCATAAACACGTTTTTTCAATAAAGCAACCATATTCCTATCTAGTCCAGATATACCGAATCGAGAATAATCTGGTTTAAATAATACTTTGGTATATGGTTTAGACGTTTTAGATACCTTTGTAATTTTAGGTTCTTCAATGACATCAAGATTATTCCTAAATTCCTGTACATATTTTAATCCGCGTGTATGATCTAAAGTTTCTATTCTACCAAATGTTGACCAAATAAGAGCTAATTTAAATCCAAAACCATTCTTACCACCAACAATACGTTTTTCGGTTTTATCATAGTTTGTTGAAGTACGCAAATGACCGAAAATTAATTCAGGAATCCAAATATCATACTCGGGATGTTTTGCGATATCAATACCATTACCATCATTTGATAATATAATTGTACCGTCTTGTTCAATATTCGCATTAATATAGGAAACAAACTTTTTATCAAGAATAGGAGATTGAATCATACGCATAACATGATCACGACAGTTTACAATACCTTCATCAAAGAGTTTATATAAACCGGGAATATATTCCATATTTCGTTGAACAATTCGTTGTGATTCATCATCATATACCCACATGTCTGCTTCTACATTCTCAACAGATCCGATGTAAGTATCAGGATTATCAAGAATATGCTGTTTATCGGTTTTACGTTGATATTGTTTTGCTAAATCAGTTTCACAAGAGGTACTCATTGTAATAATATTTAGATATGTCAGTTCGTTTTTAATATAGTTCAATTTTATATCTAATTTTTTTCACTACATAATATATAATGTCCTGTGACTGTAGCGGAAATAAAATTTTATTTGATATAAATTATCCAGAAATATCAAAACGTGAATGGTGTGATAAATGTGAACCCGAATGTGAAGGACCACGTAGACCAAAAAATGTACCTATATTTAACACTACGTATGTAGGTAGAGCAACTAGACATCGACCAATAAATTATTTAGATTATTATGATTGTAAAAAACAAAGAGGTGGAAATTGTGGTGATAAAACCAAATTTAAACAAATATGTAGCGCAGGTCGTTGTGAAACTGTTCCAAAAATGATAAAACAACAAGACTATAAGTATAATATTACACGACATGATCAAAATTATACTGGAATTAGTAAGAAAATGGCTTATGGTAGATATGCACGTACAACACCTGGACTTGAAACATTTTCTAGTAAAAAAGTTACAAGTTTACAACCAAAAGTACAAGAAAAACAAGCATGCTTTAATGATTACTGGTGTGACTCACTATAAAATATCCGTCACCATAACATTTATCACATAGATCCCAAGGCATCTTTTCATAACCTGTAGAATTACACATTATACATTTGATACCATTACATGTTTCACATATCTTGGTTTCATATTTCAAAAAACCGGTTCCTTCACATTTTATACAAGGTTTTCTGATTTCAACATTTTTTTTTTCATTCATAATTATATTATTATAAGTATATAATTATGGAAGCAGAAATTATATGGTTTAAAGATTGTTCTTACAAAAACAAACATTTGGTAGGTGGTAAATGCAGTTCCTTAGGTGAATTGCATTCAATTGCTAAGCGTATAGGCTTTTCAATTGGTGATGGATTTGCATTAAGTATCTATATGTATGATAGTTTTATTAGATATAACAAACTGGAAAATAAGATTGAAACAATGGTTCAAAACATAGATGTTACAAACATTAAAGAACTAGAAGAAAAATCCAAAAAATTACGTGATTTAATTTCTAATGCAGAACTTCCTGATAATTATAAAGAGGAAATATCATCATGTTATGAAAAACTATCAAAAATATATGGTTTGAATAATATTGAAGTTGCTGTGCGTTCAAGTGCATTAGCAGAAGATTTACCAAATGCTTCTTTTGCTGGACAACATGATACATTTTTAAATGTTTCTGGAAAAGATAGTTTATTGCAATCCATAAAAGAATGTTACGCATCTCTTTTTAATAGTCGTGCGGTTTCCTATAGAAAAACACATAATATCGCATTATCAGATGTAAAAATATCTGTTGCTGTTCAAAAAATGATCCGTTCCGATATTGGTTCTGCTGGTGTGGCTTTTTCATTGGACCCTGAAACTGGTTATAATAAAGCTATCGTTATTAATTCTGCATTTGGTTTAGGTGAATTAGTTGTTTCAGGAGGTGTTAAACCAGATGAATTTATTTTAGATAAACGCGTTCTACGTGATATCGAAGGTGATCCTATTATTATAAAGAAAAAAGGCAATAAAAATTCAAAGATTATTTACGACAGTGAATATGGTGGGGTGAAAGAAGTAGAAACAAGTGAATTTGAACGTTTAAATTACAGTATGTCCAACAATCAAATGATAACTTTAGGACGTTATTTACTACAACTTGAAAAGACTTATTCTAAATTATTTGATAAAGAAATTGGCGTTGATGTTGAGTGGGCAATTGATGGAAATGATCATAATATTTACATTATCCAAACACGACCTGAAACGGTTCATAGTAATGAACGTGATAGTTTAGAAATAAGTAATTATGTTTTAGAAGAAAAAGGCGATATTTTAGTTACTGGTGTAGCCGTAGGTGATAAGATTAGCAGTGGTAAAGTAAAAATATTAGAAGATATATACGATTGTGATAATTTTCAAGAGGGGGATATTTTAGTAACTGAAATGACTACACCTGATTGGGAACCAATTATGAAAATTTCATCTGGAATTATAACAGATAAAGGTGGAAGAACATGTCATGCAGCTATTGTAGCTCGTGAATTAGGATTAAATGCAGTAGTTGGATGTAGTAATGCTACAGACAAATTAAAGGATGTTGATGAAGTCACTATTTCTTGCGCTGAAGGTGAAACCGGATTTATTTACAATAGTTTATTACCTTATCATGTAGATAAATTAGCTTTATCAAAAAATTTAACACTACCTGTTAAAATGATGTTGAATGTAGGAAATCCTGAATGTGCATTTGAAAACTCACTTATACCAAACAGTGGTGTTGGTTTAGCGCGTTTAGAGTTCATTGTTAGTAATTATATCAAAATTCATCCTTTAGCACTTTATAATTATCCTAATATTCGAGAAGATGTTCGTGAAAAGGTCTATAATGTAATTGGAAATTACGACAGTGGTAAATGGTATTATATAAAACGTTTAGCAAAAGGTATTGGAAAAATTGCTTCTGCTTTTTATCCAAATGATGTAATTGTTCGTCTTTCAGATTTTAAATCAAACGAATATCGTAATCTTATTGGTGGAGAATTATATGAACCTGATGAAGAAAATCCAATGATTGGATGGAGAGGTGCGTCAAGATATTATTCAGAAGATTATAAAGATGCATTTCAATTAGAATGTGAAGCAATTCAATATGCTAGAGATGTTATGAAAATGACGAATATAGTTGTTATGATACCATTTTGCAGAACACCAGATGAATGTAGGTTAGTCATTGATACAATGGCGAAACATGGACTCGTAAGAGGAGAAAATAGTTTGCGTATTTTTTTGATGTGTGAAATTCCTTCAAATGTTATTGAAGCAGATCGTTTTAGTCCAATGCTCGATGGTGTTTCTATTGGTGGTAATGATCTTTTACAATTAACTTTGGGTGTTGATCGTGATAGTGATAAAATTAGTTATCTTTCTGATGATGAAAATACCAGTTATCGTCGTATGATTAGTATGGCTATAAAAACGTATAAAGAAAATGGAGTAAAAGTTGGATTTTGTGGACAACAACCATCAGACAGTATTGAGTTCTGTAAATTTTTAATTAGTGAGAATATTGATACCATATCAGTAACCCCTGATTCTGCGTTAAAAACCATTCAAAATCTCGGAAATATATAAGTGTATATTATAATGGACGACGATAATCGTTTTTCCGTATTTGTATTAGAAAAAGATGTTTTGGAGTATAATCATTTTAAAGCCAAGTATGAAGAATTTGATAGACTATCAAAAACAAAGATAAGAGGATTTTTATATAAAAATTATTACAAAGACCAAAAGATGTTTTGGTATAATAAATATATAAAAAAAATGAGTTATATTGAATCACGATATCGTAAAACAAACATTTACACTGATTATCATAAACAACTTGAAACACCCTATTTATTAGATCAAGATCCTGTAGTAGCAACATTGATAGAACCTTCAGCACCATATCATAATGAATTATAATTTTTGTATTCTCTATTATATACTCTATAATTATATAGTATGGAAAAAGAGGGTTGTGAAAAATTGTTAAAAGAAATGCGTGAATGTATCAAAGAAAAAAAAGGTACACTACCTTGTAGAAAATTAGTGGATAAATTTGGTGAATTATGTAAAAAAAAAGATGAAAAAGAAGAAGTGTTAAAACAATTCTTAGAATAAATATATTTAAACCTTGATATTTTAAATATATATATAATGAAACGTATTTATTGTGACGGAATATTTGATCTTTTTCATACGGGTCATTTAAAACATTTTGAAAAGATTCAAAATTTATTTGATGAACCGATAATATTAATTGTTGGAATTATTTCTGATAAAATAGCTACAGATTATAAACGTAAACCTATTTTAAGTCAATATAATCGTTTTCAAATTGTAAAATCATGTCAGTATGTAAATGAAGTCTTTATTACAGATGTATTAATAATGGACGAATCATTTTTAAACAAATACAATATTGATTATGTTGTTCATGGATTTACAAAAGAAGATCGTGAAAAACAACAAACATTTTTTGAAATACCTATAAAATTAGGAAAATTTAAAGAATTAGATTATCATGAAGGTATATCTACTACAGAATTGATAAAAAATCCTATTGTAAAAAATAAAACTAAACGTGTTGATGTGATTAATAGGTTAAAACAACATATTAATATAAAAAAAAATCATACAATCGGAGAATTTGGTTATATTGATGATTCTTTTATACAATTTACAAATAATTACTATTGTATTGATAAAGATAATTCAACAAATAGAAATGGTCCGTTTATTTTTATAAATACCGAAGAAAAAATGTTTAAATATCATTTTTTTCATTATATTGTAGTAAACAACTTTGAATATTCATATGATCAACATGAAACTTTTGAAATGTTCACTGATAGAATCAGTTATATATTAAAAGAGTTTGATAGAATATCAAAATATGGTATTTATATTTCAGGTATCAAAACAATAGATAAAGACTTTTTTTTAAATAAAGGATATAATATTGTAGAAAAAAATACATTATCAAATAGTGGATACGATACGTTTATAAGTTATAATGAAAAAGGTGATTATTTTTGAGAAAATCATAATACCATAATTAATTTATATTATGGTATTAGTTGTTTTACGACATGGTCAATCAGTTTGGAACAAAGAGAATCGTTTTACAGGGTTTATTGATATAAAATTATCAAAAAAGGGACGAAATGAAGCCATATATGCAGGAGAGTTATTAAAAAACATATCTTTTGATTATATTTTTTCAAGTGATTTAATGCGTACAATTGAAACCGCAAAAATTGTATCTCAAAAAAACAATTATAAAAACAATATTATAAAAATTACTGATTTTAAAGAAAGAGATTACGGTGACCTTACGGGTGAAAATAAAACAGAACTTATAAATAAATATGGTAAAGAACAAGTAAATATATGGAGACGTTCATATTATACAGGGCCACCGAATGGAGAAAATTTAGATGATGTTGTGAAACGAATGGGTCGTGGATTTGAAAAAAATGTTAGACAATTATTGAATCATAAGAAAAACGTATTAATAGTAGCACACGGTAACAGTCTTCGTGCTCTTTTTGTATTACTTGGAATAAAAACTCCAGATGAAATTGAAGAATTTGAAATAAGTACAGGTATTCCAATAAAAATTGATATATTAAATAAAGATTTTTCTTACGTAAATGAGTTTAAAATTTGTGGTTATCAAATTATTGATAGTCGTGGAAATCCAACATTAGAAGTTCAATGTACACATATTGATAATAATAAAACTTTAGGAAAAGGTTCTACTCCAAGTGGTGCATCTTGCGGTTCAACAGAAGTTTGTGAATTACGAGATGGTGATAAAATGATGTTTCATGGTAAATCAATTTATAGTGCGATTGAAATGATTTCTAAATTGAACGAAAAAATGATACTTAATCGAAATACTATATTTGATTTAGCAAAATGTGATCAATTATTTAATCAACTTGATGGAACCGAAATGAAAACAAATTTTGGTGGAAATACAAGTACTGCTTTAAGTTTTTGTATGTTAAATACGGCAGCTAATCTATTAGATATGGAAATGTATGATTATATTTCTGAAAATTACCACACCACTAAAGGAAAGGATTTGCCTACTCCACTTGTAAATATTATTAATGGTGGTAAGCACGGCATTACAGAAGATTTAAAAATACAAGAATTTATGATATTTGCTCGTAGTGGTTTATGTACAACAACTCAAGTTCGTATTTATTGTGAAGTATATCATACGTTAAAAAAAATATTAGTAGAAAAATATGGAGAACAGGCAAAATCAATTGGTGATGAAGGAGGATTTTGCCCACCAATTTATAGTGCAGATGAAGCATTAGATGTAATTGAAGAAGCAATAAAAAAGTCCGGCTATTTAGTAGGTGAAGATGTCTTTATAGCATTAGATTGTGCTGCTAGTGAGTTTTATGATGTTGTGTCCAAGAAGTATGAAGTTGAAAAAGGATTATTTTTAACAGGCGAAGAATTAGTAAACTATTATGGAGATCTTTTAAAACGTCATCCAGCTTTAAAAAGTATTGAAGATGGTTTTCATGAAAGAGATTATGAATCTTGGAAATTATTCATGAATTTGTATTCAGATAAACTAATGATAGTAGGAGATGATCTTTTTACAACCAATCCTAAATTAATAAAACAGGGACTAGATGAAAAATGGGCAAATACACTTTTATTAAAAGTAAATCAAATTGGAACTATTTCTGAAGCAATCAATGGTGCTAAAATGATGATAGATAAAGGCAATGATGTAATTGTTTCTCATCGTTCCGGAGAAACAAATCATGCGTATATAGTAGATATTGCGATCGGTATAGGAGCGAAATATCTTAAAATAGGTAGTCCTTGTCGTGGTGAACGTGTAGCTAAATTCAATCGCTTATTGGAAATAGAACATCATTTACTGAGAAGGGGGTAATGAATTACATTTTTCATCTTGCCATACTCCTCCATTTTGTAAACAGTCTGTTTCATTTTTACAATTATCTAAATGCTCGGAATTACATACTTCATGTCCACCACCAGAACCACCATATCCTTCAAGGACACTGATTTTCTCTATAATAGGAAGACTAAAATACAAAATAGAACTAAATAAAAGTCCATGAATTAAAACAAGATTAAACTTGGTTGTTTTAAGTGGTAATTTAATAATATTTCCAGGAATAAATACATAAAACAAGGCAAATACATATAAGAGCGTTAAAAGTTTCATTATATACTAATAAGTAGAAAATATTAGTATATACTAAATATTATTTTGGAATAAATACTTTACTTAAGTTTCTTTTTAGGACGTAGTTGATTTGTATGACCACATTTTTTCTTTCTACAATTTGTAGCACGGGGTGGAAGACGTGCATAACATTTACGACAAACGTTTTTTTCGCAATTAAAACTTTTAGCTAGGGCAGCAAGAGAAGGATCATACACACCACCACGAAGACGGAGTACTAAGTGAAGCGTTGATTCTTTTTGAATATTATAATCACTTAATGTACGACCATCTTCGAGTTGTTTTCCGGCAAAAATTAAACGTTGTTGGTCTGGAGGAATTCCTTCTTTGTCTTGAATTTTTCTTTTAACATTATCTATTGAATCTGATGCTTCAACATCAAGTGTTATTGTTTTACCAGTAAGTGTTTTCACAAATATTTGCATATTATATACAATATATAGATAATATTTTTTTAAATGGTTTCTATAATTATCTTACATATACATAAGATATAATTAGTATTATAATACACATGATTAACAGTAATAATTCTTTGTTTTCTAATAAATCTTGAATACTTATCTTTTCAGATAAACCTTCAATAAATTCTACACATATTAATAAAAAAATACGCGGATGTTTTAAAATATACATTGAACTTGAACGATCATATGTTTTTGTAATACTCATTGAAACACCATTAGTTGCCTGTGCTGCATGCCACCACCATGGTGGTATAGTAACGGAATCACCCTCATTTAAATCGACTTTATAAACTTTCAATTTTGAATGATCTAATTGAAATATATTTTCTTTTATGAAATTAGCTCTATTTGATGTTATTGGACAAATGTCTAATGGATTATCATAATAATCAAACATATAAATGGTTTTTTTACCATATATTTGATTTAAAATATAGTCATTACCTGTATGTATATGAGCTCCTGAACGACTATTATTACCAAAAAAAAGTAAAACACTACTATTTGTACGATTATTATCAATATTCAATGAAAATTTTTTTAAAAACTCTGTGTTTAATAAATTTTTACCATCAGATAAATCAACATCAGCAACATAATTATATGGTTTTGTATTATTAATTACATTGTGAAAAGTCTCTGTAAAAGGTTGTTGTACATATCTTTTTACATCGGTATTTTCCATCTCTTCATGTGTATTATAAAATTCTGTTTGAAGTATGGAATTTTTTAGATTTGATGATAATGTTTCAAGAATATTTTCTTCTTTGAATATTTTCATTGATTTACATCCACCTCTTATTACACAAGGTTTTTCAAAATTATAGTAATCAGGTATTTGATCTGTACTTTTAATTTCATCTAATTTTAAATACATTATATAAAAATTTGTGATATTATAATATATTTATATGACCTTAAAAAATGTTATAACAGTTACTAAAATAGCTTCAAAAAAATTGTCTAAAATATTATTACAAAGTGAAAAAAAAGCTATACGATTTTATGTTAAAGGAGGTGGTTGTAATGGTTTTAATTATAAATTAAAACCAACAAACGAAGAACCCGATAAATTAGATGAAATTGTTAAAATAGATGATATAGAAATACATGTATGTAATAATAGTCTAATACATTTATTGGGAACAGATATAGACTGGACCGAGGATATAATGGGGCAGGGATTTACGTTTAAAAATCCAATGGCGCAATCAAAATGTGGTTGTGGTACATCTTTTAGTAGTAAAGCATTTAATTAAATATATAAAGTTATTTTGTTATTATATATAATGTCTAAAGAAGTAGAAAAAAAACAAAAATTTTTTGATTTGTTAATTGAGCAAAAGAAATTGTTACAAACAAAGATATCTTACGCAGATCGTTTATCAAAAATTAACGAGGAGTTACGAAAAATTGAAATTGATATATCAAACACATGTATTGAAGAGTTTGGAAATCATGATTATATTGAAGAACGTGAATCTGGAATGTATGGAGAAAGATTTTATATTTGTAGTCGCTGTAATCATATGTATTAAAAAAATATCTCTAATCCAGATAAATTGTTTTCTGTAATATATTCAATAGAAGCACCTCCACCAGTGGATATGTGTGTGAAATTATTTCTATATTTATTTACAAAACCCCCTGTATCACCTCCACCAACAATGACTTTTTTATTTGGATTTTTCTCAATCATCTTAATAAGCATATTAATTAATAATTCCGATCCATGTTTATATTTATCATTTTCTACTACACCAAGTGTACCATTCCAGAAAACTATATCATGTTTATCAATTAATTCTTGTAATGTATTTAACGATTTTAACCCAATATCAAAAAAATTACTTTCTTTTGTTAAATAATTTGTAATCATATGACTAGGTATCTCGTCTAAATTTGTAGCACATAAACCATCTTCCATAAGTGTAATATCGGATTTGTTTTTAGAAATTTTTTCTAAATATTCTCTCATATCTTCTTTGATAATAGTATTAATATTACCACCTGCGATAAATATATGATCTACTTTTTTTGATAAATTTTCTAATAATTTAATTTTGTCGTCCATTTTACCACCCCCTATAATAGCTAATATCTTATTACTACTATTATTAGATGTAATTGTATGCAATGCATTGAGTTCATGATCTACTAAATATCCAAAGCTTTTATCTTTCATTTGTGTTCCACAAATACTGAGATGATTTCTATGCATACAACCAAATGCATCATTTACAAAACAATCACCTAATTGATGAAATACTTCAATAGCTTCACTGTTTTCTATTTCCAAGTATTTTGTTTCTTCTCTATGAAAACGTAAGTTTTCCAATAAAAACACTTTGTTTGTTGAATTTTTTAATTGATCCAATGTCTTATAACTAAGTCCATCAGGCAAAAATTCGATATCTATATTTAATAAGTCTTTTAAAATAGGGTAAACAATTTGCAAAGAGTCTTTATCAGACTTTTCTTTCGGTCTTCCTAAATGAGAAGCAAGAATAATTCTTTTTGGAGAATCTTTTAAAATACGTTTAATTGTAGGTATTGTAGAAGTAATACGATATGTATCGGTTATAACGTTGTCTTTTATTGGTACATTTAAATCAAGGCGTAAAAATATATTTTTATCGGTAAATGTTTTTTTATCAATAAAATGTTCATTTGCATTGTAACTTGAAATTGTTTCCATTAATTTTATTAATTGTGAAGCGTACGACCATTCATTATCATACCAAATCATTAACTTAAAACTGTTATCTATAAGTTCTAAAGATGCTGTTTTATCAACAATAGATGGACAAGTAGTAGATATTAAGTCGGAACTTACTAAATTTTCATTATTTAGTTGAAGATAAGGATTTTTTTCTATGGAATGAAAAATATCATCAAGAGATGTTTTTTTTTCTAATTCTACATTTAAATCAACAAGAGAAACACTATTAATAGGAACACGTACAGATGTACCAACAATCTTTCCTTCTAGATAAGGTAAAATCTTATATATAGATAAAGAAGCACCTGTTGTGTGTGGAATAATATTATTAAATATAGATCGATTTGTACGACTTTTTGAATGTGCAGTATCTACTACCTTTTGACTTGCAGTAGATGCATGAATCGTTGTAAAATTAGCTTGTTTAATACCGTAATTATCTTGTAGATGTTTTAAAACCGGAACAATTGAATTTGTTGTACATGAAGCATTACTTATAATTTTTTCGTTGTTATATAAATGTTCATTAGCACCATAAACAAATAATGGAGTGTCGTCCTTTGGAGGTGCACTCATTATAATATAATCTACATCGTGATGTTTAGCCTTTTCTTTTGTTAAATAGACACCAGTAGCATCAATAATATGATATATACCAAAAGATTTCCAATTTAAATTTTTAGCATCACGATCACGTAATAAGTGAATTGTTTTGTTATTTATTTTAAATGTATTATTATCTATTATTTTTACATTAAATGATGAGTCATATTTATGTACAGAATCATGTTTAAGATAAGATTCTAATTTATAAATATCAAAATCCGGTGCGTTTATCACTTTTACTTCTAATGTTTTACTTTTTATTAGTTGTAAAAAAACGCATTTTCCAATTCGCCCAAATCCATTAATTCCAATGGCTAACATGTTATACTTAAAAGGTAGAAATTATATTTAATATATATATATAATTATGGCTCCTTTAATGTTTACATTTAATCGTAGTACACAAACAATGGAAGAATATCAAATTTCTGTAAAAACAAATGAAGAGACAAATAAACAAGAAACATGTGCTATGAAATATAGTTTTTATGCTCAATCACAAGGAAATACAAATAGTAGTGTTTTACGAAAAATTTCAAATTGTACAAAGGTAGAAAATGTATATTTAAGGGGAAAATTAATAGGACGAAAATACTGTGTCCCATTTAGATAGATTTTAGTATATAAAAATTTCTATCAATATTATATTATGAAAAGACCAGTAAGAGATCCAGAAAAAGGTACATATACAATAAACGGTAAAGAATATAAAGAATTATTTGGTTCACGAGAACAAGTATGGAATGGTACCGCACATAAAACAAAATACGGATTAACTAAACAAGGTTTAATAATGAATAAATGGGGTAGAATTGTTTCTGCTGATAAACATGAGTCTGCTACAAAAGAAAAGCGTTTAGAAAAGTATGGGTATTTTGCGAAAAAAGGAAAATTTGGTTATGTTAAAAAGAAAACAAATCGTCGTAAAAGTAAAGGTAGAGGTAAAAAAAATCGTAAAACAAAACGAAATAGACAATAATTTAGAAACATTTATTAACAATAAATTAAATTCTATTGTTAATATATATCATGGCTCCTACACAAACAGTTGGATCAAAAGCTCAAGTATACCACGGAACCGCCAAACATACTTCTGGTGGTTTAACAAAAAAAGACCTTGTTAAATCTAAAGGTCGTATTAAATCAAAAAGAAAGGTAAAGCAAGGTAAAAAAGCTATTAAACATTTAAGAAAATTAGGTTTTACCGCCAAAAAAGGTGAATTCAAGCTTTTCAAGAAAAGCGATGCTAAAAAAACACAAAAAAGACGTAAATAAATTAATCGTTAAATAATATCATAGGAGAAATACATATTCTTGCTTTGTTTTGTATAGAAGCACGAATATGAAAATAACGATGTTCACAATCATCAAGACGTGAAATTGGTTCCTGCCATAAATGTTTACTCATAACATCAACCATTTTTTTAGGGTATATTTCGAATAATTTTCTAACATTCCATTCATATTTAACATTTGAGAAAATGTCTTTTCTATAGATAGCAAATCCATTAAAAGCTGAAATACAATTGACTAGACCATTATTTCCATTTTTTTTGATTTCTTCTGTAAATTTTAAGTTTAATGTATTTTTCATATAACATTTGACTTTATGTGTATTTTTATAATGTAAAAGACTAAATGTATAAGGATATATAGACAATGCCCATAAATCATAATAATCTCTTCTGTTAAAAGATATAGTATCCCAAGCTAGTGGAGTTGTTTTTTCTTTATTTATCACATATTTGAATACTTCTATATTAATAGGTTTAGCACAAACATCGTCCATGTCCATCATTATAAAATAACGAAAATCTTTTTGATTTAAACTATTTATTTTATTTATAATCAGATTTCTAGCATTTGCTATATTTTCTGTTCTTATTTCTGAAAGCTTTTTTGGTCCTATTAATAGAGACATTTTATTTTTATATTTATCTTTATACATTTTTAGAATATTTAGTGAATTATCACTTGAATCGTCATATGATATAATAATATGATAGTCATCTATTGTGTCAATTATTTTTTCTATATTATGAAAAACACTGTTTAAATATGGACCAGTATTTCTAACACAGCCACAAATATACATCTTTGTTTCACTCATATTATATTTATTATATAATATGATTTAAATTTTAAAGTTTAAATTTACTTTTAAATTCTTGTGGAGATAATATTTGAATTTTTAATTCTTTCGCAGTTGCTACTTTTCCAGTATTACTATCTGTATCAGGTGTAATTACAGCGAATGTTTTACTAGTTACAGAACTACTTAATGATGCGCCAATTTCTTTTAACTTATTCTCTAACTCTTTATCACGTGCACCACTCATTACAATACTCTTTTTAAATAATGGATGACTTTCATCTTTTGTTTCTTTTTTAACCGTTATTGTTTTGAGTTTATCTGTTAATTTACATTCTTCTAAAAATCCTAAAAATACTGGTATATTTTTAACAAATGGTTCTGCTGTTTTTAAAGCCATACCTTTTACTGATTTCAATTTAGTAATTTTTTGTTCAGGACTTTCTGAAGACGTTAATATGTCGGGGTATTCTTCTAAAATAAGTTCTACTTTTTTATCACTAAAACCGCGTCCAAACATATTAGAAACAGCCATGATTTTTGATAGAGAAGCTTTTTCAATCTTTTCTTTTATACCATCACGGACCTTTATAGCCATTTTTTCTTTAAATCCCTCTACGCTTAGAAGTTGTTCTTTGGTCATTTGTAATATTTTTGGAATTGTATCAAAACCAGTATCAATAATTTTAACTACATTTTTTTCACCTAATCCTTCCACATCAATACCTTTAAAGAAGAGTGCGATGTTTTTATTTCGTACAGTTTCATCTTCTTCTTTGTTTTTTAACATAATATCAACATGTTTATCATTCCATATATATTCAACATTAGGCATTAATGGTTGATCAGCAGGTGTTATTACATTACGTATATAAGGTATTACATCGCCACTTCTAATTAATTCTATAACTGCACCTACACCTATTTTATTTGATTCTATAAATGCACCATTGAAACCTGTAGCATATTCAATTTTTACACCGCTTAATTGTACTTGTTCTACACGAACACGAGGTTTTAAATATCCATCTTTACTAGCATTCCATTCGACATCTAATACTTTTGTTTCCGCCATTTGATCTGAAAGAACCATTTTAAAAGCAAAAGAGTGATCAGGATTACCTGATTTCCTTGGATATATTTTATCATTTGTAACAATAACACCATCAATTTCATATTCATAATTGTTACGCCATGAAACAAGACGTTCAGATAAATCGTCATTTGTAATATCATTCATTATTTCATTTTTAACAGTATTAAATCCAAGTTCTTTTAGTTTTTTCATTTGTTCACTTGGTTTTATATCTGGTTTTATTACTTCATAAGCTACAAAATCCATGTCTTTTACAGTATCATTTACAGTTACACGATTTACTGTACCTGCGATTAAATTGCGAGCATTTGCGAATTTATCTGAATATTTTGAAGTAAATATAGACTTTTTCATTATAAATTCACCTCGAACAACAATGTCTTTATCTTTTGGTAAGTCAATATATGATATAAAATGTGATACATCTTGTCCTACTTTACCATCACCGCGAGTGTATAAAGCCGATTTATTGTTTTCAGTAGTATATAATCCACTAACTCCATCTAGTTTACATGATAATACATAAGGCCCTTTATATTTTGCTTTCCATGATGGAAGTGCTTTTGTATCGGGTTTAATTTTGTCCATAGAAGCCATTTGATAAGGTAATTTCACTTTATTTTTCTCAACAGGTGCACCTATTTTTCCAACAACTGTATTTTTAGGGTATTTTTTCTTAATGTAATCTTCTAATATGTCATATTGATTATCAGTAATTAAAGGTTGTTCATCTGGTCCAAGATTACGATATACATCATTTGTTTTTACCAACATATCATTTAATATACTTTCACTTAAATTTTCAAGAACGCTAATTCCACCAGTTTTATAATTTTCAATTGCATGTAATACCGCATTATTAGTACCAACATTTACTGGTTGTATTTTACAAAGGGCTTCTTTTTTTGGTTTTTTTATTTTGATTGTCGGCATCTTATCTTTATCAGACGTTTTATGTTTAATAGTTTTATTCTTTTTATTCTTTTCTTCTTTTTCACGTTTTTTTCTCGTTTTTTCTTCTTCCTTAGCAATTTTTTTCGCAGCTTTTTCCTGTTCTTTTTCACGTTTTTTTCGTGTTTTTTCTTCTTCTTTTTCACGTTTTTTTCGGGTTTTCTCGTCTTGTTTTTCTTTTAATTTCATCTTTTTAACCTCTTCTTTTTCCTTTTTCTCGGCCTCTTTTATTTCTAATTTTCGCATTTTTTCTTGTGCTTTTACACGTTCTTTTTCGGCTTTTTCTTCACTTCTATTTTTTTGTGTAAAATTTTTCGTTTTTTTTTTGGGAGCTTCCTTCGGAGTTAATGGTTTTTCTACTACCTGTTTTACTTCTTCTGGTAATTCAATAGCAGGAGAACCAGGTATTGCCTCTACTGATCTTCCGTCTACACGTTCATGTGGTTCTTTGTAAACCATTTTTAAAAATTGAAAGATTTCTTTTTCATCAGCAAACATGCGATCAAATTTGGCGCCCTTTTTTTTACCATCCATAATGTGAAATCCATGTTCATTTAAAGTGTATCCCATACTCAATGCTCTTCCACGCATAACTGTATTAAAATATTTACTACCAGTAAAATAGAGAATTGCGAAAGGATATTCACTTTTTGAAGTATACATGAAATCAACACGACGTGCAGTATCTGATTTTGGTAATTTTGCTACAACAAGACTTTTTGTAGAACCGCGTGATAACAACCCATCTTTTGTGATGATTTCATCTTTTATTAATTTGTCTATAAAATTCTCAAATACTTTTTTATCATCTGCTGTAATAATTACATCAATATCACCAGATGTTTTTGCACCACGTCTATAACTTCCTACAATCTCAAACGCAGCATCACTAGTTTTAATACTATCAAATGCTTCTTTAAATATCTCTTCATATTCTACAATTTCACTTCTAGGTATACGTTTTAAGATATCTTTGTAATATTTTAAACCCACCTTTTGTTTATTATTTAATAAACTATCTTGTTTTTCTATAAGCTGATCTAGTGTTTTAATACCATGTTTTTCAACTAATTCATCAGCTTTTTTTGGACCTACACCATAAATATCAGAAAAAATGTTACGAGGATCATTTTTTTCACGTTCTAATACACGTAATGTTCCTGTATTTATATATTCTTTAAATTTTTTTATAATAGTTTCACCTACACCTGGTAAAGAAGACAAATTTTGATAATTTTTTTCAGTAATCTCATCTGGATAAACAATTAAACTCTCTTGTGCTTTTTTATAAGCACGTGAACGAAATGGTTCACCTTTTTTGGCCATAATATTTCCCAAATTATCTACCAATTCAATTAATTTTTCATTTAATCGTCCTTTTAAAACTGGTTCTTCTGCTGTTTGAATAGGAGGTGAAAAATTTTCAGCTATTTCGTCTTTGGAAAGTTCACGTTTTTTTGTTTTACGAATAACGACTTTTTTACCTCTTTTTGGTTCTGTATGTCCTTGTATTTTCTGAATAAATTCATTTCTATATTCATCGTCTATTTCTGTCTTTTTATCTAAAGATGTTTCCATTATATAAAACAGTTACAAAATATTTAACTATTTTTATTAAATATCTTATAAATATTGTTACCAATAACACGCGCCCTCGACTTTTTCACAATTTTTTGGTTTTTCATTATCTTTTGGCCTTTTCCAATGTTCATTGTGATATAATTTTACAATATCAGGTCTTTCTTTTAACCAACGATTCCCAAGAATACCAAAATACATTTGTAATACACCACCTATATAAATTGCGGATTTACCTTTTAAATATATGTGTGCACAAATAGGATTCGCATATCCACCACATGAAACCAATGCTATATCAAAAAAGTTCAATAATTCATCAACACGTTGTTTAAAAAAATCAAATTCTATATAAAAATCTCTACTTGGTTCATCTGCTTGAGTTTGGGGTGGTTTTAAAAAAACAAATTCACAATCTGGAAATAAATCAATACCTTGATAGATATTTTTACGATTAGGGATTTGCTCTTGTATGCTTTCTATAAATGGAGATATTATTAAAATACGTTTTCCATGTAATGATTGTGTCCATGGGTTTGAAAAAATATAATGAAATATATCAAATGTTAATGCCCAAAAAGGTTGTTTTTCTTTGTATATATTTAATATATATGAATGAGATTGTGATATATGTTTAATATAATTACCTTGTGGTTCCCATGAACCATACATATCACAGTATTGAAAAGCAGAAAGATAAAGTTTCGAATATTGTGTAATACTATCGTTATTTGTAAGTCGGATGCCGGCATTATTTTTCATGGCGTATAGTACCCTTTGAATATATTGTTTTAAAGGTGTTGTTTCTGGGTGTAAGTTATTAGTAATAATATTTTGAAAAACAGCAGTGTTATTTTCTATACCTGAAACACGTGGAATTATGAAATTTTTACCATTTTTTAATCGATTATCTATATAATTATATAGTTTATCATTATCAGTCATCATTAGTGTAGAAAAATTTCTTGACCAAATAGCAAATCGTTGAATATCTATACCAAGACAATTAGGTAATGTATTTATTTCAAATGAATAAGGCAAAACTACACCCCATGGTTCTTTTATAGAATCTTTTATTGTATAACTTCTTGCTTTTTCTCTATGTACATGTAATGTTTGAAGTTGTTTTGGATCATTTATAATAGAATATCCAAGAATTACCATTAAATAAATCAATTTATTATCACATCCAGGTTTTCCAAACTCAAAATCGAAAATTTTTTCTGAAAATTCTGGTATACAGAAATTAGAATGTAAAATCCATGTATCTTGACTATCAAATCTTGGACCAAATATTCTAGATTTAGAGAAATCGATAAAATTATAGTCATAACGTAATAAAGCACCAAAATGTTTATGAGTATGAAAGTCTGAATATTTTAAATTTTCTAATGTGTTTAAAAAAAAATAAATATCTGAATTTAAAAATATTAAATACCCTTTTATATCGTTTTTACGAATATATTGAAACACGTCTTGGAATGTAAGACGTTTATTAATATTGGTTTGAATTATTTTTTCTGAAGATACCCCTAATTCACGTTCCGAATATATTCTTTCTACTAATAGGTGTATAAAATCAATATCTTTATTTTTCACATTTTGTTTTAAACATATTTTAATTTCATTATATCTTTCTGCTTTTTGTGGTATAAAAAATTGATTGAAAATATGTATTTTATCGGTATTTTTATAGTTATTTTTAGTTAGTTTCTTGGACTTAATTATTAATTTCATTGAATAAAATAATAAAACGTTTTTATTACTATTTAATAATATAATATAATTGATATATGAGTCAAAGTAAAAAACGCAATAATTTAAAATCAAATAATAACGATGAATTTAATTGGAAAGAGTATTTAATAGCCAATACAGATTTAATTGAAGGTGGTATAAATACAGAAAAGAAAGCGAAAGAGCATTGGTTGGATAGAGGTAAAATAGAAGGACGATCATTAATATCCAAGGATTTTGATTGGAATCAATATATTGCTATTAACCAAGATTTAATTAGTATGGGATACACAACAAAAGACTTAGTTCAAGAGCATTTTATAAATAACGGTTTCAATGAAGGTAGACGAACAGTATTAAAAGATTTTGATTGGGAGTTTTATATTTATTATAATAATCATTTGTTACATACTGGAATTAATACACAATCAAAAGCAATTAAACATTGGATAAATTATGGAAACATAGAAGGACTAATAACAAATATTAGACCTTTAAGGTATATATACGATAAAATTATATCGTTTGATTATAGTGATATTTATAATATTTATGATAACATTCATAATATTACACTTTATGAAAATTTCACAGTAAATGATACAGTATTATTGGAAAAAAATTTACATTATATTAATAATCGTAATACACCCTTATTTAAACCATTAGAAATTATATATGATATAAAAGAATTACATAATTATAATAAGTTTATTTTGATTATTGATTTTCCTTGTTATGGTGGCGGCTGTTCATTTTTTATTAATACAATTATCAGTTGTTATAAATATGATGTAAATTTTTTAATAGCAAGAAATTTTGAAAACAAGATTTATCTTTATATTAATGATGAAAAAATGTTTAAATTACCATTAACAACAGAACAAACAATTGAAATTTTTAAAAATATAGAAATAACAAAAATATTTTTTAATTCGATTGTAAAACATTCAGAAAATTTTATTCAAGAATTATTTAATTTAAAAAAAGAAACCACAATTATTACACATGATTACAGTTTATTTTTTAATAAACCACAAATGTATTATTATGAAATTGATGGTACAATAAAAACACATAATAAAATTAATATTCATAATTTTGATCGTGTAATAACACAACATATTGGTAATTTACATACATTTGGAAAAAATATGGATAATTATGGTAATATTGTTGTTTCTGCATTACCTGATTTTAAAGATAGGGGTGATAAAATAGTTACAAATAATAAGACTGTTGTAATAGGTGTTATTGGTGATATATCGGATGTAAAAGGATATTACGTTTTAAATGAATTAACAAAAAAAATAGAAGATGAAAATATTGAAATTATAATATTTGGTAAAGTTCATATTAAAAGTATAAAAAAACAATTTTCTTATCATACTATTAATGATTTAAATATTTTATTACAGACGTATAAACCAAACATGTTATTAGAATTATCTTTATGGCCTGAATCTTATTCATTTACATTATCATTAGCTATGATAACTCAATTACCGATTATATATCACAATAAGTATTTTCCATGTACTATACAACGTCGTCTAGCATTATATAATAATGCTCATTCTTTTGATAATATCGATTCAATTAATATTAATTGGTTATTATCGAAAAAACAATCCTTTTTTTATTTAATAAAACCAAAAATATATTACCCTCCATTTTGGGATTATTATTTTAAAAGTAATACAGATTATCTACCATTTAAACAATTAAATCAAGAATATAATGTAGTTATCATTACTTCAAAAATATATACTTCATCCAAACCATTTACATATACAGCGTCGCGGTCAATATATAGTCCAGAAGAGCGATTAAAACAAACAATTGAAACAATTAAATCTATACGAGAAAAAATACCAAATAGTTTTATAATTATTTATGATAATTCAATATTATCAAATGATGAGTATTTTAGTATTGTAGATAGAGTAGAATGTTTTATAAATCATCACTGTGATGATATTATAAATAATTTTACAAATAATAGTCCACATAAATTATTTGGTGAAATAGCACAAACGTATAAAATTATAGAGTATTTAAACCTTTATCATAAAAATATGAATATAAGAAATTTATTTAAAATAACAGGTAGGTATGTAATAAATGAAGAATTTAAATATAGTGATTTTGATAATGATAAAATTTTATTTAAACGAAATAAAGATGTGGAAGATCGATTATACTATTTTACATGTTTTTACAAAATATCAAAGAATAAAATAGGATTATTTCGTGAAACAATAACAGAATTATTTGAAGACATTAAAAATGACTCTTATGAATTTGAAGAATGGGAAGTTTTATTACCTAATTTATTATTCAATGAATTTGAAACAATTGATACACTAGGTGTAACACAACGTATAGCAGTTTGGGATGATCAAAGTAAAATTTAATAATTTTATTTATAAAAATATAAAATTATTTATATGTTTTTATATTAAATGATATTAATATTTGATACACATGCCGGATTATGTAACCAGATGTATGATATACAATCAGCTATTAATTTTTGTATTATTAATAATATAGAGTTTTCATTTCGTTATGCATCATTACGATGTAATAATGATTTAACAAAATGGTACAATATACCATTTAATCATTTATTTGATGAAAATTTTATTAATACATCTCTTTATATACCGTTTAATAAACTAACATTAACAAACGAAAATACTTACAATTTTAATAATGATATAAGGTGCATTGAATGGTTAAATCAAAATAAGGCGATCTATCCACAGTTAGATAGAATTGAAAAAGAACATATTATTTTGAGACAATTTTGGTCGATTTATAAAAATTTTATAGATATTGAAAATATTTATCCTTTATTAAAACCAGCAAAAAAAATTTTTGATATATATCAAATTATATCTTGTAATTTACCTGAAAAATATAATTTAATCCATTATAGATACGAAGATGATTTTATTAAACATTTTAATATTAAAGATCATCCTAAGTTGGATACATTAATTGAAAAAAATAAATTTAAAAATGATTTACCCCTATATATAGCAGCATTTAATGTTCATAACATTCCAAAAAAATATTTACGTAAAAATATAAATAAATTAAAAAATGTGATTTATAAAACAGATTATTTCAATGATGATTTAAATTTTGAGGAATTAGCATTTATTGATTTTATGATTGGTAAAAATGCACAGGAAATAATAGGGCACAGTAAATCATCTTTTTCAGTTATTTTAAATTCGTCTCATAATACAAATAATTATTACATTTAATGCCACATATACATCAAAACACTTGTAATAAGACTCTGTGTTTTATTCATTAATACAAATCCACCTTTATTAGGATGCATATTATCAATAAAATGTTGTTTATATACATATTCAAAATGAGGATTATTTTTTTTTAGATATTCAATACCTTCATTATTTTTTAATATTTCATTTGTAAGTTCTTCTACTTCACTAGCAGAACATTTTAGTTGGTAATTATCATTCCACCACTTAATAAGTGAATCACATTTATCTTTAATATCATTAGGTAACATTTTCGTATTTTCAAATAGTTTATCACTCATTGTTTTATTTTATACCAAATGATAAAATAAAACCTATAATCAATTTTATACTACAATAATACATCGCTAACTATCCCATCTATTTTGTAGGGTTTTAAAAAATCTAATGTACTAATATCTTTAATAGTATAAACAAATACTTTTACGTTATTTTTATGCAAATAGTCTATACTATTTTTATTTAACATTTCCCAGTTTACAGCTATAAATTGTAAACGAAATTTATTTAACATTGACGATAGTAAAGGTAATGTAAAATTATTTTCTGTAATAAGTCCAAGATTATAAGATCTATTAAAATTTTTTAATATTTCAAGGTGATTTAAATTGAAACTGGCCATCCATATATTTAATGTATTGATATTCAATTTTAAAAAAAGATTATGCAAGTATACCACAAGTTCATCACCTCCTTTTAAATCGAGATATAATTTTACATTTTCATAATCAATTTTTTTAAATAATTCAGATAACAACAATAATTCAGGTAATTCATATTTTAACTCGTCATATGAATACTTATTAATTTTTTTATTTTTATAATAAGTATCATGATAAATTATAATTTCATTATTTCGATCTAGTTGTATATCTATCTCAATCATATCAAAATTATTATCAATAGCATCATTAATGGAATTTAATGTATTACTTATATAGTTATTACAATATCCTCTATGCGCTATTTTAAGCGTCATATAATATATAATAGACGTATACTATATAAAATTCAAAAATTATATTGAAACAACTGTTTTAAGATGGTCTAATTCTTTTTGTACTTCTCTATTTTCAGGTTCACGTATACCTAATTCTAGATATTTTGAAATTAATGTATTTGATTTTAATAAATTTTCAATTGAAGTAACAGGAAACCAATTATAAGCAGTACGTGTTAACATTTGATCTTCAGGTATTAATATACCATGTGTTCGTTTTGAACAAAATTCAATTGGATTTTCTTCTAATAAATTTTCAATTAAAACGGGTTTTTTATCTATAGTTTTTACACCAATATATATACCATCAACAATATTTATATGATTTCTAATAGCTTCATTATCGAGCCATTTTGATGTATACCCAAAAAATTCTTCTTCACTACTAGTGTGTGGATTTTCATTTCTTTTTTGTAAATAAACAACCATATCTTTAATAACAGCATTACGTTTTGGCGCACCAATAAAAAGGGCATTTGAAGTAAATTGTTGTGATTTTTGATTTTTAATAATAGCTACATTGTTATTAGGTTTTTCAAAAACAAAAGGTTTATTTAAATTAATATTCTTAGCAAAAAGTGGAGTTAAATTACGAAGACATACAAAACTGTTTGGTACAATCAATCCACCATAAATATATAATAGTTCAATCAAACCTTGTTCTCTATATAAGTTACGTTTTGGTTCAGGTAACTTTGAAACATCTATTTTCCAACCAGGTATTAATTGTCTAAAAGAATCATCGTCAATTAAACATACATTAAAATCATCTCCACAATGATTAATAATAGATTTTATTGTTAAATGAATATAAGGTTGATTTAAATCAGTAGAGCTACGAGAACCAAAACTTTTCCATTTTCTTGAATTGTATTCATATTTTGTATGAATCCATAGTTTTGGTCGATTGTAACCATAAAGTGGGCTTTCATTTAATAAATATTTACGAATAAGTTCATCTTCACTTTTTTCAGGATTAACCGCATTTTTAATTTTGTTTCCAAAAGCATTGGCTATAATTAATATACCAATTGTTGCGAAAGTATACATTAAATTTTTTTCACTAAATAAAGACATTATATAGTATTATATATTATATAATGTTATTATTATCACATTAAAAACTAAATATCTTTATTGTCTAAATATTATTGAAATAAATAAAATAATGGATATTATATTTTGATTCATTATATTTTATTTTTGAAGTAAACATATTATCATTACTTTTACATATTTGACGAACAATATTTACAAATGAATTATAATTAAAAATTCTTGTTACATAAAATTGTTTTGATTCTTGATAATAAGGTAATATTGTTTCTAAAAAATTTGTATGATAACTGTTGTACATTAATTTCTTATATGCATTATTATCAATTAAATAATATTTATCTGTTTTTAAACAAACTTTTTCCAATAGATCAAATAAAATATTAATAGGAACATTTGATTTAAATATTTGTTTTAGCATATTATTATTATGTATTAAACGCAGAAATTTATCTATTTTGATAAAATATTTGAAATGTCGTATGTAAATAAAACAATTTCAATAATGTCTTCATGGATATTATGAAAATATGTTATGTATTTACAAATAATAGGTAATATTTTGTATTGTTGTTGTTCATCTAATAAATCCGTATTTTTAATAAAAGTATAAAACAAATCTAATATATCAATAACAGAATAACCATAATCATGAATATTGTATAATATTTCTATCGCTTTTTCCATATTATTATTTTTAATATGTTTAATATAATTTTCATAGTCTTTATAAGATATATTAGACACAATTTGTTTACAACGAACAATATCAATTATTTCATTAAATGAAGATAAAATATTTATTTTTTCTAAATGAGATATAATCTCACGAATTGATTCTTTTGAATAGGATAATATATATTCTCTTGCTTCTTTAGATATATTTAATTGTTCATTTTTAATAATAGTATTCATAATATCATTTCTAATTGAATTTGTAGGTGATTGTAATTTAAGTATATGTAGTCTTGATTGAAGACTTTCTATAACTTTGTGAACATTTGAACATACAGAAATAAAATGTATATTTGCTTTATGTTTATCGATATGATTTCTAAATACTTGCTGACATTGTTCATTAATTAAATCTAAATCGTCTACAATAATTAATTTTTTTTTACCATATATTGAACATTTTGATTGACTAAATGTTTTCATTTCATTGCGATAATAGTTAATACCTTGTTCTTTAAGACTATTGATAAACATAATATTATTTTCAGGGAATGTATCTTCTTTATTTAAATTATAATAATCTCTAATCAAAGCATACAATATAGATGTTTTACCTGAATTACTTGGACCACTTATTAAAATATTTAAATCATCTATTTTTATAAGTGATTTTATAACTGATATTAATTGGTCATTACCCTTAAAATCATCAATGTAATATGGTTTGTATTTTGATATGAAAGGTTTTTTTTCTAATTGATCAGAATTATTTTTAGCAACGAGGAAAAAATTTTCCATTAATAATTAACTGTTGTACATTTTATGTTTATTAACAACGAATAAATAAATACGGTAGAATAAATATAAATTTTCATCATTAAATAATAAGAATGTCTTATTATAAAATTTTAGAAGTAGAAAAAAATGCGGATAGTGATGAAATAAAACGAGCATTTCGTAGAAAAAGTATGTTATATCATCCTGATAGACCAGGAGGTGATATAAAAAAATTCCAAGAGGTAAACTCTGCTTATGAAACATTAAGTGATACAAGTAAAAGAAGACACTATGATTTAGAAGAAAAAATGAATGATACTTTTAATATGTTTGGTGGATTGGGTGGATTGGGTGGATTGGGTGGATTGGGTGGATTGGGTGGATTGGGTGGTATGCCTTTTATGAATATGCAACCAAATATGGAACAAGAAAATGAAATTAATGAGTTGTTTTCTACTCTATTTGGAAATGCTTTTCAATCAAATGAAAAATCGATGCCTAATATTCGGATATTTACAGGAAGAAATGATATTCCCATGGAAGAGTTATTTAGTAAAAATATTTTACAAAAGAAAAATGCAAAACCAGATCCTCTAAATATTAATATAACCATAACGTTAGAACAGTCATATCATGGATGTTCTATACCTATTAAAATAGATAGATGGTTAATGATATCTGATACAAAGATAAATGAAGAAGAAACTGTATATGTAGATATCTATCCTGGTATTGATCATAATGAAATAATTTTCCTAAAAGAAAAAGGAAATATATCAGATGAACAAATAAAGGGTGATGTAAAAATAATGGTATCTATTGAAAATAATACATATTTTATTCGTGATGGATTAGATCTTATTTACAATAAATCTATTTCTTTAAAAGAGTCTTTATGTGGATTTTCATTTGATATCGAACATTTAAATAATAAAAAATTGGCTTTTAATAATAAAAACAATCCTACTATTGTTAAACCAAATTACAGAAAGAAAATTGCGAATATGGGTATGAAACGGAATGATAAAATAGGTTCACTTATTGTTGTTTTTGATGTTCAATTTCCTGATAATTTTGAAAAAGAAGATATTGAAAAGTTGAATGAGATATTATAATTATTTACTTCATAATAAATAATTAAACAATTTTCTATTTAAGAAGAAATTCTTTTTGTAGGAATATTAACATCTACTAAATAAATTGAATTTTCTGTAGCAATAATATATTCGCTACCAGTTTTATAAATTTTAACAATAGGACTTGTATATTCTTCTTCACTTTTGACCAAAAGTTTTTCTTGATTTTCTTTTACTCCAATTAAAACGGTTTTATCTAAAGATTCATTCCAATAATCTAACATAATTGGTTTATCGTCTACAATAGCTAATTTTGTAGCATGTTGTAAAGTTTTTTGATCAGGTAATCTGTATTCTTGTTTTGTAGTTTCTGATGCTTCTACTAAGGCACTCATAATTATAAACTATTTATTTAGTTTTATTTAAATAATTATACGCAAAAATATTATAATATTTTTACTAAATATATATTCATATATATATTGAATAATGACAGTATCTGAATATAATGAAAAAGTCATAAAATATTACAATACACATTTACAAAATTATTTGCATCATACTAAAGATATGAATACAACAAATTTAAATGAAAAACAAAAAATAGAAATGCAGGGATTTGAAACAATGTTACATGTATTGTCTATTATTTATTGTATTAAAATGCATGATGAACAAATAAATTCGTATTTAGAGAAATGCACATTATTATTCTTAGAATATACTGAACAAGTATACTTAAAAAAAACTGATATTTTACATACACCATCAATGTTTGTCTATAATGTGCTTATCGGAAATATATCATTTAAAGAATACACAAATACAAACAATAACACATTTATAAACAAATTAGCAAAATGGTCTACTATAATATGTTTTTGGGAAAATAAAAAAATAACCGATAACAATAGAATGTATTTAGTTAAAAATTTTATGTCACCATATTTATTATTGTTTACCCAAGAAAAGTATTATTCATTACATTTAATATTTGAAAGTATACAGACTTATATAATAAATTTCAATTACGGATTTGAAAAATGTTCATTACTTTTAACTGGTTTTCTAAATTATTTCCAAAAGAAAAATTATACATATTCAAAAGAAGAAGTGAAATCTATACATTTTAATAAATTTATGCATGAAAAAGATGATTGTGATGAATATTTTAAAAACATAACCTCATTAAAAGATATGGACAATTTTATAAAGTGGATATTTTCTAGTTAATATACCAACAATTCCGCAGATGTAAAATATTACCTAACTATTGTTTATGTTTTTTATAATTTTATTATAAATTTCTGATGATAAAACAATTGTCTTTTTTCTTACTTTTATTTGTTTTTGTTTTTGTGTAGTGACTTCAGTTGGTGCTTTAATATCACTATATTCTGTTTGAAGTGTTGTTTTAATAAATTCAAAGACAAATCGCAATATTTTTTCAGTACAATTACCTACTATTAAACAACTTCCTGTTCTAAATATCATAAATGATACTTCTGTGTATTTTAATGTATCATTTAATTCTGATATTTTTTTTGAATGATCATCTTTGCATATTGTTCCTGTTTGAGTACCGGTATCATTTATTTCATTATTATAATAAAATTTACATTTTACACCAGGATAACTACATGGATCATATGCAGATTCAATATTATATTTATTTCTTAATATTGAGTATAATTTATCCCTATTTATATAAAATCCACAATTAAAATTTGAATTAATAAGTACATTGCTTTCAATATGACTGTCTGAAAATTCTACTTTACTCTTTAAAATTGGTGTTAGTAAATCAATAATCATCAATTTAGCATTTTCAAGTAATTCTTTATTTAAAATTCCAGGAATTTCCATTTTTCCTGTATTAAATATTTTTGCATGTATCTCATGAAATATACCTTTATGTATAAATCTTAAAATAATAGCAAAACAATTATAAAACGCGTTTTTTACTTTACCCCTACAATTCATAATATCACGTTTAGACATTCCCACCGTTATCTTTCTCTCGTCTTTAAACTTATTTCGTCTCGCATTTGGATTGTCTATACATTTTATTACATGTTCTGTGTAATAATTTAATGTTTTTAACATTTCACAATATTTTTTATACTCGTCTTTCGTATGTGAAACTATCTTCATTTGTTTTTTTATAACACCAGATACTGGTTTCCAATATTCAATAACAGGAATTTTCCAAAATACATCGTTTATATCAATTTCTTGATTTAGATATAAGACTTTGGTGGTAGTGGAAATATACAAATCTTCACATTTAGGTAAAACAATTTCATCGCATATTTCATCATTTTTACTAAACAAAGGTTTTATTTTTTTATTTTCATCGCCATTTTTATTAGCATTTAAGTAAGATTCCCATTCTGCATCAATTGATAATAATTCCATATTTCTTTAATATGAAATTATTATTATGTTTTATATTGTTTCAATTTTATTATTTATACATAGAACTTTTTTCTCCATTTATTTTAATTAATAATGCTGCGTCAACAGCTATCTAATTCACAAAGTGAATCAACAAAGAAAACAACAATTAAACTCCCAAAACAACCAAAAGTAGAAGAAATAAAAATATTAAAAAAAACAATTAACTCAAACGATAATCTTAGCGAAATATGTAATTTTAATGACGATTTCATTTCTTGCAGTCCACCTGATGGATATTTTATGCATAATCTTCGATTACGCATGGAGAAGGTTTAACTTCTATATCATTTAAGTTTACAATTAAAAATTCGACAATATCTTCAAGGTGAGCATTAACGCTGTGTATTGTTTTTTTTATTATTTCTATAAATTGCGGTGTTAAGGATATTAATTTAAAACGAATTATATGATTTAAATATGATTTGATTAAATGTATTTTGTCTATGTTGTAATGTTCACTTATTTTATATATTTCTTTAGTAATATCAATTTGTTTTATTTTTTTATAAAACATGTTGTGTAATTTATTTAATATTTCAGGGTTCAATATATTTTTATTCCATTCGTTTAATTTAAAGTTCTGATTTAATTGTAAAAAATTTATCATACTACGAATATCGGATTTATACATTGATTGTATTGTATATATCGCATCTTTTGAGATATTAATTTGCTCTTGTTTAACAATTGTCTCAATAAAATTGATAATATCCTTTTGAGGTAATTGATTGAATCGAACACAGATAAATTCATTTTTTAAAGGTATATCTATTTTACTGATGTAATTACAAATTAAACAAAATCTCACATTAGTAGTGGTTGTTTGAAGTAAATATTTTAATGCTTGTTGAGCATTTTTCGTCATATAGTCAACTTCGTCTAATATAACAAATTTAAAGCCAGTCTCAAATAAATTTTTAGATTTTACAAATGAATAAATTTGATTTCGTATAATATCAATACCTCTTTCATCAGATGCATTTAAATGTATGACGTTACCTTTGTTTACTTTACCATATGTACTTTGGTATTCTTGTATTAAATTAATAATTGTAGTTGTTTTACCTGTTCCCGGTGGACCATAAAAAAGTAAATTTGGAAATTCATTTTTTTGAATTATTTTCTCAAATAATTCACGGTTTACTGGATCTAATACAATTTTTTCAAAATGTGTAGGACGATATTTTTCAACCCATGGGATATTAATAAGTTTTTCTTCAGACATATATTATTTACTTATATTTTACCTATTATATTGTTTTATTGATAATAATAAAATTGAATTTGTAAAAATTTAAAGTTAATTCTATATCATTTAAATATAATAGTATGGATCATAAAGAATTTGGTTATTTAAGCATTTGTTTTGGATGTATGTTTTCAGGTAAGACATCGTGGCTATTACAGCAATATAAAAAATATTCCTATATTGGTAAAAAAATTTGTGTTATTAATTATGCAGATGATAAACGTTATGATGATAAAATGCTTTCAACACACGATAAACAGATGATTCCATGTATTCAAACATATTCTTTGGAAAGTGTACGTCTTATTTTAGAACAAAATCATGTTATTTTAATAAATGAAGGACAATTCTTTAAAGACTTATATAGTGTTGTTTGTGAATTAGTAGAAAAAAATAAAATTGTTCATATTGCTGCTTTAGATGGCGATTTTAAACGCCAGGTATTTGGAGATGTTTTGAAATTACTACCTTTATGTGATGATTATCAAAAAGTTCATGCATTATGTGCTAATTGTAGAGATGGTACAAAAGCCCCATTTTCATTTCGGGTAACAAGTGAAAATGAACAAATAAGCATTGGGTCTGATAATTACAAACCATTATGTAGGAAATGTTATTGTATTGAATCGCAAAAACAACAACAACAAAAACAATATTTTGATTAAGAATAATTTTAGTTTATTTACAATTAGATAATTGATGTTTTTTCCATTTTAATATTTTTTAAAACAATTTAAATAATTAACCTTGTTTTAGATAAAAAGTATGCCGCGAACAAAAAACGCCAAAGGACTTTCCAAAAAAAGCGATGCTAAAAAAGAAGAAGAAAATGTACAAATTGAAATTCAAGAAAAACCGCCCGAAGTAAAAAAACGTGGTAGAAAGCCCAAAGGAGGCAAATTGATATCGAAAGATACTAGTGAAAAGGATGCAGCACCAGTTCCAACAAATGTTATTTTACATTTAAAATGTTCTTTAAAAGAAATCGAAGATGATGTGATTCAAAATAAGAATAATTTAATTGGTGATCCATTAAATTATAATGCTAGTATTCCTCCCGTTGTAAAAGCATATGATAATTCAAATAGTGATAACAAGTTTTTTGAACTAGAAAATAGAACTATTGAAGAATCTATTCATGCTTATACATCACAAAATATGTTAAATAATAAAATTTGTAGTAAATGCAATGGTGATATAAATGATAGTGAGGGCGATGCAAACATTAAAGATATCAATATGAAATTAAAACAACTAAAAATTAGTCTTTACAAAAATGCGATGGATGAGAAAAAATCCGCTTGCTTTTGGTGTACTTATGAATTTGATAATCAAACATGTTATATACCAAAATATGAAAACGATGGTGAAGTTCATGGATATGGTTCTTTTTGTAGACCCGAATGCGCAGTAGCCTACTTGATGAAGGAAAATATAGACGATTCAACAAAATTTGAACGTTATCATTTATTAAATCGCGTTTATAATAAAATTTATGAATACAAAAATAACATTAAACCTGCACCTAATCCTCATTTTCTTTTAGATAAGTTTTATGGTAATTTAAACATACAAGAGTACCGTAAGTTATTAAATAGTGAACGTATGTTGATGATTGTCGATAGTCCTTTAACAAGAATACTTCCTGAATTACATGAAGATACAGATGATTTCACAGCGGGTGTTTATGGTGGTAATAAAGGTGGTTCTACCCAAGCTGGTGGAGTATATAAAGTAAAACGTCAAAGTGAAAATCAACAAACTGTAAATAAAGCAAATATTATGAAAGAGCGGTTTGGTGTAGCTACGTAATTATTTAGCAAATATATAATAATACTTTCTGATATTATTATATAAATATGAATAAAATAAAAACTATTTTACCAATAGTTACAAGAAATAAAGATATATCTAAAGAATTGAAATATATTAATGATGTTTCACGACATTATGAAAATAAGCAACCTCAACAAATGTTACAAAGTATTCAAAACTATCTAAGAGAACAAAATGATGGTGAATATAGAATTAAAACTATGTGTGTTATGAATGAAACAGTAATGCCATATATCATTAAAAATTATAATAACGGTTATAAGCCTCTAGAAACTACTGTTACAGTATACAATATAGATTATGAAAAACAGAGCCATTGGTATAACTATTTTTATGGTATTATATTTGGTATTGAAGAAACACAAAATAAAAAGCTAACACTTAAAGAATTACAATCAATTTATAGTGAATTGCAAAAACTATGTATACAATTCTCTAAACAGAAAAAAACTGGTGGTAATTTTATGACTGGAGGTATTAGTTATCAACTTATTCCACTTATTGTTTTAGCAGCATCATCTATTGTAAGTAGTCAAGGATTTCAACTTCCAAGTCAACGTCCATTGGATACTAGTAAACTTTCAAGTCATACAACACTAAGTGATGATGTTACAAGTGCTGCAGCAAAAATAATTCCAGTTGCTGGTGCTACAGCAGCTGTATTTTCAGGTGATTGGAATACAGCAAGTACTATTTTACAAAGTACTTTTTATGCAGAGAGTGCTGTTGTTGGGTTCGATGCAGTTGGTTTAAATTTTCTAGGACTTACATCCGATACACAACGTGAGAATTATGGAAAAATTGCTAATGAAGTTGCTACACAATTTAGAGAGTTTATACAAACAGGTAAAGCTATAGTAACACCAACTGCTTTAATTTCAGAAACATTAGAAAATAATTTTAATACAAAAACAATAAGAGTTAATGATAGAGAAATAAATTCAGATGAAATTAAAGCCATTAAACAAAGTTTTCAGTTTATAACATCTATGGCTGAAACAATTGTTTTTGAGGACTATGCACAAACATATATTGCTGAATGGCATAAATTTTCTACACAATCTTCAAATCCTGCTGGAGATGGTAAAGGACCTTTAGCTTCCATGGGTATAGGAAGTGGTAAAAAAGTTACTTTTGAAACAGTCTCTGAACATTTTCGAACATTTGTAACTAGTATAGAAGATAAATATAATAAACTTTTAAAATCAGCTAAATTAAGTGATAATGATATATTAGCTATTAAAAATGTAAAATCAGCTTTTGAGCAATTATATTATTATAATGAAATAACAATTGATGAAGATACTATGAATACAATAATCAAGTTAAGTGATTCTATATCAAAAGGAAAAGATGGAGGTATATTAGATTTATTTAAAAAAGATAAATTTTTTGATGATATAAGAAAAGATTGGAATAATTTTAAATCAGAAGTTGATGGTGTAGAATTAAATATATCAATGAGTTGGTTAATATTAGGTGTAAAGTATATAGGTGCTTTATCTGCTTTATTATGGGGAATTTATACACGGAGACCTCAATATATAACTCTATCATCAGATAATAAAACAAACAGAAGTTGGACACAATGGTTGTCGTCGTTCGGGAATAGAAAAAAATCGGTTTCTACAGGATCAACACAGACTAATTATGGTGGTAAAAAAATAAAAAGAAGCAAAAAAACAAAATCAAAGAAAAGTAAAGTAAGAAAAAGTAAGAAAAATCATAAACGTCGAAATAAAAAACGTGTGAAATAAATATTTAAATCTGAAATAAATGTTTTTTCTTCTATTTGTTTAAAATTTTTATTAAACATTTCTAATGTATGTGAGAAAAATACGTCTCCATCTTGGTCATCGTCGATTACAGTAATATGAAAATTAGTACAATATTTAAAATATTGATTATATATTGTATTTCCTCCAATAATAAAAACCTTTTTCTCTGTTTCTTTTTGCAATTTTTTTAATAAAGCAAAAGAATCATCAAAATTGCAGAAAAATAATTCCGAATTGTTTGATTCTATTGGTTTGTTTGTTATGACTACATTTATTCTATTTTTTAAAGGTCCATTAGGTAAACTTTCAAATGTTTTTCTACCCATTACAACAATATGGTCTTTGGTTGTTTTACGAAATTGTTTTAAATCTTCAGGTATATACCAAGGTATTTTATTATTCATCCCAATAACATTTTTATTATTAAATGCTACAATGAGTTCAAAATTCATTAAATATAATACAGAACAACATTTTATATTTAAATTTTTGATAAAGATAAAATTGAAACAGTATAGAAACGAAATGATAATTGTATTCAATAAATTGCTTAAAATGAGTACTGTTTCCAAATCTACTATGAAATCACTTCAAAAAAATTTTGATCATATTAATGATCTACCATTGGTGAAAAAATTAAATAAAAAAATATCAAAACTAAAAAAAGAAAATAAGTCTCTACAACGTGTTATTATGCATTTTGGTGAATCCTTACAGAATATTAAACCTATTGATGTAATTGATCTTTCATGTGAATCAGATGAATCTTCTATAGAACCAATTTCATTAGAAGTAATTGGTAAAGGATATAATAAAGATATATCTGAACCTAAAGTAGTAAAATTAGAACATGTAAAAGGTGAAGAAACAAGTGATGAAGAACATATTATTTATGATATCGAAGAAGATTTAAGTAAATCAACATCACTTTCCGCACAAGTAAAACAAGAGTTTCAAGAATCGACTATTGAAAAAGCAAATATTGGTGGTATCATTTCTGAAATCAATTTTGATTCATTTAATGATATTTTAAATAAAGATTTATCACAAGAAGAACTATCACAATTAACACCATTTTATCAAAAATTATACAAAGATCATAAAATTAAAATGAGTGGAAAGGAAGAAGAGGAAGAAGAAGAGGAGGAAGAAGAGGAAGAAGAAGAGGAGGAAGAAGAGGAAGTTGAATATGTAGAAGTTGAAGAGGAAGAAGAAGAGGAGGAGGAAGAAGAAGAGGAGGAGGAAGAAGAAGAGGAGGAGGAAGAAGAAGAGGAGGAAGAAGAAGAGGAGGAAGAGGAGGAAGAAGAAGAGGAGGAAGAAGAAGAGGAGGAAGAAGAAGAGGAAATGGAGGAAGAAGTATTTGAAATTACCATTCGCGGTAAAAAGTATTTTACAGCGGATGCAGACAATGGAGAATTTTACAAAGTATTAAATGAAGATGAAATCGGTGATGAAGTAGGTACATTTAAAAATGGAGTACCAGAGTTTTATTAGTTATAAGGTGTAACAAAAATTCGGTCTGTTTGTTTAGAATATTTTTTTCCTTTTCTTTTTCCCTTTTTAACATTAGATAATGAATTACTAATACTTTTAATTGTTCTACCTACAAATCCTCCTTTCTTTTTTTGGATTGATCTTCTTTTTTTTGTTTTATTGTAGTTTCTTCCTCCTTTTTGTGTTTTTCCCATATCAAATGGTTTACTATCTATATAAAATAACACGGGATTTTTTTCATCCGCATATTTTAAATTTTTATATTGAATATCTAACATTTGATTTCGATATGGACACTTTACATCGTCAAGATTATCATCATTGACTAAACCATCAATAAGTTGAAAATTAACAAGACAATCATAATGAAAATTTGTATTTAATCCTAAAATATCTTTTTTTTCATCTTGAATATTTGATTCTGAAACAATCATTAAACCAGTTTTTAATCGATCAGTCATTTGTTCATTACTCAATATTTCTTCTTTTGGACGTTCACCTTCTATTTTAATTTTATTGATAAAATCAATAAATTCTAGAAAATTATTTATATTTACATCTATATTTTCTAATGTTTCTGTTAATAATTTATTTGTATAATTACGATTTGGAGGTCTATATTTTATAACTTCGTCTAAAAATGCTTTTAATTCTTTATTTTTTAATAATTCGTCTATTGCAGGGTTTTCATTTTTATCTTCTTGTTTGTTTTTAATAATTTCGTAAATTTTTTTTAATGAAGTTAAATTATCAATAATATTTTTTTTTAGTGTATATTCACTCGATTTTTTAAGTAAATCTGATATACCATCAATTTTCATAATTGCTAAAGGTATATAAAATTCTTTTCTTTCCGCACCACTTTTAATTCTTAAATTTTGCATTTTATTAAATAAAGTAATAATTTCTTGCATATCAGTTGTAGTTATTAATGAATTAATTAGTGGTGTTAAAAATCGTGTAGGAATACGAACACCTGGTTGATTTCCAAACCCTTTATTTAATGCTAATCTTGCCTTTACTGCTTCATTTTGTTGTGCGTCTTTTTTGGTTGGATCAGGTGTTAACGTCTTTTGAATATTAGGTAATTTATCTTTAATAATATCAGAAATCTCTTGTTCTAATTCTTCTACATTTTTTTTATAATTAGTGAGTTTTAATTCTTTCCATTTTTGAAAATAAGAACCACTCTGAATTAAAGAAGAAAATGTTTTATCATTTATTAAATCGTTAATCAAATTAATTTTAACTACAGTCCAATTTCTTCCATTAATATTTAAATAACCATATTTGTTTTCAATATCAGAAAATAACATTTCAAAAATATTACTATCAGAAGCAAAATCAGAAGGAATAATTATATTTTTAATATTTCCACTAAATGTTTCATAAATATTATTTTTAATTGGAAAAGAAGTTGGTAATAAAATATTTAACAATGCTTTTAAATTATATTCCGCATTATCATTTCGAACATCATCATCTACATTTGTTTTATGTCCAATTTTCTGTTTAAAAAAGGTTTTACTGAAAAATAATTTTAATTGATCTTCTCGAGATAATTTTAATATAGAAGGTGTTGGAAATCTAACAGAATCAGTAAAAAATGGATATTTCGACAATTCTTCATCTTCATTCGTTTTTTTTTCTACACCTTTTTGATCGTTAATGTCTTGAACAATATTTTCTTCACGTTCTTTATTTTCAGATGGTATATAAATCATATCACGAGTTAATATAGTTTCATTACTAGGATTATCATTAGTAGTAAATCTTATATAAATAGGTCGAATACCTATACTTTCATTTAATGAACTCATTATTTATATTATTATCAGACTTTTACATGGTAAATTTTATTTAACAAAAATAAAATTTACTCTTTATTTAAAAAAAGGTTCGTCTAAAGATTTCCATGTATATTGTTGTTTCGCATTGTCTAAAACTTCTAATGCTTGTTCTATTTGATCTTCAGTAACAACTTTACTTTTATCACACGACGACTTTCTTGTTGTTAAACCTTCACGTTTTGATGTAGTTGATGATGCATTGTTTGTTGGAGGCATGCCTGGTATATTTTTTGTGATATCATTGTTTTCATCTTCTTTTTCTTCAGCTAATTGAATATGATAATCTTTAAATGTATTAGGTAACATGCAATATTGACTTTCTTCATTACATAAAACATCTGCTATAAAACTAAATACTATAGCAATAATAAGGGCAATATAAATATCACGTGTTCCCATCCATGCGATTGCGAATATCAATATTTGTTTACTAAAAGTATATTTAAGATAGGATTCCATAGTTTTACTTAAACGAATAGTAACAAAACGTGATGATATTTGCAAAACAATTATCATAATACCTGCGAATATTTTACTTCCGTTTAATACTGTTACATTATTATGAATTTTTTTCATAAAATCTTTTGCTTTTTTCCCTAATTGTGTTTTCATTTTTATCTATAAAATCTTTAGATAAAAATGTATAAAAAATAAAAATTATAATTTACTGTATTGAGCAGCATCTTTGAACGCAAATGGAGGGTTATCGCTAAACCAAGTCTTCCAAATATCATTTATCCAGTTATCATTATTTTTTGGATAAACCATTTCTTCCTGGATTTTTAATTTTTCACGGATTGTAAATCCACAACATTCGCTACATGGATTGCATGGTTCTTCTAAAAATTCTAATTCAGGAAATATATGGTCAGCATTTTCATTGTGTACATTATTATTTTTGTATTTTAATAAACCATTCTCACAATGTTTTTTTCTAAATTCATCTTTTTTATCATCATGTGTTTTTTGGGAAAAACTTTCTTGTACAATAGGTTTTATAATATTATTTCCAGTTAGCATAAATGAATGAAAAATACTAGTTTTTTCAACAGAGTTTAGATTATAGTAAAAAATCACTATAAAACACATTACTATTCCACTATAGGTATTTACTAATGAATAAAAAATTATAAATAAAATAGAGATAAAACGTCCTAAAGGTGAAATACTTATAAATAAAAAATCATCAGGAAATGCGAAAAATAAGTAGAATATAAAAAGAGGTAATAGTTTTGCTATACAATCAATCATTAGTCTATAATATTATGAGAAATATTGTTTATTCTTTTGTACAATAAATTACAGTTAATTAAGAGAGATAAATTTCTACGTATTTTTTAAGTATAAATAAAAAAATATGTCGTTGATAGCCACAGCTTCACCATGGAATAGTAGTGATTCAACAAAAAAAAGAATTCCTACTATGCGAAAAACAATGAAAAAAATTCCAAGTTTAGAAAAAGATTTAGAAAATTCTAGAGAAGACGAAAATTCATTTGAACGCCCTACATCATTTGAAGAAGATCAAACAGTCAATAATGATAGAAGTGAACGTGTTAATAAATTATTGGATAATATGTCGTCTGTTTTAGAAGAAAATGATGGTAATAAATTAGCCGATTTTAATCCTATTCCATTACCTAATATTCAAAAAAAAACTGATTCTGAAATACCTCCCTCTAGTAGAACAGGCGATGAAGATTTATCAATCATACCTAATCATTTACAACTCCAACCACCTAAAATTGAAAAAGAATCTTCCAATTTTGGTCCATCTGGTATTGATTTAGGAAATCCACAACAACCTAATGTATACGGTAATTATCATAGAATTTATAAACCAACAAATATGAGAGCACCAATGCAGTATGGAAATAATATAGTTCAACCTAATCTTAATATAACTGATAATAAATTGTTAGAAAAAGTAAATTATATGATTTATATGTTAGAACAACAACAAAATGAAAAAACAAGTAATATTACAGAAGAATTTGTATTATACACATTTTTAGGTGTATTTATTATTTTTATTGTTGATTCTTTTACGCGTTCTGGAAAATATATCCGATAAATACCTATTTAAAGTTAATTCATATTATAATGGTAATATGAATTTAACAAGAAGATTCAAAGATATTTTATATACACATCCTGAAAAAAAAATACTTGGATTTAAAAAAGACAATAAATGGAATTGGGTATCTAGAGATCAATTAAAAAATAAAATATGCTATTGCATTGAATTGTTAAGTTATAGTGGTTTATCACCAGACGATAGAGTAATGTTTAAAGGAGATAACAGTGTAAATTGGGCAGCATGGAATATAGCGGTTAATTCTTTAGGTGGTATATTTGTACCATTATATAATAATCAAAATTCACAATATGTAAAACATATTATAGATGATTGTGATCCAAAATTTTTCATTACAAATGATAGAGAATTTAATAAAACAACTATTCTGCGAAATGTTATTGAAGATAATAAATATGCGATGGATATACCAGTCATTAATAGTAAATCACAAATAGCAAAACTTATTTATACATCTGGAACAACTGGAAAACCAAAAGGTGTAATGTTAACACATAGAAACATTTTGGCGAATTTATCGAATCTAGAAACTATGTTTTCTGATTTACAATTTGAAAAAGAATATACTACTTTAAATATTTTACCATGGGCACATATTTATGGATTGACGACTGAATTATATTACAATATGTTAAACAATAATAAGATAGCAATTTCATCTGGTCCTCAAAATTTTGTAAATGAATTAAGAGAGATACAACCAGATTTATTGTATTTAGTTCCAAGAGTATTAATAGCTATAAAAGCACGTTTAGAAATATTTGATAAACCATTAATACGACTATTACTTCCAATAGTGATAAAAAAAATATTCGGTAAAAATTTATTGACTATTTTTGTAGGTGGGTCACAATTAGATAAGACAACAAAACAATTTTATGATCAATATAATATTAATATTTGCGAAGGATATGGTTGTACAGAAACAGCACCAATGGTAAGCGTAAATCATATTTCTAGTCCAAGAAATACAGATTCAGTTGGAAAAGTTTTGGATAGTGTAATTGTAGAAATTATAGATAATGAGATTTGTGTTGCTGGACCTTCTGTAATGAGAGGATATTGGAATAATAGCGAAGTTACACGAAATGTTATTATTCCATATAACAATAATTTCTTTTATAGAACAGGCGATGAAGGTGTATTAAAAGATGGTTTTTTATATTACAAAGGAAGAATAAGTGAAAATTATAAATTATCAAATGGAAAATTTGTAAATATTGGTGATATAGAAAATACAATTAAACAATATGTTACAGAAAATTTTATTGTATATGGTAATAATAAAGATTACAATATTATTATCTGTGAAGAACAGTCTAAGATAGACAATGAAACACTTGAAAAAATAAATAAATCATTAGATTCTTATTTACGTATAAAAAAAATTTTACGTTTAAAAGAGGGATCATTTCAAGATGTTATGACTCCAAAAATGTCTATTAAACGTAAAGAATTAGAAAAAAAATATCATGTCGAAATTGAAAATATATATAATTTATAATAAAACAAGACAGTCCTTGTTATTTATAGGCATATTTGGTAAAACAGCATTGTATAAATAATATGCACTTTGTGTAATTGATAGGGGAGTATATTTCCATTTCCAACGTTCTATAATATTATGACTATTAGCCATTTCGAAAAATGTAATCAATTTAAATTTGTTATTATATGTTTGTTGAATATCATATAATGAGTGTAAAAAACCACCGAAAAAAAGAGAATTTATTTGTTCATTATCTGCGTTCTTTATTGATATACATGCTATACATTCTAGTACATTTCGTTCTTCATCTATATCATAACATAATTTAGGATCTTTAAAGAAATATAATGCACATATCTTGGACTTTTGTAATAATGCATATATTATGATTTTATCATTGTTGATTAGATAATCTAATGTAACTGTATCTGGAAAAATACACAAAAAGAAAGGTTTATATTCTATATTATGTGTAATATTATAAAGATAATCAAATAAAATACCTACATTATCTCCTTTTACTTTTTCAATTGAAAACTTGGACATAGGGGGTCGAAATACCTGTACAATAGGATATGTATGTACATAGAAACTTAATAATGGTACAACTCCTGGACATAATCCTGTTTCAAATTTAAATAAAGAAGCTGATATATTTAAATTATTGAGACGTTGATAACGTTCGTGAGATTGAATTAAATAACGTGCTATAAATTTGTCTTGATAATTTCGATGACTACATATATAATCCCAATAATAAACATTTTCTCCAAATTTATCTTGAGTATTCATATAAATTTTTACTGCTTTAGAGGTCATACACCCTACTATGATGTCCTTTTCAACAATAGTAGATTGTTTTGAGTCATAATCCATTTTTTTCTCATTATAAACAGATATAAATGATGGGTTTTCATTAATTGAAAGATCTTGCTCAATATCTTTTTTATCTATCATTGTAAGTACCTTATCTGATTCTACATAATGTTCTTGAATAAATTTTACTAATTGATCTAATTTATTATCATCTATGTCCAAGAATTTACAACTATAAACTAATGGTGTTAAATACTTCGTTTTTAATGGAGAACTCGATTGAATAATGTAAGGATTTTTTGTCCAAAAACGTAGATAGTCATAAGTATGAAAAATAGGCTGGTGACTCCAGAAAGGGTATTTAATCTTAATATAAATCATTGGTATAAAAACTAATAAAATAAGGGTTATAATAACATATTCTATCATTTATATAGAAATACGAAAAATATTATTTTTATTGACGTAATTATTTTTTTGTTAAATTATTAAATCGTATTACATTTTATATGGGTGCGTTAATATCAAAGATTATTGAAATATGTACTAAACCTAGTAATAATTCAGAAACTGATATATTGTCTATAAGTACAATGGCTTCACATGAGAGTATTATTGATTCTGAAGAAGAAGATTTTACATTTGGTGCAGATGTATCATTAGATAGTGAAGAAATTTCATCACAAGAAGAGAGCATTGAAGATATGAGTGAGGAAGAGGAAACAACCGAAATTATTTATACTTTCACAAATGAGAAAAAGGCTTTATTAATTGGTATTAATTATAGTGAAGATAATTATGTAGAAGATGATTTAAATGGTTGTGTAAATGATATGAACAATTTAAAAGATTTTTTGACTAAGAGATGCCACTTTTTAGATGAAGACATAAAAACATTATGTAATGGTGAAGCTAGTAATAAAAACATCAAAGATGAGATTGAAGATTTAGTTGTATTTTCTTATGAAAACCCTGGATCTGAAATTTGGTTGAGCTATTCTGGTCATGGTTCCAGTATAACGTCATTTACAGAAGAAGATTTTAAAAGTGAAGTTATTTGTCCAAGTGATTATGCGATAAATGGTATGATTACAGATGAATGGATACAAGAACATTTTGTAAAGGCTTTAGAAAAAACAACCAAGGTATTTGTATTAATGGATTGTTGCAATTCAGGAAGTAATCTAAATTTACCTTATAGATTTAAATCTGGTGAAACTATTGTTCAGGATAGTTCTTATACACAAGAAGAGCTAAGTAACTTATGTAATATTATAAAAATAAGTGGTTGTGAAGATGATCAAACAAGTGCTGATTATTTTGAACGTACAGAAAATGAATTTCAAGGTGCATTAACAAATGGATTTCTTTATTTTTCTGAAAAAATTAATTCAAATCATAACAACAATGTTACCTTTTTTTATAATAACGTATTATCATATTTAACATATAGAGGTTTTACACAGAGACCAGTTCTCTCATTTACAAAACCAGAATTATTAGAATCAAAATTATTTAAATGTTAAATATGTATATATGAAAAATTTAAAAAAAATTTTAAAAAAAATACCAATTTCTAAAATTTTTTATCTAGTTATACTATTTATCTTATTATGGATAATATTAGCCACTGATTTTTTATATTATACATCATATACAATTGATTATCTTTTAAATAGAAGTAAGTATACATTTAAAGAAGAAGGACAATTTAAAGATAATGAATTTATTGTAGATGATTCTTTTTTATCAAGATATATGAAAACAGTTCGTGAGAAAAAATTATCGGAACTACCTCTTATTAATGCACAACCATTACCTGAGATATCGATAGATAATTTAAATAAAGATACCGTGTTTAAAATATCAAAAGGATTTACACAACCTTTTGTTGTAAGAGGACTAATTCGTGATTTTGATTGTGTTAAAAAATGGGACTTGGACTATTTTGAAAAGGAATATGGAAATATTGAAATGCTTTCTTTTTCAGATAATAAAAGCGTTTCTTATTCAAATGGAAAATCAACGAAATTAAAAAGTTGTAATAGTGAGAATAACTTATGTACATTAAAAGAAATTATTAAAGGTATTCGTGAAGGTGAACCGGTTTACGTTAATAATATTTCAAAATTATTTACACAATCTTTACAAGCAAGAAAAGAACTTAATTTAGATAAAATGGGTAATATTATGAATACACAAATGTTTCAACAACCTCAAGATAATATTAATTTTATGTCGCAATTATTCTTTGGAGGGAAAAATACTGGTACAAATTTACACTGTGCTTCCAATATTAATTTTTTCTTTAATATAAAAGGAAAGAAACACTGGGCATTTATTGATCCAAAATATACAGATTTAATTAAATGTCAGACAAGCAACCAAGCACTTTTTAGTATTTCAGAGGACGATTACTTTTCCGAAAGTATTGATAATCCGTTTTTAAAAATACCTCGTTATGAATCAATATTAGAACCAGGAGATTTTCTTTTTAATCCAGCATGGTATTGGCATGCTGTTAAAAATAAAACAGATTATACAATTGCTGTTGCAAATCGATTTTTATTTACACTTGGAGGTGAATTACCAGTTATTCAAAACAATTTGTTTTTCTCATTTTTACAATTATTTTCACCATTATATTATTTAAAATGGTTTATCAAAGGAAAAGATACAACAGATTCTCAAACAACATTTGGTGAAATGGTAGATCAAGAGATAATTAATAATTTATCTAATTCTAAGGCAATGTAATAATAATATGAATAATTACTAACATTCATATTATTGAGTACGTTCTAATATAACAATATATTGATGTTTATCACTACAACATTCAGATAAATTAACTTGAGCATGTGGAATAAATCCATTATAAGAGGCTATTTTTAAAATATCGTCAATTGGATTCATGTAATATTCAGTTTCTTGTTGTCGTACATTTTTGGTAAGTTCATCTGTAAATGTTTCTTTAAATATTACTTTATCGTCTTTATTAAATTGATAATTTCCTCTATATTTAAAATCAATAAAATCGATAACAGTATCAGTAATACGTTTTTCTGAATACTCTTGTGGATTGTCTAGTAATTTAGGTTTTCCACCAGGTACAATAGTATCAAATTGTTTTGGATCTACTAAATGTAAAATTAGGTATCCACCAGATTTTAACCAGAAAAAGCTATTACGGAAAAATGTGTTTTTATCTTTAAATAGATAAATAGTCAAACCGTTACAGATAATATGACTAAAAGATTCTTTCTCATAAGTCATGGAATTTTTTACATTTGCACATTTTGTCTCTACAATTGGATATTTTTTTTCTATATATCTAGTCATAGCTTGTGAATTATCAATAGCATATACGTTATAACCTTTTTCTGTTAATTGACCTGCAATTTCACCTGTACCAGAACCAATATCTAAAAAACAACTTTTTTCTTTACTTGGATTAGTCATTTCTATTATTTTTTCTATTTGATATTTGCATGTTTTCTCAGGTTCCATTAACTTGTTGTATATTTCTGCATAAAACTCATCAAATGTATCTTTACCAGATTTAAAAACATAGGGACTGTCTTGAGTAAATCCTTCATAATATGGCGATAAATCTTGACGTTTAAACCAAATAATAATAATCATAATTATTGCTAAAAATAACAATATTGAAAACCAACTATCTTTTGATTTGCTAAACATTATATTTTAATAACTACTATAATATATTAAAATATAAGGTTATTAAATTTATATACCTAATATGTTAAGTGCATTTACTAAATTGTAAGTTGAATTTAATATAATGCTAAATAATAATGCATGAATAAAAATAGCAGCTTTTTTTCCTGTTTTAAATGGAAGTTCAATAAAGTTACCTGGAATAAAAATGTAGAAAAGAATAGAAACGTATATAAGTGATACTAAACTCATTTATATACATAAGTGTAGAATTTTTAAATTAAATATTTTTGTTACTCATTGTTCTTAACTGGGTTCGTGTATTATTATGAAATCTATCTCTACCTACGTTTGTATTTTCATTATTTGGATGTGTTTGCTGACTTAATTCATAATGGTTAAAAAGACCAGGATGAGGTTGTTGAGAAGGTTTGGATGGAATGTATACTTTATATAAATCACTTTCTGAAGAAGGTACATAGACAACTTCATCATTTCCACGATGTAATGCATAATCCTGATTACGTAAAGAGCTTTCTACATTTACATTGTTTATAAAACCAGATACTGGACCAACTTTCATTAAAGGAGGTGTGAATTCTTTATGTAATGAGTAATTATAACTTGGATTAATAGGTACATTTGCAGGCATACGAGAATCAAGCATTGGAAATCTGGAATATCGTGTAAGTACTGGACGTGGTGAAAAATTAGGAGCCAATGGATTTTCTGGTTCACTTCTTTCTAAAATACGGTTGTTTAATTCATCTGTTCTATCATGTTGTCCACGATATAAATATTTTGGTAATGTAGATGTTAGATTGTTTGCTTCGTTAATCTCCATTTATTTTTATTGTATAGTATATAAAAACAAAAATACATAGAGAGTATACTATATAATAAATTGTAAATTACTAAATGGTCAAAATTTGTTGTGAAAAATATCCTGATAATAGTGAATATGAATCTTTTTTTAATCAATATAGTTTTAGTTTGAGCGATTTTCAAAAATATGCGATAGAAGCGATTGTGAAAGGACAAGATGTATTAGTAACTGCTCATACAGGTTCAGGTAAAACATTACCTGCTGAATTCGCATTGAATTTTTTTGTTGAAAAAGGAAAAAAATTAATTTATACAAGTCCTATTAAAGCTTTGTCGAATCAAAAATATTCAGAATTTTGTAGGAAATATCCTCATATTTCATTTGGATTAATGACTGGAGATATTAAAATAAATCCAGATGCCGATGTTCTTATAATGACTACGGAAATATTAATGAATTATCTTTTTATACAAACCATTAATGAAGAACACGTAGACAATTCTCTTGATTTTAATATTGATGTATATAATGAGTTAGGTTGTGTTGTTTTTGATGAAGTCCATTATATAAATGATGCTGATAGAGGTCAGACATGGGAAAAAACAATATTAATGTTACCTAAACATATTCAAATGATTATGCTTTCTGCAACAATAGATTCTCCGGAAAAATTTGCTAAATGGGCAGAAAGAGGAGATGATTTAAAAGAAGTTTATTTGGCGACAACATATAAACGTGTAGTTCCTCTTACTCATTATGGTTATCTAACGGTAAATGAAGGAGCGGTAAAATTAATTAAAGATAAAGAAACAGCTAAAGAAGTAAGGTCGAATATTCATCGTTTAATTAAATTACAAGATGATAAAGGTGTATTTAATGATGACGGATATGATGTATTATATAAAATGAATAAATTGTATAATGATCGTTCTATCTATGTAAAACGTAAACATGCATTAAACAATTTAGCTTTGTATCTAAAAGAAAATGAAATGTTACCTGCTATAGCATTTGTCTTTTCTAGAAAATTAGTAGAAACATGTGCTTCCGAAATAACAGTATCCTTATTAGAAGATGATAGTAAAATACCATATACGGTAAGAAAAGAATGTGAACAAATAATTAGAAAACTACCTAATTTTAAAGAATATCTTGAATTACCCGAATATGAGACATTAGTTCGTTTACTCGAAAAAGGAATTGGTATTCATCATTCTGGTATGATACCTATTTTACGTGAAATTGTAGAAATTATGATTTCAAAGAAAAATATTAAAATGTTATTTGCTACCGAGTCATTTGCGATAGGCTTAGATTGTCCAATTAAAACAGCAGTATTTACAAATATAATGAAATTTGATGGACGTAGTGAACGGTTACTATTACCTCATGAATATACTCAAATGGCTGGAAGAGCAGGTAGAAGAGGAATTGATACAATTGGACATGTAGTTCATTGTAATAATTTATTTCAACTACCTAGTAAACAAGATTATATACAAATTATGCAAGGAAAACCTCAAACATTAGTATCTAAATTTCGTATATCATTCAATCTTATTTTAAGCTTAATTAAAAATAATAAAATAAAAATAGATGATTTTAATAAATTTGTTGAAAATAGCATGGTATATAACGAGTTAAAACAAGAGATTGATAGAAATAATCGTTTGCTTTTTGAGAAAAAGGATGCTTTAGAAGTTAAACAAAAGAAAATAACATTATTAAAAACTCCCCAGGTTGTTTGTAGTCGTTATAATACAATTTTAATGAATTTACCTATGTCTAAAAATAAAAAACGCAAACAATTTGAAAAAGAAAAAAATCAAATATTACAAGAAAATCCTAGTTGCGAAAATGACGCGAAAATATTTCAAGAAGTAGAAGAATATGAAACAATTGTTCGAAATCAAGAAGAAGATATATTTTATCTTGAAAATTATATTTCAGAAAATGTATTTGCTGTTTGCGATGTATTAAAAAATAAAGGATTTTTATCTAATAGTGATACTGATTATGGATTAACAGAGACAGGAAAAATAGCGTCTGATATAGCAGAAGTTCATCCACTTATTTTAACAAATCTTATAAATCATACCAATTGGTTTTCAGACCAAGATGTTGAAGAAATAATAGGTATTTTATCTGTTTTTACAGATGTGAATGTTGCGAAAGATGTAAAAGAAATAAATCCAAAAAGTAATAATTATAACATATTGAAAAATATAGAGTTTATTACCGAACAATACGAAGAATACAACGATTTAGAGTATAGAATGCGAATTAATTCAGGTATACAATATCAAGATGCACTTTCATATGATATGCCTGATTTAGTTGTAGGATGGTGTTTTTGTGATAATGAAATAGATTGTAAAAGATATTTGCAAAATAATGTGGCTGATAAAACAATTTCAACTGGTGATTTTACAAAGGCTTTGTTGAAAATTTCTACAATTGTTAGGGAATTATCGTCTATCGCAGAAAAAATAAATAACGTAGAATGTTTACAAAAATTAACACAAGTAGATTCAAAAATTTTGAAATATATCACAACTTCTCAAAGTCTCTACATTTAGACAAAATTGAATTTAGGAATATTTTTAAATAAATTGTTAAAAATATTACAATGAGTGTAGAAGTGTTCTCAAAATTACCATACGAACTAATAGATATTATTGCTGATTTTCATGATTATAAAAAATATTGTTTTAATGATCATAAAGAAATGTTTAGGGAAATATTAAATGATATACATTCAATGGCTGATATAATGGATCCAATTTGTCCAAAACTAGTTTATGAGTGTTGGGGTAGAGGTGCAGTAAAATTTGAAAGAGATTATTTCGAGAATATTTGGAATTATGAAGACAATTATGGATTGGTTGGTCTTTACGATGATGCATTGATGATGAATGATTTTGATGATGATATGATTATAGAAAATTGATTTAAACAATATTAATTTATCTATTAATAAATAATTATTACTGAATATGTTGTATTTAGACGAATCACCATATAGTCCTTATGATTTACATAGAATGGAAATGTATGATTTAATTTATGATTACGAATCTAGGTTTCGTGATCTAGATGATCCTGATAATTACTATAGAGATAGACATTATTATATTGGTTTATCATTTTACGACAAAGAATACCAGAGTTTGTTACTAGCTGCTACTATTAAAAATAATACATTCTTTCAATTTAAGTTTGAAGATAATATAGATTATTTAAATAATTTTAGTATTTTACAACAAAATTTTGTATTTCAACCACAAATATTATACTTGATGATAGATAATGATTCAATGTATAATGTTGTTATTAAAACGTTTTGGATAAAAATAATTCAACGGAATTGGAAACGTATTTTAAAGGAACGAACTCATATTTTACAAAAATCACATGGATTACTAAATTATTTACATAATCGTGAAATTGGAATTAGACAAATCTCTTTACCTGGTCTTCATGGAATGTTGAGTCATTTAAAAGCATAATAAAATGATGTAAATTATCATTAATTGTGTCTCGTGTATTTAAAATTGTTTTATATTTTTCTTTATTTAAATAGATACCAAAATCATTTAATAGTTCAATATATCCAAACAATGTTGACTTAATATCAGTTTTTCTATTATATTTAATTTTGGCCATATCATTTTCAATAAAAGAAATTTTTTTTTCGCCAATTTTTTGAAATTGTTCGGTAAATAAATCTATATTCTCGCGAATTTTTCGAAATATTTCTAAAATTACATCACTATTTAAACGATTTCGTGTAATTATGGTTTCAATTAAATTTACAATATTAGTTACACTCTTACTTATAAATTTTGTTTTATAATGTTTATTTCGGGCAGTTTTACGTGTTTTTATTTTTATTGTTTTTTTTTCACTCATTTCTTAGTATATATATAGATTAGATATCATGGATTAAAATTTTTGTAAATCATAAAATGGATATACATTTTATATCCATGAGTGACGACGGTTTTGATTATGATTTCTCAACGTCAAAAACAGTTTTCCCATTTTTAAAAAAAGGTAGCGGTAAAAAAATGTCGAATGCCGCTGAAGAAAAAGCAAAATTTGATTATCTTCGTAAAGGTGAAGGAAAGTTAGCATCTGATTTTCATGGAGAAACCGAATATTCCAAAAAACGTGCTGAACAAGTTGTTAGTGAACAATTTGAAAGAGAAGTACAGCATTATCAAAAAATAGAAGATTATATGAATAAAATAAATAAAAAATAGATGTTAAAAAATTGATTGAAAATCAAGTTTATATTAAAATATAAACCTGATAAAACTATGAATAATCCCGAATTTACATTAACACGTTATTTATATATCAAAGAAGATGTATTCATATCACTTATTGTGAGTGTATTTGATAAAAAATATGATGAATCCTTGTTTTGGGCAAGTGAATTATATTATTCTGAATTAGAAAAAGAAACTGCTGATTTTATTTATAGTATATATCGAAACTTTTATTATTCCAATAATCCAAAATTAGATAAACTAATGCTAAGATGTATACAACAATTTGATAAAGGTATCTATAATATTGCTACAATGTTATTAAATCTAATAACAAAACCAAGAACGTTTACATTACAACATTTTATGAGACATGAAATATATCCTGCCGCTTTCGAAAACGCGAGTGAAAAAGAAACAAAATTATGGATATATCCATATGAAAAAGAATGTGAAAAATATTCAACAGAAATAATAGAAAAAGACCAAAATAGATTGTATAAATTATTACAGAATGTATGTAAATATAAAACAGATAAAAGATGGTGTCAAGTGTTTGAATGTGTATATAAAGACATGAATTATAAAGATATTTTACTACTTCAACGTGATCATTGGTTATATTATGCTTCATTTACCCCATTATGGGAAAAACGTATAAGTAAATATAATGGAGATATTGATCACAAGAAAAGAGAAGTAAGCTTTAAAGATGACGATAATTTAGAAAACTTTTATGAACTGTACGGATATGATGTTGATGAACAACCACGTGAATTATTTGATAAAATTTCACATACATCAATATTACCAAAAAGTAGTATTAATGAATTTTATAAATTATATGAACCAAATAAAAAGATTATTAAAGTAAAAAAATTAAAACGAATAAACAAAGTATGTGGTGAGTGCGAATAAAACACCACCCCAAATGGCGTCGGATATAGCCAATCGAAGATCCCATTTTTTGAATATAGCATAATTAGTAGCGTCAAATACACCATAAATAATGAAACCTAATAAAAATGCTTCTAAAATAGGTCTATGTGTTCTCAATATAAAGTAATTTAATGCGATAATTAATAATGCATAACAAACAATGGCTGGAATGATTTTTACTTTCATTACAACGCGTTGTATAGCAACAATTTGTGTAGCATATTGTTCTTTTACTAGATTTAAATATATAAAATCAAGAGCTAATAAAATAGCGGATGAGAATAGAAAACGATTTAACTTATTCATTTATAAAATATAATTAGATAATTAAATACTTGATATTGTGTAAGTAATATTATTCTCTTTTTCGGGTAATTTTTTAATTTCTGTTAAATTAGATGATATATCTATAATGTCTTCTTCTTTTATTTCTTCATTTTCTTTAATTTCTTCTGTTTTAATGTTCGTATCTACAGTATTTTTTTCATTTAATTCAGATATAGGTGTTGTATCTGTTGTATGTGTTTCTTCTTTTTCTTCATTATTTGCTAATACTTCTTCATAATTGATGTTTTTTGGTGGTTTTTGTTTTATATTTTGTTGCTGTAAAAAATAAATTGATAAGTCCCATGAGTTTGAAACATAATTAATAAACGTGTTATATGTAATACTACAAATATATGTGGAAGGATCATCTAAATATGTAATTGAATACCACCAATAAGATGGTATATATAACAAATATCCAGGCTTTACATCAAATTCAATAAAATTAGTTTTTTCATGATCATTTAAATACATAGAATCCGGTTTTATAGGATGAACAAGAGATCTAAATTCATATTTCTCATAATCTTTATAAGGATGTAAATATTTGGTACTTTTCCAAGAAGTCATTTTTACGCGTATTTTTCCAGTGGTGATAAATAAAAATTGTCTACTATCCGTATGATATCTAAGTGGAGTTGATGTTCCACAAGAACCAAACCATAAATCATATTTACTATTAATTGTAAAGGATGGTTTTAAAACATTGTCTACACTTTTTATTTTCTTTATTAGACCCGATTCTTCTAAAAATTCACCATTGTTTTCGGAAAAAAGATGGGCATTTTTATCCGATTCTAAAAATTTAATAGTAGTATGAAATGGTAATAATACAGAATCAATACTACTAGTATCTTCTTTATAGTAATCATTACAATCTTTAATATTTACGTCGTGACTACTAAAACGTGCTATATTCTCAGGTACAATATCACTAAATAAATTAGGTGTAATATTAACCATATTCATTAATACTGGTTGTTTTAATTCACAAACATCTTCGAGATGTTTTGTACTTGTGAAATCTGTTTCATAAATTTCAAGATCATCACTTTTTTTAAATTGGTTAGCGATATGTATATATAAAAACAAAATAACTATAAAAATACACAATGTAGTTATTGAATTCATAATATACAATGTTTTGATGGTTTTTTGTTGCCTACTTAACGCAATTAGTCGTTATCAATTTTTGGTGCTAAATAAAACATGGCTTTCGCATTCTCATGGTCAAGTGTGTAAATTAATTTGATTGGATAATCACGCGTTAGATTAACTTCAATTTCTTTTGAAATTTTACTGTAAAGGCAAATATTTTTAAGATGGGAAAGACTAAAACTCATATCAAGATTTTCTCCTTCTTCAATTGCAAAAGAATTTAAGTCGTCAATTGGGATATTTACAAACATTTTTCCTGTATCGACACTTTCGGAATTCATTTCTACCTTTTCTTCTGAACATGTAATGTTTAAAGAATCACCAAACATATTCATCTGATCAATAAGAGTTGAAAACACCGTAGAAGGAAATGCTATCTCAGCTTGATATTCCATTTCAGGAATACCCATTATTTCACTATCAATATCTACTAAAGGAATTACATAATTACGATCATAGACATCAGTATTTTCAGACAAAAGATTAATTTCAAGCTTATCACTATTGCCTTCTTCTAAAACAAGTCTTAATGTGTGACTTTTTTCACGTGTATGTAATACTTTAAATAAAATATTTGTGTTGATACCAATCATAGTGTCTGATTCTACATTGTATGTATCAAACCATTCACTTGGTAGTTTTATTTCAAATATAGAAACATGTGCATTATCCATTGCTTGAATAAAGACTTCATTTGTATTAAAATGAATATTCATATTCTCTGTAAATAGTTTCATATGTTGAAACAATGTTGTGAAAATTTCAGCACGTGTAGGATTTTGAATTACGATTTCCATAATGTAAAGTATGTTTTTAATACTTTATATTATTGCTTTTTTAAAATCAATTTTGTTTTAAAAATTCTATTTTATCACGTGATTCCTTAGAAATAAATGATGAAAACATATTTAATAATACTTCCATTACCGTTGGACGATTATATATTTGAATTTTTTGTATATTATTACTATGTCCTTCATTATTTAAATATAATTTGCAAAATTTTTGTATTAAATCGTTATATCGTTGTGCAGCGGTGATTGTAAATGATTTTAAATCAACACGTATATTAAAATGTCCATAAGAAGCAACAACAATTTGATTTAATTTTAACATATGATCACTAACATCATCATACACATCAGGGCAAAGAAAATGTTTTATTATAGGATAATCGATATATATATAATTACTATCAGGTACAATGTAAATACTATTTGTTAAAAGTTGTTCAATGGGTATTTTTTTTGAAATAGCAGTTGCACAATCTAATTTTTGTTTACTTTTGAAAAAATTATTTTTTTTATTGTCTGAATAAAATTGGTTTTTGTAAGATTCTAGTTGTTGCTGAAGGTCCATGTATTATATTAATATAAATGAAATTATATTAACATATTTAATTTAAAGTTCTACAGATAATGATTTTTTTTCTTTCTTTTTTCTACGTGATTTTTTTTCTGTATTTGATTTTTCTTCGACTATATCTTCTTCGACTGCATCTTCTTCCTCTTCATGGTTTTCATTATTTTCATCGATATCTTGTGTTTCAAGGTGTTCACTAGTATTTTCATCTTCAACATTTTCTAAATTTTGGAGTTCTTGAGGTTCTTCTTGAGGTTCTTCTTGAAGTTCTTCTATTGTATTAATACCGGTTTCACTTGTTTCTTGTAATTCCATGGAAATATTTGGTTCTACATCATCTTGTATTACTTCTAAATCATCTTCATTTAATTTTTCATCAGATTGAATTTGAATACCACTATCAGAACCGTTTATAAATTGTTCTCTTTCTTCATAAAGACTTTTATTTACTTCTAATGTATAAGATTGTAATTTAATAACAATTTCTTTAAGATTTGTAATTTCATTTGCTAATAAATTTGTACGGTAGTCAAATTCATTTGCTTGGTCAGTAAGAGTAATTTTTAAATCTTCTCTTAATGTATCAATCATTTTTTGTGTTTGTTCTAAATTAAGTTCATTGGAAATATTTTGATTTGTGGTTGTAGATTCCATAGGAACTTTATTTTCTATGATAGCCTTTTCGAGTGTAAGAAGACGTTTATCAAAAACAGTAATTACTTGTTGTAAAGACATTGGTTTTTTAAAATCAGTCGTTTCTACAGTATTGTTTGTTGTAGTCGATGGATTTACACTATTTAATTGTCGAATTGTTTCATTTTGTAAATTTTCTGTAGATCGATTAACACGACGCTGAACAGAATCAAGACTACTAGGATTTGGGGATTGTCTAAATAATGGTGATGCGACAACGTTACCAGCACGACGTCTTTTAGCAGCGGTAGTTGCAGATGTACTCATTAAAGTTATATAATATTGTTTACGAAAAGCAATATTATGTTTTTACGCATATTATGCTACCATATTCATTTTAATTGTTTCATGATGTTGATATTCTTGTATCCATTCAATATCGTCTAAAGTATATCTTTCAATATCGTCATATTTATTTTTAATCAATAATTTTGGAAATGGGAAAAAAGATCTGTCTATTTGCATTTCAAGTGGTTTAATATGGTCTTTATATATGTGTGCATTTCCTAAAAAATATACAAATTCGTCTGCTATTAAATCACAATGTTTTGCTAGAATGTGTGTTAAAAATGAATAAGATGCTATATTAAAAGGAACTCCTAATCCAACATCACCACTTCGTTGATATAAAGCACATGATAAGTATTTTCCTTGGCGAACATTAAATTGTGCTAATATATGACATGGAGGTAAAGCCATTTCATCTAATTGAACAGGATTCCAAGCACACATAACTAATCGACGTGATGTACGTTTAGAGGGATCTTTTAATTCATTTATGATATTTTGTAGTTGATCAACACCTTTACCACTATAATTTGTATCACAGTTTTCATATGGAGCATTAAAATGACGCCATTGATGTCCATAAACTGGACCTAGGTCGCCTTCACGATTATTTGTTAATCCACGACTATCTAAAAATTCACGAGATGAGTTATCATTCCAAATATATACCTTTTTCTCGCGCAATTCGTCATTACTAGTAGATCCTTTTACAAACCACATTAATTCCTTGAAGCAAGTTTTCCAAGCAACTTTTTTAGTGGTTAATAGAGGAATAGTTCCATTTTGTAATGAAAAACGCATAGTATTACCGAACACAGATAAAACAGTACCATTTCTAGATTCTTCTTCAGAACCAGTTTTAATGATACGATTAATTAAATCAATATATTGGGTTTCTTCGTGATTTTGTGAGTATTCGCAATAGAGTGATTCCATAATATTATTATTCTTAGACAATTGTTTAATTCGTTTATAAATATTATTAAATTACAATAATATTTATATTAATTATCTATCTCCAACGTGTATTACGCAAACAAGGATTTGTTTCACCTTCTGGAATCAGTTCCATATGCTTTTCTTCTAATTCTGGTAATAATGCGATTGATTTAATATCATCAAATTTACAAACAGGAACGAATTTTTTACTAACAATACAACCCTTAGCATTTTTACTTATTGGAACTTCACCTAAATTGATACCAATACGACAAGGTTGTAAATTATACTCATTTACGTTTTGAACTATAATATTTAATATTACTTTATCTTCATCGTTTTTAATTTTGAAAGCAATTTCATTTCTTTTAAAACTAGGAAGATCATCTGTTTCTGGGTCATTATAATTAGTTGTTGTATAAGGTGTGACCCCGTTTAGACCACCGCTATATCTTTTTGCTGTTTTGTGGAATTGTAATTTTTGTTCTGTATATTCAATACCATTATTCTCTAAAACAGTAACTTCTTGACCTCTAAAACCATTATCAATTAAGATAGATTGTCCACCATATTGAATGTAAAACTTTTTAATATATTCATTATGAGACCAACGAGCAGGACCATTTTCAGAACACCCATTGATAATAAGTAATTTACCATCAACGACTTCTTCAAGTAAACGGAAAGCACCAATATGAACAAATTTGTAATGTTCACCAGCTAATGTAGTAATATGAGGATCTCCAGCAGCACTCGCATCAAGACGAGAAATAATTGAAACAACCCAGTCATTGGGATTATCATTTTTTGTAGGAGCATTTTGTGATAAATTATTTGCAATTTTTCTGGTATATGAACCAGTAACAACAACACCAGCTCCACTGAGACCAGTGGGATTTCCTGAAGCAGTAGTAATTCCATTTATTCTAAATGGAATAGGTATTCCTTCACTACCATTACCTTGTTCCCAAGCATTATCATCAGCTTCATACGTAACACCTACGCGTTCCTTTTCAACACCGTTAACGTAAAGTCTAAAACGAGTACCAACAGCGATACTACCGCCAATACATTGATCAGCTAGAAAAATTTCTTGAGTAGTTGGGTCGTCTCTATTATTACTTGATGAATATGAAACATTGTTAGAAACAATAGTTGCACCATTCCCTGTCCAACCAAAATAAATACTACCATTATTAGCTATACTTGTATTTTCAGAATATGTGTAAATTAAATCATAACTTTCATCTGAGCTAGTATTAGTACAAACGGTTAATTTGATTGAACCATTTGTACTAGGATTCCAAGATGAACCACTACCATTAGTCACTTGAATTACCCATTTTAATCCGGTGTCTGTAACTGTCTGTGCTGGTAACCCACTTGCCCCGTTTAATACATTGGTAATATCAGTAAAACGAGCACCATCATCCGTAATAATACGAATTTCATCAATATAAAAATCGTTTATAGATGTCATATCTATATGCAGTATATGGTTATAAAATATTTTACAAATATTATTACTAATTGTATTACAGATAAATTATATATGAAAAAATTTGAAATATAACTCTTTTATAAAGTAAAAATATATATATTCACTATATACAGATATAATGGATATTCTTCAAGAAGCTCGTGATATTAATAAAAAGTCTTTCGTATCTCATGTTTTTTCAACAACAGAAGAAGGGAAAGCAGAGATATTAAATGTCGTTCAATATGCTACTTTAGGCGTATTTCCAATTGTTTTATTGAATAAACTTGTACAAAGATTTATACCAGAAGCTGATGCTGATAAATCGACATTGGAAATTTTAGTTGAAATATTTCTACAAATAATCATTATGTTTTGCGGAATAGTATTGATTCATAGAACAATTAGTTATTTTCCAACATATAGTGGTTTCAAGTACGAAAATTTAACTTTAACAAATGTTATTTTAGCCTTTTTAGTAATTGTTTTAAGTATTCAAACAAAATTAGGAATTAAAGTAAATATTTTAACAGATCGTGCACTAGAAATGTGGAATGGACCTTCTGAAAAGGAACCAGTTAAAAAACGAGGTTCATTACATACTACTAGTCAATCTGATTATTTTGATAATCTTGGTGAAACAGTGGGTATGCCTCCGCCACCTGTAGTAACTAGTAAATCAAGCCCATCTCCACCAAAACAAGAAGAATCTTTTGATTTTGGTGGACCACAAGCAGCAAATGGTGTCCTTGGTGGATCATTTGGTTCATTTTTTTAAAAACAGTTAAATGCATGTAATTAAAATATAAGTTATTAGTAAATATGTTTACTAATAATTTACAAAAAAAGAACGATATGGAACTAGAAATAAAAAATAAAAATTTAAGTAAAGAGTTGGAACAGTTGAAAATAATACGAAATCATAACAATGATTCTATTTTTTACAATAAAAATTTTATTAATTCAATAAAAGAACGACCTAAAAAAAATTTTTCAATGATTTCTTCATCATCTGTTGTAAATGTTACAGAAAAATATTTAGAACAAAAGTATAAAAATTCAAAAACAAAAGATATTAAATTATTTAACAGAGTACAAAATTATGATATAGAACATGGATTTTGTCTTAAATTTGAAAAAAATACTAATAATATGAATAACAATAATAATGATAATAGAGTAATACAAGATAAAAACAGTCATTATATAAATTATAATAGTGATTCTGATAGTGAATATAGTGATAAAGAAGAAGAGGAGGAAGAAATATTTAATATAAAACAATTTGAAGATGAAGATAATATTCTTATAAATCCTAAAATAAGTAAACGAAATATTAAAATCATACCAAAAGAAGATGTACAGAAAAATATAATAGATAAATATTACTTAAAAGAGTATTTACAAAAGGGGAGTATTATAAATAATTATCAATTTGTATCTGAAGAATTAGAGTTAGATAAATCAATTCCTCTAATATGTTATACAACATGGCATACAAAAAATACTCCTCCTTTAATGAGACAAAATTTTAATAAACTTTGTGAAAATAATACAGAAATTACATTTAAATTTTTCGACGAAAATGATTGTATTAATTTTATTGAAAATAATTTTGATGATCAAGTATTGAATGCATATAAATGCTTAGCGCCATCTTCTTATAAATCTGATTTATGGAGATACTGTATACTTTTTATTAATGGAGGTATTTACTTAGATATTAAATATAATACTATCAATAATTTTAAGTTAAAATATTTATGTACACAAGAACATTTTGTATTTGATCATTTTGGAAAAGATAAATTTCCAATTTGGGAAGATAATGAATTCGGTATTTATACTTCACTCATAGTTTGTAAACCAAACAATGAAATATTACGTGATTGTATTGATGCAATTATAGATAATGTACAAACATATAATTATGGGAAAAATGCATTGTACCCAACGGGACCAGGTATATTAGGAAAAAATTTAATTAAAAATAAATATGATAAAGATATGAATTTTATTAAAGAAATTATGTTATTTCATCAAGAAGATTCTAGTTCAATTATATATAATAATGTACCTATATTAGATGTATATAAATCATATAGAGAAGAACAAATAGAATATCAAAATAATTTACATTATAGTCAATTATGGAAATTAAATAGTATTTATAATAAAAATTTTAATATATTACACAAAAAAACGATTAATACAAAGGAATCTCATTTACCTTCTATTGTTTGTATTGTACATATTGGAAGTTATCATATATTTATTAAAATGAAATCTTATATTGATAATTTAATTAAAGCCAAATATGATGAATATAATATTGATTTTTATTTTAATATAATAGATACAATACGTAGAGATCATATTGCTAATATTAGAAAAGACTTTCCAAATGAAAACATAATTATATCAGAAAATTATGGATTTGATATAGGTAGTTTTTTTCATATATTACAAATTATAAAGACGTATAATGAGAATTATGATTATGTAATTAAGATTCACACAAAGACGAATAACGATTTAAGAAATGAGTTATTAAAACCAATATTAGGTACAATTGATATAATACGAAATATTATAGACATGTTTGATAAAAATGAAAAAATTGGTATCGTTGCTTCAAAAAAAAGTCGTTGTATAGATAAGCAAGCAGATTTCTTACGTAATAAAGATTATTTACAACAATTTGTTTATTGGTATTTTAACGAAAAAACAAACATTATTAAACAGGTATATTCAACAGGGACCATATTTTGGATGAGATTTGATATATTAAAAAAAATATTTTTTGGTTACAATATTAATAATATATACAATTCATTTAATAATATAGATACATTTGATTTTAATTGGTATTATTATGCTAATAAAAAATATTTAAATAATATACCACAAGAGAAAGATAAAATATATAATCATTATTATTTAAATGGTAAAAAAATGAATTTGTCTGGAAATTTATTCCACGCTTTGAAAAATAAGACAAACAGTGAAAAAATACGTGATGGTATGATAGAGCATGCATATGAACGTTTTTTTGGTTATATTATTCATCGAATTGGTTATAAATTTAAATTTATTAATTAAAATTTTCAATAGAATTTACTAATTCCATTTGTTTCATTGATTTTTCAATTGCTTTCTTTCTATCTAATCCGTTGAATAAGTATTCTGTTTTTGGTGTTTGTTCGTTCCGTTTTATTTGTTTGTATATTGTGTTTATTTGAGTAGTCACTGCTTGTATAATATTTTTATTTGGTAAAACTTGTATATTATTATTCATTGGTTCAGTCATTAATTCAATTGCATAATATAAAAGATACCTCCTTTTTTTTGGAGTACCCTCACTATATTTTATTGTAAATAAATTTAATAATGAATTAATTATTTTTGATATAATATTATTATTCTTTTTTTTTACATAGAAAATAATAATATCCCATATTAACCATATAATGTTTGTACGTAATTTATTATCAACCTTATAGTTTCTTGGTTCACAAAATAATTTTGTTTTTCGTTTCTTACATATAGTTTCAAATTCTAAACACCATTCTATCCAATAACATGCATTGGCCATATTTGATCCTTTTTCAGATATTGAAAATGCGAATTCATTTAAAGCAATAAATAATTCTCTTGGATCTTTTTTTTGAAATATATCTTGAATATAGCCAATATCATCGGCTTTTAACTTACTAGTTATTTGCGTTTGATCAAAATCTGTTTGTGATTTTATTTTTATTTGTTCAAAACTTGGTTTTTTTGGTGATAATGCTAAAACGCATATTATTTCTGAAAATAGTTTTCTGATTGTTTGGTTATTTCTCGCTTCTAATTCAGTTATAAATGTTCCTTGATTCATTATATTTTTAAAAACATTGCATCTCATATTTATGTATATAGCAATATTTGGGTTTCCTAAGTGAATATATTTTGATATATAATATAGTATAATTTCCCATAAATCAGAAAAATGACCTGCACATATAAGTTCACAAGACCAGTAACATGAAGGTTCTATTGTTTCACTAAGTAAACATTCAATCAATTTACTTTTAACATCAGTTTTTTTGTAATTTGAAAACGTAACACTTTTGAAATCTTGTGATGTTCGTATATCATTAATTTCATGTAAGTCATCATATTGAGGTTCTTCTTTTTTAATACCTGTTTTTATCGGTGGATCAATAATATCCGGATGGTACTGTAATGGCTCTTTTTTATCATTTTCCATCTTTAAATATATATAATAATAATATAAATATAAGTTTATATTGTTATATATCAAAAATGGATATATGGTGTAAATTTTTATTTAATACTATTAATATAAATTCGAATGATACTGAATATATTATCAATTCAAAAAATAGATGGAAAGATGTTTATATGAATAATTACTATAATAATTTAATATCTAATAATAACAATATTTCACAATATTTGTTTACATTATTTGAAAAAAAATACAATAAAAAGAAAATTTCTTTTTGGTATGAAACGGTAAATAATATGTTTTTTTCAACAGATAAAAAAGAAGATTTATGGAAACATTTTATAAAAGCACAAAAAAACTACTATGTTTTAAGTAATTTTATTAATAGAGTAAAATATAAGTCTTTAAAAGTAAAGGTTGATATTGATTTAAATTTAAATAAAATAGTATTATCACCTTTAAAAGGTATTGAAATATTTCACAATGGGGCATTGTACTACTTTACTATAAATGATCTTATAAATATTTGTTCTTCGGCATTAACATTTTCATATCATTTTTTTTCAGAAGCATATTCTCCAAAAAATCCATATACAAACAATTGTTTTACTTATCCTATTTTATTAAAGATTTATTTTGCTATTCGATATTCTTCTTTTAAAATGCCTATTATCTTTGAAATGTTTTATCGATCTAATTTTAATATAAAAAATTTCAAAAAAACAAATGAATTTTTTATTAGAGAAGAGTGTATTAAAAGTTTTATGAAAAATGCTAGTGAAGATGAACATTTTGAATATATTGATGAAATGTTACATATAAAAGATAATAAAAATATTTTTAATTTTGAAGATAATTTTCCAAAAAATATTTTAGTGAAAGCTTTTAAACCTTATTTATTTATGTATCTTATATCTCGTTATTCTTTACGTTCTTCTCGTAAAATGTATGAATATAGAATTATGTTAAAAAATTCATTACGTAGTTTTAAACGTTTAAATCCATGTTTTGGTAGAAACATTATAAGAGTAAAAAAGATCTATTCTTTTAATAAAAAAAAAATGATACGAATTAAAGAAGAAAAATTAATAACTGATTTTAAGGAAGGACAAATAGTTTTACCATCGTTTAGACAACTAATAACTGAAATAATGTTTAAAGACGAGAATGATAGTGACGTTGATAGCGATGATGAGATTGATAATAATAACAATAATGATAATAATAATAATGATTTACAAAATGCGTTTCAACAATTATTAACAACAACAAATATTGCTACAATTATTAATAATAGTTCGCCTTTATTTCCATCAACACCAACAGAATCACCTCCTTCTACACCAGATAATAATAATATCGAAAATGAAAATAATGTTGAAATAACAAATTTATCAGATATCGATACTTCAGATGATGACGATGTAACAATTATAATTAATAATAATAATTCAACAAGGTATGTTATAGATAGTGATGATGAATACGATGATATCTTTGATGGTGAAAATCAAGATGAAAACAGTATTTCATAAAAAAATATTCATTATAAATACTTAAAATTATTTATAATTAAATTTATTCAACAATAATACGCGGTACAACATTTATTGTTTGTAACTCTTGTTGCATTAACTTATATGCATATGGAATATTTACTAATGCGAAATCAGTAGTATTACCACACGTTTTACAATTATGAATTGTGAAATTATCATTTGTAAATGATCTCTTTTTACCATCATTATATGATGCTATCATACCACAAGATTTGCATATATGCACGCTATATTTGTCTGAAACATCATATAAACGTTCTTTACAAAATCTTGATATTCCATGTGATAACATAACATCTCTTTCCATTTCACCAATTCTAAATCCACCATCTCTACTTCTTCCTTCAGCAGGTTGTCTGGTTAGATTTACCATAGGCCCTATTGATCTACTGTGTTGTTTATCATTTACCATATGTTTTAGCCTTTGGTAGAATACAGGTCCAATAAATATATCTGTTTCCATTTGTGTACCAGTTAAACCATCATATAATACTTCATTACCATAACTTTCGTATCCTAAATTTTGTAATTCCGAAGCAATTGTTTTAATATCAAGATTTCCAAAACTTGTTCCATCTCCAAATAAACCAAGCTCAAGTAATACTTTTCCTAGAAGTGTCTCTTTTAATTGTCCTATAGTCATTCTTGATGGAATTGCATGCGGATTAATAATAATATCGGGACGCATACCATTTTTAGTAAAAGGCATATCACATTCTGGTATGATATTACCAACAGTACCTTTTTGTCCATGTCGTGATGAAACTTTATCTCCTAATACTGGTTTTCTTAATGTTCTAACACGTACTTTTGCGAAATTGTAACCATCTCCATTTCTTCCTGTAAAATTTTTATCAATATATGTTTCTTCAGTAGTTCTAAAACTTTTACTTTGATCTTCATATTTGATTGTTTTAGTTGGATCATTACGATTTTCCTTTATAGGAACAATTTTCGCAATAATAACATCTCTGTTTTCTACAAGTGTATTTTCGGGAATGAAACCTTGACTATTAAGTTTATCATAATTACCAAATTTTACTCCTTTTGTTTTTGCTGGATTTGGTTTGCATCTGATAATTTCATCACGAATAATATTTTTGTCTTCATCTTTTTCTGTATGATAAATAGTTGCAGTAAATAGTCCTCGATCAATAGAACCCTTATTTACTAAGACAGAATCTTCCTGATTATAACCAGTATGAGACATAATAGCAACATGAATTTGAGTTCCAGATGGTATTTTATTTAATTTTATCATATTCATTAAACGAGTATCAACTAATGGTCTAGATGGATATGTTAATACATATGATGTCTTGTCCATACGTCTATCGTAATTTGTAGCATATACACCCATTGCTTGTTTACCCATAGCACACTGGTATGTGTTTCTAGGTGCTTGATTATGATCAGGGAATGGTATACAAGAAGCAACTACACCAAATATTATACTTGAATGTATTTCACAGTGTGAAAAGTTTACTGTTTGTGCTTTTTGAACATATTCATCATCTTTTGTACGCATAGCAATAGTTGAATAATTTTGTTCTTCGGGATCTATATATTCAATCACTGATTTATCTAATTTGCATTCTGTTAGCAAATCATTCCAATTTAATTCATTATTTTTAAGTTTATCAATAATATCCAATGTAATAAGTGCTTTATTGTTTTCAACACGCAATACAGGTCTTGTGAGTCTTCCACCATCGTTACATATTCTAATTTCAAGAAATTTGTAGTCAAATATAATAGAAGTGTAAATATTTATAATACCTTTGCATTTTTTTTCATGTATATCTTTATAAAATTCTATAGGATTTTCAACTATTCCTATCCAACAGCCATTGATAATGACCTTTGTCTTTCCATATAATTTATTTGATTCTACTTTATCAATCTCAGTAATTTTTGGTAAAATATATTCATATAGACTATTACTTGGTGTAGGAATAGTAATGTGAGCCATATAACTAATATTCTTAACAACACCAATTGATTGACCCTCTGGTGTTTCGGCTGGACATAAGAATCCCCATGTTGTGTTGTGTAACTTTCTAGGAGCTATTAATTCACCACTTTTCTCTAATGGAGTATTAATACGTCTTAAATGACTTAAACTTGATGCATATGTAAGTCTATTAAGAACTTGTGCTACACCAACTTTACTAGTATTCGCCTGTTTAATACTGAAATCACCTGTAGATAATGCTCTAGCTATACCATTTTCAATGGTCATTGATTTCATAATTTTGTAAATATTCGTCATATTAATAATATTTTCATAATCTTCTGATGATCTCCATGATCCATTATTAATTTCACGAACTACTTGTTTTTGCATTTCTTTTACTAGTTTATTGAAATAATTTCTGAAAAGATTATTTAACAATGTTCCAGTCAATTCAATACGTTTATTAATGTATGAATCACGATCACATGGTGGTATCCATCCTAGACTTGTTTGAAGTAATTTTTTCGCCATATAACCTAACATATAGAGTTTTTGTGTTTTTGTTCGACAATGTGGAAATAAATCATTGTTTAATACCTCATTTGCGAATTCTCTCTTTTTTTGTGCACCTTTCTCACGATCCATATTTATAGGAGTATATGCTACATGTGATGTGATATATTTTAATGCATCTTCTTGATTCATATTTTTATTAGCATCTATAATAGATGCTTGCAAACAATCTCGTAATTCTTCTTCTTTATCATTTTCAATATCTAAAATAATATATTCGCAAATAGCTTTATCACTAATTACACCTAATGCACGAAATAGAATAAACAATTCAATTGGTTGTTTTATTCTTGGAATTTGTATAAATAAACCATGACCAAATCCATTATTTTTACTTGCAATCATCATCTCAATTTGCTTAGGTGAAATACATTTGTAATCTGGTACAGATTTAATCTCTGCGTACCATGTCCATTTGGTAGTATTTTTACCATCAAAACATGATACTTTATTTTCAGCAGCACGCTCTTGACCCAGTACAGTTTTCTCTGACCCTTTTACAATAAAATAGCCACCACAATCCATTTCACATTCTCCCGTAAGTGAAGGTTGAATATGACTATTTTGATTTAAAATACAAATAGCAGATTTTAACATAATAGGCATTTTACCAATATTAATCTTAGGAAGATTTTTTGTTATTATACGCGGATTATCCATAGTCTCAGAATTACGAATGGTATATTTAATATGCAAATCAATCGCCATAGTTGAAGCATAAGTAAAATTACGCAATTTAGCTTCGTCTGGTAGCATAATCTTTGTAGCACCATTATTTTCATGAATCTGTGGTGGATATAATTTAAAGTTACTAAATGAAATTTCTATTTCAAGTAAATATAAATCTTTATCGGCAATATAGTCGTTTTCTGACCGAATTAGAACATTATTAAACATTTGAATTGTTCGATATATTTGATAATCAATAAAATGGTTATATGATTCTAACTGATGACGAACAAGTCGTTCTAAATGTTGACCACTAAAATATGATTGAATAATATCAAATGGTTCTTCAATATAATTATTTAAATGAGACAAAACATTATCTTCAATATTTTTTTGAACATTATTTACTACTTCTTCTTTTTTAATGTCGGCTGTTTTAAGAATATCTGTAGTAGAATTTGTAGTAACGTTTTTTTTTGGTTTTTTAATACGCACACTTTTACCTAATTTTTTTGTAATAGGTAACATAGGGGCCTTTTGAATACCAGCATCAAATTGAATTTCTGAAGACATTGTTTTTTGCATATAGATATTACCTTATAACTCAAATCAATTTTTTATGTTATTTTATTTAAAGATAAATTGTTAAATATAGTATAAAATAAATTAAAAATAATTTATAATATACTATAATGAGTGCCTCCAAATTTTTAGAAATTATCGATTCTTATCAGAGAAACAAGGATATTCAATATAATGAATATTCTCAATTTATTAAAATGTGTGATTTTCATTATCAGCAACAACATTACTCTTCTGTTAATTTTTGCAATCAAATAATAGAACAACCAACTAACTATTATGGTCCATCATTATTTGATCCAATGAAAAATTACAAAAATACTACTTCTTCATTGCAATATGATATAAAACCTAAAATATTTGAAAATAATAATATACAAAATATATTAAATAAACCAGTTGAAAAAACAAAACATATTGAAATAAATATTGATGTAAATAATTTATCTGATTTAATTACTATTATTAATGAATATAACTATGATTGTGATACCGAATATAATATCGATTTAAAAGCATTAACAAACATTAAAGATGAACTTGTAAAAATGAATTCAATGATTGGACTTGAAGAATTTAAAAAACAAATATTAAATCAATTGTTATATTTTATTCAAAATCTTCATTTAGATAGTGAATCAGATTTTATGCATACAGTTTTGTGTGGTCCACCTGGTACAGGAAAAACTGAAATAGCTACTATATTAGGTACAATGTATTCAAAATTAGGCATTTTAAAAAATAATAAATTTAAAATAGTTAATAGAAGTGATTTAGTAGCAGGTTATTTAGGTCAGACAGCTATTAAAACAAGTAAGGTAATCGAAGAATCATTAGGAGGTTGTTTGTTTATAGATGAAGCTTATGCATTAGCTAATAATTATGAGGGCGATAGTTTTACACGTGAATGTATTGATACATTATGTGAATCACTGAGTAAATATAAAGGAGAATTAATGGTTATAATAGCCGGTTACAAAGATGAAATTGAAAAGGTATTTTTTAAAGCAAATAAAGGTTTAGAATCAAGATTTATTTGGAGATTTCATTTAGATAAATATAGCCATAATGAATTAGTTTCTATATTTAAAAAAAAAATCAATGAAAATAATTGGATATTAGATATTGATACGGACGAAATAGAAAAATGGTTTAAATTAAAATATAAACACTTTAAACATTACGGTAGAGATGTTGAACAATTGTTTTCATATACAAAAATGTCCCATAGTAGAAGAATATTTGGAAAGTCCAAAGAATTTAGAAAACATATTACAATAGAAGACTTAGATAATGGTTATTTAAAATTTGATCAACATAATATGGATGAAAATTTACCACAAATTTTAGGATTGTATGTATAATCGTTTATTTTTACTTCTTACATTATTTTAATTAAGTATGAATAAAACAATTTCCATAAATCCAGATTTATTTACATTTTCTTCTTCAAAACGTAGTAAAAAAAAAAGAGATAATAAACAAAAAACAAATACCGATATTAAAGTAAAATCACATAAAGAAAAACATAAAAAAATGAGAAAACAACATATATTAAGATTTTTAAGACAAAAACAAGAAGAAAATTATAAAAAATTAATTGAAGGTGATAAACCGATACATGAAAAACCTGTAGATAATTCTTTTAATAGTGATTTTGATGAATCATTAAATTTTTTAAAAGAAGTTACACAAAATACACCTCAAAAACATAATTTTACTAGTAAAAATTTAAATAATGTATCAAAACCTTATGTATCATCGACATTATCACCGATAGATATAAATACAAACGAAATTGATAATGAAAACAAGTTACATTTATCAAAACCAACTATTTTAAATGCTTCAACACCAGTATGGGGATGTTTAAAGAATGGAAATCTTCCAACGTTTCGTGATTGGAAAAAAACAACACAAAAAAGCCATCATTTAGGCGTTTCAAATAAACATGAAATTTCCGCTATGATGAAAGCTCAAGTGAATAAACCTCAACCTAAAATTAATTATATCAAACAACGTAAGACAGTAAAAAGAAATTATAAAGTAGGAAAATCAACAACAATATCAAAAGTAGCTGTATTAATATCAAATAAAACAATTCGTAATAATATTATGAATAAAACACAAGAAATAAAAATGAAACCAATTGAAGAAATGAAACGATATTTAATAAAAAGAGGATTTATTCGTGTAGGTACATCTGCACCAAATGATGTTATAAGAAAAATGTATGAAACTGCAAATCTTGTATGTGGTGAAGTAGAAAATCATAATGCTGATAATTTATTATTTAATTATATTAATGATGTTGAATAAATATTTCTTTTAATATGTTATAAATGTTAAATTTAGACACTTCAAATAAAGCTTTATTAGGAATATTTTTCCTGTATTTAGTAATTTTATCTGGAGAAGGTTCAGGAAGATTATTAAATTGTAAAGTACAAAAAATAGTTAATGATAATATTTTAATTCAACATGTATTAGTATTTCTTTCAATCTTCTTATTTACATTTATTTTAAATTGGTTTACACCTTCTTCGTTAGTTTTAACGCATGAAATTTCTCCATCTCCTGAACAAGAATCATTTGTTAATAAATCAGGAAAATACACATATGTTTTAAGTTCTTTAAAAAATTCATTTATTATCTATTTGATCTTTTTATTTTCTACTAAATTAACACCTTTATCACAAACTATTTTCTTTGTTTTAATGCTTTTACTTTTCTTCTTATTTATATTTTACAAGATCGAATTAGAAGCATTATCAATAACTGAGAAAGATGTTGATAAGTGGTATATATCAAAAAATTATTTAAATCAGTTAGTCAATGGTAAAGATACAACATTATTGTATATTTTACATAATATTATGTCTTTGGGATATTTTACAACTGTAATAAATCTCGTTATAGGAATAATATTATACTATAAAAAACAACGTAAAGAACATGCAAAGGATTGGGATGTTATTAAATTTATATTCGGTGTTGAGAAATGTGATAGTATGTAATTTAAATATATAAAAGTTATACTTTTGTATATTTATCGTCTAATCCATTGTATTAAATAGGTTATTACATAGAATACTGGATTTGTAAAGGGGGTGTAATTATTTATTTGTACGATTTCATTACGATCCATATAAAGATTGGCGGGTGGACCATATTCTAACATATGTTCACAATTATCAAGATATTCGTTATATTCTTTATCATAAATATCAATAACTGTTTCACTTTTATTATTTGAAAGTAACTGTATTGGTTTTTGACTTTCAAGATCAATAAATTGACCATATCCATTTTCGGAATATTGTAAATTATTAATTTGTCTAACACTGCTCATAATTCATATATTGTTGTATAATACTTAGAATTTATTTTTAAAAAGCATATCAATTTTATATGCTTTTATATTTTTGTAATCTATATAAATATATATTTATATTCTATAACAATAATGAGTGACTCTATATACGGTGAATATATTTCACTAACTCAAAAATATCGTAAGCAATATGGAAAAAAGTGTATAGTATTATTACAAGTAGGAGCATTTTTTGAAGTATATGGATTTCGTACTGCATCAGGAGATGTCCAAGAAAGTGAGATATGTGATTTTTCACGTATTTGTAATTTAAATATATCTGAAAAAAAAGCAATTTATCAAGAGAGACAAGTTTTAATGGCTGGTTTTAGAGATTATACTATAGATAAATATTTGGAAAAATTAACTGCATCTAGTTATACTGCTGTTATTTATACTCAAGAAAAAAAAGATGGGGAAACGTATCGTATTTTTGATAGTGTTCATTCTGCAGGAACTTATATTTCATATGATACAGAAAATCAAGATAAAATAACCAATAACATAGCATGTATTTGGATTGATGTCTATAAACCTGTTTTACAAAATAGAGTTGGTCAATATACAATGTCCAAGACACGTGAAAGTCTTATTTGCGGTATAGCTATCGCGAATATTTTTACAGGAACATCTTATATTTCTGAATTTCAACAACCATTATCGATACAACCTACTACATTTGATGAATTAGAAAGAGTGATTGCTACTCATTCTCCTAGTGAAATTATTTTTATATCCCCCTTTGTCCAAGAAATATCTGATAAAGTAATTCAATTTTCAGGAATAAACAGTAGAAATGTCCATTGTATAAATAGCCATTCTTCAGAAAAAGTGGAAAAGTGTTCACAGCAAAAATATATATCCCATATACTAAGTAAATTTTATGGGGAAGACGCAGTAAATGCATGCGCTGAATTTAATATATATCCAACAGCAACTCAATCATTTTGTTATCTTTTAGATTTTGTCCAAGAACATAATCCAAATCTGGTAAAAAATATAGCAACACCTGTTTTTCATACAAAAACAGAAATGCTTTTAGCAAATCATACATTAAAACAATTAAATATTATTGATGATCACACATTAGATGGTTCTCAACATGGTCATCTATCTTCTGTTAATTCCTTTTTAAATAAATGTTGTACTTCTATGGGTAGACGAAAATTTTATTCTCAGTTAGTAAATCCTACGACTGATATTACATGGTTAAATAAAGAATATGAGATGACTAATATTATGTTGTCTGAGGAAATGTTTGAAAAAATACCTCTTTTAAGAAAACAACTTTCACAAATGCGTGATATAGAACGTATTTGTAGACAAATTGTTATGAGAAAAATATATCCATGTTCTATTTATTATTTATATCAATCTATACAATTAACAAATCATATTTATAATACATTAACACTTAATGAAAGATTAGAAGATTATTTAAATGTTAAACAATGTAATATTTATGATTCTTGTATTGATATTATGAAATTTATTGATAGTGTTTTATATATTGATAAATGTAGAAGTGTATCTTCTATGACTATTTTTGATGAATGTATTGTAAAAAATGGAGTTAATAAAGAATTAGATGATTTAATTGAGACCTCAAAACAAAATAATGATACTTTTAATTTTATTCATACAGTCTTAAATGCTGCAGTTAGGAAGCAAGATAAAAAAGAAAATAGCAATATTGAATATGTAAAAATACATACTACTGAAAAATCTGGAATGTCTTTACAAATTACAAAAAAAAGAGGGCTTTTACTAAAAGCATATATAAAAGAAAACGGTGATGAAATAATCCAAGGTTTAAGTGATACGAAATGGTCAGATATTAAATTGTCTTCTGCTTCAACAAGTAGTGATGAAATAGAATTTCCACTTTTAACTAAAATTTGTCGTGATATGCTTTACCAAAAAGATTATATGAATCGATTGATATCTATTTCATATCAACAAATTCTTGAAAGTCTTGAAACAGATTATTATGAAAAATTAGAATATATCGCACATTATTTATCAAAGGTAGATGTTATACAAAATAAAGCATATATAGCAAAGGAATATAAATATTGTTCTCCAAAAATTGACGAAACATCAGAAAAATCATTTGTAGATGCGAAATCATTACGACATGTTTTAATTGAACATATTCAAACACAAGAAATATATGTCGCTAATAATATTATTTTAGGTGATGACAAACAAAATGGGGTTTTGTTATACGGTACAAATGCTGTCGGTAAAACTAGTTTTATTAGAGCATTGGGTATATCTATTATTTTAGCACAAGCAGGTATTTTTGTACCTTGTAGTGAATTTACATATAAACCTTATTGGGCAATTTTCTCAAGAATATTAGGAAACGATAATTTGTTTCGAGGTCTTTCTACATTTGCTGTTGAAATGTCTGAACTTCGTGTAATCTTGAAACTGTCAGATGAAAATAGTCTTATTCTTGGTGATGAATTATGTTCTGGAACAGAAACAGAATCAGCATTAAGTATATTTGTTTCTGGTTTAATTGAAATGCATAAAAATAAATCTTCTTTTATTTTCGCAACTCATTTTCACGAAATTATTAACTATGAAGAAATTAATACATTAAAACAACTTTCATTTAAACATATGGCTGTACATTACGATAGAGAACTAGATGCTTTAGTTTATGACCGTAAATTAATGAATGGACCAGGAAATAGAATGTATGGTTTAGAGGTTTGTAAATCATTACATTTACCAGATGAATTTTTAGAACAAGCATATCAAATTAGAACTAAATATTTTCCAGATACAAAAGGTGAATTATCACATTCTATTAGTAAAAAATATAATTCTAAAAAGATTAAGGGCATTTGTGAATTGTGTAATAAAGAAATTGGAACAGAAATTCATCATTTAAATGGACAAAAAATGGCTGATGATGATGGATTTATTGAAACAGATGATGGTAATGTAGTACATAAAAATCATCCTGCTAATTTAATGTCTATTTGTGAAGAATGTCATGATAATTATCATGAAAATGATGAAGATTTTGTTTTAACACGTAAAAAAACTAGTAAGGGTTATAAAATTGAAAGGCTTTAATTTATTTTTATTATGTATAAAAAACATAACAAAAATGAGTAATCAGGACGAATTAAACAACGCACGTTTTATCTCTGTAGAAGATATTGAAAGTATATATAAAGAAGAGGAAGATACAAATATTTGTGTAGCATCATGTGATGTTTCGACAATTGATACAGATGATTCTTTTGAGGAAGAACATACGGTGTATACTGAAGAAGATTTAAAAGCCGCAAAAGAATTTGGCGTATCTGTAGAAGAATTATTTAAGATATACGAGGAAATAAATAATTTTGATGACGGTGATGATTATTATTGTAATTGTCAAGAATGGCCTTCATGGGGACCAGGAGGATATGAAGATGAAGGACAATTAGAATCAATGTATTAGCTTATTTAAATTAATTAATTAGTTAGAGTATTTTTAATTATCATTTATTACATAAACATTTGTAATATATTCTTGTTTACAAAACCATGGTTCTTTACTTTCAGCTGTAATTAAGTATTCAATATTGTTTATTTTTATTACACTTGTAGGATCAGTAATGTTTTTTGAATTGATAGGTTGTTCTACATTTATAATTTCCAAATTAGGTAGATTGTTTTCCTTAAAATATAATAACCATTTAAAAATGTCGTGATTTAAAACACCATTTTTTGTATATGTTCTATGACCATATCCGTAGTAACATGTTTCATTTAATTTATAACCAGGTGTTCCGCCGCGATATTCATAATTATAAGAATTACTATCATCATTAACTGGTATATTAGTTATTTGATTTGAATCAATATCGATAGTATATAGTTGTAATGGTTTAATATAATGTATAAAATATAATTCTTCTTTATGACTAATAAATGAAATATTTTTACCACTAATATTAAGAGGTATTGTGGTTTTATTATCATAATCAATTAAAGTCATTTTATTAAAATCATTATTCAAAATATATAATTTATTTTTAAAAATAAAACAACGTGGATCTTCACCATATAAAAATTCGTTTGATTCACCAATAATATCAAAATTATTATTTAGTATAACTTGCACAATCATTTTTTCGTCATATTTTTTTCTTCCAAAACCAAGAATTTTATTTTTATAATGAATAAACGAATAAAATATAGAATACTTTAAAGTTTTTATTTTTTTATATAATGTTAATTTCTTTTTCGGTGGTTTATTTTTTATTAATTTAAATGTGAAGTCCATTATAAATTAATATGTTATTTTAACGTTTCAAAAAAGAATCATGTTGTTGATCTTTAAATTCGGGTTGTAATTGTCTTACCTCATCCATTATGGTTTGAATATGATCTGATAATTCAATTTGTATGGTATCAAAAAATTCTCTGTCTTTATTACTTACCAAATCGGGGTTAATTGTTTTAACTACCTCATCCATATATTCTAATGTAGCTCCTAATTGATTAGGTAACCAAGTAGTAATAGGTGTACCCCCTGTTGCTACAGGATGTTTTGTATTTTCAATAATATACTTTTTCGTTAAGTTCCAATGTTTTTTACGGAACATTCTTAAACAATTTAAGTTTTTTAACAACAAAATACTAGAATCGGTATCTTTTAAGCAATATTCTTTGATTTTCAACATTTCTGACCATTTTTTTACAAAATTAATGTATGCTTGATGATCTTTTGGTCTATATTTACGTAAATCAAATAGATATTCAGTAAGCTTATTTCGAGGATATTCAAGTTGTAGAAAACTATCAACAGATGGTACAATTGAATCTTGTGCACCTGTTTCTCCTCTAAACGCATGTGTTTCCATTGTATGACCCATATTATATATCAATTCTTCACTTGGATAACAAATAGTATTACCAATTTGCCCCATAATAAATGTTCTAAATGTTAGATAATCTTTATACATGGACGCAGACCACATAGTTTGCAATGTTTGAACAATAGAGTTCATAATTTTGTAATGACTTTGTAAATTTTCATTAAATGTTTTACGATCATCTTTTGCAATCGATTCTAAACAAGTTTGTTGCTGTTGAAGTAGATCCCCTGTTTGTGAAACCATTGCTACATGAACATTAATAAATCCTTCTTCGCTATCAATTCCATTAAATGTTCTTACTGTTTTATAATGTTTATGATCTTTGTTATCTGTTCCAGTAAAAACGGCATTATTTAATCCATAACCATATGCATAATCCATCCATGGAAAAACATCATTTTTTTTCCCTAAACATATAAGAGGGATAGCTAATTGCGGGGGTAAAATATTTTCTGCTTTTCCATAAACATCTCCTGTTTGTATTATACCTAAATGACTAGGTTCTAATGAATATGCAGCTGCTAAAAAACAATAATCTCTATGCAAAGCTGATAATAACCTTTTATCAGTAATATGCTCAAAATCAAATATAGGCAAATTATCTAATATTTCTTGACGTAATGTTCCATGATATAAAAACCCACGTTCACCTGATTTTTGTGTTAATTTCATTTGATCAAGTAGCTTATTTACGACATCATATTCTTCTGGTAATGTATGTAGTGGTTGATCTACTGGTAAAAAACCGTTTTTTCCAGGGATACAACTAAACCATGATTCAGGATATTCACTTTTCCAAACTTTAAAAGTTTCCATAATGATAATATGTATGTCGTTTTATTTAAATACTTATAATTAATAATATAAACGTTTTTTTTATATTATATAAAAATGAAAATTTTATTATTATTGTTATTTTATATTGTTGTGTATTCTTATACATTAAAACAGTGGTCATTAATTCGTAAAATATTATCAAATGATAATGCAAATAATTGTACAAAAAATAAAATACGAACAAAAATTTATTTTGATCATATTGAAAAATGGACTTATTATAACTCATGGCAATTTAAACGAAAATTTAAAAATAAAAAATTTATACGAGACGTAGATATAGATGAATTAAATTATTATTCTATAAAAGGATTATACCTTTCATGTATTAATTATAAAGGATATCAACCGTTTTATATATATGCGAAACCAATTATATATTATAACCTTCTTCAAGGTATGACTGAAATTAATTATATAAATCGATTACCACACAATTATATTGTATGCCGAAAATGGAAAAATAAAAATAAAAAATTATACAATAAATTAATGGAACCTCCAATATATATAAGTGAAAATGATTTTGAGCCATATAAACATAGTGATAATGTTGATTATTCAATAAAAGAAATTCAATATGCTACTTTAAATTTAAATAATTATGATCGGAAATTGTTTTATTATGTTTATGATATTCACACGTTAAAAAAAAAGAGAACTTTAAAACAAGCTAGTGAATTAATGTGTTATAGTACAGAAAAAATTAGACAAGATTTTATTCGTATAAAAGCAAATATTTCAAGTCAATTATAGTTTATTTTAAAACTACTTTAAAATTATTATATATAAACTGTAATGGAAGAAAATAAATCAGATTACTTTGTTTATACTGATGGAGCTTGCTCTAACAATGGACGAGAGAATGCTATGGCTGGAATTGGAATATTTCTTGGACAAGATGATCCTAGAAATGTTTCTGAATTGGTAGAAGGGAAACAATCAAACAATACAGCCGAGCTTACTGCTATAATAAAAACGTGGCCTATTATAAAAAAAGATATATTGGATGGAAAAAAGGTAACTATTGTTTCAGATTCTATCTATGCTATAAGATGCGTTTCTAGTTATGGTGAAAAATGTGCACAAAATTTTTGGAAAAAAGATATACCTAATAAAGAATTAGTAAAGATTGCGTATGAAATTTATAAAGACAATAAAAATATTAATTTTATGCACATAAAAGCACATACTGATAATAAAGATATTCATTCGATAGGTAATGATGGTGCAGATAGATTAGCAAACAAAGCCATTGGCTTGGACAGTTGTCCATATACAACTCCTGAAAAAATTTATTTAAATGTGTCTTATCACGAAAAAGACAATGTAAAAGCATTAGGTGGACGTTGGGATCCAAAAAAGAAAAAATGGTATATATTTGACGATAATGTTGAAAAAAATAATATTCTTGAACTATATACTTAAATGGTGACTGATTTTTCATTTTTTGTTAATACTGAACCTGGTGTATCAGTCTTTGTGATATTTTTTATTTGTGTGTAAATAATATCGACATTCTTTTGATTAGTAAGTTTTGAGTGTTGTTTACAAAGAATAGCACCTTGTTTGATAATATAACGTAATTCTTTTTTTTTTAAATCATGTTCTAATTTCGCAATTACATGACTAGAAGGATGGTCTTTTACGTGAAACCATATATGATAATCTTCAGCATTGTCTATAATTTCAAAATTTTCTGAGGCATTCTTTCCAATTACATATTCAACCTCTATTTGAAGTTGGGGAAATTTAATTGTTTTTTCTATAGGCATTTTTGATTTGTATGTCTTGTAAAAAACATACAAATATATTCAATTTTGTTACATTATTTACATTTCACTTTCAGGAGAGGGATTTATAGCATCCATTTCAGGCATTTTTTGTGGTAATAAAACATCGCTTGGAACATCTGAACAATTTCCAAAGCATTTACCTTGATAATAATAAGAATCTTTGTTTTTAATAGTATTATCATTGTATACCCCTTTATTTGTAGGCCCATGTTTATTACCTTGGACACATCGTTGATCTCCTAATAATACACAACAACTTGTTGATGCACATACATCTTTTGATAATTTTTCACACCTTTCGTCTATATTTTCCATTATATTATTCTCGAAATCACAAAAACCTCGTTTATTGAAATCGTTTACAATTTCTGGTTTTGTGATAAACTTATTATTCATATAGTTGATATCTTCATATGATGGTTTGTATCCAATACCACTGTATTTAACTGTTCCTGGTGCATAATATATAGGGGATGGTGTTACATTCTCTGTTTTAAGACCCTGCGTTAGTGTAGGTGGTTGAGTAAATTGATTTATATTATCAGATTGCATTTTATCACGTGTATTATCTAATGCTTGATTTCTATAATCATTGGCGATAGATAATGCTTCATCTGCTTTTTTACATTCTTCAGAATTTGGATCCTTTTGTTTATCACAATTAAATGAAGTAGCTAAATTTCGATATTGTGTAGACATATTTGAAAACATATCTTTTGTAAGTTGGTAAGTACCACTTGATTTTGGATCTGAAACCATTTCACTAACAGGTAATGTTCCTGTACCACTTGATTTTGGATCAGGTAATTTATTTTCTGTATCTTTTTGGTTACTTAATGGCGTATATTCTACTTCTCCAAATAATGTTTTGTTAGCAAAATAATGATTACCTATTATATTATCTCCTTCTTTTTTTAAACATTCATATTTACCTTGACCATATGTATTTTCAATATAAATTGTTTTATCTTGATCATTTTCTTCAATACATTTACTTTTAATATCTTTTGTTTTTATTAATTCATCAAATTTAATACTACCATCAGTACTTGTTTGACGAGCTTTTCCGTCATTCACTTCCATCGTAACACCTGGTCTTATTTTATTTCGATAAGAAACACTATATTTTCCATCTAATGAATCTATTAATTCTTTTACATAAGATTCAGATACATCTGTAGGTTGGGTACTAGGTCTAGTTTCGGTACTCGGTGCAGGTTCAGGTGCAGGTTCAGGTGCAGGTTCAGATGCACTCTGTATACGTAAATCATTAAAAATATCATCTAAAGGTTTATCTGGACTTTCAGCAAAGCGTTTGATATCTTCCTTACTAAGAACTGTATTTAACATAACAGCTCCTTTTATTTCCCCTTTAAATTTTGAATGAAATTCTGCTCCGCCGATTGTTAAAGGCTGATCATCTGTTTTAGGCTCACCTATTGAATCTTTTGCTTCTATCAAATCTCCATTTTTATAAAGTCTATGTCTACCATCTTTATTGTATGTCATTGCTAAATGTGTCCATTTATCAGTTTCTAAATATTTATTTGGATATACATTAGTGTTAGAAGCACCATATATTTGACTTAATAACCGATTATTTTTACTAATCCAAATACCATAATTTCGGTTGGTGATATTACCTTTTCCAATAAGTCTTACCCAGTCATTTGATTTTTCTTTTTGTTTTACCCATACCATTAGTGTGAATTTATCTGTTAATTTTAAATCATTCGAATTTGATAATTCTTTATTTGTATTGTTAAATGTAAATTTTTCAAAATTAGAGTAAACAACAGTAGATAATTTTTTGTTTTCTTCAGCAGCCATAGGATCATTTTTGATTGTTGTGTATGGTACTGTATCTCTATTTTTACCACCATGCCTAAAATATCCTTCTTTTGGATATAGTACTCTACATCCAAACCAACCACATTGATTATAAAGTATATTTCGTTGTCTCTTAGTGACTATAGCAATAGCTATTTTATCGCCATATTTTATTGGATCTGTAACTAATTTTTCTTTATACTCCTTTTCCTCTAACCCACCAATTTCTGGTTTTAAGAGAAATAAATCGGTATCATATTCTGGTTTTGATTCTGCAGTCGTGTCTATCATAGCAATATTTCTATTCTTAAGCATAACCAAAACTTTGTTTTCATCTTTTGCGTCTGTTATTTTTACTATATCATTTCCATTTAATTCTGTTGGTAGTGGTGTTTTAGTTCCGGCGTATAATATTTTTAATAAAGGTATAGGTTGTTTTGTTTCACCATCGATTAATTGTAAATCTACTGTTTCTCCATATTTAATTGGTTTATTTTCCCCCGAAAAAGATTCAATATTGTTTTTCCATAAATTTTCAATATCACTTCTAAATATTAGGAAAAGTAGAGACAATACAATAATTCCTGGAGCAAGTTTACCTAAATATTTTTGATTATATAAGGTAATTGCTATTATTAAAGCTATTAAAATTAAAAAAACTTTCATCCTTTGTAATATTTAGATAAATTAATACTGATAAAATTGAATTAAAAACTTCTCGATATTTATTATTACAATCTATAAAATATGATCATACCAATTAAATGTTTTACTTGTGGAAATGTTTTAGCCGATAAATATCGGTATTTTCAGGCCCAAGTTCGTCAAATAAAAATACAAAAAGGTGCAGATGTTCAAAAAGTAGTTTATTTAACAAAAGATACAATGGATAAAACACCAGAAGGAACCGTTTTAGATAATTTAAATCTTACTAATGTATGTTGTAGACGTCATATGTTAACACATGTGGATATTGAATAATTTTATATTTGGAATAATCTCGTTATTATATATAATACTTATGGTTAAGCATATATATAAAAAATCAACTAAAAAACGTGGTAAATCAAAAAAACGTACAATGCGTAATCGTCGTAGAAAAATGAAAGGAGGTGTCACATTTAATGATGAAGTAACAATACGTCCAATCCCATATAATGAATATTTAAATGATCCTTCACGTGATGTTATTAGTTCTCGTACACTTCCTTTTTCACAAACTGGTGGAAAATCAAAACGTAAACGAAGTAAAGGAAAAAAAATACGTAGCTCAAGAAAAATGAAAGGTGGATCGCTTGTTGGTACAGATTTAGTTACAGGAATTAGTACATCTAATTCGAATGATGTTTTAGCATTCGGTACAACAGGAGGAAGTCAATATATGTTACAAAAACTATCTGGAGAAGAAATTACAACAGGTGAAAATCTAACTTCCGATAAACATATGGTTCCAATGGTATAAAAATGTTTCTCTATTATATAAAGAAAATGGCTGCTATTACTGGACTTCGAAATCTTTGCACACCTTCCTATGTATATTTAGTAATTTCTTCTATCGCTTTACTTGTAATGATTTATCAAAATTTAGGTAATGTTAATACATATTGTTTAGGAAACTACTCATGTACTGTTTCAAGTACTGCTCTTATTTTTATTATTAAGGCAATTTACATTCTTTTCTGGACATGGGTTCTTAACCTAATGTGCAAAGCCAACGCTACTAATATTGCTTGGTTAGTTCTTTTACTTCCTGTTATTGTTATGTTTATCATGATTGGAGGCATGTTAATAAGTGAAAATATGTAAATTTTTAGATATTATATTTAAACCTTATCGTAAAATTGATTTAAATATAATAGAACACTATAGAAGTATATTATACAATGGAACCATCAGTAAAAAATTTCTCAGAAGACGCTAATGCATTATATTTTACACTTGAAGGTGTAGAAGTATCAATAGCGAATGCTATTCGCAGAACAATATTATCGGATATTCCAACTGTTGTTATTGAAACAGATACATATGAAAAAAATCAATGCAATATTATTACAAATACTGGGCGTTTACATAATGAAATATTGAAACAACGATTAAGTTGTATACCAATACATAGTACTATTTTGCGTGATAATGATGATGAAAAAGGTCTTCCTGGTAATTATCAATTAATTGTTGATGTAAAAAATGATACAGATAATATTATCTATATTACAACAGAAGATTTTAAATTACGCGATAAAAAAACGGGTACAGTACTATCAAAACAAGAGCAAGAAAAATTATTCCCTGGGTTATTTCCAAAAAATGTTCAAACACAATCTTACATAGATTTCGCACGATTAAGACCAAGTATTGGTAATGATATACCGGGTGAACAGATATCATTAGTATCCGATTTTAGTGTTAATACTGCGAAAGCAAATAGTATGTACAATGTTGTTTCCAAATGTGCTTATGGAAATACACCGGATAAAGATAAAGCAGCAAGTGTTTGGGAAAAAATGGAAGCAAAACTGCGTGCAGATGGTGAAATGGAAAATGATATTAAATTTCAAAAAGAAAATTTTAGAATTTTGGATGCGCAACGCCATTATTTATCTAATAGTTTTGATTTTGTAGTTCAAACTGTAGGAGTTTATGATAATAGAGATATTATTAGAAAAGCTTGTGCAGTATTACAAAATAAATTTATTGATATTGTTCAAATGATAGATACAGGAATTATGAATATACTAACAAGTGAAACAAGTATGGATCATTGTTATGATATTAAATTAGAAGATGAAGATTATACAATTGGTAAAATTATAGAATATTTACTTTATTCAAAATTTTATGAAAAACAAGAAACATTAAACTTTTGTGGTTTTAAAAAATTCCATCCTCATGATACAAATGCTACAGTAAGAATAGCGTTTAAAGAAAAACAAGATAAATCAGTTGTAAATACTCTTTTACGTGAAGTTTGCGTAGACGCACAACAAGTATTTAAAGATATTCATGGAATGTTTAAGTAAATTGGTTTAGTTATAATTTTAAAAAAAGGTATATTTTTTTATATATTAAATATATAATTTAATAAATAATATGTCAAGTCAAATAGATATAGATGCAATATTGGAAAAAACATTGAATGAATTAGATGATGACGTAAAAAAATATGATAATAATGTTATTTCGCAAGAATTACAATCTATTCAAAATCAGATTGATGAAAACAGTGAAAATTTGAATATGATAATAACAGAAACAACTAATAATGAAGAAAGTAAATTAGAATCTTTAGAACCAAAAACTGTTATGCAAGAAAAACATAGTAAAATATTAGAGAAAATTTTTGAAATTATAATAAATAACATTAATTATCTATTAAATTATTTAGATCATGCGAAAATTGATAATGATGGTTTTATTTATGGAATAGTAAGTACTATGGGATTAGTTTATGCACAACAAAAAGGAACGATTAGTAGCTATGTAGCATTAATTTTTGGTGCTCTTGTTATTTTTTTAAAACAGTTACATACTGAGCTTAATAACTTAAAAACTGAATTACAAAAACCAGAAGAAATGACTATTCAAAAATTTAATGAATTATTAGCAAATATTGTTGATCGTATATTAGACATTGATGGATTACCAAGGATTATTCATTTAGCAGTAACTATTATTACAGTTGAAGGGTTAAAATCAAGACAAACAAAAGTAATTAAGGATTTATTAAATGATGAATATAATACTTTAATAAAGAAAATTTCATTTGTTTTATTTCAAAACATAGATGAAAATGGCCAATTAATAGGTCCTGAAAAGCATCCAATATTTCATAATTTAAAATATTTTTATGAACAAAATACAAAAACTTCTTTTATCGATTATTCATTATATTTCGCAACAAAGACTAAAAAGATAGTAACGAATACAGTAGATGCAGTAGGAAAAACAATTAACGATATAGGTAAATTTTGTCGTAGCTTTTTCTTTAATACTGTCCAAGAATCATGTCCTACAATTGAATCAATCAAGCAAGAAGTAAAAACATATGATAAGATAGAATCACCAATATCTGGAAAGGATGAAGATGTAAATAAGTATATTGAAAATGTTAAGGAATTAATGCAAGAAATACCTACGTTGATTCATAATGTTCAATTGGAATTAGTTTATATTTTATCAATGTCTGGAGGTGTTTTACAAGATGAAAATAGATTAAAACGCTTAATTGGTTTTATAATAACACTAATTGAAACAACTGTAGATATTGTAAATAACAAAACAATTAATGGTGGTAAAAAAAACACACGACGTAGAAAAAAACACAAAAAATCCAGAAAATCCAGAAAATCCAGAAAATATAGAAGATCTAGAAAATCAAGAAAACATTAGAGACCTCCATTTCGAATAATACGTTTAATATATTCGTCATCACAATGAATAACTTCTGGTTCTATTTTTTTAACATACTGATTAGATTTATATTCATGTTTCTGTTTTAATATTTTTTCTATTTTCGTTATTTCACAAGTGATTTTTTTAAGACTTTTTAAAATTTGTTTTGTATTCATGTTTATGTAATTTACTTTAATAAACTATATTAAAGTGAATTCAATTTTATATAATATGAATTGGTTTTGTTGTGGTTCTAAGTTAAATGTTATTGAATACGATGATACAGTACCATTTATTCCGGAATTTTCAAAATGTAAAGTAATAAAAGTATATGATGGTGATACAATCACAGTAGCAACATTTTTAAAAGGACAAAAACAATGTTATCGATTTTCTGTAAGATTGAGAGGTATTGATAGTCCGGAAATAAAAACACATAATCTAGATGAAAAAAAAGCTGCTATAAATAGTCGTGATAAATTATCCGAAAAAATTTTAAATGAAATAATTTATCTAGAAAATATCGGCACGGAGAAATATGGACGTTTACTAGCAGATGTTATGTTTAAAGGAGAAAATATAAATAAATGGATGCTAGATAATAATTTGGCGATAGCATACGATGGCGGTAAAAAACAATCTTTTATTTAATTTATATATTTATGTATATAAATGGAATTAAACAATGAATTAATGCAATCAGCAACAATTTCATTGACTGTTCAAATAATTATGGGTTTAGTAGGTTTACATGGTATTTTTATAAAATTAACAGAAAAAGATAAAATTTTAACAGATATTATGATTCTTGAAACAACTGTACAATTTATTGAACTGTGTTTTTATATTTGGCTTGTAAACCAGTTAAGTAAGTTAAAATTTGAAGTAACTTATATTCGATATTTTGATTGGTTTTTATCAACACCAATGATGTTAATTTCTACGGTATTTTTTATGAAATATTTAAATTCAAAAGCATTCAATAATATTGTTACTATTTATTCTATTTTAGATACAAAATGGTTTGAAGTATTAAAAATTGGTATATCAAATATATTTATGCTTTTATTTGGATTTTTAGCAGAAATAAATATAATATCAAGAATAAATGGTTTTATATTTGGAACAATAGCATTTTTATATACATTTTATATTATTTATAGTGAATTTGTGGAAAATAATCCAACAAACAAGACATTATTTTTCACAATGTTTACAATTTGGTCATTTTATGGAATTGCTTACTTATTTCCATATATTACAAAAAATGTAATGTATAATTATTTAGATATCATTTCTAAGAATTTTTATGGTTTTTTTATTTATTATCATATTTTAAAAGCAGCAAATTATATTTAAATTACCATAAATAAATATGACTTAATAACTTAGCATTATAGATACCATTACTTGCTTTTTTTTCCTTATCAATAGCCTTTTTACGTGTTTTTTCACCGGAATGTCTATAAAAATAATTTTGCATACGTTTACGTGTTTTGTGATCACGTCTTTTATATAATTTTAATGGTGTTCTGTCTTTATATTGCGCATATCGTTGATCACCAAAATGTATTTTTCTAAGCTTTTTTGTCTTTTTATTTTGAACAATAGCTGTATATTTTTTTGGAAATGTACCTTTTTTAAATCTTATAATACTCTCTTTCATATATTATAAGATTAGATATTAAACACCATTTCACTTCGTTCTTTAAACTCTTTTTTCTTGGAACGTTTGCCTAAAAATTTAAAATAACGATTAGCAAGATTGAATCTTGAAGTAACATTTTTAGCATTTGGATAAAGAGATGATTTATGTTTTTTCATAGCTTCTAAACGTACTTTCATTATCATTCCAACTTGCCATATTCGTTTATGAGGATATTTTTTTGATTTATATAAACGTTCTAATTTTTTTATGGTTGTTTCAACATCTTGGACAGTAGTATATTTTATAGGTATTGTATCACTCGGATCTTTATCAATATACACATCAAATGATTTTTTGGGATTATTCGGATTATATAAAAAACGTTTTGTTTGATTTTTTTTTCCACCACGTCGAGATTTTGTTTTACAAAATTTATATGGAGCACAAGAAGATTTCATAGAAAATCCCTTTACTCCTTCTAAACACCGTTTTTTTGTAAATCGTCTTGGAAGACTAAATATTTTTTTATCTTTTCTTATACATTTTTTTTGCGTTTTACTTTTGCAACAATTTATCATATACTTTAACATTGGATATTCTTTGAGGTGAAATAAAATGAGCACATGTACCACAATGATCCTCATTTGCAAAATCGGCTTTCAAGTTATTTTTATCATTGTTATGAAGACCCCATCTACCTAATATATATGTGTTAGGTTTTGTATTAAATGCATCGTAAAAAATATAAAAAGCACGTTTAATAGTAATTCTGTTAGAAACAGTCATCTTATATTTATTACTATAGATATTTTTTTATATTTTTTATATTTTTTTACAAGATACTTGTGGATATTTTTCATATAACTTAAATATGGCCTGCTCTTTCATTTTTGCTTCAATCATAATATCAATATCAACGCCATATTTCTCTGGTATTTCTAAAAGATAATCTGGAATAATTTCAATATAATCGCTATGATGACCACATTTTCCTGGTCCTTGTTCACTTATATGAAATTTTGGCTTGATATTACGTCTTTTCCATGTTTCTAAAATTGCATGCATATAATATGCTGGATCTTTAAAACTTTCTTCGGGATGTAAAATTTTATAACATTCAAAATGATGAGTATCAAATACAACAGGAATATTCACTATTTCAGAAATTTCTAAACAATCTACAATCGAAAAGTTTTTTTCACAGTTTTCTAATACTAAACGACGTCGAATATTCTCAGGCATATTAATATAATTTTCACACCAACGTGTTTTGGTAAGTTCTTTGTTTTTATATGTACCACCACCGTGGATAACCATTACAGAATTGTTACCTAAACCCATTAGGTCTAGTACATCTGCGTGATATTTTAGATCATTTGTTGTATTTTTGATGACTTCTTCATTAGGACTTCCAATACAATTAAACTGCCCAGGGTGAAATGTTAAACGCTGGTTTAGAGATTTCGATTTTTCACCAATTTTTGTAAGTAACTCTTTTGCGAAATCAAATGTATATACCGGTGCACGTGGATTAGACTTATGAGGAAATAATTCACTACTTAAACGAAATACTTTAATACCATTTTGTTCATTCCAATCCATCATTTGTAAAATATCCTTTAAGTTTTGTATTATTTTTTCTTTTAGATGCTCCACACCCTTTGTTTCAAGTGTTTTTAAAATTACACTTCGAGATGCGAATACAGGAGGTTTTTGTTCACGAAGAACTGTATTTAGACAACAAAGTCCAAGTTGAATAGAATTATTTTGACTCATTTTGTTAGTTGAAGTTTAGATTGTGTATAGTAAAAACACGTCATTCTTAATCAATTTTATCTCATTTTATTATATAATGCAACCAAGAGATCAAAAATTATATAATAAAACAAAAAAAGCGCTTTATAAAAAGCAACCAAAACATAGTGCTTATCGCAGTGGATTACTTGTACAACAATATAAACAAAATTTTACAAAAAAATATGGAAAAAAGAAACAACCGTATATTGGTAAAAAAAAAGATAAAATAGGATTAAAACGTTGGTTTGATGAAGAATGGGTAAATCAACGCGGAGAGGTTGGTTACAAGCATAAAAATGATGTTTATAGACCTTCAAAAAGAATTACTAAAAAAACGCCTATTACATTTAGTGAATTATCAAAAAAACGCATAAAGAAGGCACGAACAAAAAAATATAGAAAAGGTAGAGTTAATCGATTTTAATATCTCGCTATATTTTCTAGTATTTATTTATTATTTGGAGTATTTATGTTTCGTTTTTTCATTTGTACTTTATTTATAGCATCCTTTTCTTCAGTTATTAAATCATTTCTTATCATAACTTCAGGTGGTTTTATTGGTTGTATATCATCATCTTCTATAGAGTCATCGCTATCTGTTTCAGGATAAATTGGAAAAATTGATCTTTGAATAATATTTCCCATTTAATATAATTATTTATATTTACTATTTATATGGGTAAAATTAAAAATAAATTATCACAAAAAAAGGGATCATTTAATAAAAATAATAAAAAAACACGGAAACGTTTACATAAAAAAAAAATTATTAATATAACGAATAGTAAACGTTTATATAAAAAAATAGGTGGTGAAAATATTATATTTACTTTATATTCTGATGTTAATCATTTGGATGATAGTAAAGAATATTTTAGAATTTCTTATAATGTAACAACTATTAGCGAAAAACTAGGACGTGGAAATTATGCAACCGCTTATAGAGTTAAATTATGTAATGAACAAAAAGCCCCATGTGTAAAATTTTATAATAAAACTAGGTTTAGAGAATTTATAAAAAAATATGGTTTTTCATGGGGTCAAAAAAATAAAAATATACCACCTATTGATAGTGAATTTAGTAATAAAATAAATACTATATTTAAAAATACTCTTAATCAATCAGATGAAACAAAATATGTATTACGTATATTTGGTGGAAATGAATGGGGTGATTATTTAATTAATAAAGATGAACGTGATTCTTTAAGAGAAATACATAATAAATTATCTAAAAAATGTGGAGATCATGTTTGTAAATTATATGATTTTGGTGTATTAATAGATGATAAAGGGAAAAAAATGGGAAAATCATCTAAAAATACCTGTAAAAAAAATAATTGTTTTTATGCGTTAATGGAAGGAGGAAGTCAAAATGCTCTAACATATTTTACAGAAAAAATTCGACAACAAAATAATAAAGAAGAAATTTTTAAAGAAATATGTGAATTTACTAAACAAACTATTAGTAATATTACTTGTTTACATGAAAATAAAATAATGCATTATGATATAAAAGAGGAAAATTGCGTTGTAACAAATTTAGAACCATTAAAATTTAAATTTATTGATTTTGGTTTTTCTTTTGAAATGAAACATGGTAAAAAAATATTTAATACTATTCGTGATGATAAAGGAACTCCGGGGTATTATCCTGAAAATTATAATGGAGATGATGATTTTATTCATAGAGGATATGATGATATATATGCTATTTTTGTAATGTTTAGTTCATTATTAGATATGTTGTTTTATGGTATTAATCAAGAAAACTGGAAAAATCCAGAAATATCAGAACACCATGAGCTTAATAAATTGTATTTAAAAAAAGGAGAGCAAATGATTGAAAACCCACCAGATACTTATGAACGATGGGAAAGATTTGTTTCAAATGAATCATTATTATTGGATTTTAAAACACAAGAAGAAAAATTAAATAACAATGTTTTAGAATACATACCATATAAAGATGGTTATAAAAATATAATTAATGAATTAGAAATATACAAGAATATGTTTCAAGAAATTAATACATTCTTTAAGTAGATATTATAAAAAATAATTTAATCTATATAAAATTGATTTTATATATTAACATATAAGTTAGTATATAAAGAACATGGAACGTAGATTAAACACAAAACTTGAAAATTATTTGAAAACCTTTAAGGATGGTATTCGTGATAAAATTATCGCATTGAATATTCAACAAGATGAGAATATAAATCAATTAATTGAGTATATTTATGATTATAATCGACTTACTGTAGATAAAGAAGATTTTATTAAAAGAAAACGCGTTAAAAATTCAATTCCTGAAAATAATCGTTGTATGGCTAAGCGTGCTAATGGTGAACAATGTACAAGACGACGTAGAGTTGACTGTGAATTTTGTGGTACACATTCGAAAGGTACACCTCATGGATTAATGGATTCAGAAAAAACAGTAAACAATCAAAATTTTACGATTGATGTTGTTGCGAAAGAAATAAAAGGAATTGTTTATTATATTGATAATTTTAATAATGTTTATAATAGTGAAGATATAATGCAATCAAAAGAAAATCCACAGATAATTGCTCGTTATGAAAAAATTGATGATAATACATATACTATACCTAGTTTAGGATTACTATGATTTATCTATTTTACGTATAATAATATCTTTTGACGTTTCTTCTCTGTTGTTTAAAATAAAATCATTCATTTCATTTGCTTTTAAATTGTCTCCTTTGAAATATTTAGACAGTATATTTTGAAGTAATTTTTTTGAAATTGGTTTTTTTGTTTTTCTTTGTGTGAATTCTATTTTACCATTATTGATATTAACACTATCAATATCTTTTTCTTTCATAGCGTTTATTAATTTGTTAGATAATTCGTCTTTAGTTTTTTTTCTATTTGAAATTTCTTGTTTTAATGCACGCATTTCATTATCAAGTTTTACCCATTCACGTATTGAATTAATAGTTTCCGTGTTTAGATTCATTATATATATTTGTTGTATAAATTTTTGTTTATATTAATTTCTTTTTTTACTTATTAGAATATATATATATGATTTTTATTAATAGACGTAATAATCGAACATTTAACAAAGTATCAAATAATGAAATAAATCCAATAAAAGCAATGCCTATTATTGAAATTAAACCTATACATAACATAAATATTGTTGCGAAAACCGAAAAAAAACCAGAAAAAAAAGAGCGTGTAAAAGAAATGTTATGGGGTGAACCTACATGGTTCTTATTTCATACTTTAGCGGAAAAAATTAAAGAAGAATACTTTCATCAATTAAAAAATAGATTATTTAATTTCATTAAACAAATATGTAATAATTTACCTTGTCCGGATTGTGCAAATCATGCTACTCGTTATGTAAATGGTGTAAATTTTAATAGTATACAAAATAAACAACAATTAAAGGTGTTTTTTTTTAATTTCCATAATGAAATTAATAAACGTAAAAAATATGAATTATTTGAATTTACTGAAATTGATAAATATAAAGATGCTATTACAATAAATATTGTTAAAAACTTTTTTTATCATTTCAATAAGAAAAATTACAGTGTAAAATTAGATATATCTGGAAATCAAAGAAGTATTTTGTTAAAAAATCTTAGAGAATGGCTTGAAGAAAACTACTATTGTTTTGATGAGTAATTATCTATTTTCCATTTTATAGTTTTACCATTATATAATGGGACAATATCATGATATTTTTCTGGTACTGTCCAAGATTCCTTTTTTATTGTTATTTTATCTGTATTAAGAGGTAAATTATAACATTTACAACCATTTGTAGATATAAAATTTTCTAAATAGTGTAAACTATTATTATTTTCAAAGAGCTCTGTTATAAGTTCAATCGCTACAGGAGAATTAAAGATACCAGCACAACCACATGATGAAAGTTTATTTTCTTCAATATGCGGTGCACTATCTGTACCTAAGAAGAAATTTGTTTTACCACTTATTGCTGCATCTAATAAAGCTTTTTTATCAATATCTTTTTTCAGAATAGGTAAACAATATAAGTGAGGGTTAATTCCTCCTTTAAATATATCATTACGGTCAAATATCATATGATGAGGTGTAATAGTAGCATAAATATTATGTTTTAAAACAAATTCGACTGCTTCTTTTGTACTAATATGTTCTAATATTACTTTTAAATTTGGGAATTGTGTTATTATTGTTGTTAATTCTTTTTTTAAAAATACCTTTTCACGATGGAATATATCTATATTACAACTAACATTTTCACCATGAACTAATAATGGTATTTGGTTTTTCTCCATTTTTTTTAATATATGAAATATACTTTTCATATCACTTACACCATTATCTGAATTAGTAGTAGCGCTTTTTGGATAGTATTTTATACCAATCATTTCAGGATAATTTTTAAAATTATCTAAGTCTGTTAGAGAAATATCTTTATGTAAATATAAAGTCATGAGAGGATAACCACGGTTATCTAAATTTAATATTTCTTTTCTGTATTCTAAAGCTTGTTTTATAGTTACAATAGGCGTTTTAAGATTGGGCATAACTATAACATAATAAAATTTATCAAAACATTCTTTTGTGGTCAATGATAATAAATCTTTTTCGCGTAGGTGATGATGAAAATCATTAGGTTTACGGATTTTTATCATCATTATAATTTATTAATATTATATTTTTAATTTTTTATAACTGTAAATATTGTTAACAGAGTTAATATAATAATAGTTATTTCTTCATTTTTATCAAATGTTTTATTTAAAACTAATTTTTCTATAATATTTGTAATTACAATATAAGTAAAATAATAAAAAATACCAACTGTTATAATATGATTTATCCATTCATTTTTACTATAATTGTATAATTTACTATAAAAGATACTTATAAATAACGTTAAACAAGATATTGTCGAAATAACTATGTAACGAGTTAAATCAGAATATTTATAAATATCTTGTAAATATTTTCCAAGAACGTTCCATAAACCTGAAACAAAAGGCATTATAAGTGTGTAAAAATGATAATCCATATCTAGTTTGTTTTGTTTTATTTTAAAATAAACAAAATTATAATATGGGACTGTTACAAAAATACAACTACCAATGATAAATTGTAATAAATATTTCATATATATATTACAAAGATATTAAGGTTTTTTTGCCTTGTTTACAGAACGACATTTGTAAAGACTTTTTGTAGGTCTAGAACAAACGTCTTTATTTGTAATACCTGTTAAATAAGCAAATCCACCTACACCAGTTGATTCAATTAACATTGCCCAAAATAAACCTACAATACCACTAATAATAAGTGATAGTAATAGATATTTTGGTGTAGAACAAAAATTAGTAACACTCCAGAAAATATCTGCTAAAATAAGTATTGGAAATAATATAAATGTTGTTACATTTTGTGTTTGAAGATTATTAACACCAATAAAATAAGACAAGTATGTTAATGTGTATCCAAATACTGTTTGACTGAGAGGCAATTTTGAAATAGGATAATTATTACCTATTGTTAATTGTGTACATCTAACCTTTGAATAATCACTAGGCATTAATCCTTTTTCTTCAGGTAAAACTGCAGCAATCAAATAAACAATAAATGAAGTTACAATTAAACCAATTAAATAGATAACACCTTTTAAGTCTTGGTTCAGAATGGACTGTAGTGTAAAATAACTTACTATTACAAATGGGGCCATTCTGAAAAACATGTATAAAATATTAACTAAATTGAGATCCATTATTATAATTTCTTATATATTAAACTAAGAAATTGTAATCGACTAAATAATAATTATTCAAATACTATGTTCATTGCTTCTTGAATAGTTTCTACTGGATGGAAAGACATTTCTTCCAAATTAATAACATCTTTATACTTTTCTAGAAAATCATCGAAATCTTCTTGATTTTCTTTTGGATATAAGACTGTTTTAACTCCTGCGCGCATACTTCCTATAATTTTTGTATCTAAACCACCAATAGCTGTAATTCTTCCTCGTAAGTTGGTTTCTCCAGTCATTGATATTGTATTCTTTATAGGCTTATTGTTTAATAAACTATATATTGATAATGTAATTGCACCACCAGCAGAAGGGCCATCTTTTGAAACTGCACCTTCAGGACAATGAACATGTAATCCTTGATTTTTTGTTTCTTCAAAGTGTTTTGTTAATTCTTTTTGACGTTCTTCTGGTGTTAATGACCAAGCTAATGTTTTTGCTACAGTCATACTTTCTTTCATAACATCACCTTGCATACCGGTTAATTTTAGTTCCATAAATGAATTAGCAGGAAAATAACGTGTCTCAATTGGAATTATACCACCTTTACCTAATGCATTTGCCCACATACCATTTATTGTACCACACATTGGCTCTGAATGAATTTTAATATCACTTACTTTACGTTGTTTTTTCAAGTATTTTGTACCAAAATCTTCAATATTTATTTCAACCGGTAATTCAATAATATCACTGTTATTGGAATAATTTAATAATTGTAAGTTAATTTCACCGTATAAATCAAATAAAATTTCTTTTAATTTTCTTACACCAGGTTCCATTGTATATGTTTCAATAATATGTTTTATTACGTCATCAGTAAGTTTTACTGTATTTTCGAATCCCATTTTTTGATTTAATTCCGGCATTATAAATTTATTAACAATTACAATTTTATCAGACCATGAAAGATTATCAAATCTAATTCTGTGAATTCTATCTAATAAAATTCTATCAATTTGATCTGGGTCATTATACGAAAATATAAAAAGAGCTTTTGAAAGGTCAAAAGGAACTCCACTAAAATATCTATCTTGAAATTCATCGTTTTGAGTAGTATCAATTAGATGTGTTAAAATACCTATTATTTCTCTACCTTGTTCAGTTTTACTTACTTTATCAAGTTCATCAATATATATAATAGGATTCATGCATTTGCTTTCCATTAATACATCGACTATTTTACCCCATGTTGAATTAACATAAGTATAATTATGTCCTTCTAATGTTGATCCATTTGAAGAACCACCTAATGCTATAAAAGAAAAAGGTCTAGTAACACCATGTTCATCTTCTAAACATCTTGCTAAACCACGTTTTGCTAATGATGTTTTTCCTACGCCAGGAGATCCTTCAAAACCAAAACAATAACCTTTTTGTTCACCATTTATCCATTGACCTACAATCTTTAATATTTGTTTTTTCGCTTTTTCATGACCATAAATAGAATCATCTAGGTAATCATTTATTTGAATCATTGATTTTTCAACGTTATCAATCTCTTTATTTATTGATAATAATTGCTTATTAATATTATTATTTAAATCACCAGGTGCTATAATTTGTAACATTTCATATACTTCTTTTGCTAATTCATTATCTGTTTTAGCATTATTAAGATATGTAGTAAGCGATTTGATTATACCTGTTTTTGTTTTATGTTCTGATGTTAATGAATCTACAAATATTGTTAAAGATTTTATTAAATCTTGTTTGTTTGCTTTTGATAATTTTTTTTTACAGTTATCAATTGATTTTAATAAAATACTTGAATTTAAATCTTTTATGTAATTTTTTATTTCATGTAGTGTATATTTGTTTTTTTCAACGATATTTTCATGAACAATATGTTTAAGATTATTAAATAAATTATTTAATGTCTCCATTTTACAAAGAATAGGCTCTTTTCTGTAGATACCAAAAGGTACACGTACTAGACCTTCTAAATATTGTTTTGACTTATTTCCTTGATCATCTGATTTTTGTTTTATTTCCTTTAATTTTAACTTAGCACGGTTTTTTATTTTATCATCTGCTTTCATTAAAAGAACTTGTTGTTCTAAAGATATTTTTGTTAAATCACATTGTGCTAATGAATCTTGTGTAAATTCAATAGTATTAATCATCGTTTCTTTAAAATATTGTTTTAATTTCCATGGTAATGATTCATATAATAATATTTGTTCATTGTTATCAATACCTTCTGTATTTTCTACAGATCCAATTAAATCATATAACATATAAGCTATATATTGTACTTCATTGTCGGAATTGTATGTAAATAGATTTATTAACATTTTTCTTCTTGAAATTATATCCATATCAAAAAATTTCTTAACATTATTATCTACTCTATTTGATTTTACATATTCAACATCTTTTAACATAACGTTAAATTTTTTTTGAAAATCATTTATACTGTATATTAATATGTCTTTTAATGAAATTGTTTCAATCCATCTCATGATTAATTCTTCTGAACAAGAATTATTAGAATTTACTAAATGATGTTTAATTTCTTGAAGTCTTGTATTTACATAGTTATTATCTAATAAATATTGTAATGGAATATCTTTAGTTAATGCAGATATGCATAATAATTTTCTATCATTTGTATTTCTTATTAATATACGTAATCCAAATACAGATTGATGTATAGATGAATATAATGTAGTTGGTTCAAAACATTCTAAATGTGAATATTTATCAATCTGAAGAGTTATATCTGTAATTTTATCGATTTCGTCGTCAATATTATTACATTCCGACCAGGGTAGATTTTTATATCCAATTGGTATTAAATATTTATCAATTAATTCTAATTTATCACAAATATATTTATTTTTTTTATCATATGTATCAAAGTTATTATATTTTGTACCAAATACAACATAATATACGTCATTTATTGAATAAGTACCATATGTTGAAAACACTATTGATAATTTATCAAATATAGATTGAATTGTGGCTAATGTATTATCCATTTCTTTATCTGGAATAGGAATATTCTCCTTTACTGTTTTTGCGGAAAGATATATTGTTTGTAAATGATCCGTACATTGCCCAATGCTATTTTTACTAAAAATATCAAATTGTTTACAAAAAGTAAGTGATAAATAAGTTCTTTGTATAATGTCTACAACCTGATTTAATTTTTTATCTATAAAGCTATTAAAATCGGAATTTTTTACAGTTTTTGGTATTTGCATGTTTTTTGGCGATTTCTTCGACATTTTAAATATTTTAATATACTGTAATAATATATTATTATTTTGGTTATAAATTGTATAAACGACTTAAATATAAAAATATATTTTTTGTATATAACCAAATGGGTATACCAAGTTATTTTTCATATATTATTAAGAATTATTCTAATATTATATTAAATCAAAGACAATTATCGCAAAATGATATTTGTTTTTGTAATTTATTAATGGATTGTAATTCTATTATTTATGATGAATTTCGTAAATTAGAAAAGGATATTGCTAAAAATACCTTATCAAATATTGAAAATATTCTAATAAATAATGTTATTAATACAATCGGTTTATATATAAAGAAAATTTCACCTAGTAAAACAGTATTTATAGCATTTGATGGTGTAGCACCGTTTTCTAAAATGCAACAACAGAGAACACGTCGTCATAAAGGAGATATTATTTGTAAAATTAATGATATTATTGGTTGTGATGAAGAAAATATTAAATGGAGTACATCTAATATTACTCCAGGAACGAATTTTATGAATAATTTATCTAATAGGGTAAAAAAATCGTTTTCTAATCTTGAAAGTCATTTTGGTGTAGAAAAAATAATTGTTTCTGGATCAGATGATTATGGAGAAGGTGAACATAAAATGTTTAAATATATTCGTAATAAAAATGATACAGGAAATACATTAATATATGGTTTAGACTCTGATTTAATTATGTTATCACTTTTTCATTGTAAACAAATGAAACAATTTTTTATTTATAGAGAAACACCAGAATTTGGTAAAAATTTAATTGAAAATAATGAAAAAAGTGATTATTTATTTATGGATATACATCGTTTGGCCAAAGCTATACTAAATGAAATGAATTGTTCAATAGATAATTATCATAGATTGTATGATTATATTTTTATGTGTTTTTTACTAGGAAATGATTTCTTACCGCATTTCCCATCATTAAATTTAAGACGGAATGGACTAGATATTTTATTAGAAATTTATAAAAATAATATTGGAAACAATTCTTCGCGTTTTTTTATTAATAAAAATTTACAAATCCAATGGCGTTGGGTTGGATTTTTAATGAATGAATTAGCAAAAAATGAACGAGAACGATTACTAGATGAATATACAGCTCGTGATAAATTATCTAAACGTAAATGGAATCTTAGTGATATTGAAAATAGAGAATTTACTGTTCAAAATATTCCAGTAATATATAGACAAAAAGAATTATTTATAGCACCTCAACAACAATTTTGGGAACATAGATACTATAATAGTCTTTTTTCTGATTCTGTTAATATTAAAGATATTACTAATAATTATTTACAAGGTTTAGAATGGGTATTTAAATATTATACATGTGACTGTCCTGATTGGAAATGGTCATATAAATATAGCTATCCACCATTATTTAAAGATTTATGTAAATTCTTTCCAAAAAAACAAATGACCTATTTTCAAGATACTAACTATAATCCATTTTCTCAATATCTTCAATTAGCTTATGTTTTACCTATGAAAAATAGATGTCTTTTACCAGAACATGTCGAAAAATATCTCTTAGAAAATGATCTTGAATATTTTATTGAAAAACCAAAATATGAATGGGCTTTTTGTAGATATTTTTGGGAATCACATCCTATTTTACCTGAAATACCTGTTAAAAAATTGGAAATTTGGGATAAAATTTGGTCTGAAATATAATTTTACATAAAATTGATTTTCTATTTATTATTTTGTATATTTTAAAATAATAAATAAAATGAGTACACATATTGAATCATTAATGCGTAATAGTGCCATAACCCATAATGGTTGGACAAAAACATTTATATCAGATAATTCATATCGCGTAATACGTATTGGTTCACAAATAAATTGTAATGGAGATGGATTGATTTGTGATCCAAGTACTTGTGAAAAAATAAGACAAATATTAGATAAATACAATGTTGTAAATTACGAAATAAAAAACATACATAATGAAAGTGAATATTCAACACAGATTTTAATGAAAGAAGATGTTTATAACGAATTCATCAAAAAGATTAATAATATCTAAACAACACAAAAAAATTTATAAAAAGAATATTTGTAAATTTACTTTGTATTTTTTAATGTATTTTAATATAATTATGAATTTGAACTATTTATTGAATAAAAATGAAGGATATAAATTAAAATATTTAGATAAAAAGTAATAATAATATTTTATAAAAATGTAACATAAATATATAATGAGTAATTCACGATTTTTTCCCTATACTAGAGAACTAAATAAACAAGAGATAACTTTTCCAGTTCAAGATGAAGGTGCCGAATCAATCGTAACTTCTCCTATGAATGTTATTATAATAAGTCCCCGCCGAAATGCGTATTATACAACTGTTACAGGCATACAAAAGTATGGCGGACCAATTTATATAATAGGAATTCACTATAATAATGGAGGAAAAGTAGAAGCATATTTAGGTGCAGATAATATTATTTTAAAACCAAAAGAATTACTAGATGATATTGAATACGGGACAGTGGAGTCTCTACAAGTTACAACATATAATAAAATAATCGATGATATTGAAGGAAGATTAAGACAACAACAAGAACCTCAACCAGACGAAGATTTGATGGACCCAGAAGAAGTACAGACATACAGAAATGATATAGATAAAGCTATCAAACACATTGAAGAAATGAAAAGTGATTTTCATTCTAGCTTGAAAGACAGACGTTTATATCATTACGGAATGAGTGTAGAGGGAGAGTGTTTTGATGGAGAAACACACCAATATATAGGTAATTTTCATCTCGTAAAAGACCATCCCACTTTAATTGATTATATTTACAATAATTTGTATAAAACAATTACTTTGAGAGATCAAGCTATAAATGATGTGTATACTCAAATTGCTCTAGGAAAAGCCGCTCATGATGTTAGAGATTTAAAAGGATATATGATGCAATACGGTGGAAAAAGCAAAACTAAAAAAAGTAAAAGAAAACATACTCGTAATAATAAATATAAAAATAAGTCCATGAAAAGAAGAACTACAAATGGAAACCGTAAATAATTCTAATACATGAAACTGTGAAAAGAAGTAACCAATTAGTACATGGATTTTATCCTTATATAAGAAATATCAAAATTAGTTCGTTTTTTAATGGATAAAAATACGAACTTTAGGAAAATATATTTATTAAATGTATATAGAATGACTTCTACATGCAATCAAAAAATAAAAATGTATAACGATGAAATTGATGCAATTGAAAATGGAGTAAAACGGATACTGGAATCCAAATTGGAAATAGCTAATAATAATTTAAAGAGTTTAATAAATAGACGTGAAAGTAGCGAAAAAGAATTTAATAGAAATGTTAACAAATATCAACGAAGGCCCGTAAAAGAACTAAATGAATTAGCATTAAAAGTTGAACAAGCCAAAAAATTAGCAAATAGTACAGAAGATAAAGTAAAAAAAAATAACAGAGATGGAATTAAATCTGGAGCACTACTACTAATTGAATTACGTAAACAAAAAGATGCTGTTACATTAGCTGAAGATAAATTTAAAAAAATTAAATCATCGTCATTAAAATCAACGGTAGAAGATTATGAATCCTTGAAACACATTAATAATAGAATTGAAGAATTAGATGAAAAAATATCAAAATTAAATCAAGAAATTAATAATATAAAAGAACTTATTCAGAAAGAAGAAGATAAAATTGCTAAAAAGAAAGAACTTATAAGAGAACACGAAATGATGAAACAAAAAGAAGTACAAAAAGAAATAAAAAAACCATTAGTTAAATCTCCTAAGAAAAAGACAGTTAAATCTGCACCAACAAAGAAAAAATGCCCAAAAGGAAGCAATTTGAATAAAAAAACAGGAAGATGCAATAAGAACAAACCTAAGAATAAATCCAAGAGGTCAAGATGTCCTAATGGAAGCCGTAAAAATCCTAAAACAGGAAATTGTGAAAAGAAGTAAACAATTAGTACATGGATTTTATCCTTATATAAGAAATATCAAAATTAGTTCGTTTTTAAAACTATTTAAATATAATTATGAATTTACACTATCTTTAAATACATCATACAGTAGATCTTTTACCAGTTCATCATTAGTTTCCTTTTTTCTATGATAAAAATAATAAGTCAATATTACAAGATCACAAGAAGCGAGCATTGTATTTACAATAATTAATGGGTATAATTTAAAATGACTAGAATAAGGTAAAAAAAGAAACTGGGTTAATAAATTCATTGAAATCATTTTTATCGATAAATCGGCGAAAGACTTTTTTTTTATCGTAAGAAACAGTTGTGGAATCATCATTAAACATGCATTTGCTGATGCTATATATCCAAATATTGTAAATATATTATCTGTATTCATAACAATACATATAATACATATATTACATATGATTTTTTAAACCATTTCTTCAATTTTATTTACTCTGTATTTGTTTTTATTTTTGTATGCTATAAAATTGATTGTCATTTTTTATTTTAAATAGGTGTTATCTTATAAAGCCGTTTGATAATAATTGAAATGATGCACCTTTACTTTGAAAAAATTCAGACTATTTGCAAAAATATTTATAATAATATTCAAAATAATATACCAGCAGTTATTTTAGTATACTTTGGTGTTGTAATGGTTCATTTTGTGTCTTCAAATTTGTATCCATCGTTATGTTGTTCATGGTCATTTTGGGGATTTATTATGACTCCATTTATGAGTGTTACTCCTCATTGTGAAGCATTAAGATGGTTAATTCATTATACTGGTGAACAAATACGATCTGTATGGTTATGGCTTGGTGGTTATTTAGTGTTCTATTTTAGTAGTAACATAACTCCGTATATTAATAGATTTAGAGTAAATAGTAATAAACAAAAAACTCAAGAAACGCAAATTGATAATGATGATGAGGATGAGGATGAAGATGAAGATAATGGTGACGATGGAACTGTACGCAGGAGATCTCGTAGATCAAAAACTTAAAAATAAGAAAATAATTTCGTATATTAATATATTAAATATGGTAAAAATTACACATACAAATAATGTCTACCGAATAACATTAGAAAAAAATAAAAATGTGAATATACGTGATATATACAACAGTATATTTTTTTTAAATTTTCAAATAAAAGGAGTACGTATTTATAGTAAAGATAGTGAATTAACTATAGAAGAAGAAAAAACAGACAAATTTCCTTCTTTATATGATAATAAAGCTATTGATGATAATGAGGATAATGATGATGGTATTTTAAATTTTTTTGGTAAAGAACGAAAACCAAGTGGATATAGTGATTTACCTTTATTTAAATCAAATAAAGAGGACAATAATATAGTGAAAGATGAAGATAAAGATGAACATGAAGATGAAGATGAAGAAAAAATTGGAATGTATGATTTTTTAAATGACTATATATCAAAATATACATCAAATAATAAATCAAAAAATATAAATGAAAACGAAATTATTTTAACAATTCCATTTGATGTAGAAAACCCGATTATTTCACTTACTGATATATCAATACCAGATAAAAATGATTACTTTACTTTATCTGATAAGGGAATAACATATAATATTTTAGAAAATATAGTCCAAGATCTATATTTACAAATAATTTATTTACGTGAAAAAGGATATTATTTTAATGAAATACCAATAGAATCCACATTTTTAATTAATAATAGATATATTGTTTTAAGTATTGAAACAATATCTATTATTGAAAAAAATGAAGATATAAATATATCAAATGCTTTCGTTAAGTTTCTAAGTAAATTATTAGATATTGATGATGAATTAAAACAATTGTTAGAAAAAATACAATATACAGAATTATACTATTTCATTAAACGTGTCCGCGATGAGCATGTATTTTTATTATTAAAATAAGGGAGGGTTTATAAGGGAACCGTAGGTTCCCTTGACAAAATGCAATAAATAAACAAACAAATAAATGAATGAAATTAAATAAGATCGAAGTCGATATCATTGTCGATATGATTGTCGATATGATTGTGGTTAA